>Ga0209396_1006512_pt1 | contig 10680 bp, 11 predicted proteins | sample GOMGulsemesocosm_6_FD_184638 | JGI IMG/M metagenome (GOLD analysis project Ga0209396, IMG submission 184638) | Methane-oxidizing microbial communities from mesocosms in the Gulf of Mexico - GOM8C Gulf of Mexico (SPAdes) (version 2) | ecosystem: Environmental > Aquatic > Marine > Cold seeps... | reverse complement strand
CTGGTGGATTTGGCGGCCAAGCAGCCCGTTACCCCCACCACCTTGCCGGAAAGCACCGAGCAATCGTTAGCAAAGCAGCCGGGCCTAATGGCCTTTTTAATGTTGTTGGTGAGTGAGTTTGATGTGCAGGCCATTGCCCGCCATAACCAGTTAACCAGTAACGATGTGTATTTGTATTTGCGTGAGTTAGAAAAGCTAGAGCTGATTCGGTTACGGCCCGATGACTCGTACTATTTTTTGGTGAACCTGCCCATTCAGTGGCGGTTAGATGGGCCGCTGCATTCTACTTTGGTTGCCGTAAACCAAAACTTTATTGGCGAAGCCTTTGGTAAAAAAGAGGGTGATGCTTATTTTAATTCAGGGCCGTTTTATTCGGCCAGCCGTTTGTTTAGCCCTAACAGTATTAAACAGTTGAATAGGGAGGTGGATAAACTGTATGAATCGTTTCAGAAGCAAGCGAGCTTGGACCAGATGTTTTATCCGGCGGAGGAGTTGGTTCCGTTTAAGATGGTGGCGACTTTGAAGAGGTTTGATGTGGTTAGGTATTTTAAGGTGCCGGGGTTTGGTGGGGGAGTGCACCAAATAAGGTCTGATTTGCGTGCGCGTTATATTGGATTCAAAGGCGATGAAGAATGAATTTTAAAATCTTTCTTTTTCAGGTCAATGTTTGTACAAAATGGTTGGCTTTTATATTTCCTAATGGAATAAGAACTGGTAGGGTTATGGCGATTATTAATGCGATGGAATATACGGGTTTGCCTCTTCCGGCGCATGTCGGACTATGTTTTACACTTAGCTGAATGGCAAAAAACAGGACCTGACTCCCGTGCTCTGTAACCCATGCTTTAAATAGTGGGTGCCCTAATAATTTTAGAGTTATTACAGGGAGTGGAATTGGCTAAAGATGTTGTCCCAACAATATAATATATAGAGATAAAAAGTGAATATTCGTGAATTTATAGAGAATTATAGTAATCACCCTGTTCTTTTTGTAGGGGCAGGCATGAGCCTTAGATATTTAAATAATTCATACACATGGGATGGATTGCTAAAGAAAATTTCAACAGACTTATCTGGTAATAGAGAATTTTACTTAGATATTAAATCACAGTGCCAAGTTGGCGGTAAATATAATTATAGTAAAATCGCTACAACATTAGAGGCTAAGTTTAATAAGGCACTTGAAGCTGATCGAGATGGAAAATTCAAAGATATTAATGACATTTTTTATGAGGAAATGGAAAAAGAAAATAATTTAAGTCGATTTAAAATATACATATCGAAAATATTAGGAGATATTGACTTTAGAGAAGAAATGCTATTGGAGATTTCAAAACTAAAAACAATTCGAAAAAACATTGGTTCGGTCATCACAACGAATTATGACAAACTGATAGAAAGTTTATTTGATTTCGAGCCTTTAGTGGGCAATGATATTCTTTTAAGTAACCCGTACGGATCTGTTTATAAAATACATGGGTGTAATGACGCCCCTTCGAAAATAATCATAACTGAAAGTGATTACATAAATTTCGATAAAAAATATGAGCTGATAAGAGCGCAATTACTTTCTATATTCATTCATAATCCAATAATATTTATTGGTTACGGTATAGGTGATGAGAATATAAAGAGTCTACTGAAGACAATATTTACTTATGTTGAACCAAATTCAGTTAATGCAAAAAAAATAAGGGACAATTTTCTACTCGTAGAGTATTGCGAAAATTCAATGTCCCATGATATTTGCGAGCACGATATTGATATTGAAGGATTTTCCACAATAACGATAAATAAGATTAAAACAAACGATTTTTTAGAAATTTATAGTTCGTTATCAGATCTAAAGTTGCCAGTATCAGCAATGGATGTTAGAAAAGTTCAGAGTGTTGTAAATGATATATATTCTGGGGGGAGCATATCTGTAAGTATAAGTCAGGATTTAGACTCATTAAGGAATAATGACAGAGTTCTTGCTATAGGATCAAAACACACATTAAAGTATATGTATCAAGACTCGAAAGGGTTGATTAATAATTACTTCAATATAATCGATGAATCTAATAACCAATTTCTTGAAATAATTAATTCAGTGAAAATCAGTTCACAACAATGGTTTCCAATTTTTGGATTCCATAAAATCCTTCCTGAAATTAAACAATATGAAATACTTAAAAAGCAACAGAAAATTAAGTTAGACAATCACCTTAATTGCAATCAACAATCCATAAAGTCAGAACATAAATCTATAGAATTTATTTTGGATGATGAACTAATTTCATCATCCAATAAGATTAATGCAATCATGTGGTCAACGATGAATGATAAGCTGGATATTTTAACGGTTAAAAGTTATTTACTTAAAGAGAAGGTTAACCTTGATACTACAAGTTATAGGCGTTTGCTATGTGCCTATGATTATATGATGTATCGGGATTGAGGTTTACGGCTCGAAGGTCAAAAAAGGGCGCGAGGGTCAGGTCTTGCGTTTTGCCTTAAACGAAAAATAATTAAGACAATCATAGTTAGAAGTATTTCGTTATCTGTTTTTGAGAATTAAATATAATAAAAGGAAGTTTTATGAAGGCTATAATCTTAGTAGCGGCGCTAGCTGTTCTTGCCGGCTGTGCTGGAAAACAGCAGAAATCATTCATGTCGGACCCTAAGTTTGACAATATTCAGTTAAACTCCGTTACCAATATTTGGAGCCAAAGGGTAACGCACAAATTACCCAAAGGTTGGAGGCCGGTTTACTCCAATCAGAATGGGCCAATATTTATTCAAGAGTTTGTTCATAGAAAAGAGACGAAAGATAATTGGACGGGTATGTTTTCGGTTACAGGTATGAAAGGGTTGGCAAAACAGCGAAGTGCAAAAAATGTTGCTTTTGCTTATACCAGAGCGCTGAAAACTCTTTGCAGAGACGACGGTATATTTGTTGACCTAGGTGAAAAGAATGTAGGTGATTACCCCGGTTACGAGTTGATTACAGGTTGCGCTAAATCCCCAAAAAATCTACCCATTGGACTAAAAAAAGGTAAAAGTGAGCTAATTTATACGCATGTAGTGAAAGGCGACCAAGATATATATGTTTTTCAAAAATCGTTGAGAGGCGATGCATTTAATAAGGGAGTACCTCCGGTGAATAAGGAAAATCTGAATGCATTTCTTGAAGGAGTGTTTCCGCTTAGTTTATGCCGTCGAAACTCAAGTAACGCAGATAACTGTCAAGTTTTGAACTAAAAGAGCTGCGAAGATTTATGATATATCGGGGCCAGGCCTTGCCATTTTCCTAGACTTACAACGCTAGGCCTGTCCCATACATTGCAGTTAAACCTATTAATGGAAATATTTATGAACCAATGGCTATTATTGACCGCTCTTATTTTCCCGTTTCTCGTCGGGTGTGCAGGTAGCAAAGTGACTGTTCGTGACTACTATGTTGTTGCTGAACCAAAAAGTTATACACCTGCCCGTCAACAAGCAGCAGATCAAGGGGATGCAAGTGCGCAGTTCGATCTAGGCGTTATGTACAGCTATGGTCATGGCATAGAACAAGACATCAAGCAGGCAGCCTATTGGTATCAAAAAGCCGCTAAGCAAGGTGAGGCAATGGCTCAGCACAATCTAGCTATTATGTATACCGAGGGAAATGGTGTACAGAAAGATTTACAGCAAGCAGTTTATTGGTATCAAAAAGCAGCAGATCAAGGCGATTCAAAATCACAGTTCAATCTAGGGCTTAAATATGCCGATGGCGAGGGGGTTCAGCAAGACTTCAAGCAAGCGATTTATTGGTATCGAAAGTCCGCAGATCAAGGTGAGGTAGCCGCCGAGAGTAATCTAGGCACTATGTATGAAATTGGTAACGGTGTAGAGCAAGACTTAAAGCAAGCGGTTTATTGGTATCAAAAATCCGCTAAACATGGTCATGCAAGTGCGCAGTACAATTTAGGCCAAATGTTTAACAAAGGTCGTGGTGTGCAGGAAGATAAGAAGCAAGCCGTTTATTGGTATCAAAAAGCAGCTGATCAAGGTCATGTAAAAGGTCAGTTCAATCTCGCTGCACTGTATTTCAATGGTAGCGGTATAAATCGTGACTTTGAGAAAGCAATTTATTGGTTGCGTAAAGCCGCCGATCAGGGTCACGTACGGGCTAAAGAATATTTAACTAAACTGCAATAATAACTTCGTGGCTGCGGGGTCACCCATTAGGTTTTCTCCGTCAAGTGACCGTTAATGTATCTCCCGAAGAATCGGGTGCCTCTGCTTATTGAGTTAATAATATGTACGCATCCGTTACTTCAGTAGTAGTTGTCGCGAATTCACAGCGTCAACAGTCACCCATCAGGATCAAGCGAATAAATCGCCCTGGCTTTCGCCCCAGAAAATCTTCGGTTTTATACACTGTCCAAATTACTTGTTACAGATCTTTGGCTTGTTTTCACATCCAACCCCTTAGTCGGCTCAGTGTGCTAGCGTACATTCTTTACTCAATATTTATAAGTGAATGACACGGCCCAATCAGGTCTGCTGGTTATTGGCCAACCCCGCAGTTGGTTAACCGTGCCACTCAAGCCTTACGAAAATATCTTGTTTTCATCAAAAGGTACGCCTTGCTTCATGATGTAATAACAAGCCCTGGATAATTTATGGGCCAGAGCCTTAAGAGCAATTAAATTGTTGGTTTTTAATTTCTTGCGTTCATAGAATTTCTTGGCCTTTAAGTTGTATCTAATGGCGAAGTTGGCTGCCTCAATAAATGCCCATGCCAAGTACTTATTGCCATTTTTACGGTTACCCATGCCTTTCTTTTTACCGTTACTCGACTTGCAACTATCTACGCAGCGACAATATGACGCGTAGTTACCTGGGCTCTTAAAGCGGCTGATATCGCCGGTTTCAAGTAGTATGGTTTCGGCAAGTACGTCACCAATACCATTGGTGGTTTTTAACAGATTAAAGGCTTTGCATTCTTTTACTTGGTTCATAATGCTTTTTTCAAGAAGCTTAATTTGTACTTTGAGAGCTTTGCACATATTTAAATTGGCCTTCATGGCCAGTTGTACGTTTGCATCCCCCACAATGGGTAAACGAAAGAGTTTAGAATTTATTTTATTGCAACTTAAGTGCTGTCCTGTTTGACGCTGATATTGTGTGTTTAAGCTGTTTAGATATCGTGTTCTGTCTTGAACCAAACGCATTCTACGGCGCAGTAAATCACGCAGACCACGTTGCTCTAAAGGATAAATATAACCCGTGGGTAAAATACCCAAGCGCATAAGATGCGATAGGAAGAATGCATCGTAGCGATCATCAGTACGTTTTAATCCTTCATACTGAATCACCTTGGCTGTATTCACTAGTCGCACTTCAAAACCCGCCTCTATAAGCGCGTCTGCCAGCCAGTACCAGTTAAAAGTGGACTCAATGGCTACCGCCATTAATCGCCGTTTAAAAGGTTTCAGTGCCTGAATAACTAGGTTTGCATCGTTATCAAACTTAGCTTCAAGCAAGCGTTTATCTTTACCGTCAATTACGCATAGGTAATTGTTATTTTAATGTAAGTCGATAGCAGCATAAAGTGTCATAGTGGTCTCCAGTTTTGTTAGGTTGCACTAATCAATTTAGTCCGTTTTACGGACACTGGGGGCTTGCCTATATGATTATCTGGTCTTGCGTTTTGCCTAAACGCAAGACCTGCCCTCGAGTCCTTTAGGGCTTTGTCTTTTGTCTTAAGGGCACCAAACAAGACCCAAAACCTGCTGCCAATTTCACCTCCAATAAATCGCAAGCCATTGATTTAATTCAATAAAACTCCAACTGGAAATAATACCCTGCAAAAAGTCTTGACCGATCGTTATAATTAAATCATGCTAGTTTAAACCGATCGGTACATACCTTGTTGCGACAGGATTTAAACCGATTGGTATAAACAGGCATGATCAGATAATTATGGAATTCTCTATGACAACCTTTGCAACTCACACACATCAAACCGCCCCCCAAGCGGCGCAACCCTTCTTACAAAAAGCAGAAGACGCATTCACTTTTGTACCCAACTTATTGGGCACTATGGCCGAAGCCCCTGCTTTGTTAGAGGGGTACATGGCCTTGGCGGATATATTTGGCAAGACCGCTTTGTCCGAGACAGAACGACAAATAATCTTAATGACCAACAATCGCTTGAATGGCTGCCAGTACTGTATGGCGGCGCACACTTCCATTTCACAAATGGCAGGGGTTAAGGCAGATGTGATCGAGGCGCTGCGCACCAACACCGCCATTGCCAACCCAAAACTAGAAGCCTTACGCATATTCGCCGCGGTGATTAACGAAAGTCGTGGCTGGCCAAGTGAAGAACAAGTGGCGGCCTTTATTTCTGCGGGCTACACCCAGCAAAGCGTATTAGAGGTTGTCTTGGGCACTAGCCTTAAAACCATGTCTAACTACACCAACCATATTGCACAAACCACTCTGGATGATGCGTTTGCCGCCAATGCATGGTCTGCTGCCGACAAAGCTGCGTAAGAGCGTATCGATTAACTAGGAAATTATTCTCATGAAAACTAAAATATCACTGTTGTTACTGCTCAACGCAATCTTGGTCATCACTGGCCATGGCGCTTTGGCTCAAGAAGCCGACCCTTATTCGGGTTTTAAAGTATCGCCGCTCGAGGTTTCGTCTGAGTTTCCGTACGAGCATGAATACGTGAGCGTACTGGGTTCAAAGATAGCCTACGTTGATACCGGTAAAGGCGATCCAATTGTCTTCCTGCACGGCCAGCCGACGTCATCCTATCTATGGCGAAACATATTGCCGCACATGGAAGGGCAGGGCCGTCTGATTGCCCCAGACAACATCGGCTTCGGTAAATCTGACCAACCCGAACTTGCCTATACGTTTGCGGACCATTATCGCTATTTCGATGCGTTCGTGAAAAAACTCAAGCTGCGCAACATCACCCTGGTTGTTCACGATTGGGGTTCCAGTCTTGGCTTGCACTACGCCGCGCTGAATCCAAACAACGTGAAGGCCATTGTTACAATGGAAGCGTTGATCGCACCTGAATTGCCTGCCGCGAGCTATGAAGCGATGCGCCCTGATCTTGGTAATTTCTTCCGCATGGTTCGCGAGCCTGTAAAGGGTCGTAAGATGCTGGTTGAGGACAATGCGTGGCTGGCAGAAGGCGGGATATTGGAAGGGTTCATCAACCGTCCACTGGCATCGGAAGCGCTCGACGTTTATCAGGCACCGTTCCAAACCGAAAAGTCGCGCATACAGGTTAATCAGTGGCCGAACGAAATCCCCATTGCCGGTCACCCTGCTGAAACGACTCGGATAATCACAGACTACAACGCGTTCCTTGAACGCACCGAAATTCCGTGGCTGTTCTTGTACGCCTCACCAGGTGCAACCGCGCCTGCTAACGCGGCCGACTATTGGGCCGCACGGGCGAAGAACATCGAAACTGTATACATCGGCGCAGGTCTGCACTACGTGCAAGAAGACCAGCCCTATGCGATCGGCCGAGCGATCTCTGATTTTTATCGTCGACTGACTTCTAAATAAGCCATGGCGCCGCCCAGCTGCGTAATTGACTGGGCGGCGTTATAAATCCAACAGGAGAAAGATCATGTTATTGAATACCCCTACTGCCGAACTCGGCTGGCAAGCACAACCTTTCACTTTGTCAGACGCTGACGGTAAATCCTACAGCCTCAGCGACTTGCAAGGCAAAAATGGGCTTATAATTGCCTTTATCTGCAACCACTGCCCTTATGTGCAAGCAATTGCCGACCGGCTCGTAGCCGATGCCAACACGCTGCAAAGCGAAGGCATTAACGTCGTGGCCATCAACTCTAACGATTATCGATATGTGCAGGCAGACAGCCCAGCGATGATGAAGCTGTTTGCGGCGCGCCATAACTTTAGTTTTCCATACCTGGTAGATGAAGACCAATTCGTGGGCCAAGCCTATGGTGCCGTTTGCACACCAGATTTTTTTGGCTTCAATACCGATGGTGAGCTTCAGTATCGCGGCCGTTTAGATGATGCACGCATGGGCAGTCCAGCCAATCGAAAAACGGAACTTGTGAACGCCATGCGCCAAATTGCACTGACTGGACACGGGCCCGACGTTCAAAACGCGAGCATCGGTTGCTCGATTAAGTGGCGCTAATCATGAGCAAAAGTATTGAAGTTTTATTGGTGACCAAAGGCCACATCTTTGAGCGGGAGCCGTTCTTTAAGATGATTGATGACTTGCAAGTGTTGGATGGCGGCACCACAGTCAATTGGACGCACGTTGAACACCCCGCGGCAGGTGCACTGCTGCATCCCGATCGCGCCGAGGCATTCGACGCCATTGTGTTCTACGATATGCCCGGTGTCACTTTCACGCGCAGTGATCCAGCGATTGTTCATTTCGATCCGAGTGAGCAATACAAGAAAGATTTCATGGCACTGGTTGAGCACGGAAAAGGAATGGTCTTTTTACATCACGCCATTGCGTCCTGGCCGAGCTGGCCTGAGTTCGCGAATATAGTCGGCGGCCGGTTTCACTTTCTACCTGGCGAGCTTGGCGGAAGGCAGTATCCCGGATCAGGATTTCGCTTCCGTGTGTCACAGACCATTTCCGTTGTCGATGAAAGCCACCCAATTGTAGCCGGTGTCGACCGCGAGTTTTCGATCGTTGACGAGGCCTACTTATTCCCCGTGTTGGAAGATGAAGTTGTCCCCTTACTGCGCAGTGACTTCGATTTTCATGCCAACAATTTCCCCATGGGCGGCGTGGGATACAAAAATCATCCAGAAGGTAGCAACCTAGTGGGTTGGACAAAGCGGTCTGGTAATTCATCCGTAGCATACCTGCAACTGGGCCATGGTCCAGAAATTTACTTTGATAACAACTTCCGAACGTTGCTACGCAACAGCGTGAAGTGGGTGAGCCAACAGTAAATGGCGTAGGAACATAATCGATCTTTATACGTGGGCTGCGCCTAACGGATAGGGCGCGGGGCAGGGCTTGCCTTTTGCTTTAAACGCACAAAACAAGACCAGCCTCTGGGCCCCGACTTAGAAAGGGGTATAGATAATTATTTAGGAATTCAGGGATTAAATTCATAGCCGTTATAATGCTGCTGATCTGCACCACCGTGCACGCAAGCACTGAATTTGAAAAGCTAAAAGAGACATACTGCTCTGCGTCAAAATCAATTTGTATAGAAGGAGCCCTAAAATTTGACCCCTCAACGGGTATTCTTACGTTTACGGGTCATGTAAAAAGTGTAAGTGGGCCAGGTAAAGCTAAAATTGTAATTCTGGGGAACGCAGACATTAATGCTAATAGAACTTTCCTGGGAAAATTTTTGAGTTTTGATACATCTGGAGTAGAAGATCAAAAGATAATCCTAAAAATGAACACTAGCAGTGCCAAAGGAAATACGGACATGATTTGGCGCGTATCTAGTGTATTGTATTTTGATGATACGGCGTTCCATATCTGTAAGGTATGCTTAATCAGTGGTGCGCTTTGAAGTTGAAATCGGGCTTATAGCCTGACTAAACTTAATGCCTGTGCAGCCACCATACGTAAAGCGGATTCATCCGACACCCCTCTGCCCAGTACTCTGATCGCGACTACCATAGAATATAAACCCTTAGCCGTAGAAACTGGATTAATTTCCTTAGGCAGCTCATCTCTCGCTTGAGCAACTTCAATTCCCCGTTGAAAAAATCCCTCAAATTCATTAACGCTTTTCTTTAATAAAGTCTGAACTTCAGGTCCATGGGAATCAAATTCAATAAATGTGTTTACAAAAAAGCAGCCCTTGTCATCTTTAACGGCCTGCGTGACTAAGGTGTCGAACAAGGTCCTGAATGCCTGTACTGGATTATCAAGATTCTCCAAGTCGGTCAGCATGTCGCGTCGGATGGCATTATCATACTGGGCAAGCGCCAGTAGAAAAAGCTGGCGCTTCCCCTTAAAAGCATTGTAAAGACTGCCCTTATTAATGCCAATACTGCTAACCAGATTAGTGATTGATGTGGCTTCATAACCTTTTTGCCAAAATACGTTTATGGCTTTATCAACAGCTTTCGCTTCATCAAACGATTTTTCCCAAGGCATGGTATGCACTCCCACATTCTTAACGTAATTGTAATAGTAATGGTTTATACCAGTCATTTCAAACAATCATCATACAGATGAAGGCTATTTCAGCGAGTTTCCTAAGATTATTTAAATTAATAATAACTAAGACTAATAATAACTAAGACAGTCACAGTTAGAAAGAAGTCGCGATGATTTATCCAAAATGGTTTTGTCTATAAATGGCAAAGCCATTTTCTATTTAATGTTTAGGATTTATGGCTTTATTGCAGTATTTCACTTAAAAATACAAATCGCAGGCAGGGTGATTCTAGAGTGAAGTATTTATGTGTTTAGGTGGGTAAAAGTCTATTTTAACTTAAAAGCGCCTGGCAGTTTTGCAAGCTTGGTCGCCGCTTTCGATTGAGCAGGGCGATAGCATCGTCTAATAACGTTGGGCTGCCCACCAAATCCTTAAAGTTTTCCTCAAATTTTGTGGTGAGTTCCATCCAGTTTTCAGGTTCTATGCCAAGACGTTGCAAAATAGGCGGTATGTTGTGTTCAATGTGGCCACGTTTATCATCAC
>Ga0209396_1006511_pt1 | contig 10680 bp, 9 predicted proteins | sample GOMGulsemesocosm_6_FD_184638 | JGI IMG/M metagenome (GOLD analysis project Ga0209396, IMG submission 184638) | Methane-oxidizing microbial communities from mesocosms in the Gulf of Mexico - GOM8C Gulf of Mexico (SPAdes) (version 2) | ecosystem: Environmental > Aquatic > Marine > Cold seeps... | reverse complement strand
CCTCAAAATTACTATTTAGAAGTGCGCAACTCGCCGATCAATACCATCAGCACGACCACCGAAACGATGAGGATACTGCTACACCCAGAGCACCCAATCATGCTCGGCCATACAACGCTGACCGACAGTCCATGGAAAGAGCTAATTACAGAGCAGCAAAGAACATTGCAACTTCATTTAGATGCTAACTTAGTACTTTCAATAGATATTAAGAATCAGAATAATCAAGCCGCGAGCTTCTATTCAGGTAAGCACCCAATGCAGATCAATAAGTGGCTTATTGCGTTTAACAGCTCAGAGATGAGTCGAGGGAAGAAGATAATAACCAGCAGGCCGAAGAAACAACTTTGGCTGCGCTTAATAAAAGCGAGCAGCCAAAGCGACGTCAATTTAAGATAATTGACTGGTGTAGTTGCTTAATACAAAAACCATAATATGCAGGGCACTTACAACCCAAGTCAACTTACGGCGAATATCGTGATATTCCGCTGTATAAACTTTTTCAAAGACCTTGTCAGACTCTAAAAATCTCAACATCCAAAAAGCGACCAAAAGCATTAATACTTCAAGACTTGGTGGCAGATAAGATGCGAACCAGGCCCATAAGAAAATGGCGATGGTGAAACCTAATTGCCAATCCTCTGCCTTCTTCTTTTTAGTGCGTAACGCACCCCAGCAGCTACCGGTTAAAAATACCAAAACTAACAGTGAGTAATCGAGAAAAATTTCAACAGAACCCGAAACCGCAAAAAGAGCACCTGCAAAACCAACCGCCAAAGGAATTAAGCCCGCGTATCCATATTTACGATCATTAGCAGCATCGATCATACTATCCCCCTCTTTTATTATAAACTACAGCATTATAGCAGCTTTAATATTTTTCGCTGCTGCCATATTGCTTTACAATAGACAGACACTGGATAAATCGAGAGCCTTATGGTGCACCTACCAAACTCAATCAAAGAAAAAGCCCGCGACATTAAACTCGTGGTCTTTGATGTCGATGGCGTTTTAACCGACGGCACTCTTAGCTATAGCGCGAGTGGCGAAGAAATAAAACACTTCAATGTAAAAGACGGTGTCGGCATTAAATTACTCAATACCTACGACATCACCACCGCCGTCATTTCAGCCAAAGACAGCGCGCCGTTAAGAAAACGTATTAGTGACCTCGGCATTCCGCACTTTTACCCGGCGTGCAAAGACAAGTGGGAAAAACTCAGCGCACTGATGGACGAGCTCTGGTTAGAACCTAACCAAGTTTGCTATGTCGGCGATGACGTTATCGATCTAAAAGTGATGAAGCGCATTGGCTTAAGCATCACCCCTGCCGATGGTTTTTGGCTAGTAAAAGAACACTCCGACCTTATTACCGATGCCATGGGCGGTAAAGGCGTAGCACGAGAAGTAGCCGATATTGTATTAGGCAGCAGAATGCCACTCGAAGAAGCTTACATCCAAGCGATGTTACCTGAGTTTGAAAAGACACAAAACGCATAAAATCATATTTCACGTAGAAGAATAATTATGAAAATTTTAGTGACCGGCGCGGCTGGCTTTATTGGCTCCTTCACCAGTAAGCAATTTATAGAACAAGGCCATCAGGTTATCGGTATCGACAACCTCAACGATTATTACGACGTTGCCTTAAAGCACGGCCGCTTAGAATGGCTAAACGAACTTGAAGGTTTTGAGTTTATCAAGATGGACTTGGCCGACCGCCCAGCCATTGAAGGTTTATTCGCCGAACACCAGTTTGATCGAGTTGTTCACTTAGCGGCACAAGCAGGCGTGCGTTACTCCATTGAAAACCCACACGCTTATGTCGATAGTAATTTAATTGGCTTTGTGAATATCTTAGAAGGCTGCCGCCAGAACAAGGTCGACCACCTAGTCTACGCTTCTTCAAGTTCGGTCTACGGCTTAAACAACAGCATTCCTTACAGCACTTCCGATCGCGTCGACCACCCTATTTCACTGTATGCCGCCACCAAAAAATCCAACGAATTAATGGCTCATACCTATAGCCACCTTTATGGAATACCGACTACCGGCCTGCGCTTCTTTACCGTTTATGGTCCTTGGGGTCGTCCTGATATGGCCTATTTCAGCTTCACCAAAAAGATTTTGGCGGGCGAAACCATCGACGTTTATAACCACGGTAAAATGCAGCGCGACTTTACCTACATTGATGACATCGTCGAAGGCGTTACCCGCATTACCCAGCAAGCTCCGGTTGGCGCAGGCGATGATTGGACACCTGAAAGCGGCGATACGAGCCGCAGCTCGGCACCGTATAAAATTTACAACATCGGCAACCATAATACCGTGCAACTGGGTGAGTTCATTGAAACCATCGAAGACTCTCTCGGCAAAAAAGCCAACAAAAACTACATGGGCATGCAAGACGGCGATGTTAAAGCCACGTACGCCAATGTTGATGACCTAATCGAAGATGTGGGTTTCGCGCCGAATACGCCATTAAAAGAAGGCATAGAAAAATTCACCGTCTGGTATCGTGATTTTTACAAAGCGTAAATCTAAAAAATAGTTAAAGGCTTTATTGCAAATATGGCAAATTATAAAATTGTTATCCCGGCGCGTTATTCCAGCAGTCGCCTCCCCGGTAAACCACTGATCGAACTCAGTGGTAAGCCGATGATTCAGCATACTTACGAGCGCGCTTTAGAGACCGGCGTAAAAGACATCGTTATTGCTACCGATGATCAGCGCATTTACGATATCGCCAAAGCCTTTGGTGCCGACGTAGTGATGACCAATCCCGCGCACGAAAATGGTACTGAACGCATTGCCGAAGTTGCCGCGATCAAGGGTTGGGACAAAGACGATGTACTGGTTAACTTGCAAGGCGATGAACCGCTAGTACCGAAAGAGCTCATCGAGCAAACCGCCCAAGGGTTATTATTAAACCCAGAAGCCGGCATGAGCTCAATTTGCACGGCGATTGAAAATGCTGAAGATGCCTTTGATCCGAACGTAGTGAAAGTTGTGCTCGACGGTCGTGGTTTTGCCATGTACTTCAGTCGCGCGGCTATTCCGTGGGACCGCGAATTGTACAAGCATAGCCAAGATAAAATTACCGACATCATGCCGGTGTATCGACACATTGGCATGTACGGCTACCGCGTCTCTTTCTTGCAGAAATATACCCGCATGTCACCGTGCGCTATTGAGCAAGCAGAATGCCTAGAGCAGCTGCGTGCACTTTGGTACGGTGAGAAGATCCACATGGGTGTAACCAATACGCCACCTGGGCATGGGGTTGATACTCCGGATGATATTGCTCGGGTAGAAAAGCTGCTAGAAGAAGCAAAAGCTTAGTATTCCAGCATTAAGCGTTTACTCATAAAAAAGCCCCAATTCAAATCAATTGAATTGGGGCTTTTTTATTTAAGATCAGCTTGCTACCAGCATTGCTAACAACCCTTACTAGCGCGCTCGACAAATCCGCTTAACCTTCTTATAAGGTAAGCGCGTACAAATCACCGACTGCTTATTGAATTTTTCAGCCACAGAAAAAACATAATTAAACGTTCTGCCCGGGACAATCAATAAACGATCTAGCATCCATTGCTGCTGCTCTGCGGTCAGTTTATCCCAGTCATAAAAAGCCAACTCTAACAGCTGCTTATCCAGTCCGCGTTCATTCGGCGCCAACTGAATAACCTGCTCAACCTTAGCCTGAAAATCAACGGCATCTGCATCCAACAAAACCATCGTATTCAGTTCTGATAACCAGTAGTAAGGCCACAACGGACGAATCTCAACAGCGCGACCCCAAAGGGCTAACGCTTGCTGCAACAATGCCGTTCTTTGCTCACTAAATTCAGGCAATAAGGCCTTCTGGCGTAAAAAATTAGCTCGCGTATGCAGGACTTCAGGATTAGAAACGGAGATCAGCTCGGCCACATCTAGCCAAGTATTAGCTGGCTGTTCAGCGCTGGCGACTTGCTGCTTAGAGAAATAAAGCGCTGCGGATACTGCAAAGACCTGAGCGGCCAACAAGCATAAAAGCAGCAGCAAAAAAACCAAAGCTATTAATAGCGACTTTGGCTTTAGCAGAGCGCTTGTCACAGCGCTCATCAAGCTGCCTTTATTTGGAGCTGTCATCATTTGGAGCTGTATTCATAGGCGTCATAGTAGCCACCATAATTACCGCCATAGCGAGCTTCTTTTTCTATATCAACCTGGTTCAACACAACACCCAAAATACGCGCATTGGAATCTTCCAAGCGACCTAAGCCGGTCTTAATCAATTTATCTTTGGTTGAATCGGCTTTAATAACGTAAACCACACCGTCAGATAAGGTCGACAAATACAAAGCATCACTAACGGCTTGCATCGGTGCACTATCAATAATAATGCGCTGATAGCGGCCCTTAAGTTGTTCTAAAATATCAGTAAAGTTTTTAGACGATAACAGCTCAAGAGGATTCGGTGGAATCGCCCCCGCTGGCATCACATCAATACCCAAGTCGGCAATGGTATGAATACTCTCATCCAAGGTCTCAGGGTAAGCAACCGCATTCGATAAACCACGACTGCCCTGCGGAAGCTGTAGCTGCTTAGCTACTGTCGGCCTACGCATGTCGGCATCGATTAACAAAACTTTTTCCATCTGGCCATAAGCGCTGGCTAGGTTCACCGAAGTCGTTGTTTTGCCTTCGCCCGGAATTGTCGAGGTAAATAACAGTGTCTGTACCGGCTTTTCCAAACTCGCCAACGTTAAGCTCGTTCTCAGTGTACGCACGGATTCTTTAAAGCCAACATGCTCACCTTGGGCAAAAGCTCGCACTGCAGCTTTCTCAGGCGGTGAATTCGGTGCATTAACCGGCAGTAACGGCAATAGCCCCAACATAGAAAACCCCAGCTTATGATCGACATCATCGGCGTGCTTAATCGTTGCATCTAATGCATCCAGCAAAAATGCCAAAGCAATACCGAACATCAAGCTGACCACTAGAACCAACAAAACAATCAATTTCTTTTTAGGCTTAATCGGAATAGCCGACAACACTGCTGCGTCTACGATACGCGCGTTTGCCGTTTGTAAGGTGCCGGTTTCAGCGGTTTCACTAATACGTTTAAAGAAAGTCTCATACAAGGTTCTACTCGAACGCACGTTGCGCACATAATCCGCCAGCTCAAATTCAGTGCGGTTAATCGACTGCATTTCAGATTTAGTAGAATTAAGTGCACCTAATAGCGATTTTTCTTTACTCTTAGCCGCAGCAAAATCATTCTTGATGCCGTTGGCAATACGCTTCATTTGAGATAATAAAGAAGCTTGCACCGCGGTTAAATCAGAATGCGCGGCCACCATTTTAGGATGCAAAGGCCCATAGCGTTGGGATAGCTCAGACACTTTAAGCTCAGTACTCGATTCACTTTCTCTCAATTTCGCAATCAGCGGATTATTAAGAATAAAAGGCAAGCTATTTAAGCTGTCGTAAGACTGATCGGGTAAAGACTTAAGTTGAAAATAACTGGTTTCAAAATCCAAACGCTCACTGCGCGCAGCCACCAAACGTTCGCCGACCAAATCAAGTTCTTTAGCAATTAAGGTGCTAATACCTTTAACATCAATCAGGTTATTATCTTCACGAAACTGCTGCAACTTCTGCTCAGAAACATTCAGTTTATCTTTCAGACCACCTAAGCGATCGCCCAACCAACCAGCAGCTTGCTGGGTCAGTCCGACCTTAGCTTCTAACTGACTTTCGATATACGCATCGGCAATGGCATTCGCCGCAATCGGTGCCAGCTCAGGGTCGATACTTTCGACCGAGATTTTAACTAGCTGAGTTTTACGCACAGGCTCAATACTGATCGCGCCCCAAAAGTTATCAATAGTCTTAGCTAGAATTTCTTCTTCTGTCGGCGCTTCGCCTTCACCGAAAATCATCGCCTTAATCGAAAACGATTTTTTATGACTGCTATGATAAGGGTTAAACTCGGCAACCTTCACTAAGTCTAATTTTTCAACAACACGCTTAGCCATGTCACGAGATTTTAAAATTTCAAACTGAGTTAAGAAATATTCAGAGCCGTTACCTGACAAGCCGTATACTTCTTCAATCGATAAAACCTTACTTTCATTCGCTTCAATCAATAAGGTTGAAGTCGCTTTATAGATAGGCGTTAAACTTAAAACGACTAATACTGAAATTAATGTAGCGACAATACTTAGCGCCAATATCTTCTTGAACTGTCGACGAACAACCAACCAATAATGCGCTAAATCAATGACTTCTACTGCGGCGCTATTTTTCATATCCATATTAATATCTACCAGATAATCTTCTAAAAGAAGCTTTGCTCAATCGTAACTACATCACCCGGCTGGATAACATCATATAACTCAACGCTTTGCTTCTCTTCACGAGTCGCATTTTTGACATCACTATCATGAATAACGTAAATACTGCCTTTCGAAGCGCGCTCGGTAAAACCACCCGAAATGGAGATCGCTCTATCCACCGTCAAACCCGGATGAAAAGGATAGCTGCCCGGCTTTTTAACTTCGCCAATCACATAAAATGGGCGGTATTCTAAAATAGAAACGTTAACACTCGGTGCCACTAGATAAGGGCCTTTTAAACCGCCGGTTAACTTCTCTTCTAATAATTTTGGGGTCAGACCCGAAACAACCACATCACCCAACAAAGGGTAAGAAATTTGACCCGACAGGCCGATGCGTACTTCCAAACTAAGATCAGGCTCGTCATAAACATTAATGCTAATTAAATCCCCCGCACCTAGGCGATATCCGCTTAAACCAGCTTCATTAGCAGAAGCCATAAAACTAAATAAGGATAACAATAAGAGACAACAAATTCGATGCATGGAAAAAAACCACCTAAAAAAAACAATCCACCTAAGAGCAGGCAAAAAAAACGGCCTACATATAGCAGGCCGTTTAGTAACGCAGAACAATCAAACTTAAAGCGCTAGAGTAAGACCTAGGCTAACCAAGTTTGTTTCTTTGTCCAAGCCATCAACGTTTGAATCACGAAGAGACTGGCTAGCAGAAAGATCAACGTCCATCCAAGTTAATGGAGAGTAAGTAGCATTAATGCCAAAACCGCTGTTGATGTCATCACGATCAGCTTTTACATACTCATCTTCGCCATAGTTAGCAGAGATGCCAGCCGTAATGAAACTAGAGAACTGGTGATTCCAAGAAACGCTAGAAGTAGAAGCAGCGATGTAGTTACCCGTACCGTTACTTTCATTAGTGTTTTGAGCACTTGTCACAACAACTGTTGAATAAGTAAGCGGCTGCCAAGTTAGGTTCGCTTCCCAGTTCAAGTGAGTACCAGACTTCTTATTGCTAGCATCAAAAGAACGAGCAACACGACCGATCTTAACTTCACCAGTTGTTGCGCCAGAAATATCCCAACGCATACCTGTTAGCAAGTGCTGTACAGAGCTGTCGTTATCAAGAGCGCTGTCTTCATAAGTGATTTCAGCTTGACGAGCTTCAAACAATACAGAAGTAGCAGAGCTAGCTTTTAAGCTTAACAATGCGCCATAAGTCGTTTTGTCATGTTCACGATTAGACGTCGTCAATTCGTTGTTATCATAACGCTTTTGGAATGTATCAGCATACGCATCAACATTAGCAAAAGAGCTGTCAGAACCAAAGATGTAAGTCAAACCAGCAGTCGTCTGGTTATATTCATCTGGCTCAGCAGCGTTAGCATTTTCTGCACCGGCAACAGAACCACGAGCATCGTGTGCGCTAGTATATTCAGCAGCCACATCAAACTGGTGACGAGCAGACAATTCAAAAGAAGCATCAACAGAAACTAGCTGATCTAAATAATCATCATCGCTGTTCTTGCTGTAGCTACCCTGTTCAGCTTGGTAGAAAGAGCTGAAAGTTGTCTTACCGAAATCACCCGTAAGCGCCATAGAAGGCGTCAAACGATTAATAGTAGAACTATTTTCATCAGTAGACTGGCTATAGATGTTGTCATTGTTTTCAGTACTTAATTCAACAGCAGGGGCAAAGTTAAAACCGCCACCCAAAGACAAACCAGTAGGTTCAACAGCAAACGCATTTGCACTTATTAATGCCGCAACTAATGGCGACAGCTTCCAAGCTTTCATGTAACTCTCCTAAAAAATTAAACAACGAACGTAAAAAGATAATATATTTTCGCGCAATCCTAACCTGTGTTTTGTAAATTGTCACCTATACACAACACATTAATTTGCTTTTTTAACAATTATCTTCTACGCCAGCCTAAAGTAGTAGTAAAGTAATGCTTAAGTACCACTAAAAGGCCGTATATATTTAAACCAATAAACAACCCTAAAACGCCATAAGAAAAATCTAGCCATTCAAAACGTCGGGAATGAGTCAGATATTGATGCGACTCATCAAGCAATAAAGCGGTGACTAAAAAGAGCTGAATGCAAAACAATTGCCCTGGCAATTTAAGCGAGCCCAATATTTTAAGTTGCCGCCCCGCAATGCAGGCAAATAAACTAAGTAATAGTGATAACTTCAAATGCATTAATTTATCGCCACCCAACCACGCTTGTAGTTGATGTATAGCAGGAAGATACATCTCCGCCGATTTAAAAACCGTGAGCAACAATAAAACAAGGCAATAAACGATAAAGATAATAATCAATGCACATGACTACCGGAGAAGCCTTTAAAAACGGTCAAGAAAACAATTTTAGTATCCATCAGCAATGACCAATTACGAATGTAGTCCAAATCGTAATCCACTCGCCCTTCCATCTTATCCAGAGTATCGGTTTCACCGCGATAACCATTAATCTGTGCCCAGCCAGTAATGCCCGGCTTCACTTTATGGCGCAACATGTAATACGGAATCAACTGACGGTATTCTTCATTATGGGCAACGGCATGGGGACGCGGCCCAACCACCGACATACGACCCTGCAATACATTAATAAATTGCGGCAGCTCATCTAAAGACGTTCTGCGAATAAAAGCGCCTACCTTGGTAATGCGGGCATCACCCTTTGTCGCCTGCACGACTTTATCGCCATTATCCATCGTCGACATACTGCGAAACTTCCAAACAAATATTTTTCGACCATCCAAACCATAACGTGCCTGTTTAAAAATAACCGGTCCGGGGGAAGTAAACTTCACAGCAGCGGCAATAAATAGCATAGGAATGGTGATCAGACATAAAATCAAGCTTGCAACAACCACATCAAAGCTACGCTTTAAGAAATCGTTAAAACCTAAGATAGGCGTTTCATAAATACTCAAGGTTTGCACAGTGCCAACTGAACCCATACGCGCATGCAATAAATTATAAGTAAAGAAATCAGGAATTAAATGTACGCTGGCGGTGGTATCACCACAGCGTTCTAAAATCTGTGAAATACGCTTCTGTGCTTTTAAAGGCAAGGCAATAAAAATCAAATCAATACCGCCTGCTTTTGCTTGCTCAATCAACTCACTGATCGAACCTAGCAAAACCTCATCCGGATGCTCTTCGTGCAAACGCTGCGAAGCACGATCATCATAAAAACCCGAAAAGCGAATCCCCAAATCAGGGGCCGCGTTAATTTGATCACGCATGCGTAACGCACTGGCATTTAAACCGACAATCGCTGCCGTGCGCGAGTTGTAACCTTTAGCACGCAGACTGCGTAAAATCTTCTTAAAGATTAAACGCCAGCCCATCAGACTAATCCAGCTGCTTAACATCCAGCTGCCGATCACGACGCGGGAAAGATCGGTACTGACCTTGGCGAAGAAACCCATTAAAAGAATCAGCAAGGCGGCAAGTGCCCAAACCCCAGAGGTGATTAATAACATTCTGGCACTGGTACTGGCACGCCAAGAACGATAAAGCCCGAGCGACTCGGCGCACAACATAAAAATAATGGCCGCCACTAAACCGGTAGAGGTGTAAATAGACGTGAAACCGACCCCATAGATAGAAGCCGCCACAAACAAACAGAGATAGATAATCGAAATATCGACCAGACGATAAATAAAATTGAAACTGCCCTGGCGAGAGCGAATCATTCCTTGATTGGACATATAACTTTCCTTTTATACTGCATAATTCACAGCATGCTGACTAAATAAAACTATATACTGACAATAATTGGCGGATTATGTCACACGCAAGAATTTTGTCCATAGCACTTCGGATTTGTATATACTGCGCAGTAATCGACATTTTTACATTAAACCTACCTAATTTAGAACGGATTTGGATTGAACATGAACGGACATACTATTCTTGTAACAGGCGGCGCAGGCTACATAGGCTCACATACTTGCATAGAATTATTACAAACTGGATTCAACGTTCTGGTTGTCGACAACCTCGTCAACTCCAGTGAAGAATCCTTAAAGCGCGTTAAAGAAATTACAGGAAAGACAGTCAGCTTTATAAAAGGCGACGTCCGAGACGCAACCTTGATGGCCCAAATTTTCCAACAGCACAAGATCGACGCCACCATACATTTCGCGGGTCTTAAAGCCGTGGGCGAATCCTGCGCCATGCCATTAGAATACTACGATAACAATATCAACAGCACCCTAGTACTGTGCCAAGCCATGCAAAAAGCCAATAGCAAGAATCTAGTCTTCAGCTCCAGCGCAACGGTATATGGCGACCCAGAACAACTGCCGCTCACCGAAGACA
>Ga0209396_1006507_pt1 | contig 10682 bp, 4 predicted proteins | sample GOMGulsemesocosm_6_FD_184638 | JGI IMG/M metagenome (GOLD analysis project Ga0209396, IMG submission 184638) | Methane-oxidizing microbial communities from mesocosms in the Gulf of Mexico - GOM8C Gulf of Mexico (SPAdes) (version 2) | ecosystem: Environmental > Aquatic > Marine > Cold seeps... | reverse complement strand
ATGGATTTAATAGCTCACCTCATTCGGTTAAGGCGCAGCAAACGGTTGCGTTCTTTAAGCAGTACTATCCCAATATTAAATTATTGGTGCCGCAACTCCCACTCACGCCGATGGCTTGTTGGCAACAAATAGACAGCTTAGCCGCGCAATATCCTGATAGTGAGCTCGGGTTTATTGGCAGCTCAATGGGGGGCTTTCTTGCGACTTTACTGGCCAATAAGTATGGCGGTAATGCGGTATTGATTAATCCCGCTGTGACTCCTCATTTACTGATTGATACGCTTATCGGTGAGTATAAGAACCCCTACAGCGGTGATATTCATTATGTCACGAGTGATCATGGCACTGAGCTTGAAACACTCCAATTCGACCAAGTTTGTATCGCTGAAAATTTTTGGATTTTGTTGCAACAAAATGATCAAACCCTCGATTATCGCCTCGCGTTAAACTGCTATGACGGCGCCCGCATCACGCTAGAACCACTCGGCGACCACGGATTTGTTGGTTTTAATCGCTATTTAAACGCAATTGTCGGATTTTTGTTTAAAAACAGCCTTTAAGTACTTAAATGATGCCAAGAATTTAGCTACACTGGAGCTAATATTTTTAGTAAAGGGCGAGACGTGTGAGCGACCAGCAATATAATTCAGATGCAATAGAAGTTTTAAACGGATTAGATCCGGTTAAACGCCGTCCTGGTATGTATACCGACACCACAAGACCCAATCATTTAGGCCAAGAAATCATCGATAACAGTGTCGATGAAGCGCTGGCAGGTTTTGCTGGCTATATTCAAGTTATTCTCCATGAAGACCAGTCATTAGAAGTTATTGATGATGGTCGTGGGATGCCGGTAGATATTCATCCTGAAGAGGGCGTCTCAGGGGTTGAGCTTATTTTATGTAAGCTGCATGCTGGTGGTAAATTCTCTGGGAAGAATTATCAATTCTCTGGTGGTTTGCACGGTGTAGGTATCTCAGTGGTTAATGCTTTGTCATCGCGCGTTGAAGTGTCTATTCGCCGTGACGCAAAAGTCTATGAAATCGCCTTTGAACACGGTGAAAAAGTAGAAGAGCTGCGTGAAGTCGGTACTTGTGGTAAACGTAATACTGGTACCCGCGTACGCTTTTGGCCGGATCCGTCTTATTTTGATTCACCTAAATTTTCAACCTCTCGTTTAAATCACAATCTGCGTTCTAAAGCAATCTTATGCCCAGGGCTTAAGATTAAGTTGACCAACAAAGTCACCAAAGATGTTCAGGAGTGGCACTACGAGTCAGGCCTAGAAGATTACCTACTCGAAACCGTAAAACAGTGGCCTTGTTTACCTGACACGCCATTTGTCGGCACCATGGTCAGCAAATCTGAAGCAGTTGATTGGGCCGTTGTTTGGCAACCCGAAGGTGGCGATGGTTTAAGTGAGAGTTACGTTAACTTAATTCCAACGATCCAAGGTGGCACGCATGTCAACGGGCTTCGTTCTGGTTTACTTGATGCGATGCGCGAGTTTTGTGAATTTCGAAACCTGCTGCCACGTGGTATTAAGCTCTCACCGGATGATATCTGGGACAAGTGTAGCTATGTATTATCGGTAAAAATGCAAGATCCTGCGTTTGCTGGGCAAACTAAAGAGCGTTTATCGTCTCGTCAATGTAGTGCGTTCGTTTCTGGCGTCGTTAAAGATGCCTTTAGCTTATGGTTAAATCAACACACTGAAATTGCCGAACAGCTTGCCGAACTTTGTATTAACAACGCTCAGCGCCGCTTAAAAGCGAGCAAGAAAATTGCCCGTAAAAAAGTGACTTCTGGCCCAGCACTGCCGGGTAAATTAACTGATTGTACCGGACAAGACACATCACGCGCTGAATTGTTTTTGGTGGAGGGTGACTCTGCTGGTGGTTCAGCCAAGCAAGCACGTGACCGTGAATTTCAGGCGGTCATGCCACTGCGTGGTAAAATCTTAAATACGTGGGAAGTTGAGTCTACCCAAGTGTTAGCCTCACAAGAGGTGCATGATATTTCCGTTGCTATTGGTCTTGACCCTGATTCCAAAGATTTATCCGGTCTACGCTACGACAAAGTGTGTATCTTAGCCGATGCCGATTCCGATGGCCTGCATATCGCGACGCTATTGTGTGCGCTGTTCATGGCTCACTTTAGAACGCTAGTGGAAGAAGGGCATGTGTATGTCGCGATGCCACCACTTTATCGTATCGATATCGGCAGAGAAGTGTTCTATGCCCTCGATGAAGACGAAAAGAACGGCATTTTAGATCGCATCGAAGCGGAAAAGAAACGCGGTAAAGTCAACGTTCAACGCTTCAAAGGGTTGGGGGAAATGAACCCATTGCAATTGCGTGAAACGACGATGGATCCAAACACCCGTAGATTAGTACAACTCACGCTTGATGATGTTGAAGCAACCTGTGAAACGATGGATATGCTATTGGCGAAGAAGCGCTCTGGCGATCGTCGTACATGGCTTGAAACCAAAGGGGATTTAGCGCAAGTATCTGATATTGTTGATTAATTAGTTTTTTAGATTGGTAAAACGATGAAATACACCTTGGTCTATTTCATCGGTCTTATTGGCTTGTTGCTCTAAGAGCTAGCCATTAACTTCTTGAGTTTTTCTAAATCGATAGCGTTAGCGCGTACTGTGAGCTTAACGTGATCATATTCGTATTCTTCCTTGGTGACGCTCATGTTCGAGCGTATTTCACCGATAATACCTTTGGTGGTATAGGGAATACAAATCTCTTCTTCAATCATCTCTTCTTGCGAAATGCCAACGATGTATTGGTGTAACTTTTTGACATCAGCGGGATCGCGCGCGCAGGTCATCATGGCATCAGGGAACTCTTCCATCAATGCTTGTTGCTGCTCGATGGTAAGTTGGTCTGATTTGTTCAACACGAGCAATTTTTTACTGTCTTCAACACCAACCTCTTCTAATACTTCGTGTACCACTTCCAGTTGTGAACGAAATGATGGGTCCGATGCATCAACCACATAGAGCAATAACGACGCATCATGTGCTTCCGCCAACGTTGAGTGAAATGACGCCACTAAATCGTGTGGTAATTTCTTGATAAAACCGACCGTGTCTGAAACCAATATTCTGGGTTGAGTGGCGGGATATAAGGCACGGACGGTGGTATCAAGTGTCGCAAATAGTTTATTCTCGCCCTCGACATCACTACCGGTAATGGCGCGCATCATTGAAGATTTTCCGGCATTGGTATACCCAACCAACGCGACGCAAAAGAGATCTGAACGTTGGGTACGTCTTCCTTTCATTTCATCTTGGACGTTGACGAGCTCTCGTTTGAGATCGGCCAATTGGTCGCGTACTTTACGACGGTTAAGCTCTAGCGTCGTTTCGCCAGCACCTTTACCCATTTGACGCTCTCTATCGCCACACGATGTCTCACGAAGTCGTGGCGCGACATAGTTAAGACGTGCTATTTCAACTTGTAACTTAGCGGTTTTAGTCCGTGCGTGACGACTAAATATCTCAATGATAATACCGGTACGGTCAAATACTTCCACGCCCAATTGATTTTCGACATTACGAAGTTGGGAAGGGGTTAAGTCACAATCAAATACCACGACATCGGCACAGCCAAACGGTAGGTCATCTGATGGGATTTGGGACAATGGCGCATCATCTAATGAGAACTCACCGTCGCGGGTATCCTCGACAACACCTTTATTACCGGTAAGTCGAGCTATCTCTATCAGCTTGCCTTCACCTAATACATTGACTTTTTGGGTTGAACTTTGTTTTTGTGACTGCGTGCCGACAACCTTAAAGCCCAAGGTGGTCACTAAGCGTGAAAGTTCTGCCAATGATTCTGTTGCCTCATCTCCTTTAAAGTCGGGTGTGCAAATAGAAATGAGTAATGCGTGATTCAGTGAGGCTTTTTCTGTTAGTTGCATATTTTTATGTCGATGCACCTTCGTGCACACCTGATTTTATCTAAAGTGGGGTGATCCTACGCTGTTATGGGGAAGCTTAATAGGGAATTAATAGATAGATGTTACTTAAATCATTATTTGGGTAACTTATCGCGTGATGAAACGCGATTTAACTTCAGTGGACGGCACTATATAGACGTTTTATTGCCAAACATCGTATGTCGATTACGCGTAACGCTTTATAAAAGAGATTGGCGTTCAATACTGTGCATGAATAAAAAATCGCCAATGTTAATCAGCGTTTTTTTGTTTTTGAGAATTAACAACAATTAACTTTTTTGTTGTCTTTTTATCGCGATAAACTGTGCAATCACACCGATGATGTAAATAACCAAGAAGGCGAGGAAGAACCCTTTGAGTAGTGGATCTTTAATATCCGTAACAATTGGTGCATCGACAGGCAGACGCATCAGACCGTCAGTTATTGCTGGGATCATATGAAACAGCAGTGTTGCAGAATAACTTAGCGCCTGAAAATATGACGAAAACTTACCTAAGATATTTGTTTTTTCAGTGATTGCGCCGGCAGCTAGCGCGAGTAAGGTTAGCACTGCCAGCGCATGTGCTGCGCCAAAGCCGCCGTGTCTAAAGATCGTTAACGCTGTAGCGGCTGCAATTAGAGTCGATAATAGATAGATCTTACCAGCGCTATGCTCTAACAAGATAAACTTATAACGCACGAGTGAATAGAATCCAGCAACAAGTGCAATGATCGCGATACTGGTGTGAAACCAGCCAAAAAGTGATATCTCAGGCATATATTTATTCCTTTGGTTTGGTTGTGCGCTATTTAATTGTTCGCAATTATAGTTGGGTCGTACAATTAGTCAAGGCTATTGAGCGGGCAGCGAACGATGTCTTTGAGTGTTTATGATAGGAATGACGAGTTCATACATCGTTATAATGCGTGTGGCTGGGGGAATATACAGAGATATAGGTGTCGCGGTAACGGGTTAACCGTACTGTATAGAGGTCAACGTATTACTAAATAATAACGTCAGCGCATCCCTCAAATGAAGCAGGGAGTGCTGACGTTAAATCAAATAAAGCTTAGTATCGAGCGCGAACACCAAGAGTGAAGCGACGATCTGCTTCATGATATCGCCACACACTACCGAGTTCCGTTGAGAACTTAATTGGCTCGCCAGTTAAGTTCGTGACGTTAGTAACGACGGTGAAGTTGTCATTGATATCCCAGCTAGCTGAGAAATCAAATTGCCCACGATCGTCCTGATAGTTATTACCAGCTGTAGGATCATATAATGCTGATGTCTCATCATTAGTTGAGCTGTTCAAGGCCAACGCGCCAATGGTCGCGACTCGAGTTTCATCTTGAGTCGATAAGAAACGAGAGCGGTAATTGTAAGCGAGGCGAACTTGAAATTCTTCATTCTCCCAGTAAACTTGGCCATTAAAGGTATTTTTAGAGATATTTAATAACGCATTACCATCGGGCTGTTCACTATCCGAATAGGTGTAATTCGCATTGAAACCTAACCCTGGTAAAGCGTCAACAGTGTGCTGAATCGCGAGCTCAAATCCTTGCACAATACCATTTTCACCATTGGTACTCTGAGCGGTATTAATCCCGGTAAACCCTGCATCTCGTTGAATTCTGGTTGCTTCAAAACCGGCGGTATCAGGATCTGCCGAACCAGAAAAATCAGCTAAGGTAGAGAAATTAATGTCTGTGTTGTCGACACCAACTGCGTCGAGGTGACATACCGTTTCCCACTCGGTCACTTGTTGTTCTAATGCGGCTGGGTTAGCAACACAAACATTGGTTGTTTTGATGAAAGACTCAACATCTTTATAAAACACAGCAAACGAGGCAACATTGCCTTCACCGTAGTAATGCTCCAATGACAAATCAAATTGGGTGGCACGAAAGGGTTCCAATGAAGCAGAACCTGAAGTACCAGTGGTCAGCGCGCTACTAATAGAAATAGCAGGGCTTAATTGACTGTAATCAGCACGGCGCATGACTTTAGCTGCTGCAAAACGTAGTTGTGTTTCATCTGATATGCGGTAACTAACATTAAGGCTGGGTAAAAAGTCGCTGTAATCGACTTCGTCAGCCACTATCTGACCATTCTCGTAATATTTAGCGGTTAGGTCAGTTGAAACATATCGACCACCAATAATACCGGTGACATCTTCAAAATCTAAGTGTGCAGAGACATAAAGTGCGGTGGTTTCTTCATTTATATCATTGTAAGAGCCTTGCTGAAGCACTTGGTTGTCAGCTAAAGTGCCGGTGGTTGCAAAGTTTGTTCCCGCCAGCATTTGCTGAATGCGTTCAAACGAGCCTTGAGCATCCGCTAATAAGTCGCCACGGTACGCACGATACGTACTTAAATCGTATTGACCGGACGATCCTGTTTGACTAAACGTATTGTTATGAGAGTAAGTCTCGAATGTTCCTGGGAACATTGCTTCGAACTCGTCCATCCAAACCACGTATGGTGCTTCATCATCGGTTCCCATGTCGGTAAAGACTTGTCGATATAGGTTATCGGCTCGATAGCGACTACGAGTAAATTTGTAATCACTAGAGGTGCTTCTAAAACCGGCTTCTAACAAGGAGATAAACTCTAGCCCTAACGGCTCATCGATATCGATATCAAAACGGACCGCTGTTTCATCGTTGTCAGTGCGGTCATCATCGCTATAGAACGCACGTATGGCTAAGTTTTCCGGGCTTAACAGCGCTTGTTGATCCGAATAGACGACACTCGGTAAGCTATCACCGGTCTGATACATATCGACATCAGTATTATGACGACAGCTAAACTCTCCGCGACACTCGGTGTCGTAAGCATTGTTTTGATTACCAGCCCACTCACTAGGATCATATTGCGCAGCCCATGCATCCCAATTGGTATGATTGAGCGGGCGTAAATTAAGCTGAGATGCTGGCGCAGCACTCTCTGAAGAAGCCACTGAAATTTCACCAGCGATTTTTATGGTATCGGTCAATTGCCAATCACCACCCAACGCGTTTGAAATAGACTTTGTCTTACGAAAGGTACTCCAGGTTTTTGGGATGGTAAACGCACCATCAAGCGCGTAATTATTAACTTGACCATTTGCATCTTGGGTCGTATTAGCGTTGTATACTCTACTGCCACCGACATCAAGAATCGAATTCCCGGCCTGAGAACCGTCACGATCGGTCATGCTTAGATCAAGATAAACGTTGCCATTGCCAGACGCTGGTGCCCATTGTAAGGCTAGGCTAAATGCAGTACGCTCACGGTTTTCTACATATTGATCTTGGGTGTTTTGATCTCTTACAGCAAACATGCCACTAGGAGTATTGGCCGTTAGGCCATTGACGTCTTCATCGTACAACCTAACACGGTTGTAAAACTCGTCTTGTCGTATCTCACGATCTTGGTAAGAAAGCATCACTGTTGCACCAACGCTACCGGCATCTCCCAAGTCCCAGTTATTACCAATTGAGCCGTTAAAAATGGGCGCCCAATGTTGCGTTTTATCCGCATATTCAGCATCGAGAGACATCGCGGCGGTAAATTCTTCTAGGTCTAATGGTCGCACGGTTTCCATGCTGACTGTGCCACCAAGTGCACCTTCAATCATGTCGGCGGTAGGGGACTTAACCACTGAGACTGATTTTAAGAAGCTGGATGGGAAATCTGAAAGACTTACGCCATCACGCGAATCACCGACCGTTGACCGACCGTTTAATTCCACCCGGTTTTGTGGCAAACCACGAATTGACACACTCTCACCAACACCGAAATCTGAACTAATTGAGACACCAGCAATCCGTTGCAGTGCCTCAGCAATATTATTATCGGGCAATTTACCGATATCTTCAGCAACGATTGCATCAACAATTCGTCCGTCGGTACGTTTAAGCAGTGCAGCAGCTTTTAAACTCCCTAAAATGCCTTTGACCTCGATAACTTCGAGGTCTTTTTGGCTGCCCGTTGTCTCCGTTTCGGCGGCAACGCTGGTAAATGTGAGCAGCGCTGTTAATGCTGAACCGAAAATGACTAGGTTATTGTTTCTATTTCGAGTATTTCTAAACATAGCGCTTAATTTATTCAACTTCATCGTTTCTTCCTTTAACACTTTATAATTGGTTTAATCCGTTAATGTCTCGAGTAATGTGACTGTATGATAAATAGCCACATATAGTTATAAGGTACTTACCAGTTCATTACAAACCTTTATTACCAAAGTTAAACTAATGGCTATGCCGTTTGTTGTTTTGTTGAGGGGGAAATTGAAAGTAATGTCTTTTTTACGAGTGAATAGTGGGTGTAGCTGCAAGATATAATGTCGGTAGTATTTTGTTTTTATTGTTAATTCTAAAAAATACATTATTTATCAGTGTTATGGGTCTTTCCTGATATTGTTAGGGTATTTCGTTATTCTCATTTTTTGTTATTACCAATTTATTGTTTTGGTTGTTCGCTTTTTGTTTTTAGTCAGTTCCCTGGTGTCGATTGGGGCTGGGCCAGCTACTCAGGTTAGGACAGCGTCCTTATAGGTGGAAGTGTTATACCAATCCTGACAATTAACTAGACTTGTATACTGGTCAAAATCTATGATCACGTTCTTGCCTCCATGGACGGAGGTACTTAGCGCAAGCAGGACGCGGTAGCTGTGCCTCCATGGACGGAGGTACTTAGCGCGAGCAGGACGCGGTAGCTGTGCTCTCAATAACTAATCCTCATAGCGTTCATCCTTGAACGAATGCTAATCATAAGACATAAAAAAACGCTGACCGAGGTCAGCGTTTTTAGGATCAACAATTCGCTCCCAAATTAAGGAGCTGTGTTAATTATAGTTCGAAGTCTTGCGTAAAGCGTAGACCGAATTCGCTACGGTCATTGCTACGTACGATACCGACGTAACCAGACTGTTGCAGGCGACCTTGGTCGTAAATTTCGTTAAATACGTTTTCACCGTATAAGCTTAGTGACCATTCACCTTGCTCCGGTTGATATTTAACGTTAAAGCCAACTAGCTCACGTGAATCGATAGCTTCGTTCGGGTTATTTGCTGATTGTCCTTCCATGCTACCACGGTAAGAGTAATCACCATTAATCATCACGCTTGCACCGCTTTCTAAATCAACAAAGTAAGATGCAGCAAGTGTTGCAGTCCAGTTTGGCGTTAGTGCTGGAGTAGCGCCTAGTTGAATACCGTTAACACCTTCATCTAAATGAGTGATCTCAGCATCTAAGTAACCGATAGCAGTACGGATTTCAAAATCTTCTGTAACGTCGATTTTAGCTTCAATCTCGATACCTTTAGCTTCTGATTCACCAGCATTTTCGATGATAGTAACGAAGCCACCACCTGATAATGGATCACTAAATGGTAGTGCTAGATCGTTGTATTTAGTGAAGAACACTGCTGTCATTAATGAAACGTTTTCAAGTACTTGTCCCTTGAAACCAACTTCATAGTTAATGGCTGTCGTTTCGTCAAATTGAACGAACTGCGCTGCGCCGCCAAATGGGCGAGGAGGGAAACCGCCAGTTTGGTAACCTTTTTGTACTTGCGCGTAAACGTTATGACCATTATCTAGTTGGTAAGACGCGTTAATATCCCAAGTGATTGCATCGAAATCAGCTTCAACATACTTGCGATTGCCACCAAATGATGGGAATAGTGCGCTTGCTTTCTTGTTATCGTCTGAATAACGTAAACCACCACCAATCTCTAGTTGTTCAGTTAGGCTGTAAGACATGTTGAAGTATGCAGCATAGGCTGTTGTTACTTGCTCAAGGTCGAAGTAACCGTAACCACCAAACGATGCATCACCGTTAGTTAGTTCACCATTTGGTGTGTTCCAAGGACTAAATACCCAAGGACCAGACTTGGTGTAACCATCTTCGTTGAAGTAGTAAAGACCAGAAACGAAATCCATGTTGTCGTAAGTTGCGTTTAACTGTACTTCGAATGAGTACTGATCTGCGCCACCTGTTTCAGGGAATTCTGATAAATGCAGTGGAGAAGCATCATCATCAAGGCCACCTTCGTAATCAGAAGTACGGTAGCTTGCGATAAACTTAGTGGTGTAGATTGAGTTGATTTCCCAATCAGCAGTGATTGAAGTTCCCCAACCTGCAGCAGCTGTTGACTCAAGGCCTGGTACGGTAGTGCCTAAATCATCTGGGTTTTCAGGAATTAAACTTGCGTTTAATAACGGGAAATCACCGTTGAATGGGTCAGTTGCATCAACAGGGTCTGTAAACTCAATCGTGTATGGGCTTTGACCAGATTCATTATCAACACCGTCTAGTGAGAACAGTAATGAGAAATCTTCAGTCGCTTGCCATTTTAGCGCAACACGTCCACTAAACTCTTGTTCTTGACCAATTTCTTGCTCAGGATTTTCAAGGTTGACAGCAACACCAACACCATCGCGTTCTTTGTATGAAGTGCTTGCAGAAATGCTTACGTCATCGCTAAGCTCGTTGTTGTAATAAGCTGTACCTTGTAAACGACCACGAGAACCGGCTTTAAGACTAACGTTAAGCACGTTTTCGTCACCAGGTTTTTTAGTGATAACGTTAATTGCGCCACCCAGTGTGTTACGTCCGTATAGCGTACCTTGTGGGCCACGTAATACTTCAACACTTTGAATGTTTGGTAGAGAAAGGTTAGCGCCCATTTGGCGACCTAAATATACGCCATCAACGTATACACCAACACCA
>Ga0209396_1006506_pt1 | contig 10683 bp, 8 predicted proteins | sample GOMGulsemesocosm_6_FD_184638 | JGI IMG/M metagenome (GOLD analysis project Ga0209396, IMG submission 184638) | Methane-oxidizing microbial communities from mesocosms in the Gulf of Mexico - GOM8C Gulf of Mexico (SPAdes) (version 2) | ecosystem: Environmental > Aquatic > Marine > Cold seeps... | reverse complement strand
TTCATTTCCTTCATCGAGACCATCATTATCTAAAAATTTTATATTGAATTTTGCATCTAACAGTTCCGCATCAAATAATAGACCATCGTTACCCGCAAGCATTATTTCTTGTAGATTATCATTAAAACCTATAATAATATTTACAGCATTACCTTCACCAACGACAAAGTCACCTTCATAAATGGGGTCATTGAGCTTTAACGTTCTAATGCTACCATCGAGGTTATTTGTTGCGGTGAAATTGCCGATAATTTCTTTAACATAGCCAATAATATTATTCACGGTAATCCTTTTTTATCTGTTGAAGTGATACTGAGTTATTACCTAATCACTCTTCATTGTTAAATATGTTCAATTAGTCGTTAACGTTCACTAAATGTATAGTAAGTAGCTCTTAAAATGGGCTTTAAAATATAATCTAACACTGTCTTTTTTCCAGTAATAATATCAACACTGGTCGTCATGCCGGGTATAATTTTTAAGGGATCTTGACTGTTTCCTAGAAAGCTTTGCTGCGTTTTAATGTGGACGGTATAAAAGGTGTTTTCTTGGCGATCTGTTTGAGTATCTGCACTTATCTTGACAACTTCGCCAGAAAGTCCACCATAAATAGAAAAGTCATATGCGGTAAACTTCACAATAGCCTTTTGCCCTGGATAGATAAATGCGATGTCTGCTGGTTTGAGTTTTGCTTCGACCCAAAGTACATCATCACTAGGGACTAACTCTACAAGATTATCCCCCGGCTTCACTACCCCACCAATAGTATGTACAAAAATTGATTGAATTATTCCGTTACTGGGTGAACGTATAAACGAACGTTGCGTTTCATCTGTTAACGCCTTACTACTTGCTATGATTCGCTCTAATTCAGCAGTAACTTCATTTATTTCTTGTTTAAGTTTACTTTGCGATTGGTGCTCTAAAGCTTCTAAGTTATTTTGTGCTTCACTAATAGCGGCTTCCAAACGTGGGATAGATATTTTTGCCGATTGGTAACGTTCTTCAATTGCATTTTCTTCACGTTTTAATTTAATAAATTCGACTTTAGGTTTTACGCCTTTTAGTACTACTGGCTCAGTAATTCTAACCTCTTCTTGAATCAAGACTAGTGCGGACTTAAAGTGTTTAATATGTACTTTAGTTTCAGTAAGCTCATGTTTTCTTTGATTTAGCTTTTGTTGAAAAGCTTGCTTCTGTGTTTCTAATTGCGCTTTATTGGTTAAATATAAGCTTTTTTCTCGTGCAATTAATGGCGCTAATTCCGCGGAAATATTGTCAGCTATAATAAAGTCACTACCATTTGCTAGTGCATTAAGTCGTAATAATTTTGCCTGCAACTCCATATTTTTAATGGTTTGACCTTCAAACAAAGATGCCGTTTTCTGATTACTCAATTTTAGTAAGACTTGTCCAGCAACAACTTTATCTCCTTTCTCAACGAGTACCTCATCAATAATACCCCCTTCAAAGTTTTGCAGTATTTGGTTTTCACCACTAGGAACTATTCTTCCTGGACCTCTTGCTATTTCATCTATTTCAGCAAACGTAGACCAAATTAACATTAAAAAGACGGTAGCAAGCCAAAAAAATAATACTCGACGGCTACGCTTTGGTTGGTGTTCAAGCACCGCCGCACTAAGGCTATGCATATAGGCTAAGTCTGCCTCATTAATATTATTATTTTGATCAATAAATTGTTGTCTTTTATTGGTCAATATGTTCTTGATGTTAAGCATTGCTATCTTCACTCACCGTAGGCTGTGACTGGCTAGGTTTTGCTAGATGATTTAATACCTGCTCTTTATTACCACTGAGATATACTTGCCCATCTTTGATAACAATAATTTTATCTACCAAAGCCAACAAGTTCAATTTATGGGTTATTAATAGCGTAGTCTTACCTGGCAAGTTATCTTTTAACTTAACAAGTAACTCTGCTTCGGTAGATTGGTCTAAATTACTGCTTGGCTCATCAAGTAGCATAATGGTTGGATTTAATAAGAAAGCTCGGGCTATGCCAACACACTGTCGTTGACCACCTGAGAGGCCTGAACCGCGTTCTCCAATTGGCATTTGATAGCCTTTGGGGTGCTTATGAGCAAATTCAGCAACACCACTAAGCTGAGCTACATCCACTAGTTGTTGATCTGTAACATGAGTAGAACGACCCAAAATATTATCTTTTAAGCTACCTTTTAGTAACTGAATATCTTGGGCAACATAACCAATATTTTGTCTTAGTTGGGCAGGATCAAGTTGATTAATATCTATTCCATCAATAAAAATACTACCTTGATCTGGTTGGTATAGTTTTAATAGTAATTTTTCAATAGTACTTTTTCCAGAGCCAATACGGCCAATAATGGCAAACCTTTCACCAGCTTCAATGGTAAAGGAGACATTTTTCAATGCTGGTAAATCAGCATCTGGATAAGTAAAAGTCACATCTTTAAATTCTATTTTTCCCTGAATTTTATCAAGTTTAATAAAGTCTTTTTCACTAGGGCGCTCAGAAGGTTGCTCCATTAAATCATCGAGTAACATAAAAGATGCTTTGGCATCTTCATAATTACTGATTAAGGTAGCGGCTTGTCCCATTGGCGCTACACATCGAGAGGAGAGGATCATAGTCGCAATTAATCCCCCCATGGTAAGTGATAAACCTTGTATTAAATAAACACCGATTATAATAACAAATACGGTATTTAACTGGACTAAAAAGGAAGTAACAGTGGTTATAGACGCTGTCATTTCACGTGTTTTTAACCCCTTACTTGCTATTTCGCCACAGGCTTCTTCCCAAAGCCACTGGGTTTGCCCTTCTCTGACTTGAGTTTTAATAGTTTCAATATTTTGCAATGTTTCTATTAGTATTGAGTTCTTTTTTGCTGCCGCTTGATGACTACTCGCTATTTGCTCATACAAGGCTTTACGTTTCATTAAAGCGTAAATTAATATTAGTACCATAATAGTCAGTGGAACTAAGGCAATAATGCCACCAATGTAGAAAATCACCGCTAAAAACAATACCGCAAAAGGCAGATCTATCAGCGCCGTCATTGTGGTGTTTGTTAAAAATGAGCGAATGGAATCAAAGTCTTTAAGGCTACTAGCAAAAGAGCCAACGGATTTAGGCACATTGGCCATTTTTAATCCCAGAACTTTTTCAAAAAGAATAGAAGAGATAATGACATCACTTTTTTTCGCTGCTTTCTCAAGTAAATTTGTCCGAGTAAACTTTAAAAAAACATCGAGTAAATAAACCAGAATGACGCCAATAGCAAAAACATGTAACGTTTCCATCGCATTATTAGGTATAACCCTATCATAAACATTCATAGTAAATAATGGGGTGGCTAAAACAAAAAGGTTAACAAGTAATGACGCTGAAAAAACATCCTGATAGAGCGATTTAGAGTAACGTAAACTACTCCAAAACCAGTGTTTTTTTTCAAGCTTTAACGTGCGGGTTTCACCTTCATCATAGGCATATTTTTTTTTGAGTAAAAAAGAAAAACCTAAATACTGTGATGTTAATACGTCGGTATCAACCCACTGCTCATTGGCTTCTTCAGCAGGTAATATTATTTTAGCTTGTTTTTCATCCGCTGAAAAAGAGTCAAGAATACAAGTTTGTTGATCTTTTAGTAATAGAATAATTGGTAGCTGTAAAGGTGAGATTTGTGCTAATGGTCGTTCAATAAGACTACTTGATAATCCCGCCCTACTAGCAGCACGTGAAAACAGACCTTTAGCCTTGTCTAGTGAGAATAGTTTGGTTATACCCGATGGCTCAACCGGTAATCCTTCCGTAATATATTCTGCGGACCTAGATTGATGATAAATTTCACAAAAAAGTAAAAGTATATTCAACAAGCTATCCATCTGAACCGGAGCAGCATCACTCTTTAGCATAAATTATATAATCTACAAATTAAGGGATAGTGAATACCATTTGAAAAACACTTACTTATTAACAATAATATTAGCTATTCAAATGGTCGTACTTTACAAATTATTTAAGCAACTAGCTCATTACTTTTTGGTACTAACCCATTGCGTCGGATAATCCGTAAAAGTTTAATGAACTGCTTCAGGTAATGAGTCCACGTTTTCTTCTGCATCTGTTTGAGCTTTATCAAGACCAACTTTTTTAAGGTAACTATCGTCATCACCTAAAACAGAAACTAACATAGTACCCATAGCGTCATGAATACGGTATTTAGCAAATAAACGATTATATTGCGCCGTAATGATTTCATTTTTTGCAGCAATAAAGTCATTTTGTGCAGCAAGTAAATCAAGTAAAGTCCGACGACCAAAATCATACTCTTCTTCGTAGTGTCCTAACGTTGAACGACTGTAGTCACGATATTTTATCAGTAATGATAATTGCTTATCGACCATAGTGTAAGCTGACCAACTCAATTCTAAACCTTCAACTACTTGGCGACGCAAATCATGACGAATTTGATATTCTTGATTGATAGCACTCACTTGCTGCTGAACTTTCGCTTTGTCAGCACCACCTGTAAATAAATTCCAAGTTAGTGTAATACCAGCGCGGGTTTCATTAACTTTACCACCATAAAGGTCACCGTATGTATCACTGTTATCATTAAGATTATGACTTAATTGAAAGTCTACCTGCGGATAATAACTATGCTTACGTTCTTTATGTAATAGTTGAGCAGCATTAACATTATGATTACTCGTCAATATTGAGGGGTTATGTTGTATTGCTATGTCAATCGCTTGTTTAAGTGTTGCGGGTAGTTCTGCATCAAATAAAGGCTTTGACAGTGATTCTACTTGAGGTAAATAACCTAAAACACGTTGTAAATTGAAGCGTGCATCCATTAGGTTGTTTTCTTGTACAACAAAATTACTCTGGGCTAACGCTAACGAAGATTGAATTTTTTCTACTTCTGAAACGCTAGTTTGACCATTTTCATAAAGCACCTGAACCTTTTCAAATATCTGTTGATTATTATCAATGTTTTCTTTGGCTGTAACTAATAGCTCATTGTTAAGTAAAACCTGTATATAAGTATTCACTAAACCTAAAGCAACATCATTGGATTTTTCAATATAGTTATTTGCTGCGGCTAAAATACGCTCTTGTTGAAAGTCGACCTGATTTTCTGTGCTAAAGCCAGAAAAAATATTTTGGGTTAAAATTAAAGAGTTTTCATAAAAATTATAATCTTCACTATTAAATGCCGTTACACGGGATTTAGTTCTAGCGCGACCAGCACTAGAAACCAAATCCAACTTAGGAAGATACCCAGAGTTAGAAATTTTTAAATCTTGTACCGTAGCACGATAGTTTTTTAACCTTTCTTGTACAATAGGATGAGTTGAAAGTACTTGTCTAATCCCCTCTTCTACTGTAACAGCTTGTACATGGCAGGCCGAAAAACAAAAAATTAAACAGATATTTTTTAACTTGAAAATTTTTGATAAATACAACGTTACATACCCTATGTCATGCCAAATTTAACAATTACAAATGAGTAATAATTAAGTTATATCGTTCAATATAGAATTATTCATGATTGAAATTGGCAATATAAAAAAAATATATACTAAACAAGTGCTGTATGAAAAACAACACATTAACAAAAATTAAATAAAGCGATATCAAGCTTTTAGTGATATTACTTTATAAAACCATGATGTTCACTTTTTAATAAAAAATGATTAAACCCAACTTAACTCCGACTTATTTGCCTGTAGACACTTTGCCTTCAACACGCCTATTTATTGTATGAGCTTCTACAGTATCAGCCAGGTCTATCAATTGCTCTTCACCAAAACCGATAGCAGATAAACGATTACGATCGATATTAAACTCATTAGTTAAAATATTAACAATTTCATTAGCACGTTGTTGCGATAGCCTTTTATTATATTTAGCATTGCCTTGGCTCGAAGTATGACCTTCAATGACTAACGATGTGTTTGGATAGTGCTTAAGGAAATTAGCAACTTGGTTAATTTCAGAAAAGTACTTTTCATCAATATTGTACTTATCAGTCTCAAAGTTAACTAATAAAGAAATAGTGATCACCTCTGCTTTTATCGGTGCTGATTTAGCATATTTCGTACAGCCATATCGGTCAACATCATTTCCTGCTGGTGAATTAGGGCACTGATCATGTTTATCTAAAACGGTATCCTTATCTCCATCCAGTTTCATTTGTACAACTGAAATAGCTTCTTCACTGCTTGAGCTTTTCAATAATTGTTCCGCATTTGCTACCTTTATCGTTGTTAGTAAAGTGCAACTGGTAATAAGTAATATTTTAAATAAGATAGATTTATTCATAACTTGACTAATTATTCCTTTATTTTAGTTAAAAGTTGATTGTGTTAATTTTCAACTATTATTTGTACTTGGTGGTTTACCACCAATCCCGAAGACATTAGCACTATCAAATAAAAGTTAAAACCAGTTAATCTGTCTTTCCGCACCTAAAAACTTAATTAAAAAAGCTTGACGCAGATCCCCATATTTGATCTATTACTTATCTTTGGGTGATGGAAAAAATAATGACGTCGTATTCAACAAAGGGTCTCGATCATTTAGGTTTGATTTCTGGCATGAACAAAGAGCTTGGTATTGCCAAGTTAATTGATAAGGCACTACCTGAGCAGAGTGATGACAAACTTATTTCTTACGGTCAACTGGTTGAGGCTATGATTCTCAATGGGTTAGGCTTTGTTGGTCGCACCTTGCATATGTATCCGCAATACTTCAAAGAACGCCCTGTTGAGCGCCTTATAGGGAAAGGGATCAAGGCAGAGCATATCAATGATGATGCATTAGGTCGCTGTCTTGATAAGCTTTATGAAACAGGTGTATCAGGTATATACCAAACTTTATCTGCTAGCGTTGTGGAACACTTAGAACTCCCTTGCGAAGGTATTAACCTAGACTCTACCAGTATTCATGTTGATGGTAATTATGAGCATGACGACGACAGTAAAGCCGTCAAATTAGTTCGAGGCTACAGTCGAGATCATCGCCCAGAATTGAATCAGGTTGTACTTAACCTGATCACGGAAAACAAAGCAGGTATTCCAGTGTACATGCAAGCGGCTAGCGGCAATATTAATGACAACGAAGGCTTTAAAAATATTGTTAAACACCATATTAGCAGCTTAAAAGCGGCTCAAGAGTGCCAATACTTTATTGCAGATGCTGCCCTTTACACCGCTGAAACAATTCAATCACTTGATGAACAAAAACAGTTATTTATTTCTCGTGCCCCACAAAAGTTAAAGCAAGTAAAACAAGCCATCGCTCAACAATACACACTAGATTTTAAATCATTGGAGAATGGCTATCGCGGAGCATGGTTAACGTCTGATTATGGTGAAGTAAAACAGCGTTGGTTATTAATTGAAAGTGAACAAGCGAAAAAAAGAGAGCAACATACGCTAGATAAACGCATGGAAAAAGAATCAAATGCAGCCATAAAATCATTCAAAAAACTGAGTCGGCAACGGTTTTCTTGTTCATTAGATGCGAGTAAGACATTAAAGATATGGTTAAAAGCCCATGATGAGATTGCCATAAATGACAGTGAAATACTCAAGCATGGCGTATTCAAACAAAGTGGTCGCCCTAAACTAAACCAGCAGCCTGATAGTTATGAATATCAAATAACGGGGCTGCTATATTGCTCGTTAAAAAACAGGGAACAGCGGTTACAGCAAAAAGGCATGTTTATGTTGGCAACCAATGACCTGAGTGAAAAACTAACGATGGAGAAAATGCTTGGCCTTTACAAATCACAACAAAGTGTAGAGAAGGGTTTTAGGTTCCTAAAGAGTCCTGACTTTTTAACCTCGTCGCTTTATTTGAAAAAACCAGAAAGAATTGAAGCACTACTGATGGTCATGACATGCTGTTTAATGGTTTACGCTGCACTGGAGCATAAAATTAGAAGAGAGCTAAAGGCTCAGTCTGTCTATTTTCCGAACTTAAAGTATAAGCCTTGTCAAAACCCAACAGCTCGTTGGGTGTTCTTTTGCTTTCAGGGTATTGATGTATTAACAATCAGTGGCGAGCAACAATTAGTCTTAAATGTGGAAGAGAGGAACGATATTATCATTAATTGCATGGGCAGCATCTATCAAAAAATTTATTCCTAAAAATACTGCGGAATGTCGGATGTATAAAGGAACCGTCACTTTTGCCACTTTGAAGACGTTAGCAATGCCTGATTATTCGTGCTGTTTTCAGTCGCTTTGTGCCATAAGCGGAAATAACTGAAGCACGATTGGTTAGGTTTTTGAGTGATAGGTAGGGTGGACCCACTCGCACTTTATTTCTTTATAATGATGGCGATATAATACATATGCCAATAGAGCTACACCTAGTAATAAAAAGCACCATGAGCTTGATAGAAAAAAGCACACAAAAATAAAACCATATATGATTTTATCCGTGAAATCAGTTTTTTTATATAAGTGGGATTGGCACTTTTCGCATTCATATGGCTTGTAGAATCCTTTACTCGATATAACCAATGTAGAATAAACTTTCTTACCACAGATTGGACAGTTTTTATAATTATTACTCAAATCGAATCCTTGATTATCTACTGAAAATACAAAATTAAGCCCTGTTTGAGCGTCTCGGAATCGCTCTAAGAGACCTTGATTTTTCATGGGCTTATGGTCAAGTCAGAGTCAAAAGACTTCATTTTTTAGAGTTAAAAACTTCGTTGAATTTCGCAAAACAATACCCGACAACAGACAAAGAAAATGCCATGTAGGTATAGTAAACCCATTTGGGTACATTCTCTGTGCCGCCATAGTAATCGACAATCAATTCAACGCCCAAAATCATCAAGATTAAAGATAAGATAAATAGAGAAGCTGCTTTAATTTTGGATGATGTTGATTTGTACATACGTTTCAATTTAAGGTCAGAAATGGTAAAGCTATGAGTTTCCGCTTGTCGCTCTAAGAAGACCTTAAACTTTTCAGGCTGTTAGGTCAACTAAGCGCACCGAAAAGTCATTAGCTTTGAAAAGATGCGTTAATAATATTTTAAAGCTATGAATGGGCAAGTCCTGCCACACAGTCGACATAAGGTATTTCGACTGTAGCGTTGGTTCGGATTAGATTTTTTATCGGTAACGCCCATTTAACGCGCAAAATATTGTTGGCTAAAATAGCGATGCTGGAGCAAAAAACAACTATTTTTTGTCCCTGTTAAAATACTTATAGTAAATTTACCTTAAAGCACCTTAGTTTTATTTAGGATACTTTCAATTTCAGACTTTAAACGTTTTAATGAATCTAAATGGTCATTTGAGGTCATTACTCTCGTTTCTTCTGCACATCTAGACTGAGAAAATTTAACTATCTTTAATGCCATATTTATTTTTTCTATTAAAGCAGTAACATCCTCAGGTATAGGTTTAATCCACTGCAATGAAGATGAAAGATCTTCGGCTCCATTTTTGGATAATGCTCTAATTAGTTCAGTAGAATTCATAGGTGCTTCTTAATTGTCCGATTTAAAAATATTCATATTTGCTACTTACTCAGAAGTTGTTGGGTCAATGATTGTCCTGACTTCAGAGATAGAGTTAGCAAGAAAACTACCCATATTTGCATGTTTTTGAACGGATGTTGCATCTGGTGCAATGTAAATGCAATAGATTTTGTCATCTGTAACGTAGCTATAATCCATTAAACCTTCGGACCAAGCTCTTCTAGTACACTACAAGATTTCTGAGAAATACCTTTCAAATCATCCATAGATAACTTACCCGCGCCTTCTATCTCTATCTCTATCTCTATCTCTATCTCTATCTCTATCTCTATCTCTCTTTCTATTACAAATTGAATAACTATCGTTAAAGATGAAACTTATTGGCAAATCAACGCCGTTTTAAGCGGCTAATTACAGTTGGTTAAAATGTATGAGGTACGAACAAACAGTCCAATTATCTGTGATTAGTCCAATTCATAGCCCTTGGGAGCCTAAGAATAAGATTCATAAATATACCGACTAACGGTTGAGTGAATTTACCTTTTCAAGCTTTAAACGTCAGCAACATTTAGCCAAGTATCATGTTTATTACAAGCGCTTAAAACATGAATGCGGCCGCTGTAACTACCAAGTGAAAATTGAGAAATAGGGGTTTTATCTTTTAATGGATCGAACATTTTTTCATCGATGAATTCAAACTTATCATTAAGAACTACATGTTTAATAATGTAATGTTCATATCCACTCATGCCATGAGGGGTCACAACTTCTATACTCGTACCTAGGCTACTTTTAGAAATTGTTATATTCGGAAGATGCCCTCCTACTTTCTTACTCCACCGACCTGGTGATTCCATAGTATAATAAATACCTCCAGCCATACTAGAAGTGGATGCTAAAACAGCTGTTGGCGCAATGATTCCTGTTGCTGCCCCCAATGCAGATAAACGAATAAAACATCTCCGATCCATATCTATTCTCCAAAATATTTTGTGTGCATTCCTTTTATATAAGTAGAAATACAGTACCGTATTAAATATAGCCTAAAAGTACATTATGTCGATGGCTCAGTAACATGACAGAATTTATTCATTAGAAATAATATGGGAAATACTTAACGAGAATTGTCCCCTTTGCGCACAAATTTGTCGTAAACTTACCTA
>Ga0209396_1006503_pt1 | contig 10687 bp, 13 predicted proteins | sample GOMGulsemesocosm_6_FD_184638 | JGI IMG/M metagenome (GOLD analysis project Ga0209396, IMG submission 184638) | Methane-oxidizing microbial communities from mesocosms in the Gulf of Mexico - GOM8C Gulf of Mexico (SPAdes) (version 2) | ecosystem: Environmental > Aquatic > Marine > Cold seeps... | reverse complement strand
TCTTCAGGGCTGTTTTATCTTGATACTTCTCAATCCTTGCAAGGATCTGATTTACGAAATGCTGACTCATGTCTATTTCTCATGTTAATTCGGGCGCAAACAAAACTCGGCTTACACTTGTAAGCCCGAGAGGGTAGCCTGTAAAATTTCATTTGTAAAATAAATGAAGATTTTATAACCTATTTAACACTCAGAAATCCAATAATAGCGTCATATTAATTACAAATTGGGGTTTTTCGCCGCAATTCATAACATATTTAGTCGTTATTCTCGATAATAATAACTTAAGTGTCGCTAGTGACTGGCTAAATGCGACCAACTATCTAATGGTTCATCACTGGCTCTTTCAACTAAAGAGATATCAATCCCCATATCGGTTAATTCTTTCAGTGTTAGGTCATCTGCCAGTTCAACCATCTCGCCTTGTTCATTTTTAAATAACATATCTCACCTCACGATAAAAAACCTAATTTAAGTGTGGCATAGATCAAAGAAAGGTCTAATTTCTCTAAGCAATAAAAGTAAAATTGACACACTTGCCTACGGGTTACTTATATTGTCTATCTTCCAGTAGCTGGGGATAAATCAATTGACAAAAAACAACCAAGCCTGTAATGATTAAGGCATAAGATTAATTTACACATATAGATGGCTAAAACGAGTCTATATAACGGCAAATTGAAGGATTCATAATGTCAGACCAGGTTATTATTTTTGATACGACCTTGAGGGATGGAGAGCAAGCATTATCTGCAAGCTTAACCGTAAAAGAAAAATTACAAATCGCCTTTGCACTTGAGCGCCTAGGTGTTGATGTAATGGAAGTTGGTTTTCCAATTTCATCACCTGGTGATTTTGAGTCAGTGCAGACCATCGCACGTAATATTAAAAACAGTCGTGTTTGCGCCCTTTCTCGCGCCCTTGAAAAAGACATTGACGCTGCAGGCCAAGCGCTTTCAGTTGCTAAAGATTTCCGTATTCATACCTTTATTTCAACATCTGATATTCATGTGCAAAGTAAACTAAAGCGTAGCTTTGACGATGTCCTCAATATGGGTCGCCATGCCATTAAGCATGCGCGCCGCTATACTGATGACGTTGAGTTTTCTTGTGAAGATGCAGGCCGTACACCAATCGATAATCTATGTCGTATGGTTGAAGAAGCAATTAAAGCCGGTGCCACCACGATTAATATTCCAGATACCGTAGGTTATACCGTGCCATCGCAATTCGGCGGTATCATCACAGATTTATTCAATCGCGTGCCAAACATTGATAAAGCGGTGATCTCGGTACATTGTCATGATGATCTTGGCTTATCGGTAGCGAACTCAATTGCCGCAGTAGAGCAAGGCGCACGTCAAATCGAATGTACAATCAATGGTATTGGTGAACGTGCAGGTAACTGTTCATTGGAAGAAATAGCCATGATCTTGCATACACGCCAAGATTTATTAGGTAAAACCACCAATATCAATCCACAAGAAATTTACCGTACCAGCCAGCTTGTTAGCCAGTTATGTAACATGCCAGTACAGAGTAATAAAGCGATTGTCGGTGGTAATGCATTTTCACATTCATCTGGTATCCACCAAGATGGCATGTTAAAAGCAAAAAATACTTACGAGATCATGACACCTGAAAGCATAGGCTTAACTCAAAATAAATTAAACCTAACCTCACGTTCAGGTCGTCACGTAATCAAACATCGTATGACTGAGCTGGGTTATAGTGACAATGATTATAGTCTTGAAGAGTTGTACGAAAGCTTCTTGCAACTGGCAGATAAAAAAGGTCAGGTATTCGATTATGACCTTGAAGCGTTAGTCTTCTTTAATAATTTGCATGAAGATGAAGAACACTTTAAATTAGATTATCTCAGTGTTCAGTCTGGTTCAGGCGTAACCGCAACTGCAACAATTAGCTTGAGCTCACAATTAGAGACGGCTGGTGAATCTCGTACAGATACTGAAGCGGCAATTGGTAATGGTCCGGTTGATGCCGTTTATAAATGTTTAAGCCGTATTTCTGGCTTCGATATCGATATTGCTGATTATCACATCACCGCAAAAGGTGAAGGTAAAGACGCACTGGGTCAAGTCGATATAGTAGCAACATATGAAGGTCGTAGGTTCCACGGTATCGGCTTAGCAACAGATATCATTGAATCTTCGGCGCTGGCTTATATCCACGTAATGAATAATATCCATCGCGCAAATGCGGTAGAACAACAAAAACTTAAAAAACAAAATCAATAATATAGACAAGGCGGCTAAGGATGACTGTAACAAAACACAATATTGCTGTATTACCAGGTGATGGTATCGGTCCAGAAGTAATGGCGGAAGCAATCAAAGTACTTGCTGCTGTGCAAAGTAAGTTTAATTTAGAATTAACCTATGACTTCAATGACGTTGGTGGTATTGCTATCGATAACCACGGCACACCATTACCAGCAAGCACACTAACTGCGTGTGAAAATTCAGATGCGATCTTATTCGGCTCTGTCGGTGGTCCAAAATGGGAAGGACTACCTCCACAAGAACAACCAGAACGTGGTGCTCTATTACCATTGCGTGGTCACTTCAAACTATTTTGTAATCTACGTCCAGCAAAGATTTATGCGGGCCTAGAAAAGTTCTCACCACTGCGTGAAGACATCTCAAACAATGGTTTTGACGTAGTAGTCGTACGTGAATTAACGGGCGGCATCTACTTTGGTCAACCAAAAGGTACCAAAGGCGAAGGCGCTGACGAAACTGGTTTTGATACTATGCTATATAGCCGTGCGGAAGTTGATCGTATTGCTCGCATCGCCTTTGAAGCAGCAAAACTACGCGGCAATAAAGTAACCTCTGTTGATAAAGCCAATGTACTAGCAACATCAGTATTATGGCGTAAAGTGGTACTTGAAGTAGCACAGGATTACCCTGAAGTTGAACTAGAGCATATCTATGTAGATAACGCAGCAATGCAGTTAATCAAAGATCCATCGCAATTTGACGTACTACTGTGCGGTAACTTGTTCGGTGATATTATCTCTGATGAATGTGCCATGATCACTGGCTCTATGGGTATGTTACCGTCAGCAAGTATGAACGATTCTGACTTTGGTTTGTACGAACCAGCAGGTGGTTCAGCACCAGATATCGCAGGTAAAGGCATTGCCAATCCTATTGCTCAGATCTTATCTGCTGCAATGATGTTACGTTACTCTCTAAAACAAGAAGAAGCTGCACAAGCAATTGAACAAGCAGTTTCATTTGTATTAGAAGAAGGTTATGCGACTGGCGATCTACACAGCGATGCGAATGCTAAACCAGTACAAAACACAGCACAAATGGGTGATTTAATTGCCGCTAAAGTTGGCGCTTAATTAACATCACATTAACCATGAAGCTTATACTTTGTCTATAAACGTTTTCGATTAAAGCAACTGGTTATAATAAAAAGGCCGATAGTGAAATTTCACTATCGGCCTTTTTATTGAAGCGTAATTAATTCTCGCTGAATTGATGGCTCGAATATAAATAACAAAAACTAAGTCAAACTGGTAAATTCGACACCTATTTGATAATTGTCACCATTATTATCGACACGGGTTACCTTTGCCTCGGCTTGTAGCGGGGGAACACGGGTATCGCCTGTCGGTAGAAAAATACTCACGCTATCGTTTAAAGAAAAATAACTATCAGGTACATCTAACGACATGCCACTCGCGCTTAAATCACGACAGATAGCAGTAATATTACGCTCTTCATCCGTAACCTGCACCGGTGAGTCAATTAACATTCGGTGATAACTACGTCGTTCCAAATTAGCTTTTAGCACATCAATATCCCTCTTATGACTCTGATTTATAAATGTTGATCAGTTAATTTATAAATGCTGAAAAATTATAAATCATTCAAATATCTAAATGATCCGTTTCTTTTTTGAGTATAGTCATCATTTATTCACTCGGGATAGAGCAAGGTGAATAATGCGATCTCAACAACTATTTACGAGCAATTTAACCACAAGCTAGTCGCAATCCAACATGCCCTTATCAACAATAAAGTCGATGATCTGCTGCAAGCCTATTTGCTTTTTCATATTAGTGAACACATAAGGTTTATCACCACGCATGCGCTTAGTATCTTGTTCCATCACTTCCAACGACGCACCAACATAAGGGGCTAAGTCAATTTTGTTAATGATTAATAGATCAGAACGGGTAATACCAGGCCCGCCTTTACGGGGGATCTTTTCACCTTCGGCAACATCAATCACATAAATAGTTAAATCGGCTAATTCAGGGCTAAAAGTCGCACTTAAATTATCACCACCACTTTCGACAAATACCACATCGAGGGTTTTGTGTAACTTGGCTAACTCTTCAACCGCAGCCAAGTTCATGGATGCGTCTTCACGGATCGCCGTATGGGGACAGCCACCAGTTTCCACCCCGATGATACGATCGGCATCCAAAGCCCCTGCACGGGTTAAGATCTTGGCATCTTCTTGGGTATAAATATCATTGGTAACAACCGCGATATTATAAGTATCACGGATGGTTTTACATAAAACTTCTAATAATGCCGTTTTACCTGAGCCAACTGGACCACCAACGCCAATGCGTAATGGTTGCTTAAATTCTGTCATTTCAAATCCTTATGAGCGAAATAGTCGCGTGTATTGATGTTCATGTCGGCAGCTCGCCATCACCTGAGCGGGCGTAAAGCTGCCAATGTTTTGATCGTCTGTTGCTAATGCTTGCTGTACAGCGGCAGGTATCGACTCTGCTAATTTCATTAATAGTTGCTGGCCATCACTTTGCCCTAACGGCACTAATTTAATGCCAACCACGATGGTATTTTCCAACCAGCTCCAGAGATAACCACCGAGCGCTTTTTCTAATGGAATTGCCCACTGATTAATAGCCAATGCAAACGCGGCCAGTTGGGTCGTTTCCACCATCTTCGCCAGTTCAATATCGTCTAATGATATGCCTAACCTTGGCAACAAACGCACAAAAGCTAAACCACGCTGACGCTCTTCTAAACGCATTTCTTTGGTTTCACGGCTCGCAACTAAGTAGCCACACCAGGTCTGCGCCTGCAGATGATCCTTGTTGGCTAAACAGCTCTGTAAACGGATGAGAATGGGCAACTCGAGACTGGCTAAACTTTCAAACATTTGCCCCGACAACCAATTTTCTAATGTCGTAACATTCGTCACCCAGCCTTTCTCAATGGCCCACTCAAGCCCTTGTGAGTAGGTAAATCCCCCCACAGGGAGTGAAGGACTAATCAACTGATATAGCTTTAATTCAGCTAACATATTATCCATACTAATTACCTATTCATTGGTGCTAAGACTAATGTTCATTAGCACTGTCATGCGGATGCACATATTCTTCTTCACTGCCATGAGAGTGACCGCCAGTGGTGCCCCCATACGCTCCGGGTTCAGGTTGGAATGCCGCATCTTCAACAGTCACCTGCAAACCCAAACCGACAAGCATGTCATCGAGTACATGGTCATGTAAGAAGCGACACCACCCAGCTTCAACCTGTAATGGCACATGGCGATTACCCAAATGATAACAACCACGTGCGAACAAGGTCGGATCGTCACAATGCGCAGTTGATACACGTTCTTTTGCGGCGATAACTTCGACGACAAAGTCATCATCAGAGGTTAATTGTGTACCATGTTCTAAAAGCTGACCACGCGGTAAAAATAGTCCGGCATCACGACCATCTTCTAACTGAACTTTAAGACGACTTTTGGTGCGCTGTAACATGGTCAAACACACATAAGCATCAACATTATTGGTTGCTACAGTTAATATTTGCATTAATTTGATCATTAATATTCCCTTATTATAAAAATTACGTAGACCAGATCCGCGGTGCATCAGGCGTACAACCAAGCCAAGCTTCTCTCACTGCAGACCAGACCTGAACAAAACTAGCCATCATCGGCTCAGTGTGTTGCCCCAGCGCCCTAACGACTAACAATCCCTCTAACTCACTGGCACCAAGCAATACCCTGTCGCCGTAACGCGCTTGCTGTTCATCGATAATTTGATTTATTCGGTTCACCAACGCATCATCCACAGGGCTAATATACAGACTGCCCGTCATCGGATAACCGCGTAACGCAGCAGCGTATTCCAGCTGAACTTTATTCTGTAGTCGCAGATTTTCAGCCAGTAATAATTTACCGTCTCGAAAGATATGAGTCTGACCTAATACTTGGCCATGGGTAAAGTCTTCATCCAATACCGGACGACCAAAGCACTGCATTTCCCAACCAATAAAACGGGCATTACCTTCTAGTTTCACCTCGGTAATAAGCTTAACCTCAGCACCGGGAAAAAAGATATTCTCCATCGGCAGCCATTCTAAAAAAGCACCGTCAGCGGCAGTTAATTCCTGAGATTGCCACGCGATATCGCCATTACTGCGATAAAACTTGGTCGCACCAGGCGTGGTTAATAACGCATGCGCTGCTGAATCGACATGAATATCAAAACGGAGTTGATCACCACCAACAACACCACCCGGTGGGTGCAATAGATAGGTATGGCACGTTTCGCCTTCCGGGTAAAAGGTTTTCTGCACTGCTAAGGGCCCAACTTGCTGACGTTCAAGCAGACGGGTTTTACTGCCCTTCACACCATATTTCAGTTGGATCTCAGCGCGCCATCCCTGCTCACCGGTTGGGCGAGAAAAGCGTATAGTAGACGGAATATTCATCGACCTAAGCCCCTAGGAAGGCAACTAATACTCCACTTAAACCCAGCGATGGACTTAACCATTTAGCACTGACTTGACGGCCAATCACAGCACCAAGTGTTAATAAAGCCGCAGCACTGATTAACATACCCGGCACAAATTGCACTAACTGCGCAGCAGGCGCTTCAACACCATGTGCCCAACCATGGAACAGCACCATGACCACTGCCGCTGTCGATAATAAATTAACCTTGGTTTCAACTTGCTGGCTTTGCTTCCAAACCGCAACCGCAACAATAAATACTGACGCTAAAATTAAGCTTTCCATTCCTGTGATCAAACCGGTTAACGCCCCAAAACCAGTACCGATTAACATGGTTAATAACGCACCGAGAATAATACTCACTTGTTTACCTTTCATTTGCGCCGCTAAAAAGCCCACACCTAATAGCATGATCAAATGATCCAACCCCGTTAATGGATGTAATAACCCATTGGCAAACGTACTCGCCATAAAGGTCTCAGTGCCGGTATGTGCCAGAGCCGAACCAGAAAATACCGCGGTTGCTATTGCTATTGATCGAACCGCTAAAGACATGACTTTTTTTGAGACGGTTTGTGTCGAGACTTTGTGTTTTGAAAATAGAAATTTAAACATTATTTTTTCCTTAAAATAATTTACAACAAAATTTATACTGATGACTATGAAATATCGGTGCGTTAAAACATAAAGTAGCGCTGAGCCATAGGTAGAACAGTGGCAGGTTTACACACTAACAACTCGCCATTGGCACGTACTTGATAGGTTTGTGAATCCACTTCAATGGTTGGTAACCAATCATTTAATACCATGTCCGACTTACTCAATTGACGACAATCTTTAACTACACCAATCAAACTATTGAGCTGTAATTGCTCAGGGATACCTTCTTTTTTGGCTTGCTGAGAAATAAACAACATCGACGTGTTCTGCGACGCGCGGCCAAAACTACCAAACATAGGGCGATAGTGAACAGGCTGAGGAGTTGGAATTGATGCATTCGGGTCGCCCATTGGCGCAGAAGCGATCATGCCACCTTTAATAATTAGACTTGGTTTAACACCAAAGAAAGCCGGCTTCCACAAGACTAGATCAGCTAACTTACCCACTTCAATCGAGCCAACCTCATGACTTACACCATGGGTGATAGCAGGGTTAATGGTGTACTTAGCCACATAACGTTTAATACGAAAATTATCATGGTGCGGTGGATCTTGTGGCAGACTGCCACGTTGTACTTTCATCTTATGAGCGGTTTGCCAAGTACGCGAGATGACTTCGCCGACACGTCCCATTGCTTGCGAATCCGACGCGATCATCGAAAAAGCACCTAAATCATGCAAAATATCTTCTGCGGCAATCGTTTCACGACGAATACGCGATTCTGCAAACGCCACATCTTCGGCAATTGACGGGGATAAATGATGACAAACCATCAGCATATCTAAATGTTCGTCGATAGTGTTTACCGTATACGGTCGGGTTGGATTAGTCGATGACGGCAAGATGTTGGATTCACCACAAGCACGAATAATATCTGGTGCATGACCGCCACCAGCGCCTTCGGTATGGTAAGTATGAATAACGCGATCGCCAATGGCATCTAAGGTGGACTCAACAAAACCAGACTCATTTAAAGTATCAGTATGGATCGCCACTTGCACATCGGTTTCATCGGCAACGGTTAAGCAATTATCAATCGATGCCGGGGTTGTACCCCAATCTTCATGCAATTTTAGGCCTATCGCCCCCGCTGCAACTTGCTCATGCAAAGGCGCTGGCACACTGGCATTACCTTTACCTAATAAACCAAAGTTCATTGGGAAGTGATCAAGTGACTCCAACATACGATGAATATTCCACGGCCCCGGCGTACAGGTTGTGGCATTGGTCCCCGTTGCCGGGCCCGTTCCGCCACCTATCATGGTGGTGATACCCGAGGTTAGCGCTTCATCTATTTGTTGTGGACAGATAAAGTGAATATGTGAATCAACGCCACCAGCAGTAATAATCGATCCTTCTGCGGCGATGATTTCGGTACCAGGGCCAATAATAATATCAACACCTGACTGTACGTCTGGATTACCGGCTTTACCTATGGCGATAATGCGACCATTTTTAACGCCGATATCCGCCTTAACAATGCCCCAGTGATCGAGAATAACGGCATTAGTGATCACCAGATCTGGCGTATATTGCGAGGTTAATTGGCTTTGACCTTGGCCATCACGAATAACCTTACCACCACCGAATTTAACTTCATCACCATAGCGGGTATAGTCATGTTCGACCTCTAACCACAGCTCTGTATCAGCTAAACGCAGTCTATCGCCTGTCGTTGGCCCAAACATTTCAGCGTATGCTTGTCTTGAAAGCTTTGCCATCTATTTATCCTCATCCTTGTCCGTCGAACTATCCTTACTTTTAGCATCATTAATGCTGCCCATGACTTTACCTTGAAAACCGTAAATCATGCGGTTGCCACCAAAAGCGACTAACTCAACAGTACGGCTTTGCCCCGGTTCAAAACGGATCGCAGTACCCGCCGCAATATTAAGTCGAAAACCTAACGTAAGTTCACGTTCAAAAGTCAGCGCATCATTGGCTTCATAAAAATGATAATGCGAGCCTATCTGAATAGGGCGGTCACCAACGTTGGCCACCGAAACCGACACAGTTGGCATACCTGGATTTAAGGTTATATGACCACTGCCGACTTTCATTTCACCCGGGATCATACCTGAACCAGTCTGTGTTTTACTCGCCATAACAGCCCCTATATGATTGGTTCGTGGACGGTGACAAGCTTGGTACCATCAGGAAACATTGCTTCGACCTGCACATCAGAGATCATCTCCGGTACACCTTCCATGACTTGCTCTGCAGTTAACACTGTCCGACCAAACGCCATCAGCTCTGCTACAGTACGGCCATCACGCGCGCCCTCCATAATGGCAGCGCTAATCAAGGCAACGGCTTCTGGATAATTCAACTTTACGCCACGCTCTAATCGACGCTCGGCCACTAAAGCTGCCGTAAACAACAATAATTTATCTTTCTCTCTCGGCGTTAATTCCATTTACGTCTCCGTTTAAGTATTCGATTACCAATGCTTTCAATGTTTTTAGATTGTTTACACTACTGTGACATAAATGTTAACAACTTAATACATACTTTACACGGTTAGATATTCTTGAATTAAATCATTCGTTAACATTTCCATCTCACCATTCGCTACGGCACGGCCTCGGTCCAGTAAACAAAAACTATCACCTACCTTTCTGGCAAAAGGCAATTTCTGCTCGACCAATAACACGGTTAATCCCAACTCTTGATTGAGTTTACGAATAATGTCGCCAATCTCTTGCACTATGTTTGGTTGGATCCCCTCTGTTGGTTCATCGAGGATCAGCAATTGCGGGTTAATCACCAATGCGCGACCTATGGCTAATTGTTGCTGCTGGCCACCAGATAAATCACCACCGCGGCGATGCAACATTTCCTTTAATACCGGAAACAGTTGGTAAATGAACTCCGGGATCTTGCGATCGCCTTTAGCGCGGATCGGTAAACCGATCTGCAAATTTTCCTCAACCGTTAATGACGAAAATATCTGTCTTCCTTGTGGTACATAACCCACTCCATGGCGGGCACGACTTTCCGCACTCAAGGGGGCGATATCTTTACCTTCTAATAAGATTTCACCACTTTTTACCGGTAATAATCCCATCACACATTGCAGTAATGTTGTTTTACCCACACCATTACGGCCCATCAATACCGTACACTTACCTTTTGGGATCTGCATATCCAGATCCCACAAGGTATGGCTTTCACCATAAAACTGATTAACTCCTTTAATCGATAACATGGCTACTCTCCTAGATACACTTGTTTAACTTTGGCGTTATTTTGAATGTCA
>Ga0209396_1006501_pt1 | contig 10691 bp, 12 predicted proteins | sample GOMGulsemesocosm_6_FD_184638 | JGI IMG/M metagenome (GOLD analysis project Ga0209396, IMG submission 184638) | Methane-oxidizing microbial communities from mesocosms in the Gulf of Mexico - GOM8C Gulf of Mexico (SPAdes) (version 2) | ecosystem: Environmental > Aquatic > Marine > Cold seeps... | reverse complement strand
CACGATCCTGAGCAGATGCCACAGCAACGCTCTTTATTCGGAACCTTAGACTGGCCTTATGTAGAGGGATTGCGCATCGATGAAGCAATGAATCCGCTGGCGTTTTTAGCGACGGGATTATACGGTCAAGGGCTGCCACCGCAAAATGGTGCACCGCTACGGTTAGTCGTTCCCTGGAAATATGGTTTCAAAAACATTAAGTCTATCGTCAAAATCAGATTTACTGAGAATATGCCCGTTAATACTTGGAATAAAACGGCGCCTAGAGAGTATGGTTTTTTCGCTAACGTCAACCCTGCTGTAGATCACCCGCGCTGGAGTCAAGCCACGGAGCGTCGGTTACCATCGAGCTTGTTTTCACCTAACAGAATTGAGACTCTGCCCTTTAACGGCTATGCTGAGCAAGTGGCGCATATGTATAAAGACATGGATTTACGCAAATGGATTTAAACACTAAATTGTTTCAGAGGTTTCGCTGGTGGCTGATTTTTATCACTTCAGCGCTACCGGTATCTTTACTTGTCTACGCCGCGTACCATCAACAGCTCGGGGCGGATCCCGCTAAGGAAATAGTGCTTGAGTTGGGGACTTGGGCAATAAATTTTTTATGGATCACCTTGGCTATTACGCCAGTGCGTAAAATTTTTGGCTGGAATTGGTTGGTGAAATATCGCAGAATGATGGGGCTTTACAGTTTTTTTTATGCCGCGCTACATCTACTGGCCTTCGCTACTTTTATGGTCGGTTGGAATTGGAAAATACTGATAGTTGAAATAACCGAGCGCCCCTATGCCATTGTCGGTTTTATTGCGCTAATATTACTGTTACCGCTGGCGGTGACTTCAACTAAAGCCATGCAGCGCAAGTTAAAAAAGCACTGGTTAACATTACATAAGCTAGTCTATCCGATTGCACTGCTCTGTTTGCTACATATAATTTGGCAGATTCGATCGGACTTTTCCGAGGCTTTAAGCTACGGTTTATTGCTTTGTTTTTTGCTCGGTTATCGCTACTACCAAAAACGTTTAAAATCAGTTTCTGCTTTAAAACGTCAAACTAAGGGGCGTAAATTGAAGACACAAATTAACTAGTTCCGAGCCACTAATTAGCTAATATCGATAAAACGGGGACGATGATGGAAGAGCAGCCAAAAGCTATACAAAAATTAAGCTGGCCAAAAATGTTTTTGAGTGTCTGCAGTGCTTTTTTGGGTGTGCAATCGGATAAAAATTTGGCTTCAGATTTTAGCTCAGGACGTATTTGGCCGTATCTTATTATAGGCTTAGTGGTGGTGACGATATTTATTTTAAGTTTGATTGTTGTCGTAAAACTGATCTTGTATTTAACCCTTTGATAACTTTAATATCCCAATCGACGTCTTTAATCATTTAGTTTATGACTTCTAGCTACAAATTTCTCTCTCTTTAGCAAAAAAAAATAGCGCAAAATTGTGAAGCCGACATGCGCGAAAATTCTCCCCCTCTCAACAACCATCACTAGTGTGAAAAATGCAACCGTTAATTGTTGATTTTTTTACTGATTCGGTTTTTAAAAATCACAATATTTATTTTGATTTATCCGATAAGTTCTGTCTATAATTTGTTCAATATCAACAATAAACATGAAGTCATGGAAATTCAGGCTCTAAAAGTCTTATCCTAGCCCATGTAGTACTACTGAATAAAAATTACAACAGTAGATGTGACTTTGATAGGCTCGCTGCGCCGCTTTCTTTTTTAAAAGAGGGAGACAGGGAGTGACAATGAACTTAATTTTATCAGCGAAAAATCTAACACGCAGCTGCTATGCACTGGTGACGATTTTGTATTTCACTGTTTCACAGGCCAGTGCCGACTGGCAACTCAATATGCGTGAAGGTGTGACAGAGATCAGTCGCGCAGTTTACGATTTACACATGGTTATTTTTTGGATCTGCGTCATCATTGCCGTGATTGTCTTTGGGGTGATGCTGTACTCGGTGATCTACCATCGTAAATCGCGCGGTGCCAAAGCGCACAACTTCCATGAAAACGTCTATGTAGAAATTGCCTGGACCGTTATCCCTATGGTTATTCTAATTGGAATGGCTATTCCTGCCACAGGCACTCTGATCAAAATGTACGATGCAAAAGAGGCCGATATTGATATTCAAGTGACGGGCTATCAATGGAAGTGGCGCTATCAATACTTAGAATCAGGCGTTGATTTCTTCTCATCATTGGCGACACCGGCGGAACAGATAAGCGGTGAGGCTGAGAAAACCGAAAATTACCTGCTGGAAGTTGATAATCCACTGGTTATTCCTGTCGGTAAAAAAATTCGTTTCTTAATTACAGCTAACGATGTGATCCACTCATGGTGGGTACCTGATTTTGCCGTTAAAAAAGATGCTATCCCGGGCTTTATTAACGAGTCGTGGGCGGTGGCTGAAGAGCCTGGTATTTACCGCGGGCAGTGTGCTGAACTATGTGGTAAAGATCATGGGTTTATGCCGATTGTAGTAGAGGTTAAATCCGAGCAAGATTATCAAACATGGATTAAACAGCAGCAATTAGCGCAGGCAGAAAAAGCTAAGTCAGCAGAAAAACGTTGGAGTTTAGACGAGCTAATGGTGACGGGCAAAGAAGTTTACGATAAGTCATGTGCTGCCTGTCATCAAGCCAATGGTGAAGGTATCCCCGGCGCTTTTCCTGCCCTTAAAGGAAGTCCTATTGTACAGGGGGATCCGGCTGCACATATTGATGTTGTGCTCAATGGTAAAGCGGGAACCGCCATGCAAGCATTTAGAGATCAGCTAAGCGCCGCAGAAATAGCCGCTGTTATTACTTATGAGCGAAACGCTTGGGGTGATTCACTCGGTGACATCATATCCCCGAGCAAAATTGCAAAATTGAAGCAGTAGGAGTTTGAGATGAGCACAAGCACAGAGCAATTAGTGAGCAGCGAATCGAAGACTCACGACACACACCACGGACCAGCCAAAGGAATAAGCCGTTGGTTCTATACCACCAACCACAAAGACATAGGATCTATGTATTTGTGGTTCTCGCTGATTATGTTTATCACTGGTGGCAGTATGGCACTAATGATAAGAGCAGAGTTGTTTCAGCCAGGGTTGCAGTTTATTGAACCTGATTTTTTCAACCAGATGACCACCATGCATGGTTTGATCATGGTTTTTGGGGCGGTAATGCCCGCCTTTGTTGGCCTCGCAAACTGGATGATACCGATGATGATTGGTGCCCCTGATATGGCACTGCCTCGGCTCAATAACTGGAGTTTTTGGATCCTGCCTTTTGCTTTTAGTATGATGTTGATGACTTTCTTTATGCAAGGTGGAGCTCCCAATTTCGGTTGGACTTTTTACGCGCCACTATCCACTACATTCGCACCTCCCTCAGTGACCTTTTTCATATTTGCAGTGCATATGATGGGCATTAGCTCGATCATGGGGGCAATTAATGTGATTGTTACTATTCTCAATATGCGTGCACCTGGCATGGTGATGATGAAACTACCGCTGTTTGTTTGGACTTGGCTGATTACCGCATTTCTACTGATTCTGGTTATGCCGGTATTAGCTGGTGTCGTGACCATGATGCTGATGGATATTCACTTCGGGACCAGCTTCTTTAATGCCGCTGGTGGCGGTGACCCCGTTTTATTCCAGCATGTATTTTGGTTTTTTGGCCACCCCGAAGTCTATATTATGATACTGCCTGCCTTTGGTGTGGTCAGTGAAATAATCCCGACATTTGCCCGTAAAAAGCTATTTGGCTACAGCTCAATGGTTTACGCCACTTCATCGATAGCATTTCTCTCTTTCATTGTTTGGGCGCACCATATGTTCACGGTGGGAATGCCGTTAATGGGTGAACTATTCTTTATGTTTGCCACTATGTTGATTGCGGTGCCAACAGGGGTCAAAGTGTTTAATTGGGTCGCGACAATGTTTCGCGGTTCTATGACTTTTGAAACCCCTATGTTATTTGCAATCGCCTTTGTGGTACTTTTTAGTATTGGTGGTTTCTCAGGGCTAATGTTAGCAATAGCACCTGCGGATTTTCAGTATCATGATACCTATTTTGTTGTCGCACATTTTCACTATGTATTAGTACCAGGGTCTATATTCTCGATTATGGCGGGCGTTTATTACTGGCTGCCAAAGTGGACCGGGAACTACTACGATGAAAAAATGGGCAAGTTACATTTTTGGCTGAGTTTCATCGGTATTAATATCACCTTCTTCCCCATGCACTTTGTAGGCCTTGCTGGAATGCCAAGGCGCGTCCCCGACTATGCATTGCAATTTGCAGATTTTAATGCAGTTTCTTCCGTAGGGGCTTTTATCTTCGGTATTTCTCAACTGCTGTTTATCTATAACGTTGTTAGCTGCATCAGAAAGAGCAACCAAGCTAGCGATAAAGTGTGGGAAGGTAGTCATGGTTTAGAGTGGACGATTCCCTCGCCCGCTCCATACCATACATTTACTCAGCCGCCAAAAGTAGATTAAAAAGTGGACTAAACAATGAGCCAAGTAGACAGCCAAACTAAAAGTAATAAAAAACTGATCATTCAGTTAGTGCTGGGAACAGTCGCTATGTTTGGCTTTGGCTTTGCATTGGTGCCGCTCTATGATGTTTTTTGTCGGATCACTGGAATCAACGGAAAGCTTGATTTAACACCTGCTGTTTACCAAGCGGGCAGTGCCTCAAACAGAGAGATAAAAATACAGTTCATTGCTGTTAATAATGAATCGATGCCCTGGGGTTTTAAACCGATGGATTCTTCCTTAAAAGTAAAGCTAGGGAAAACTTATCAAACAGCTTATTGGGCAGAAAATTTAACGGCTAATTATATGGTCGCGCAAGCAGTACCTTCAGTGTCACCCTCTGAAGCTGCTCAGTTCTTGCAAAAAGTAGATTGTTTTTGTTTTAACCGCCAGCCGCTAAATGCGGGTGAGCAACGTGAGATGGGGTTAGCGTTTAATGTGTTGGCGGGTATGCCGGCACATATTAAAACCATTACCCTCTCTTATACTTTATTTGATATCACCGCAGCAACCGGCAAAAGTATTGCCGATGTTAATTAAACGAAAGTTGATTAACGGTAGGAAAATAAGCGACTCTTTCTGAGTACTTGCTGTGCTGTGATCGTTTATAAGTGAAAGGAGTAATGCAGATGCAAACTGAGTATCAAGAATATTACGTCCCCGACCAAAGTTACTTCCCGATCGTGGCTTCAGTTGCGCTTTTTTTTCTGGCATTTGGTGCCGGATCAGTGATGACCGCGGCAGATAATAGCGGTGACTTTGGTATGATATTGCTCTTTTTGGGCTTTATTTTGTTATTTTTTATTATCATTAGCTGGTTTGGAAAAGTCGCAGCAGAGAGCCGAGATGGGCTCTACTCAGTACAAATGGATCGGTCATTTCGCTGGGGAATGGGTTGGTTTATTTCCTCTGAAGTGATGTTTTTTGCCGCTTTCTTTGGCGCTCTTTTCTACGTTCGAGTATTGGCGGTGCCTTGGTTGGCAGGGGAGGGAGATAAAGGTGTCTCTCATTTACTCTGGGAAGGGTTTGTCAATCAATGGCCGTTAATGACCACGCCTGATCCTAGCCTTTTTAAGGGTCCAGAGAAAATAGTCGACCCTTGGCATATACCTTTAATTAATACGATTCTACTAATTAGTTCTAGTTTGACGCTAACCTTCTCTCATAAAGCATTGAAGCTAGATAAACGTATAGCGACATCCATTTGGCTGGCGATTACCGTATTGCTAGGGGCTGTTTTTCTATATTACCAAATGGTTGAGTATCACGAGGCATACACTGAGCTAGGCTTAACACTACAAGCAGGTATTTACGGCTCTACATTCTTTATTCTCACCGGCTTTCACGGTCTGCATGTCACGATTGGCACAATCATGTTGCTCTGTATTCTGGTGAGAGTTTTAGAGGGTGAGTTTAGTGGCAAAAAACATTTTGCTTTTGAGGCCGTTGCTTGGTACTGGCACTTTGTTGATGTGGTGTGGGTTGGGCTATTTATCTTCGTTTATATTCTATAAGCAAAGTTACAAGCCATGGGGGCTTAGTTCTCCCGTGTAAAAGCCATAAATAAGTACTAACACTAAACTGATCGTTAAAGAAACGCGCACAAAAAGCATATTGACGGTTCGATGGCTATTGCTCTCATCTTTCATCAAGAAGAAAAAACTATAAGCCAGAGAGATAACAATAGCGATAAACAAAATCAGAATAATTATTTTCATAGCAACTCCTATGCATGAGGATCTATGAGTAAAACCCAAAAATTGAATGCTCGCAAGATAATATTTTTAGTTCTGTCGCTACTGTTGGCTGTTGGGATGGGGCGACTCGGTTTTTGGCAGTTAGATAGGGCTGAGGAAAAGAGGCAACTCTTTAGCCAATGGCAAAAACCAGCAACGAATGTCAGTATTGAATTGCCTGAAAATACCTACTATAAAAAAGTAACAGTACGGGGGGAGTTAGATCAAGAACGCTATTTCCTACTCGACAATAAAGTAAGAGGTGGACGTGCAGGGTACGAAGTATTAGCACTGTTGACTATGGAGTCTAAGCAAATGCTGCTAGTCAACTTAGGGTGGGTGAGTGGCCAGTCTAATCGGGATTACCTGCCCAGCTTACAGCTTCCAAAAGGTCATCTAGAGATCAGTGGTTGGGTTAAGAAAATAGAACGCGCCTTTCAGTTAGATAAAGATACATGGCAGCAGGGATGGCCGAAACGAATTCAGCAAATTGAGTTTATGAGAATGTTTAAAACATTGGCCACGAATAACTTGCAGCAAATTGTGCTTTTAAGTGAAAGGCCATTGCTCCCTGAGCTTATTACACAGTGGAAACCTGCAAACATGAGTGCTAGCAAGCACCTTGGCTATGCTGCTCAATGGTTTCTAATGGCGTTTGTGTTGTGTCTTATGATGATTTGGTTTTATCGCAAAAGTTTACAAACAAGGAGTGGTACTGATGAATAAAAATAAAAACACCCTGACATTTTGGATGATCTGGCTGGTAGGTGTCGTACCAATGTTTGTCGCTTTTGTTATGTATTATTCAGGATTTTTACGCCCCCAAAATACTATTAATCAAGGCGAATTATTGGCTCAGCAAACCCTTAACCAATGGCAGCTTGAATACAACGACCAAGCATGGCAACAAACCCCTAAGTGGCAAATATTACATACTATCCCTGATACTTGCGACTCCATTGCCTGTGAAAACTGGCAAAAAAAACTCCCAAGTTTGATTAAGCTACTTGGCAAAGACAGCTCCAGAGTTGTCTATTTCCAAGTAGGGCCAGAGCTAGATATGTTACAAACGCCAAAATTAGCGACATTGGGCGAAGCTGTTTGGGTGGTAGACCCACTGGGTAATTTGGTGATGCGCTATTCGCCACAGTTACAACCTAAACAACTATTAAAAGACCTGAAAAAATTATTAAAATTGTCAGGTGTAGGCTAATGATTAGCACTTCACTGAGCGTTACTGAAAATACTGACACTGTCAGAGCTTGGGCGCTTAAATTAGTGAATTGTGCCATTGTATTGGTATTGCTAGTGGTATTAATGGGTGGCTGGACAAGAATTAACGATGCAGGGTTAAGTTGCCCAGATTGGCCTGGTTGTTTTGGGCAATTGACAGTGCCAAATAGCAATACACAAATAGACGCTGCGGCACTGTTGTATCCAAAAATAGCTGTCGAACAAAGTAAAAGCTGGCTGGAAATGATTCACCGCTATTTAGCCGCTAGTTTAGGTTTAGTAATTTTAGCATTAGCAATCATTGCTATGTATCTGAAAAAAGATCGTCATTACCCACAGATATTATCTTATTGCTTATTGGGGCTAGTGGTATTTCAAGCGCTGCTTGGTATGTGGACAGTTACCTTAAAGTTGTTACCCATTGTCGTCACCGCCCACTTATTAGGAGGTTTGTTAACAACCGTATTGTTGTTTTTGCTCAGAGATAAAATGCTATCAAAAAATGCTAGCAACAGGCACTGGCATCGCACAAATTATGTTGTATTAGTCGGGCTACTTTTGCTGTTTTTACAAATATTGATTGGCGGATGGACTAGTAGTAATTATGCGGGCTGGGGCTGTAGTGATTGGCTAGGTTGCAATCCGACGCTAGACATTGATTATCAATTTTCTAGCGCCTTTTCAGTCAGCTTCGATAGCACCTATTCACATCAAGGCGGAACATTAGCATTGGCTGAGCGAGGGGCTATTCAAATCATTCATAGAGTAGGTGCTATTTTGGTCGCAACGTATTTTATTGGAATGTATTTTGCGGTTGCTAGGTATCAACCTTGGGCAAATGCATGTCGTTGGTTGGTGTACCTAACGGTTTTTCAAATAATGCTAGGGATGATGAATATTGCACTTGCCATGCCTGCGTATTTAGCGATGGCGCATCATTTAATGGCAGTGATTATGTTGATACAGACGACTCGGGTATTAGCGATAAGCTTTTCTTATAGACAAGGAGATGTTCGATGATTAAACACTCTATGCATTATCTTAAAGGATTTAGCTCAGAGGCCAAAATACAAGATTACTTGGCACTGTGTAAATTGAAAGTTGTGGCGGTTATGCTGATTACTGCCCTGGTGGGTATGTTATTGGCGAGTGAATCTCTGCCAGGGCTCTCGGTGATGGTTATTGCTTTAATAGGCATTGCACTAGTGACAAGTTCGGGTGCAGCTATAAACCATGTGATGGATCAAAAAATTGATAAGGCCATGCAGAGGACTAAATGGCGGCCGTTACCACAGGGAAAAGTATCAAGTTCGCAAGCACTGCTGTTTGCACTGACAATCGGAGTGATAGGTATATATTTGCTCGCGGTCTATATTAATCCTTTGACCGCGTGGCTCTCATTGTTTTCACTAATAGGTTACGCCTTTATATATACGGTATGGCTTAAAAGGGCCACGCCACAAAACATCGTCGTGGGAGGACTCGCTGGTGCAGCCCCGCCACTGCTAGGTTGGACTTCCATAAGCGGTACAGTGAGCGCAGATAGTTTATTATTAGTACTAATTATCTTCGCCTGGACTCCTCCACATTTCTGGGCGCTTTGCTTAGCGCGAAAAAATGACTATGCAAAAGCTGAAGTCCCAATGCTACCGATAACGCATGGTGAAGGTTACACAAAACTACATATCATTTTGTATAGTGTCCTATTAGTGCTGACGACGGTATTGCCTTTTTTGACACAAATGTCCGGTGTTGTGTATTTGCTATTGGTCTCTCTGCTCAATATACGTTTTTTGCACTGGGCATTGAAAGTATACAAAGATGTTAAAAACTCTCAGATGGGAATGTTCAAGTACAGTATTAAGTATCTGATGTTGTTGTTTTTAGCGTTATTGGCAGATCATTATGTCAGTTTGTTTATAAGCTTGGGTTAGCTGCGAATGGGCTGGGTGAAAAGTCGCTGGTGTAGGAAAAGCTGGCTTCTATAAGTTAAAAAGGAGAATGACTATGTTTATAAACCATATGGTAGGGATGTTTTACCACCCAAAAGAAGAGTGGGGGACGATACATGAAGAGAAATACAGTGTATTACACATTTTTTTAATGCAAATTAGCATACTGTCCCTGATACCGGCTGTAAGTATGTATATAGGCACAACACAAGTTGGCTGGACATTGACAGGTGCTACCTATATAAAACTCTCAGTAGCGAGTGCGATACCCGCGGCGATAGCATCCTATTTTGCCTGTTGGGCAGCGGTAGCGTTCATCGCATATTGCATTCACTGGATGGAAAAAACCTACGGCGGGCATGTGGCAATGAATGAATGTCTGATTCTAACCACATTTACAGCAACCCCGTTATTTTTATCAGGGCTATCTGCGTTATATCCTATGTTGTGGTTTAACGTCTCGGTAGGCTTGATGGCCGTATTATATTCCGTCTATTTATTGTTTATAGGTGTTCCTGTCATCATGGAAATACCAGAAGACAGAGCTTTTTTCTTTTCTGCTTCAATATTAACGGTTGGCTTATGCACATTAGTGGGTATGTTAGTTACCTGCGTTATTCTATGGGATACAGTGGTGCCTCTAAATTACGTCTCTCCTTAAAGAGGTGAATTTAAAACTACAACGACCGGTTATCCCATTTAACCAGTGCAGAGCTCCTCAAAGCGCTACGATCAAACAGCCAGTGACAAAAACTGGCTTTTTTATGGCCAAAGAAGGCTTTTGTCGTTCAATAAACAGACACTGAAAAATTACTTAAAATAAATTGCTCTTATTGGTTGACACAAATCTAAATCTCTATAAAATGCGCCCCCACAGACAAGGCAGACGGCAAGCAACACGCTGAACACTAAGGCTGTTATAGATAACAAGTTGATTAAAATTGTCGGTATTTAGTCTTGTTTGAAGCGTTTTTTTAAAGCGCCAGACAAAATTAAAAATAAACAAAAAAATGATTGACTTACCGAGATGCAGATATATAATACGCACCTCACTTAAACGGAGCCGCAAAATAAGCAGCTCAGCAAGCTTCGGCTTGACTCAAACGTTTAAGAACTTCTTCTCCTTATCGAGAAGATACGCTCTTTAAAAATTTGGTCAGATAATTCGTGTGGGCGCTTGTCGATATTAGCTACAAAAGCTTAATAGCATTGTCAGTA
>Ga0209396_1006490_pt1 | contig 10702 bp, 8 predicted proteins | sample GOMGulsemesocosm_6_FD_184638 | JGI IMG/M metagenome (GOLD analysis project Ga0209396, IMG submission 184638) | Methane-oxidizing microbial communities from mesocosms in the Gulf of Mexico - GOM8C Gulf of Mexico (SPAdes) (version 2) | ecosystem: Environmental > Aquatic > Marine > Cold seeps... | reverse complement strand
TATCGCTTGGTCGACATTGGCAGAAATTATTACTGTGTCAAAACTTTCACTTACCATACGCGTTAACAGTGAAAAACCGCTCTTTCCATTTAAATTCAAATCGAGTAAAACCAGATCAATACATTTTTCACTTATAATACTTTCAGCGTCTTCTATATCTTCTGCATGAAAAAATTCGAATGTACTTTCTTTCATGACTTTATTGAGCATGACTTTGATATGCCGAGCAATAATGCGTTCATCTTCAACACATAATATATTCATATTTTATACATACCCGGTAGTTCACTTGACTGATGTTGTGCTGGAAATGAAATTTCGTTTACCCAAAATAAAGACTTCTTGTAGGCGTTAAATTGCCATTGCTCAGGCCATGCTTCATTCAGACGAGCATTTATATATTTTGTTCCCATACCTTTACCTGCATCTAATACTGGTGATTCATCTGTAATCGCTGATAAAGTTGGCGTTTTCTTCAAAGGACGCTGTTCAATTGGCACTTCCATAGTGAGCATAACTCTCTCTTGAGTAGACTCAATATTTAGTTTGAAAGTTACTTCTTGATTACGATAATAATTTTGGGTTATAGCATTCTCTACAAGTGTGTGAATAATGCCTGGTGGTATCAATAAATCATTATCCATGTTTGTTACTTGTAATTTAAAACAGGTATCTTTGCGAAAAGTCATTACTTGCAAATGATGACGGCAAAGTTCAATTTCTCGAATTAGCCTAACTAATTTGGCATCGGTGAAACTTAATAGTAATCGGAATTCTTGTGCTAATGAGTGCAACATTTTATCTGCTGTTTTAGGCTCAATTGCAATCCAACTTGATAATGACGTTAACGTATTAAGTAAGAAGTGAGGTTGTATATTCTTCTTAAGTAACTCAACTTTTAACCTTTCAGAATAAATTAATGCCTGATCTCGTTGATTCTGATCTTGCTTATTTTTTATTGCTAGCGCATTTAGAATGAAAACACTCAAGAAAGAAAAACCATAGAAAAAATATTCCGCCAGTAATTTCCTTGGCTCATAAAGGCATAACAACAGACAAGCTAGAAGTCCAATAAACATCAACTTGGCACCGATTTTCTTTTGTTGCCAACTCACACCAGCAACAAATAACGCAACGACAAGTCCAATAAGTAGCAGGATCGTAGCGCGAAAATCGTAATGTAGGTTTATATTTGAAAAAAGTATAATACCAATGCTATAAACGAATAAAGGCGTTATTGCCTTATTAAGTTTAAAGTGATTTTGAATAAACCAGGGTAAAAACAAGGCGATTAGTGCAGCACTCGTTAAAACTATTTGTAATCTCAAAGTATGCCACTCATAGGTATACCCAACAATACCACGCCACGTTTCTGCGGTTAGCATCAAAGCGACGCTAAAACTACATAAACTAAATAAGAGAAAGTTTACCTTGTTAAATGACAAGAAAAATAGAATAGCAAAATAGCAGGCGATAACTAAGGTTGCACCAAGCGTTATAATGGGAACTAACGCACGACCTGTATGTTGAGTATTAGTGTATCCATAGGCACCAATCGAGAAGTCATATCTTAGCCCTGTCCTTTCAATTAATGATTGGTGATATCGACTCACTCTGATTGCAACTACATGCCTACCTCGCGTATACAGATTTGATGGAATAACAATAACACTATCAATGTTCCCTGCAATTTCATCTTGCTTATTATGCCCAATAACGCCATTTCGGTTAATAAGTCTTCCATCCCAATAGACTTCAGAGCTTCCTAATAGATGAAAAAATATTTCAGTTGCTTGATCACTTGGCAAGGATTCAAGCACACTAATATGAAAGCGATACCAATAATTTCGCTCTGAAAAGCTAGTATCACCTTGTTGATGATTAGCCCAGTTTTCGTCGTCAAAATTTGGCTGTAACCACCTTAAATCATCCCCTGGGTGAATTTTAACCTGATCGACACTATAATTCCTTTCTTGAGAATACCCCTCAGAACTAATCCACATCAGGCAAAGCAATATTATCCATCTCATCAAGTTTCAACCATTTCCGCTATAACATTTGTTCATCATATCTAATAAGTACGCCCAAATTGTGCAGTTCAATCGATATTTGAGCCGTTGAAAGAATAGTTTAATTAATACTGAGCTCTAAAACCTATTCTATCGCTCTGAACCGAGAAAGATAAAGACTTTAGATCTTTACCTTGCCTTTTTCACTCAACAGAGGTTTACTAATAATGAAAAAACACAAAAATAAATTCTTAATTCCGTTACTTATAATATGCATAAACTTGTTTTATTCAGCAACTTCTGTTGCTGAGCAAAGCAACCATATCGTTAGTTCAAATGGACCTAAAGACAAGAAAGAACTCACTCGATTCTTAAATACTTGGATCAATAACTGGAATGCCGAAAACCAATCTAGCAATAGCGCGTTAGGTTTGTCCATTGCCATAGTTGGCGAAGGCAAAGTGCTCACTAGTCAAGGTTACGGGTTTGCTGATAATAAAAAGCAAAATACAGTCGCAGCCGATAGTGTTTTTCGAATTGCATCTGTATCAAAAGTTTTTGTCGGTATGGCAGTTGCTCAAATGGTTGAGCAAGGATTGGTACAGCTTGATGTCGACATCAAGAACTATTTGCCAAACTTATCGATTAGAAACCCGTTTAAAACCGCAATAACGCTAAGACACTTACTGTCTCACACCGCAGGTTTCGATCAACAATTTTGGCATGACCTAACCCTTGATCCAAACGAGTTACAACCTTTGGGTGAACATTTAGCCGAGATGCTTCCTCCTGTGATCCGTGAACCAGGAAAAATGAACGCCTATTCAAACTACGGCTATGCATTAGCTGGTTATTTAGTTGAAAAGATCAGTGGTAAACCATTCGCAGAATATGTTCGTGAAAATATTTTAAAGCCGCTTAAAATGCATAATTCTGATTATTATTTAAATCAAAGAACAGCAAATAAATTAGTCACAGGATACAAAAAAGAGCAACAAAAGCCATACACCTATGTTCATCGTTACCCTCCGACGTCTATGATGACTTCGGCCAATGATATGAGCCACTTAATTCAGGCTATTGTCAACAAGGGGGAATATGAGGATAAAAATATTTTTGGTGATCAAGCTTATCAATTAATCACTCAATCTCTCTTCACTGTTGATACCACTATGCCAGGTATGACATCAGGCTTTATGCAATGGAACCGGTGGGATCATAAAATTATTTGGCATGATGGCCAACACCCTGGTTTTAGCGCAGAATTAATGTTATTCCCCGAATTAAAGAGTGGATTTTTCATTAGTGTTAACAGCCAAAGTAGTTCTCTTGCTCGCGAATTAAAATATGCATTATTAAATCGTTACTATCAGCCGTCAAAGCTAAAAAAAATACATGGCCCGTTCAAAAAGTTAACCGACCATTCTGCTTTGGTCGGAGAATATATACATAGCCGTCGTGGCCATAATAATATTGCCAAGTTTTATAAACTGCTTTTTCCTGGTAAAAAAATCACCTTAAATGATAACGGTACTATCAGTATGTCTGGTGTGCCCTTGGCTGAAGTATCCCCCGATTTGTTTGCTTATATAGAACGTCCTGATTTAAAACTAAAAGTGATACGTAATCAAAAAGGAGATGTTGACTATATTGCCTTTGGCAACAGTTTTTCCATTTATGAAAACTTAACAGGCATAGATAATTTTATATTGCATCGGATTATATTAACTGTGTTATTGATAGTTTTTTTAACTGTATCAATTTATTGGTTATTTCAGAGAGTTAAAAACAGAAAAAGTGCAGCAACAGTTGTATTGAGTAATAAATTAAAGCTAAGCTCTTTGTTTGCTTTCCCAGCATTTCTTAACCTGATTTTTTCATTAATATTTTTGACTCGAATGGCAACAATTGACAAGTTAAACTTACGAATGGGAGAGGAGCCCCTACTGATCGCTATTTTATGTCTACCCTTTATTATTTTGACTATTTTTGTAGTCACTCATTATCGAGCGACAAAATTGCTTCGTGATTTAAACTTAAATATCAAAGCAATTATCATTTGCTCTATCATGATATTGTGTCAAATATTATTCTTTGCAGAACTTTTTTATTGGAATATATTAGGCTTTCAATTGATATCTTAATTCAAAACGTAAATGGCTAAAAAGGCTAATATGACAAATGATGTAAACATAAGAAACGCTCTATCATCAGATAGAGCTTTCATTTTTGAGCTATCACCAAGCTTAGCTGAAGTAGCGAACTTGGCCTGGCATACAGACGAAGTAGTTCAAAAAATGCAGGATGACTATATCAACGAAATGTTAGATAAAACCTCTTCATCGCAAATAACATTAATCGCTGAAAAAAGCCAAATACCACTGGGGTTTATTTATGCCTGTGCGCGTAAGGACGAAATATCTGGTGAGGCATGTGGAACTGTGCCACTGCTAGCAGTATCTCCTTCAGCACAAGGTATGGGTGTTGGTCTGTTATTAATGAAGTCGGCAGAAATTTGGGCTAGAGATCAAGGTTATCGTTTATTGCACCTAGAAGTGTTTGCCAATAATAAAAAAGCCCATGCCTTTTACCAAAAATTGGGTTTTAAGGCAGAGACTCTCCATATGATCAAGCCTCTTTAACGCCTACTTAATACTTCCCCAGATTACTGCTTGCTTATTTATTGCTCTGGGGAAAGTGCTTAATAAAAACATCATAAATAAACTCTTCAACCTCGGTGCCATAACAGCGTGTATGCTCAAACTCGCCTTCTTTTTCATAAACACTCGAATTATAGATAATATATTTAATGCCTGATTTTCCTTGCACTCTAGCTGGATAGTTTTTCAATTTTTCAAAACGTCCCAAACGCTCCATCATTTCTGCTAAACATTCTTTATCTAATTGAAATTCAGAAACGTGATGACCTAGATATTCGTCTTTTGTATAACCTAAGACTTCAAGTTCGCAATCATTTGCATAAACAACGATACCTTCAGCCGATACCGCGTGGATGCCAATGGATGAATTCTTGATAAAATCTTCTGGGTTTTCTGAATACATAAATTTTCTACACTCTATTTTATTGATTCAATTAGTTGAACGAAACAACAGACAATTTTCATCTATTTTTTGTGAACTTAATTGAATAACTTCTTATCGACAACTTAACATAGAAAGCCCCAACTTATGCACTAACAATTGTATTAAAACTTTTCAGAAAACTACAAGCCTGCTTATTGCAGAAACGAAGTTGTTCTTTTACATAAGTTTTACAATGCAGCAAATTAGCAACTGTTAACATTTAGTTACTAAGTAATAAATTAACGGCTAAACGATGAATAAACTAACACAGGCAATTAAACTTTGTCTTTTTACCACCAGCTTAACTTCATTATCTTATGCAAGTGCTGTACAAATTGAACCTCAAGTAACTATAGCTGATGCTAGAGCTTTTATTGAAACTACAGATATTAAGCAAAAAGAAGCTGTCGATACCTTAAACCTTGCTTGGTATATCAAAGATAGATTTAGTACTTTAGATACTAAAAATCACTGGTCTAACTTATTAACAAAGTTGGATGTTATGGCGTTAAATGATTCAAATTCATCAATTAAATATAAGGACTTGGATCTTAATAAAGACTTATCTCGTCGTCTCAACAGCATAATGTCCTACAGTAATTATGTCTCTGGGCACCCTTATCCACAAAGCCCAGAAAAGGTTGCCTTACTTCAAAAACACACGAAATATTTGGAAAAAAAATATCAAGCGAATAAGGTCTGCGATAAAAAGAAAACAAAAGATGCAGACCAAAGTTGTTTAAACTTAAAACAAGCTTCTAAGAAAATGGCAAGTACTCTAGATGAACAAGAGTTAAAGCAATTATGGCAAAAATGGCACGATAGTCTATCGTCACAAAAGACCTCTTTTCAGCAACAAGTAAAACTGAATAATGAGGGTGCCCGACGTTTTGGTTTCGCTAATAGGGCACAAATGAAACTTAAACAGTATGAGTTACCAGTCGATGACTTTATTGATGAGCTTGATAAAACATGGCAAGAAATAGAACCTTTATATAAATCACTAACTTGTCATGTAAGTAATAAATTGGCCGAAAAGTATGGCGATACTATCGTTAACCCTAATAGCGCAATACCTGCCCACTTGCTTGGTAGTATTGCGGTTAAAGATCTCAGCAGCGTTTACGAATTGGTAAAACCGAAAGACTCAGTCACAGATAGAGGCTATAACATCAGTGAAAAGTTACAAGCACAACCTAATCTGACTGTTGAAGAAATGTTGCATAACTTAGAAGGTTATATGGGTTCATTAGGTTTTGCGCCATTTAAAAAATCACTTTATCAGTTTTCACAATTCACCAAACCAGAGCACCATGAAGCGGCCTGTGACTCTACAGCTTGGTGGTTACCTGAAAATGAAGAGGCAAGAGTCGGTGGATGTTGGAGTGTAGATGAAGATACCTTTATGCGTTTTAATACCACAAGTTTATTAACACCAACGTATTTTCGAGCGGCACACGCCAAGCAACCTGGTCATTATAGTATTTGGCCTTCAGGTTTATTTGTCGGTACTTCTAGAGCTTTCCAATATGCTTATACTCCTGACTATTTAAAAGCTACAGGATTATTAAATGAAATTCCTGATGAGTCAGAGGACTTAGGTTATCTAATGAAATTGGCACTAACGAATGTCGCAAGCATGCCGTATAAACTCGCGGTTAATAAATGGCAAAAAGAAGTAGCGTCAGGTGAACTAACTGCAAAGAATTATAATAAAAGATGGTGGCAATTACGTGAACAATACCAAGGAATAACGGCACCAACAGTTAGAGATAAAGACCAGTTTGATGTCGGTGCTATTGCTGAAATCATCTATAACCGAGAGCAAGCGGGTAGTTTTATTGGTGAAGTATTAGGTTTTCAATTTTATCAATCGCTATGTCAAGCGGCTGACAATACAAATGCGCTATCCCGTTGTTCTTTTTATGGCTCAAAAAAAGTAGGCGCAAAATTACAGGCAATGTTTGAACTAGGCAATAGTCGTCCTTGGCGCGAAGTTATGTCAGCCTTAACCGACCAAACAAAACTTGATGGCACTGCCGTTATAAATTACTTTAAACCCTTACAAAAGTACCTCGACGAACAAAATAAAGGTCAAGCTTGTGATTTAGAGCTAAGTTAATTAAGCATCGTTTCTATAAGGTTCATCACAATACCTGCCTAGGCATATGATTCGGGATCGTCATTCCCATAGCATCTTAGGCGGGGAGCTTTAGCTAAAAGTAACTATTTTTTAGTCTATTATTAAGTATATATTTCATCCAAGTCATATACTAATAAGCGTATGACTTGTAAATTAAAGGAGTGTATTTTGTCACAAAAACCCAAATTGCTGATCGTTGAAGATGAAGCCGCTATTTTGCGAGGCTTAACAGATTTATTTACCTTTAATAATTTCGATGTAGAAAGCGCACAAGACGGTCAGATAGGTTTAGACAAAGCCTTAGCTGGTGATTTCGATTGTATCTTGCTCGACGTCATGTTGCCTTCACTTGACGGTTTTAGTATTTGTAATAAAATTCGAGAGGTTTCTCGTGACCAAGCCATCATTATGTTGACGGCAAAAAGTTCTGAGGAAGATATTATTACTGGCCTCACTTTAGGCGCAGATGATTACATTGCCAAACCTTTTTCTGTCCAAGAGCTACTGCTACGGGTAAAAACGATTCTAAGACGAACAAGCTTTAAAGAAAGCAGCGACAGTTTAAAGTTAGGTAATGATATAACAATTGATTGCACCCACCTTACAGGAGTGGTCTTTGGTAAAGAGCAGTTATTTACCCGACGTGAAGTTGATATATTAAATTATTTAAATAACCATAAACGGCCTGTGCCTCGTAGTGAATTATTAACCAAGATATGGGGATATAGTGATCCAAGCGAAATAGATACCCGCACTGTTGATATTCATATTGCCAAGTTAAGAAAGAAAGTTGAACGTAAAAGTAACGATCCTCAACTGTTAGTTACCTACCGAGGCGAAGGTTACAAATTATGTATAGACAATTCATAAGTAAAAATAGAAGGTAACGTACTTTGTGGTTGAAAAATGTGTTGGCGAGTAACAGCTTGTCGAAAAAAATATTGTCTCGTAAAGTACTGTCGAGTAAAAATTTAAATATTCATCAACAAATAAAACGATTTCGCCTCATTGTTTTATTGTTTTTCGTTTGCTTATCTTTACCGTTAAGCATGATTGTTTATTACGGATTTCAAAAGTTTGAAAACGAAATGTTATTTCAATACCGTTTGAAATCTTCAAGTGCTGTCGTCAAATTTAATAATACTATCAATAAACGACTTTCAACCGAGCAGTTTCGCCCTCCTGAACATTACTACTATCAACAAAATAAAAATGATAACCAGGCCAATTTATATAGCAGCAGTAGATCGCCCATAGCAAGAGACATCGAGCCTCATTATTTGTATGACTTACATGGTTTAGTTGGTTTTTTTAATATTGTTAATGAAAAATATTTTAATTCCCCCTTATTACCCTACGCCACTTTAGATGAAAATATGGCGGCTAATTTACCTTATAGTCAACAAAGCATTAAGGGGCGACTGGGAAAAATAGCTAAGATAAAAGAAATACTCATAGAAAACAAGTACCTAAAACCCGAGGGAAAGCAGAATATTAAAAATGAAGAAATTGACAAATTCACCAAGGTGGGGAACTTTCAAATAATTGAAACTAATAACCACCAGTTGATTTTTTATCGAGATCTCAATATCAATCAACAAACATCAAAACAGGGTTTTATCGTTGATAAGGAGACTTTTTTCTATAAATTATTGGGTCTTTATATCCGGCGAGCAGGTTACGACAATGAAATTCAAGTTCAGCTTATCGATAGATTCAAAAGTGATTTTTCATATTTTTATCAATATGATATAGATAAAAAAGGAAAAGCTTCAATTGAAGTTTCAAGTGAAAGCAATAACGCTTTGACCGCGATCAGTTTATTTGATGAAAAATTAGTCACTCCTTTTCAGCAATTCAGCGTAGAATTTACCAATGGAGAATTGCCACTTGGCTCAGCAACGAGTTTTGTCTTATTGTTTATTGTTGTGCTTAGTTTGGTCATTGTCACAGGCACTATGGGATTTTATTGGTTAGGCGTGAAACAAATAGCCCTTGCAGAGCAAAGAATGAACTTTGTTTCCTCTATTAGTCATGAACTAAAAACGCCGCTAACATCAATAATGATGTACTCCGAAATGCTCAAATCAAACATGGTGCAAGATGCGAAAAATCAACAGGATTACCATCATTTTATTTTTGACGAAAGCGAGCGTTTATCACGTTTAATAAATAATGTGTTGCAATTATCAAACCTTAACCGAAACCAAGAAGTCATCTCACCAGAATATGTAAAAATAGACGTTCTAAAAGATATCATTCAGTCAAAAGTCTCAACGCTGATCAACAAAAACAACTTCCAGCTAAACTTTATTATTGATGAAAAACTATCGGCTAATACCCAAGCTTTTATCGACCTTGATGCCTTTTCTCAAATTGTGATTAACCTAATTGATAATGCGGTTAAATTTTTTAACGCTGCAAAAATAGAGGATCAAAAACGACAAGTAATTGATGTTTCATTTACCCTTGATAAAAGCCGCGAAAACACCTTGGTTTTTTCAATTAGAGATTATGGTCCTGGTATATCTCATTCACAATTAGACAAAATATTTGAGCTGTTTTACCGCTGCGGCAATGAAATGACCCGCACTTCTTCAGGTACCGGCATTGGTCTAGCCCTTGTCCATCAACTTGTAATCGCCCAAGGTGGAGAAATATTAGTAAAACGTCAGCAACAAGGTGTTTCATTCGAGCTTAGTTTCGTTGCTAGACAAAGTTAAAGTTCATATGTGTTTAACCTTAGCTTTTACAAAAGTTTTACAGTACCTAAAAGTCTACTGCTCTATTATTCAATCAGATATTGAGACCAACAATTAATAGAGGTAAAACCCATGAATAAATTTAACTTAATTAAAAACTCTGTAGTGATCATACTACTAGCATTCACTACTAGTTTTACGGTACGGGCTGAGATCATTGAACAATCAACGAACAGTTTCACAGTTAAACATAGTTTTACATCCAATGCTGACACTGCATCTGTAAGACATAAATTTGCCCATATCGGACAGTGGTGGTTATCGGAGTTTACCCAATCAGGTAAGGGGGAGAATATGTTTTTCAACGGTGATTGTCTTTGCGAAAAACTGCCCAATGGTAAAACTATCACTTATTTAAAAAAACTAGAAAACGGTGATAATCAATGGACTTGGCTTGGGGCTTTTGGCCAATTAAGAAACGAAAATATTAACGGAAAAATGACAGTAGGCATTAAAAAACACCACTACGGAACGAAAGTCACCTTAGAGTATGTCGTTAAAAATGAAGCTTTGACAAAACATCACCATTTACCCACTAACATCGATTCAATGCTTGGTGCGCAATTAAAAAGTTTAAAAGGTTCTTTAATGGAAAATAAGAGTCCAGCCCGTGTCACGTTAAGATAAAAGTTTAATCGTTAAGGTCGACCTAGTGCTAAGTAGATGATAAAACCATTGCCAGCTACTATCCGAAATGAACAGGC
>Ga0209396_1006489_pt1 | contig 10703 bp, 8 predicted proteins | sample GOMGulsemesocosm_6_FD_184638 | JGI IMG/M metagenome (GOLD analysis project Ga0209396, IMG submission 184638) | Methane-oxidizing microbial communities from mesocosms in the Gulf of Mexico - GOM8C Gulf of Mexico (SPAdes) (version 2) | ecosystem: Environmental > Aquatic > Marine > Cold seeps... | reverse complement strand
TCACACTGCTCTTATTCGCTAACGTGCCATCAATTGATAAAATATCACCAACAACTAACCCTGCTTTGGTATTTAATTCGGTGATCACGGCATTATAGAGTTCTGTCATGCCACGGTCGTTAAATTGAGAAGCAATAGTGCCAAAAACTGGTACTTCATCATCACCCGCTTCAAACATACCACGGTTACGTTTATATTGTTTTTTAACATCACGAAGTGCATCTAAGGCACCACGTTTATCAAATTTGTTAAGGGCAATAATGTCAGCAAAATCGAGCATATCGATTTTTTCTAATTGCGTCGCCGCACCATACTCAGGTGTCATCACATAAAGTGATACGTCAGAATGTTCTTCAATTTCAGTATCTGATTGACCAATACCTGATGTTTCCAAAATGATCAGATCAAAATCTGTTGCTTTTAGAATTTCTAAGGTGTCATTTACATAGACTGATAGTGCTAAGTTTGACTGGCGTGTTGCCAATGACCGCATATATACACGGTCATTATTTACCGCGTTCATGCGAATACGGTCACCTAATAAAGCGCCACCGGTTTTACGTTTTGACGGGTCAACCGAAACTATCGCTATTTTGCTGTCTTCTGTCGCCATTAAAAAACGACGAATTAATTCATCGACCAGTGATGATTTACCCGCACCACCGGTACCGGTAATACCTAAAACCGGTGTTTTACTGGCAGCTGAAATTTTACGAATCTTATCAAGTGCCGCTTTATTCTCTTGTGGTGCATTCTCTGCTGCAGAAATTAATCGAGCGATGGCTTGTTTGTCATTTTTCTTTAAATTTGCGACATCGTCTTTTTTAACATTCATGCCTGTTTTAAAGTCGCAGCGCATTAACATGTCATCAATCATGCCTAATAAACCTAACTCTCGACCGTCATCAGGTGAATAAATGCGAGTGATGCCATAATCTTGCAGCATCTTGATTTCGTCAGGCAAAATAACCCCGCCGCCACCGCCAACTATACGAATATGTTCACAACCACGTTCTTTTAGTAAGTCGTACATATATTTAAAATATTCGTTATGACCACCTTGATACGACGTCATCGCAATGGCATTGGCATCTTCTTGAATCGCTGTATTTACTACTTCTTCAACACTGCGGTCATGGCCTAAATGAATAACCTCAGCACCACTCGATTGTAAAATACGACGCATAATATTAATTGCTGCATCATGGCCATCAAATAACGATGCGGCAGTAACAATTCTAATTTTATTTTTCAATTGATAACGTTCAGTAGTCATAGCAAACTCACTTTTATAAGGTTTCTAAACTTGCTGCAAAATAAGAAAACGGCAGCAAATTATTAAGCTTTGGTGTTGTCTTGTGATAAAAATTCTAATTAACAATATTGGAACACATAGAAACCCTCATTAAAATTGATTTTATTGTCAAATTGATGGACTATATTGCTATTGAGTCGTCACTTGGTGTTTTTCAAAATGTTATCCACGGTTAATGACAATATTGCGAAGGAATTAAATCCAATATCAAGTGCAGATATTCGCTTAGTGATCCCACTATTTTTATTATCAAAACTTAAAGTACATCCTTTAACGTCTGGCCTTTATCCTCTGGCACTTGGTAAGTCTACCAGTCAAACGCCGTTAGAAATATCTCAACGAAATGCCCTGCACCATAGTTTAATATATTGCCAATCAGGTAGTGGAATTTTAGACCATAAAGATAAAAAAAGAGAAGTAAAACGCGGTGATCTTGTTATTTGTTGCCCAAATAAACCCTTTAGCTTCTTAACTAACGCATCAAGTAAAACCTCACAACAGAATAGTTTTTATTGGATAAACTTTACCGGTAAGTTAGCGGATGACTTTGCCGAACGATTATTAATGAAAATGGATGACGGTTTAGCTAATGTCGGCTTACTCGCTAATATTAATCAAGACTTTGATAATTTACTCGCGTTAGGTAATAGGGGCTACACCGCAACCAATGTAATTCACGGCGTTCATCTTTTACAACAAGCACTCAGCTCTTTAGCGCTTCAATTAAGATTGTCGGCTTTTAACCAAAATAGTCACTTTGATATAGATGCCGTTGAAAGCTTGATGCGTAATAACCTGCATCAAGAATTAGCGCTTGATACCCTTGCCCATTATAGCCAGCTTTCTAAATTTCATTTTTCAAAAAAGTTTAAGGAATTAACGGATACTTCACCGATTCAACATTTTATCAATATGAAAATGCAACATGCTTGCTCAACGTTGGATAATAGTACCGAGACCATTAAACAAATCGCCGAATCTTTAGGTTATGCAGATCCCTATTATTTTTCCCGGTTATTCAAAAAATATATTGGCATGTCACCAAAACAATATCGAGAGTCACACTTTAGTGATAAACGTTAATCTTTGCAGATAGATAACCATAAGAAAGCACAACATTAGCCAATGGATATTACCTCCGCCCTTGCTGGTCTTTTGCGGCGTTATCGTGATCACTTCAATTGCCGTTAAGGTAATAGTTTGCTCCGTTTGAGCAGTTAAACCATTATTATCTTCGGTGGTAAGTAAGATTGTAATATCGCCAGCATTGGCAAAGGCATAGGTTAACTCCTGCCCTGATCCAATATTTTCAAGCACGTTGTTACCTAGGTAAACACCCCATTGATAACTGACAATCTCGCCATCACTATCTTGGCTTTGCGAGGCATCAAAATTACAGGTTAAATTCTGGCAAGATGCAGTAAAACTAGGCGTAGGTGCATTATTATCACTTATGTTAATAAATACCGAACTAGGCACACCATATTGCCCTTGGTCATCTTTGGCTCTTACGGTAAGTAAATGTTGCCCAGGAGTTAAACCTGAAGTATCAATTTGTGATAACGATGTGGCAACACCTGCTTCATCAAAAGCCAAGCTCTGTGTTAATACCCTAATATCACTAGACAATTCAAAATTGCCATCGATGACATATTCAAAACTGGCCAGTTGTTTTGAGGATTGAGTTAATGTCGACTGCTTAAGTGTTGCCACTACCTCTAAATCAACAGGAGTAGCAGCTGTCACTGTTGTTTGTCCTAAAGATTGATTCACCTTAATCACTGAAATATCAACACCCAATGATAACAAGTAAGGCGCTTTACTGACCTTTGCCGCGTAAGCTAGTGCTAATAAATTGTCAGGTTTAATTTGACTGTTGTATTGCCCACATCCTTCAAAAAATGAGCTACCTAGCTCGAAGGTTAAAGCCGCAACCCCTAGCTCTCCGTAGCTAACATCGTCGCTAGTGCCATCGGTTGGGTATAAGCCGATTGCTTGCTTAGGTGTATACTGATTAAACCATGCGAGTTTATTTCCGAGATGGATAAAGCCATTGTCATTTTCAGAAGGCTCAGGCTTATGACCAAACGGCCATAAAATCAACTTGCCATAACTATGAATATCTAGATGTAATCCACTGGTATCTTGTGGGGCTGCATCGGAATCAAGAGGACCTCTTCTATCAGGAAATAACGTACGAATATAATTAGATACCGCTTGAGTTTCAGGCTCAGATTCAGGCGCAATACCACGATAATCTTCAGCACACTCATCACCACTTGAACCATCAACCGTGCTATTCCATGAATGCGAAAAATTACGATTTAAATCAACTCCTACGGTAGTTCCAGCACAATGTTCTTGATTGGTATTCTTTCGTTGTAAAATCTGCTGCTCTGCGATTTTTCTGCCATCTGGATTCATATGAAACAACAAATGAATTTCCCTATTATCGACCAACCACTGTGCTTCAGCATCCGTTTGATAATGGTTAAGTAACCAATAAGCAAAATCTAAAGTTAGTGCTGCCGGAGCATATTCACGAGCATGCATACTGCTGTGAATAAATAAAATCGGTTTTTCGCTAGGTATTTCACTATTAGTGATCTTTAGCACCATAAGATCATAGCCACTATTTTGATTAACTTTCATCCATGAGTCACCAATATCAAACCATGAAGCAAGATTTGGGTATTGGTTTGCTAGTGTTTGAGCTTGCTGATAGGTTTCTTCTACTGTTGGGTAACATTCAAATCCTTCGATTGCCTGCAAGGAAGAGGTATTTTCTGTTTTACTGTTAATGCTGGTTTGCTTTTGTGAAACCCTGTGCTCAAATTCAGTTTGCCATTGATTAGCTGGTGCGATTTCAAAACCATATTCACTAAGTATTGATTTTTCTTTGTCTGTTAAAATAGCAATTAAATATTGTTCTTTATGATTCACTTCTAGAATTGCATGGTGTAGCGAAATTAACGCTTTATTTGCCAGCTGTTGATCAACATAAGATATTTTAGAAAATTGCGGTTTTGCCAAGGGTTTAGCATTTAGGTTAATTGAAACCAAGAAAAAGAATAATAAGAGTAGCGGTAGAAATCGTAACTGAGTCATTAACAATCCTTATTTGAATTTACACCTTAATCTATAGAGTTACTTGCTCAAACCTCAGAAAAACCTAGCTCTTTAGCAAGTAAGCTTAGTACCTTAGAGAGTTTTTTATCAACAAAACTGGCCATCAGTTTTGGATGTTCATTTAATAACAATACTTCATTTTCGGTTAGTGCGACAAAACAATGCATTAAGTTATTGGCCTCATCAAAAAAGCTCACCACGTCATCAGAATAATCAATTGGCTCGATATCCGTAGGCTGATTTATTTTTGCAGTAAAGCTCTGCTGAGACTCTACAGATAAGGAAATTTGAACGATATTGTCTTCATCACCATACCAACCAGCGGACATGGTTTGAAAATTGAACTGTGCTTCAAGTTTATTAGTGATCGATTGAAGCTTATTAAATTGTACGACTAACTCGTCATTTAAGGTAATAGTGACAGGTAATTGGTTTTCCATATAATAATCAACCAGAAAAAATCCAGACTAAACAATATCTTGTTTACTTTAAATAATCAAAATTGAAAAATAAAGCCGCAAAGGCAACCCCTTGCGGCTTTATTAAGAATGAATTTAATTAAAACAATTAGATCATTTCAACAGCAAAAGCCGTTGCTTCTCCGCCACCAATACATAATGAAGCAAGTCCTTTTGAAAGACCTTTATTCTTCAATGCATGAATAAGCGTTACTATGATACGTGCACCACTTGCACCTAATGGATGACCTAATGCACACGCGCCACCGTTAATGTTTACTTTGTCTGCATCTAATTCTAATGCTTTCATCCCTAACATGGTAACCATGGCAAACGCTTCGTTAATTTCAAATAAATCAACATCGTCAGTCGTCCAATTCGCTTTAGCTAAAGCTTTTTTCATCGCGCCAACAGGAGCTACGGTAAATTCTTCTGGCTTTTGAGCATGGGTAGCATGAGCAACCACTTTACACAGTGGTGTTAAACCACGTTTTGCTGCTTCAGATTGTTTCATCATTACTAATGCCGCAGCACCATCTGAAATAGAACTAGAGTTAGCAGCAGTAATGGTACCGTCTTTTTTAAAGGCTGCGCGCAATGAAGGGATTTTATCTGGACGAGCATTACCTGGTTGTTCATCGGTAGCAAATACTGAATCACCACGACGAGACTTAACGGTTACCGGGGCAACTTCATTAGTAAAAGCACCTGATTCAATAGCAGCATTAGCACGTGATAATGAACGAATGGCATATTCATCCATTTGCTCACGAGTAAAACCGTTTTCATCAGCAGTGCCTTGTGCGAAACACCCCATCGCAACGCCATCATAAGCGTTTTCTAAACCATCAGTCATCATATGGTCAAGCACTTGACCGTGACCCATTTTAATACCTGTTCTACCTTTTGGTAATAAATGTGGTGCATTACTCATGCTTTCCATACCACCTGCAATAGCAACATCAATCGAGCCAGCAACAAGCGCATCATGAGCTTGCATCGCAGCTTTCATCCCTGAGCCACAGACTTTATTAATAGTGGTACAAACGGTTGATAAATCTAATTCAGCCGCTAATGCTGCTTGACGTGCCGGTGCTTGTTTTAAACCTGCAGGCAATACACAGCCCATGATCACTTCATCTACCTGATCGGTAGCAAGTTTAGCTTCATCAAGCGCTGCACGAATTGCTGTAGCACCTAAAGAAGGGGCAGCAACAGCAGATAATCCGCCCATAAAACCACCCATAGGTGTTCTTTTAGCAGAAACAATAACAATAGGGTCAACAGATGACATAAAATTCTCCAGCGACATTCGCTCAATATATGATTCAAACAGATGTTTGATATATTACGCGAATACAAAGTTTACGCCAACGTAAACTTTGTAGTTATTTAGTACTATAATCGCCGGAGTGTATTAAATTATTTCCACAAAAGAACAAGATATCAACTCACAAGGTTTACGTTAACGTAAACTTCATGTATCTTTAACCTACAATATTAACTAGTGATAATTTTATGAGCAAAGTTGATTCAGTTACTTACTCAATTGGCGAGTTAGCCAAAGAATTCGATATAACCACTCGAAGTATTCGTTTTTACGAAGATCAAGGGCTTATTCACCCGACTCGCAAAGGTCAAACTCGAATTTATAACCAAAGAGACAAAGTTCGACTAAAGTTAATTCTACGAGGTAAACGCTTAGGGTTTTCACTCGCTGAAACTGGTCGACTATTCGAACTTTACGATGCTGATAAAACAAGCGCAACCCAGTTAAATACTATTATGGATTTAATTGCTGATAAAAAAGCTGATTTAAGTCAGCAATTAAATGATATTAAAGCAGTTTTAGTTGAATTAACCGGCTTAGAAAATAACTGTAAAGAAGCATTAAAAAAAATCACTTAGTAATAACTGCTGATTGATTTCAATAAATAGACAAATTTAGATAAAGGATCACCCATGATTTCTACTTTCTCATCTTTAAACTTTAACTTAGGCGAAACTGTTGACATGATCCGTGACACAGTAAATGCCTTTTCTCGTGATGAAATAGCCCCTCGTGCTGAACAAATTGATATTGATAATGAATTCCCCAATGAGTTATGGCGTAAATTTGGCGACTTAGGTCTACTAGGCATGACAGTTGATGAACAATACGGTGGTTCAGGTCTTGGTTATTTAGAACATATGGTTGCCATGCAAGAAATCTCACGCGCCTCAGCTTCTGTAGGTTTGAGTTATGGCGCAATGTCTAACCTTTGTTTAAACCAATTAAACAAAAATGGCTCTCATGAACAAAAAGCTAAGTACTTACCAAAACTTTGTACAGGTGAGCACATTGGTGCTTTAGCAATGAGTGAACCTAATGCCGGTTCAGACGTAGTAAGCATGAAGTTACGTGCAGATAAGAAAGGCGATAAGTACATTCTTAACGGCAATAAAATGTGGATCACTAACGGTCCAGATGCTCACGTTTATGTGATTTACGCTAAGACAGATACTGCTGCAGGTTCTAAAGGCATTACTGCATTTATTGTTGAACGTGATTACCCAGGTTTTAGCCGTCATCAAAAACTAGACAAACTAGGCATGCGTGGTTCAAACACCTGCGAATTAGTATTTCAAGATTGTGAAGTACCCGCTGAGAATATTCTTGGTGAAGAAGGTAAAGGTGTTCGTGTATTAATGTCAGGCCTTGATTATGAACGTTTAGTATTAACTGGTGGCCCGTTAGGTATTATGGATGCCTGTATGGACTTAGTTGTTCCTTACATTCATGACCGCAAGCAATTTGGCCAGTCAATTGGTGAATTCCAATTGGTGCAAGGTAAAATTGCTGATATGTATACCCAAATGAACGCCGCTAAATCATATGCTTATTTATGTGCACAAGCAGCAGACCGTGGTGAAACCACTCGTAAAGATTCCGCTGGTGTTATTTTATATTCTGCAGAACTCGCGACTAAAATGGCCTTAGATACCATTCAGTTATTAGGTGGCAATGGCTATATCAATGAGTTCCCTGCCGGTCGTTTATTGCGTGATGCTAAACTTTATGAAATCGGCGCAGGTACCTCAGAGATCCGTCGAATGTTAATAGGTCGAGAGCTGTTTTCTGAATCAGTTTAATTGCCAAGTATTAGTAATAATATCGTCTAAAAAACGTGTAGGTCTTCCATTCGTGTTGACCTACATACAACAGATTAAATGCTTTTTATAGTTTCCCACAATTAAGGTATGCACCGTGGCAAAGATAATTTCTAAAATCAATCCTCGCAGTCCAGAATTCATTGAAAATGCACAAGCTATGCAAGTGCAAGTTGATGACTTAAAAGAAAAGCTTGAACAAATAAAATTAGGCGGCGGAGAGCGCAGTCGAGAACGTCATTTATCTCGCGGTAAATTATTACCTCGTGACAGGGTAAATGCCTTGTTAGATGCGGGATCGCCATTTTTGGAGTTATCGCAAATGGCAGCCTATGAAGTATATGATGATAATGTACCTTCAGCCGGAATTATTACCGGGATTGGCCGTGTTGGCGGCCAAGAATGTATTATTGTTGCTAATGATGCCACGGTAAAAGGCGGTACGTATTACCCATTAACCGTTAAAAAGCATTTACGTGCGCAAACCATTGCACAAGAAAACAACTTACCTTGTATCTATCTAGTTGACTCTGGCGGCGCTAACTTACCTAATCAAGATGATGTCTTTCCTGATAAAGAACACTTTGGCCGCATATTCTTCAATCAAGCCAATATGTCAGCACAAGCGATACCACAAATCGCCGTGGTTATGGGTTCTTGTACTGCTGGTGGTGCTTATGTGCCTGCCATGGCAGATGAGTCGATTATTGTTAAAGAGCAAGGCACAATATTTTTAGCAGGTCCGCCGTTAGTCAAAGCGGCCACTGGTGAAGTAGTGAGCGCGGAAGATTTAGGTGGTGCTGATGTGCATTGTCGCACTTCTGGTGTTGCCGATCATTATGCACAAAATGATCATCATGCTTTAGAAATTGCCAAAACAGCTATCGCTAATTTAAACCGCGTCAAGCCGGTCACTATGAATATTCAACCCATTGTTGAACCTCAATACGACAGTGAAGAAATTTACGGCATTATACCAAAAGATGCCCGCCAGCCTTTCGACATCAGAGAAATTATCGCTCGTGTTGTTGATGGCAGTGAATTTGATGAATTTAAAGCACTTTATGGCACAACATTAGTTTGCGGATTTTCTCGTATCTTCGGCTATCCCGTAGGTATTGTTGCTAATAACGGGATACTTTTTGGCGAGTCAGCACAAAAAGGGGCTCACTTTATTGAGTTATGTGCGCAACGTAAAATTCCTTTAGTCTTTTTACAAAACATTACCGGCTTTATGGTTGGTCAACAATATGAAGCTGGCGGAATCGCCAAGCATGGCGCCAAGATGGTTACCGCTGTGGCCACAGCTCAAGTACCAAAATTTACCGTGTTAATCGGTGGTAGTTTTGGTGCGGGTAATTACGGCATGTGTGGTCGCGCTTATGATCCACGGTTCTTATTTATGTGGCCTAATGCCCGAATTTCAGTGATGGGTGGCGAACAAGCCGCAGGCGTTTTAGCACAAGTAAAACGTGATCAAAAAGATAAACGTGGTGAAGAGTGGTCAGAGCAAGAAGAAGCCGACTTTAAACAACCAATTATCGAAACTTACGAGCATCAAGGACACCCATATTATGCTTCTGCTCGATTATGGGATGACGGTATTATCGACCCAGCAGAAACGCGCCAAGTACTAGGTTTAGCACTTTCGGCATCATTAAATAACCCCATTGCAGAGACCAAGTTTGGTATCTTTAGAATGTAGGAATAATGATGACTAATAATCAAACCGAACAAATACAGAAAGTATTATTTAACGTTGACAGTTTAGGTATTGCAACTGTCACATTAAATAACCCTGATAAACACAATGCCTTTGATGATGGAGTTATTGCTGAGCTGACTCAAGTCTTTGATGAAATCGCCCAACGCCAAGACATCAAAGTGATGATCCTTGCTTCAACAGGTAAAAGTTTTTCTGCCGGTGCTGATTTAGGTTGGATGAAACGCATGGCAAGTTACAGCTATGAAGAAAACCTTAACGATGCCAATGCCCTAGCCAATATGCTTAAAGCATTGAATTTTTTGCCTCAACCAACCATTGCTAAAGTACAAGGAGCAGCTTTTGGCGGCGCTGTTGGTTTAGCAAGTTGTTGTGACATTGTCATTGCCAGTAATAAAGCCAGCTTCTGTTTAAGTGAAGTGAAACTTGGCCTTATTCCCGCAACTATTAGTCCTTATGTTGTTAATGCCATAGGACAAAAAGCCAGCCGACGTTATTTTCAAACCGCGGAAAGATTTTTTGCTGATAAAGCACAACAGCTTGGTTTAGTGGATGAAATTGTCGAGTTAACAGACTTAGATAAATCAGTTGAAGGTATGGTCAATACATTATTAAGTAATGGTCCCGAAGCGGTTAGGCAAGCAAAACAGCTTGCTTTAGATGTTGCCTATCAAGATATCAATGATGAGTTATTACAAATTACCAGCGAACGTATTGCTGCCATTCGAGTATCGAATGAAGGGCAAGAAGGGTTAAGCGCTTTTTTTGAAAAACGTTCGCCAAAATGGCAACAAACGCCAGCTAGTAAAGGATAAGTCCCATGTCTCATGCAAATAAAATGTTTACTAAAATTCTTATTGCCAACCGTGGTGAAATTGCTTGCCGGGTGATCAAAACAGCTCGAAAAATGGGCATACTAACGGTTGCT
>Ga0209396_1006487_pt1 | contig 10704 bp, 5 predicted proteins | sample GOMGulsemesocosm_6_FD_184638 | JGI IMG/M metagenome (GOLD analysis project Ga0209396, IMG submission 184638) | Methane-oxidizing microbial communities from mesocosms in the Gulf of Mexico - GOM8C Gulf of Mexico (SPAdes) (version 2) | ecosystem: Environmental > Aquatic > Marine > Cold seeps... | reverse complement strand
AACCGGATTTGCCATTGTAGATAACGTCCATGTTACGTGGCAGCAAATAGTCAACAACTGCAGCAGCGTCTGGGCCTTTAACGTGTTCGCGACGCAGACCTGAAAGATCGATCAGAGCAGCAGCGTTACGACAAGCATCAGCTTCTTTGTCTGGATCAGTAGCATAAGTCCAAGCTACGCCCATGTCGTTCCAGTCAGCCATAGTTGCGCCAAGAGCTTCATGACGGCCAGTTAATACAGATACACGATTTCCCATTTAAATTTCCTATTTTTATAGTAGTAATGTTTGTTACAAATTGAGCCAGATTTTCTGGAAACTGCAGTCATTATTTGCCGCAGCAGCCAGATAATATTAGATCCACATCCCTTTTATCAAGCGCCACCCTTGCTTAGCTACAGCAGGATGAGCTTTGCGTCCCTATTAGGCTTCTACTGCGGCTTTAGCTCTGGCCGGAGTTTTAGCCTTAGTTGCGGTCCTTGATCTGGCAGCAGCTTTAGGCTTCGCGGTAGCCTTAGTTTCAGTCTTGGGAGCAGCTACAGTGCTACCGCTATCGGCCAGAGATGACGTGATGGAAACCGCCCTCGTAGTCATCCGATCGATGGTGGCTTCCAGATATTCCGCCTTCCAACCAGGGTACATTTCGCTAGCCTGTGAAGTCAGAGCTTTCCGAAAAGTCTTGTCTTCGAACTGGCAGCCATGAGTGCTGATCATGTCGCTCAATGCCGTGTAGAAGCGCTTTTGGTCGCCGGGAGCATCCGTATGCCATGTGCCGACCTGCATCCAGGATTTAAGGGCTTTGGTGATTTGGCTAATGGTAGCTGTTTTGGTTTCGGCCAGAGATGACGTGATGGCAAGCGCCCTCGTAGTCATCCGATCGATGGTGACTTCCAAATAATCCGCCTTCCAACCAGAGTACAGCTCGCCGGCCAGTGAAGTCAGAGCTTCCCGAAAAGTGCCGTGCTCGAACTGGCAGCCATGGGTGCTGATCATGCCGCTCATAGCCGTGTTGAAGCGCTTTTGATCGCCGGGAGCATCCGTATGCCATGTGCCGATCTGCATCCAGGATCTAAGGGCATTGGTGATTTGACTTTTTGTCATTGCAATATCTCCGTCTTGTTTTACTTTACCGTTTTGTCCGCGCATGCGGTGTTGTCAGAACGTTATCAAATCAAGCCAGGCCTCAAGGCTTCAGTTTCTCTTGATCGTAGAACGACAGAGCTGAAACAGTCGCATAATATTAGATCCACATCCCTGTGGTAAAACATCCTAAAAACAACCCGAGCGATCTCAGAAGGAGTAATTCGTTGCGGCTCAAAATCGGAAAGAGAGTTTATCGAAGCTTTCTGTCATTTTTCTGTCATCGCTTCGATCGTTGGACATAGCCGCCTGAAAACATAGCTGGATACATAAACCTAGAGTGCTTCACATCGCCGCGGTTATAAGGGTGAAACACCTACTAACAGGCGAAAACTTGTTGTTAACAGGCCTTTAAAATTTGTAACGGCAAGCTAATAATATTAGATCCACATCCCTGTGGTGATGGCGTGTCACGTGTTATCAAGAACACGCCTATCTAAAATTACAGCTTTCCAAACTCACGTTGGCCGCAGTAGAAAGCCGTTCCAGATGTCTCGGATGAGAAGGTGATGGTGTCGCCTTTGTCGAAGCTAATGGCATCGCCGGGGTGCAGGGTGACGGTTTTTCCAGAGGCATCAGCCAGCGTCATTTCACCTTCGAGCATAATTTTTGCTTCGTCGTAGCTGTAGGTATATGTCAGCGGATTACCGCGCTCCATCCGAAACATTCCGCAAGTGATAGGATCTTCCTTATCGTTCGAGGTGGTTACATCTTGAAGGAAGACATTGATGCCTTCGATATTCAGAGAAGCAATATCCTTCTGCTGCGCATTTTCGAAATAAGTCATTGCGGCTATCGCCTGACCCGTGGTCGCTAACAGGGTGGTGGCGGCTAGAGTGCAGATAAATTTTTTCATCAATTTTTCCTTGTTTTTGAAAACAAATTATTTTGGTTGTTTTTCTTTCGTCACTAAAATTGGTATTGGGCTAATAAAGTCACTAATTCAGGTTCCATGTGACAATCGGTAGTCCATGACTTACTTTCCCTGTATTCATTTTCCAAGGCGATTTCATAAGCAGTAATTCGTTGCCGCCTCAAAATCGGAAAAGGGAATTTATCGCACCCTGCTGTCATTTTTCTGTCATCACATCTATCGTTTGATGTGGCTGTCTGAAAAACAACAACTGGACACATAAAGTTAGAGTGCTAAGCATCGCAGTGGCTATAAGGCGTGAAACGCTTACTAACAGGCGAAAAAATGTGGTCAATAACTCCTCGGATTTGTAGTATTTATAAACATCATTTTGTAGTATTCAAAAAAATTATTACCTCACCACAGAACAGTTAGTTTCGATGAGGGAAGGAGTTGAGATGTCAGGCTTTAATACAGCCGGTTCGATCAGAAAAAAGCAGCTATGGCTTAGGCGCGAGCAGCTGCTTTCCAAGCAGATGTTGCAGGACGGCTCCGGCCTAGGGTTGATCGCGGTGGTGGCTCCAGCGGGCTATGGGAAGTCAGTCTTTGCCCGGCAATTAGTCGAATCTACGCCTTCCAGTTGCATCACACCCTTATCCGCTGTGGATAACGATCTGGTACACCTGATCGATCGCTGGTTGACTCAACTCTGTGCAACGATCCCCGGTTTTGACCTACCTGAATTACGAGCGATGCTGAGCCAAGGGGCGGTGAAACCGACCGAATATGCACGTTTTGCGCAGATGCTGGCTGCCAGTTTTTCGGCCCACGGCGAATCTTTATCGCTACTGTTTGATGATCTATACCTCATCACGGCTCCCAATGTGCTTGGCTTCATCGCTGAGCTGACTCGCTGCGCACCTGAGAACACGCGTTTCGTGGTGGCTTCGCGCAAGTGCGTTTTTGAGGCGCTGGGCGTTGATGCCTCCGCCGACCAATGGCTCCAGATCAGCTCAGCTGAGTTGGCCTTTTCCAAGGAAGAGATCAGCGAGCTTTATGAGGGTGTGTATGACATTCCTCTCACCAACAAGCTGGTGGCCTCTTTGGATGAGAAAACAGATGGTTGGCCGATGGGTCTGGCACTGCTTGAATCCTCGCTGCACCATCATGAGCAAGCGGCATTGTCTCTGCCTGTGATCAAAGGCGGCGCAGCGAGCAGCGACCAGCTTAACCAATATTTTCACAGCCAATTGATTGATCACTGGCCGGTCCAGATTACCCAGCAGTTCACTCGCTTGGCACTGCTGGATGAAATCCCCATCGACTTGGCACAGCAGCTCCATACGGCTTTCAACCTGCAGCAGCTACTGGAACATTGTCCCTTTGTGTCTGCCAACAATAATGAGCTGAGGATTCACCACCTGCTCATTGATTGTTTACGTGTTTTAGCCCAAGAAGTGCTAACAACCGAGCAGCAGAATGAAGTCTACCGCATTGCCGCGGACTGGTATCAGGCAAAGGACGTACCGGAAAAGGCGCTTCACTATCGACTGAAAGCCAGGGAATTCGATAAGGCGTATGGTTCATTACGTGAGACGGGATTTAGCCTGGTTGCTTCCAATCAACTGACCCTGTTGCGCAACCTGCTCGATGAATTTCCGCAACCCTGGTCGGATGATCACCCCTGGTTATGGTTCTTTGATGGCTCGATCCGGGTGTATACGGACCCTCTCGGAGGACTGAAAAACCTGCTCAGGGCGAAGGACCTACTGGCCAATGACTCGCTCGATGAGTTGATCGTATTAACGTCTCTGATTCAATATCACACCATTTTCGACTCTGATTTTATTCAGATGAAATGCTATACAGAACGGGCTGAACAGTTGTATCTGAAGGTGGGGCAACAGTTGCCCTCTGCACTTAAATGCTTGGCTGCTTACAACATCAGCGCCGGCTTTCTGTTTGTGCATTCGGCGATGGAAAAAGTGGCTCACTTCAGTGACCAGGCATTGGTCATTGCGGAGGCGATGCAGCTGGAAAGCATGCGCGCCATGATCTATACACTGCGAGCGCTCGCTCAGGGTATGGTGGGGAATTATGCCGGTGTGGCTAAAGAGCTTGAGCGTGTGGCGCCATTGTTTAGAAGCCCGTATGTTACTGCTGAAACCAAGGTGTTTATGTGGGGGATACGTCTCAATCATTGCACTTTATCTACGCTTGATAACGCCAGCTATGAGCGAGAAAAACAGTTGGCGAACAGCCAGTTCGCAGATGGGTTGCCGGAAAAAACCCTTTTGGCTCCCTGGCTTTGTTTATTTGATGCCCTCACCGCCTTGGCTGAGGGGGATCTGTTAACCGTCAGGCGGAGTCTTGAAACGGGTCTTGGACTCCCGATAGTCGGACAGTTGCCCCCATATCGCAGTATATTGCTGCAATACTCAACGATCGTGTCAGCTATCGAGCAGGATCCTGACGCCTCAGCGGCAGCTGCACAGCAATCTATTGAATTGCGCGCTCTAGTAGGAGGCAGGTTTCATACCTATCAGAACCAAGTCACCTGTGCCACAGCAGCCTTATTGCGCAAAGATTACGCTCAGGTCGAAGTCTTGTTAGGCCTGGCCTTACCCAATATACGGGCCGTAAATGACTACCAGTTTATGGCAGCAGGATTGTTGCTATATGCGCTGCTCAATCAGCAAACGGGAAAACCGGCAGCAATATGGCAACCTATGCTGGCTGAAGGCCTTTCGATCATGCGTTCTCAGGAGTACCTGACTTTATGGAACTGGACGCCTGAGCTGATGCGCCCGGCTTTAATCCTGGCCATCGAGAACGGTCTGGAAAGCACTTACGCCCATAAACTGCTGGCTGACCGACTAGGGTTAACCGTCTCTGCAAAGGGTGAGGTGATCCCTCTTCTGCAACTGCATGACCTCGGTGGGTTCTCAGTGTCGATCGGTGACCAAACGATCATTGATGAGGAACAATTAACGGCAATTCAGCTTCAGTTGTTAGCGCTGTTATTGAGTAGCCCTAAACACCGCCTTAGCTACGCGGAAATTTATTCTGCCCTATGGTCTGATGATGCCAGTGATCCGCGAAATCGAGTTGATACGGTTATTTCACGACTGCGAAAAACCCTGACCAAAGCTTTGCGAGCTGGCACCGGCCATGAGAAAAGCAATGCTGCTGACTACCTCGTCACGGACAAGCAAATGGTCCGCTTGCAACACTGCATAGCGGATTCCCAGTTGTTTCAGCGCTACGCCGATCAGGGAATCAAACATTTATCCAATCGTCAGCCCTGGCAGTCAGAAACAGCCTTTGAGCGAGCCGGCAAACTGTGGAATGGTGCTTTCTTTCAATATATCGAGATCCCTGACAGGGTCTACCATTACCAGAGCCATCTCGCAAAGCGTTTCAGCGTGGTAGCGTGTGAATTGGCGCAACTACTGATTGATTCGGATGAAATAGAGCGAGCCATTGAGGTCTCGCAGAGCGCCTTCAGAGCCGAACCGCGAGACATGGATTGCGCCCGTTTATTGCGAGACCTGTACAGTAAAGCTGGCCAGAGCAATAAAAGTCGGGCGGTAGTGCAACAGTTTAAAACGGCGCTGCGCCAAGATGATTACACGGAAGAGGAAATCTCCGAGGAGATGGACGCCTTTTTTGCTTGTCAGGGATAGTGCTACGGAAAGAAATCATGGAGAACCCGATTTAACAACTCGCGACAGATGGACGGAATAATCTACGAGCCTCGCGCTCAGTTGCGTCCATTTTTTTGAAAGCCAACACTAATAGCCAGCCGCCCCAGGCGTGGACAGAGTCAGACAGATCAGTGTCCTCGACAATGTCGTAACTAATTATAATAAAAGGTTTGTATTTTAATGCCCTTGAGAAACAGGATCTTTCCCCTGGCACTTTTTTGTCTCTCGGCTTCTGTATTTGCTGAAGCGTACGATCAACGGGAAGAACTCGATGAAATATTGATTACTACGCGAAAAACGACTGAAAACCCACAGCAAGCACCAGTTTCAGTGACTGTGATTCAAAGTAAAACTATCGAAGCACAAGGGCTTACAGATATTGAGCGGCTCGCTGAGGTGGCACCCAATTTTTCATTGGACTTCAGCGCCCCGATAAGTGGCAGTAGTAATGCCTCTTCTATTTATATGCGCGGTGTGGGGCAGTCGGATTTTTTACTGGTTAATGACCCCGGCGTGGGTGTCTATCAGGATGGTATTTATATCTCACGCTCGGTTGGTGGCGTCCTGAGCCTGACTAATGTGGAGCGGGTGGAAGTGGTGCGAGGGCCACAGGGAACCCTGTTTGGTCGAAACAGTATTGGTGGCGCTATAAATATCATCAGGCAAAAACCTGCTCAGGAAACCTTTGGTGAAATTAGCTTTGGTAGCAGCAATCTGGGTGGACACAGAACGCAGCTTTTTTATAGCAAGCCGTTGATTGATAACGAACTACTATCAACGTTGTCGCTGACAACAGATCAGCGGGATGGCTATGTGGACCGTGTGATAGCTGGCGATACATTAGGAGGGCAGGACAGAAAAAGTGCCAACCTTTCATTACGCTGGGTTGGTCTAAAAGACTTCGATATTAATCTCAACCTGGATTACCAGCAAGCCAAGGATGAGGGAGCCGCGACTATTGTTCGCTGGACTGACGATCCCTCCTTATTTGGACAGGGTTTTTTTACGGATTTATACAATACTCACGTAGCTCCGACCAATAATGTGCCTGGTTTTGGCTCGGGTATCCCATACGATAGCCGCTTCGTCACCAGCGATCCTAATAAAACCTTTGGCACTGGGCCAAATTATTCCGATTACAAAATCTGGGGTAGTTCGCTTATTACCGATTACCAGGGCGATGATTTTCAAATCAAATCACTGACGGGTTATCGGCAAACTTCCAGCCAGTTTGGCCGTGATCCCGATGGCTCTCCCATCACTGTTGTGCATACCGAGAATGATTTCTATCATCGTCAGTTTAGTCAGGAGCTGCAGTTTAACACCTCAATAAGCGAACGTTTTGAGTGGTTGTCTGGTGTTTATTATTTTTACGAGTCAGGGATCGATAAATTTAATGCGCCTACAGTCCAGGGGGTTTTTGAAGCAATTGGACTGCCTGTTCACCTCTATGGTGAAACTGAGGTCGAGAACCAAAATGTTGCTGTTTATTCCAGCCTGACTTATCAGTTATCGGACGCTTGGGAGCTGAGCTTGGGTGGGCGTTACAACTATGAGAAAAAGAAGCTGGAAGCAAACTTCCAATTCATCGATGCCGGTCTTAATTTGGTTGCTGACCCCCACGACGAAAAAAGTTTCGAAAGTATCACTGAGAATCTGAGTCTTGCTTACCACGCTAATAACCACCTCACACTTTATGGGACCTATGCGACGGGGTTTAAAAGTGGAGGTTTTACTGGCAGGTACGTGAGTCCAGCGGCCAAACCGAGTTCCTTTGAGCCTGAAGAGTTAAATAGTTATGAAGTTGGTTTCAAATCTGACTGGCTGGATCGACAACTGTGGCTTAATGGGGCGGTTTTTTATAGTGATTACAAGGATATTCAGGTTCTTATTTTTGACGGGCTGGTCCCTGAAACTCGCAACGCAGCCAGAGGGAAGATCACTGGCGGTGAACTTGAGATGCAGGCCTTTCCTGGTGATAACTGGGAAGTATCTCTGGTCGCAGGTTATCTGAATGCTCGCTATACCGAGCTGGATGAGTCGACGGGCAACCTTGTTGTACCACTGAAGACAACCAATCAGTTTGTGAATACACCCGAGTGGTCTTCCAGCCTGTCTCTGACCTATCATCTTGGTCTTGAGGGGTATAGTGTCGAGCTACATGGCAACTATACCTATCGTAGTCAGGTGGCCAATGATGCCATTAATACGCCAGAGCTGATTCAGTCCGCTCTTGGCTTATACAATGGCCGTATCACAATACGGCCCGCCAGCAGGGAGTGGGCATTAGTCTTTTTCGGAAAGAATCTGACGAATGAGCGTTATATTGTCTCCGGTGCGGAAGGTAAAACCACTTTTGGTGCTGTAGGCGCCATTTATGCTCCTCCGCGTGAGTGGGGCGCTGAGTTTAAGTTCTGGTTTTAGCGAGTTGTAGAGCGCCTACAGAAGTCGCTAGAGATGGGCACGACACGTGCCATGTGATCGCTGTTATTTAGGTGCTGCTTTGAACGGAGATATTTCGACGACCTATTGAAATCGCAGGAGATAGCAGTCATTGAGAAGCAAAAAAATAAGGGAAGCCAGGCCACACCCCGAAGGATGTGGCCGTAGCAGGGTGGTCCAGAGTGGCTGCCTCTAGGACGCTTTAGGCAGAACATCACCAAGACGCGCCGAAGAACTTTCTGCCGCGTCCAGGAGAGTGCTATGGCTTAGATATGCAGAATCACGCGTACTCAATGTTTACTTTTTTAAGCTCTCGAAGCGCGCGCTTGCCATCTGCTGATACGAGATTTATAAGGTAATCATCGGTTTTAAGTAGGTTGGCTGCCTCATCGAGATCTGTGACGTAGATTTTATTTGCGGCTAAATTTGTTCTGTTACCTTCGGTTGGTGACACCGTCTTTTCGTTAAGAACATAGCGACCACGAGAGTCTATTTTAGCGCTAAAGACTTTTCCCTTTGCATCCCCTCTGGTGCCTATTGCAGTGATTTTTAATACTTTTTCTAATATTTTAGATTCTCCATTTTCTAGTGAGGTTTTGTGGTCTAAACAAGTTTGTATGTGTTCGCTTTTAAGGATTCGCTCCGACAAAGCTTCAATTGCTAGCTGCTGTTTGGGCGCACCGTCAATCCATGCTTGATAGGTACCATTTCCCGGTGATGGGTGAGTAAGGTGTACAAATAACCGGTCTTCCGATCTATAAGCAACTTGGTTAACCCATTGTAGGTCTGGATATAGTGTTTTCAGAAGTTGGTGGCACTGTTTGATGTAAGCTTCGGTTACTCCGAGCAGGACAATGGTTTTTGTCTTTTCTGGAAGATTGGCTACGTACTTTTTAGAGCATCGTGACAATATGTCAGGCACTTCATTGAATGACTTTAATATTAAGTTGCCGGAGGTTAGCCAGTTACCTGAGCTGTCATCTTGGCGGCTCAAGCTGCATCTAACTAATGATCCAAAAGCCATTAATTTTTTGCTTGGTGATTCAATCAGGTCGCTAACATGAGAGTTATTTGGGAGCAGGTTCACACTTTTAAGAATTCGATCAAGGCGGTTTCTAGCTTGACCACCAAACGCGACATCCTCGAATTTTCCAGTGCTGTAAATATCTGCTTGGGTGCTTCCCTTTGAAAAACCAAGGACTAAGGTTTCTGGTTCTGACGACCCCCACGCTCCAGGGTCATTTCTTAACCGCCATTTGAAGTGGGGCTGACAAATTAATTCGTTCTTTTCGAAGCATTCCTGACAATTGATTTTACCGTGTTTTGGCAACATACCATCTCTCCCTTTTGGTATTCGAAATATGAATCTAAAGTCCCTGTATATGGGCGATTTTTAAAGCGGTCTTTCCCGCCGTCAACCACTCACTGGCTAGAAATATTACACTCAATAACCAACCCCAATTCGCTGGCTATCTGGAAATACTTCTAGATCACCCTATAGCTTGCAGCGAGTACAAGAGAGATTAGGGTGTCAGCATGGCTGCGGGTGTTATTTGCGCCACCTCCCGCTGGGCTAGCTTTCAAATAGTTTTAAACTTGAAGCTCTTAATTAAAAAGCTTTTTCAATTTGTACTAAGGCTTGTTTTGCCGCATTACTTTGAGGCAGTGTGCTTTGTACGTACTTGCGTCTTCCTTTAAGCCAGGCAGCAGCCTTGTCGGTAGGGATAAGAGTCATTCCAGTGGACTCTACATTTTCCGCACCGATTTCCTTGTGTGCTAAGTTACGAACGCTTTTTTCTTTCATTCCAGCCAGTAAAGCTACTTCCGGAATTGATAAATAAAATGTGCTGCCAGTAATCTCGGCTATATCAAGTGTGAGTCTGGCTGCAAACATATTTAGTACAACGATCATGGAGTAGGCTTGAGCTATACCCCCGGCAGATCCTTCTAGGCAAGTGAAGAGCTCGTTGTAGCTTAGATAGGTGCTTAGGTCTGTCCAAAAATCTAGATTGCCTAATTCTTTTGCTGTTTGCTCTCTAACTTCACCGTCATCACCGATGCGCATTAGGAAGCGAGGGTTGCCTTCCACAGCATACTGATAGAAGAGTTCAGCAACATAGGTGTCTAGTTTGAAATCTGCTAGATAGTTTCTGGATGTTTTGCTGTCTACGGCGTTGAGAACGAAGGGGACCTGATTTATAAACTGAAAAGAGGATCTATGAATATCGGCTAGAAAAGACTCCATGGTGAGGTTGCCGACCCAATACTCATATTTGTCTCTCCATTCTGCTTTTACAAGAGAGTAGGTGTGTCCGAGTATGTCTTCTTTGTCCTTTAAATATTCCATGATATTGCCTTTTTGATATCCGATATGGTGAATATATGCTTTGCTATCCGGCAAATCAAGAGAATATGTTATTAAAAGCCGATATTGATGACATATTTTGTTTCTTCCTTGTGGGTATATTCCTTTTTTTGTGGTTTTAATGTCATTAAGTACATTGTGGCGAGGCGGGAAAATCAAAAAAATAAGAAAGCCTGACCACACCCCGAAGGATGTGGCC
>Ga0209396_1006483_pt1 | contig 10706 bp, 9 predicted proteins | sample GOMGulsemesocosm_6_FD_184638 | JGI IMG/M metagenome (GOLD analysis project Ga0209396, IMG submission 184638) | Methane-oxidizing microbial communities from mesocosms in the Gulf of Mexico - GOM8C Gulf of Mexico (SPAdes) (version 2) | ecosystem: Environmental > Aquatic > Marine > Cold seeps... | reverse complement strand
CTAGAATTTTCATAAGTGTTGATTTGCCACAGCCGTTTGCGCCAATTAAACCGTAACGGTTACCGCCGCCAAATTTTTGCGAAATGTTTTCAAAAAGAGGTTTTGCACCGAATTGTTGGGTGATGTTGTTGCAAGTGAGCATATAGTTTTAATCCTGTCTAAATAATGCCGAGAATTATACAGGATAGGGCGATTGAATACAGTGTTTTTTGGCGCGCGAGATTATGCCGTAGTTTATGGAAACTAACAAGGAAAACGAGGTAAATAACTGATTTTAATTGGTCGTTTTTTGAGCGCAAGATTATGCCGTAGTTTAATGAAACTAACAAGTAAATCAGGGCAAATAAATGATTTTATTTACTTGTTTATGCTGGTTTTTTTTGCGCGCAAGTATGCCGTAGTTTAATGAGACTAACAAGTAAAGTAGGGTAATTAAATGTATATTTATTCGCCTCTTATCTCTTCCAATGCAATATTGTTATTTGGTATAATATGATACGCAGTCAACAAGCTGACTGTTAAGCCGTGTTACTTAATTTAAACCTTAATCGGAGTACAAATATTTTGAGCGTTGTAAAAAGAAATAAATTATTTAGAGAAGAGCCAGAGCAGTTAGAATTGTTCGAAGATGAAATATAGTTGCTATTGGAAAACGACATTAATTTGCCGAATCCAATAACGTAAATCAGATTGTAATTGTCGAGGTCACTAACTGATTTGCTTACTATAAGATAAAAGGATATACATTGTATATCCTTTTTTATTACTTAAATGTTTTATGAATTGCTGAAAGGGATGCCCACCCCCTCCTCTTTATCGAATGCATGGTATCCTCAAGGATGTTTGACTATTTAGCGTGATTCATCGGAACTATATTTACCATTAAATAAATTTACTTCGGTGGCGGTATTCCAAATACTTAAAAGTTGATTGAACTCGTCTAACTCTGTTGATGTAGCGGTATCGTGAAGGGCTTTTTCTGATAATAAGTTTAATCGATTAAATTCATTAATATCCATTGTCATCATCCATGATTAAGTAGAAATTAAAGCGTAGTAACTAAAGCTATTTAGGTCAAATATCAAGAGGGCAGTGCTTTACAAGCACCGATTATTCGACAATAAAAGGCATTTAGTATTGCTGTTGAAATATATATATTCAGAGTAGGGTTTGTTGTGTGAAGCAAGAATTGTTTGGATTATAAACTTCTAACCCTTGTATCATTTTTATCTGATTTCGATTTAAAACTATAGCAACACTATTTATAGCTCTAGTTAATGCAACATATAACTTAGCACGTGCAACCCTAGTTATTTCAAAATCGTGGTCTTTGAGCCAGTTTATTATTGGTACAGTAGGGTAAATCACGACCCTCTCAAAGGTTAGGCCTTTTGACACACCAATATTTAACGCATCGAAGTTCTCATCCACAGCTCTTTTGATGCTATCTCTAAGTTGGACGGGATTGAATTTAATTAAATAATCCTCTAAATCCTCTTCAAGTACTGCAAAAACACCGTCATGACCTGTAAGCGGGGTGTTTTTAGGGGTAGCTGGTGGAAATTCAGGATAAAGTAAATTTGAAAAAATACATATGCTTCTCGCACATCGATGATTAACCGTTAATGATTTGGTATCAGTTTCTATATTCATCTGACTATCAACGAAGAAATTAACAATTTCTGATTTAACATATTTTTTATTTTTTCGTGAGTTATTTGTTGAATAAGTTGCTTGCCTTGGGTCTCCTACGAGCAAAATATTTGAATCAGCTTTAAATAAACAATCTAGGACTTCCAAATCATATCCAGCAAAATCCTGTATTTCGTCTATATATATGTATTCAAAGCAATTTGAAATCCTTTTAAAGACCATGCCTTGTGAGGCTGAATTACATTTGACAACAAGTTTGGCTAACTTGTCTGAGTAAACCCTTTTACAGCTAGAGAAATAATGCTTAGCAATATCGTGCTCACTTGTATAACGAGCTGATTGTCCGCTAATTAATAATAATCCTTTAATGTCGAATTCAAACAAACACCCTTGGAAGGGTTTAACACCATGAGAAATCAAAAATGAAAACCAAGTCTGAACTTTAATTTCTTTTGGGATACACCCTTCTTTTTCCACTATTTTATTTTTAATTTCTTCTTCACATGCTTCAGTAAAAGTAGTAATTAAAACACTTATACCATCTCTTGCTTTATTAATGGCATCATTAACTATTAATCTTGTTTTTCCAGAACCAGCGGATGCAATGATTAATTTGTTCATTGAATCGAATCTAATATATATTGAGGAAAAGTAATAACCTCATCTGTATCAAATATTTTTAAAGCGCAATTTGTTTTATTGTTATGCATATATTTATGTAAATCATCTTCATTTTTGTAGTCTACATCTAATACTTTATTCATAATTTCTAAGCTATTAGATTTTAAGAATTTAGGTTCAAGAGTATTATAATTAAAATATTTCTTTCCTATTTTTAATGACCCTTCATCCTCAATAATATCAAATAATATTTTAATATTCTCTTTTGAGTTTTTACCTAGATAGTCTATGTACTTTTTATATAAAGCATCAACATTAGAGTCATTATCAGTTATTACACAAACTATTTTTTTTAATTTTTCAGCTATTTCTAAAAAACGAAGAAAAGATACTCCAACAGATATAACCTCAATACAGTCTTCTATTGGCAACTTGCCAGCATTAAAGTTTTTATATGCTTTTTGGACTATTAACTCATCTGAATCACCTTCAACTAAAATAGCTTTTTTACATAACATCATGCGCAAAGTGTCGTAACCTGATATTTTCTCAAAAAACGCCTTAGTTTCAGGAGTTAAATCGTTCAGTTTCAGGGTCATCTTATCGTTTAATAGAATTAAATCATCTAACCCAAGTTTATTTGCAACGAAACTACTATGAGTTGTTACAATAATTTGTTTATTTGAACAGTTCTCCTTTATTGTATTTATTAGCTGGTTTAGCTTTGTATGTGACAAGTGATTTTCAGGCTCTTCAACTAATACGATATTAGCCTCTTGAGTCTTATTGTGTGCCAATGCCAAGTTTGTTTTAACTACACTTTGCTCCCCTTTACCAATAAAGTGAAATGGGATTTTATTTAAATACGTTATAAGTCCACTTTCCCATGCATTCTTTGAAGATAAATCAGCAGAGATATGCACTTTCTTATCGCTAATTTTACAAGCGGTATTAATTTTATTATTAATAGATGCTATAGAGGAGTCTCCCATAAAATGCTCCTTCATTTTTCTATGGGATTGGGAAATATTTATAACATCCTCCGCTGTTAACAACTCCTTTATAATTCTATTTATATACATATCAGAGCCATTTTGGTGGCGAGTTGAAGTTGAGTCTATAAATGCGGCTTTCAATGGAATGTTCTGAGAAATAATGGGCTGTCGTGCAAATGTTTTCCAGACGACATGATAATATTCAATAGGGATAGTTTTAACTTCTCCCGTTTTAATTAAAGAGTCATACAGTGGTTGATATTCCTCATTAAATTCTATTTCTAAATACAACCCAATGGCGTTTCTATTTCTATCTGTATTTTTATCACCTTGCATGAAGGATATTATGTCATCACCACTAATGTACAATTCAATCAAAATAGACGGTGGAGGTAATGGTCTTTTACCTTTTAAACTGGCCAAATATTCATTGACTGATGACTCATTAAATAAATATTGAGAAATTTCGTTGCGTAGATAACGACCATTATACAACCCTGTCAAAGCAAGATTTATAGCCTCTAGAATGGTTGATTTTCCAGCTTCGTTATCTCCTACAATAATATTTAGGCCAGAATTTAAATCAATAGTGAATTTATTTTTGAAGCTTTTGAAGTTTCGTATAACTACCTTGTCAATGACCATTTTTAATAATCCAATGTTTTTATGAACTTAACAGTACAATTACTCTATTCGTATTCCAATACAATAACAGCAATGGGTTAACTTTTATTTATTAATTACTAAGTGATTTACATTTCAATATTGTAAAGCTTCGAGAAAAAACCAGCCGTATTTGTTATTGTTTTAACAAATTACTGGTCTATTTTAGTTCACATTAACGGTTATTTTTTCTTCAAATACATATTTACTCGCATCATTGACGATTAGGTCTTGTAAAGTACCAATAGTTACTGATATGCCCCTATCTATTGCTTGTGATAACTTCCAATAATACTCCTCAATAGCATTAAAACTTTCATCTTCCTCGTTAAATTGAGGCCTAAATAGTGGAAAATCCCCATGAACGATATCACTACGTAATTTGTAAAATTCCTTTATCCAACTCATACCCTTTATTGGCATTTCGCCTAAAACAACAGGAATTTTTCTAATTAGACCTCTTGCCTTGGGTTCTCCTTTTTTTAGATAGAAGCTCTCTAATACTTGAGATAGCTGTACAACATCTGTGGACTCTATGTCTGAATTGTAGGATTGATGCAGGAGCACAGCCATGGCTTTAGTTGCATCGGTATTTGCTAATATAAAATTAAGCCCGTTATTCTTCTCCATCCATCTCCAAACCTGAGTAAAAGGTATTTCAATTAATTTCGGCCAGTTATCTTTTTCAGCAAGCTCCCAACTGGCTTCAATACTCGAAGAGTAAAGTGAACTTTTGGACTCCTCATTCCCAATAGAGAAGCTAGCATAATTACAACCACCTTTTCGACTAACATTCAGAGCTAAAAATAATAGCTCAAGAAGGTGCTTGAGAAATACTTCAAAATTCCAACTTTCAGAGGAGGGCATTTTTTTTATTTCTATATAAAGGTCTCCCCCTAGAGGGCGGATGTTTTTTATTCCTTTAGTTTCAGATAGTTTAAACTCCTTCTGCATGTAGGCCTCAAAGCCATCAGTTTTCAAAAGCTGAAGCTTTTTTCTTATGGGGCTGGAATCTATAGTTAATTCTATTTTGTGTTGGTCAATAATAATATCATTAGCTGTAAAGTACTCATCGACTTCCAGCCACCCTGAGATAATTGAATCAATATCCACGCCAAAAGAACTAGGAAATACATTTCCACATTTAATAGTGATACTACTCATTTTTTTCTCTCAAGAGTTCAGCGGCACATTGTTGAGGTATCTCAGAAATGCCCGCACTATAAATATTATTGGTTAATATTAATATTGCATAATTTCAAAGTGTTAAAAAGCTTTTCTGTTTTTTTATTTATACGGCCTAGTAATACATCCATTACGATAAGCAGATGCAAGTCAATATCGCTTACTCTGTTTATTGTATCTTTGACTTATTATGTCAAAAAGGTTAGCATTCAAATCTAGAAGCAATTCAATTAAAATTCCACGGTGGCATAAGTCAATACGGGTACTATAAAAGGTATCTGACTTTGTATTTAAGGCCACAATTTACAGCCCACATAAATAATAAACCAATTAGTCATATGCATTACTGCTTAGGACTTCTAGTCGTGTCTGTCTTTCTAAAAATATCATTAAGAAAAGCGACACGATAAAACAATCACCACTTATTTTTAAAGGGCTTGAGACAATCATTCATAAAACAATCAAATTAGGAGAATTAAAAAATGGAAAATCATTTAATAGACCCAGAAGCACACATTAAAGCAGTTGAGCGAGTTCGTGTACTAACTGCTGACTTGACGAATACACAAGACCGCGTGTTGATGTTGCGCATCGAGTTAGGTAGAGAGTTTAATGCATACGAGCTAGTAAATGGCGACCCTCGCGGAACTAACCAGCAAATCGGTGAGTTGTATGCTATGGCCAAGGTGGATAAGGCTAGAGCAGGAGAGATGAGGCGGGTTGCGAAATTGGCAGATAGGAGGTTTGGTGCGTGTGAGCGTGGAGCGGTCGACCGCTCCACGCTATTACCGAGTTATACGGTATCTGTAGAATTATCGAAACGTTCCACACCAGAATCCGCCATAGATGAGATTTTACTGCTCCCTGAATTATCGGCGCGTGAGGCCAAGAGGATAATCAAAGAACATAAGGATGCGCTCAAGTCGACGCCAGAGCCATCAGGCGAGAAAGAGCCATTTTACCCAAGTGATTGGATGAATGAGAAACTACAACACTTATACCCTACTGAGGTTGCGCTGGTGTGTATTCAGGAGTTCGACAAGTTTGATGTTAGTGTACTGGATTTGAGTAGCTGTCCGATGTTTAAGCTTGGTATAACTGTCAAGGTTTTACAGCAAGAGTTTGACCGAGATTCGATTAAGTTTATTAAAAGATTAATCAGTAAACATCACCCAGATAAAGGTGGTGATAGTGTCATATTTGATGACCTGACTAAATGTTGGAAGGAAGTAAAAGAACACTGGGGTATGTAATCTTAAGTTGTGTTGCATGTTATTTAATTGCGTGCGTGTGACTCGAAAATCGAAGCAAATCAATTACCACTTATTTTTAAAAGGGCTTGAGACAATCAAGCATAAAACAATCAATTAGGAGTATTAGAAAAATGGCAAAATTACCAAAATTTAGAGAGGCTAAACTTTCACTATTTAACAACCTGCTGATAGGGAGTCCAAACGACCCCGAAAGCACCAGTGATTTGATGAGTACTGATAAGCGGATTGTCGCACTGTTTGAGTTGAATAGACCTAGCGGGTTAGGTGTAAAAAGAAAGCCCCATAGAGCGTACGGTCGAACGTGGTTAAAATTTCATTCTGAAGATACGATATTAAAAGCGCTTAATTCAGTTTTGAAAGAGTCAGCCATAAAAACGCTAGGTAAAAAGAAATATGATATTTCGCATGTCGAAAGCAAAAGCTTAAGGCGTTCACATAAATTATGGGTAGCTCGACTTTTTAAAGTTGGTGAGTTTGTTAATAGCTATCATTCGGCGTTAACACACGAACAAAAACCCGTTGGTTTTATTTCAATAGTTAAGCGTAAAACTGATTTAGTTTGTTTTATCACACAAAATTTTGATACTGAAGCTAAGCATCAAATAATAACTAAGCAATTCATAAATGCACTTTTACCGACGAAAGGTGATGTGATATCAGTTAGTAAACAGTTCAATGAAAGAGACTATGAATTGATGGTTGATGACCTTAGAGGTGATTCGGAAAACCAGAACTAAAAAAGTGTAAAACGTTACCGATAAGACGGGAAACGTTACCGATAAGATTTTTAGCCCTTGTTTTTAATGGGCTAGCGGGGTGCCTTTACTTTATAACAACAGCATCCAAACGGTAAACCGTAAATTACCAATATAAATAAAAATAAACCTTGGCGAAGCCGCGCGAATGCGCCAATGCATCATGTTAATTAAGCTCGCTTACGCTCGCTTGAAAAATAAGGGGTGGCTCGCGTTGCTCGTTTCGTTCGCGTCGCTCTCTCAAAAATTATCGATTGTTAATTGTTTAAATTGAATAACATCAAATAAGGATATTAAATAAAATGACAGATTCAGAAAAAATTAAAAGCTTAGAGTATCAATTAAGTATTTCAGTAAGTGAAAATAAGAAACTCAAGGCAAAGTTAGAATATTTTTCTTTCAATATCGAAGGTGTAAATTATTACAAGTTCCATATCGAAGAATTAATAAAGAAATCTAAATCAAGTATAGATTCAATATCGAAAGACGGTAAATTTATCGAAATTGAAAAGTACACAAGTGCTATGCAAGAAAATAGAAAACTTAAAATATCACTAGGATCCGCAACAAGTGATTTAAGAGCGCAGATTAACAAATCTAAAGTAGGGCGAAAGAAAGCAAAGAAAGTACCTAGATTTGATTCTCACGGCTTGGAGTTAGTGTCTTCTAACTCTAAACTATACAAGAAGCCCGACAAATTCGAAATAAAGCTAAAAAGCGGCAAAATTATATTATTATCTGATATCGCTAAAGGTCGAAGATTGTCGGCATTAATTAAACAGGTTGGTATATTTGCCAATATCAAGGAAGGTGAAAGGCAAATAGCCGTAGCAGTTAGAACGGAAAAGCGAGATATACGGATTAAATCAAGCTTTGAAACGTATTTTATAAGATTCATTCATTCATGTTCAATTGATGGGGATTGTTTATATTATGAAGGTTTAGAGCGCTTTAACTTAGGCAAAGACGTATATAATCAGGTCTATCAATACCACAACAAGTAATTCAGGTGTCGTTGCGGTCTTGATAAGTCCTTAATTATAAGGGGCTTAAGTCTTATTTGGTGTCTAATTTGTAAAAAACCTTTCAAATGTCGTTCGTATGTCGTGTAACCCCTATCCCGTATGGGTTCTTAATAGTAGTCCTTATTAGGAAGGAAGGAGCAAGATATATTTAAATAATCATTGAGCCTCGATAATCCCCTTCAGGAATTCAATTCTATAAATTATTGAAATATAACAATACCAAGTTAAGTACACCCACTAGGGAAAGAGAACAATAATATATTCACCATTTTTAATAGAAATTTTACTAAATTAATCGGAAATGCAATCCATAAAACTCTATAAGGGGGCAAAACATGCAAGACAATACAGAAAACTTTAAATTATTACGCTTGGCAATCTACCCGAGAGATTTTATTGATACCAAGCAGCGCGACCGATACAGAAAGCAAGTTGAAACACAAAGAAATAGTTTACTTGTTAGGTTTGGTGATGAAACGCTATTTAAAGAAATAGGCGTAATGTGGTTAGCAATCGACAGCTCAATATATATGAACATAGACGATAAAACAGCATTTAAGCATTCACTATTTAAGGCGCTGCCAATTGCGAAAAACAGCTAAATTTTTATTATTTATATTATGCTCGCCATTATTCGCCTATATGCTTGTTAATGGTCAAGTGAAGATTGTAAATACAAGTAAATCAGGAGGTAAGGAGCAATGTTAGAAGCTATTGAAAAAGGCCGCGAACAATTAATTAATGATGAAATAAATCGTATTTTGTCATCAGATGATGCAAGAAAAACAAAAGCTGAAGAACTCGCGCCATGGGTTTTAAAAACCATGACATTAGAAGAGTATTATCAAAGTGAAGCTAGGCGAATAGCCACGCGAAAAATTGATAATATCCTTCAGGAAAATGAGCGTATTAAAAAAATGGAATTACATAACACCGAAATAGAAAAGCGTAAAATTAAAGAGTTTCTAAGCGGTCGCCATATTGGGTGCGTACAACCCCAGAAAGGCGAAGAGCATTATATCGTTATCAAAAGCCAGAAAATACAGCCGAAAGTAAATGCAAGCATGTTACGCAATCAATTAGGTGTTGAAAATGCTGAAGGCCTAACAATCGAATTTTATGTAAAGCCCGCTGGCTATGCATTTAGATGTATTGATATTGTCGCTATATGATAACAGAATTTAAGGTCTGTTTTTGTGGTGCCATTCCTACGTCATGAAAGCAGGCGACCTATTAAGGAAAATATAAAATAGCGGTTTAATGTTGGTCGCGAAAGAATAGCGACTGTATGACATGGTTTGCCTTATTCCCAGTCATGCAGATAGCCCATATTAGTGTAGTTAATATGGGGTTGAGCTATCACAAACAACATCCATATATTAACGCCATGTATTAGTATGATTGGAATTGAATAATCGCGTGATAAATAACACCTAAATTATTCAATCCTGATTAATCTGTCTATAAGTAATCTAATCATTACGCTTATAAGTAATCCATATAAAGCACCTCATATGCACTACATACAGCCATAGTCATATGACTATATTCAACATCATTACATATAGCTCCTGTATCACACGCATATAGGCACACGCATACTTATGCATCGCTTATGCACTATGAGAATAGAATATAAATGATGCCTAAATAATTAGCCTCATTATGAATATATATAGGGCGAGCCACAGAGCAATGAGTTAAGTGACTATGTCAATATGATACAAAGATATGACTAAATTAATTCAATGATATCAAGTGATTCGTTTGATGCCCTAGGGGGCTATTAATATAATCTACCTATTACCTATGATTACCCCGTGCTACCACAATTTTCGCCGAAAATGCCTATCTCAAGAGTCTTAAACGTTGGTACTTATAGAATAGTATTTGCATAAGATAGCCCGAATTCACTAGTTATAAGCTTAATTCGTCTCTAATCATATCGGATAGTAAGAATTTACAATCGCGTATCAAGCGAATTCACCATAAACCTACTTTATAAACAATCCCCATTTTTAAAGGTCTGTATAAACAAAACCATGGGGCAGAGGTAAGGAAATTATGAAGATATTACAAAACGACGTACAAACGAGAGACATTAATTTATTAATTGGCGATTATGGTTTTAGCTTACTAGACGACGAAGTCTATCAAATAGAGCTATCAGACGAATCATTGATAACACTTAATATTAATGAATTGAACGACTATGAATGGGCGAAGTTTTACGACACAAGCGACGACGAAACGATGTTGCTAATCATTAAGGGTTTACGCTTGCATGGTATTGTTGAAAGTTGGCTATTAAAGGGGTTTTCCGATAGCCATTTAAACGACCCATTCGACAAAGTGCCCGTAAATATCCCGCCAGTACGAACAATCAAAGAAATACAGCATGATTATGCATCAACTGTATTATTTCTGAAGCATAGCGAGCGAGACAACAACCCTTTGACTATTGCGTTAAAGAAATTAAATCCCCCAGACAATAAACGTGTATCCGAGCAAAAAAGCAAAGCCCGTAAATTATTG
>Ga0209396_1006481_pt1 | contig 10708 bp, 9 predicted proteins | sample GOMGulsemesocosm_6_FD_184638 | JGI IMG/M metagenome (GOLD analysis project Ga0209396, IMG submission 184638) | Methane-oxidizing microbial communities from mesocosms in the Gulf of Mexico - GOM8C Gulf of Mexico (SPAdes) (version 2) | ecosystem: Environmental > Aquatic > Marine > Cold seeps... | reverse complement strand
CGTTCGATAGACGTTAACCCGTCATGAGACCAAGTTAAGGTTTTGTTATAGGCAATGTTAACTAAAGCGGGGGAATTACGTCTATGCTCTTGTTTTGTGCTACCAAAGGAATGCGGAATATCCTCGCCAAACGCAAACTCTTGATGATGACAACTAGCACACGCTTGTTGTTGATTAGCAGATAGGCCTTTATCAAAAAATAGATTTTTACCTAAATTAACTTTTGCTTGAGTCATTGGGTTATCTTTCGGCACTTGTGGTTTAGGGAAGCCCTCTAGAATTGGCCATTGATAATCACTTTCTGTTTTTTTATTATCGCTACATGATAATAAAGTGAAACTTAGACATGCCATTATAAAACAAAGGCTTCGACCTTTAGACCTTCCAAACAACCACTTAATCATTAGTGCTGAGCCTTAAATAACAGTTGATCAGAAGTATTCGTTTTATGTAAACCTATATTCTCAAACAAAACTTTACAGCTTTCCTCATCAGGTGATGACTGACAACTATTTTTACGCGTCAATTCTAGGTCACCAAATAATACCGCTAAATTAAGCTCGATATTTGTCGTTTTGTTAGTAAAGGGTAGTGAAACAACAACTCGGTTAGGCTGTAGACACTCAGCTTTGGGTGCTCGTACCGGGCTTAATGCTTTACAACCTGTAGAACCCAAGTGAAAAAGCCAATCATCATTTTTAGAAGCTAACTCTATGCGCATAAACTTATGTCCACCCCGCCATCCCCAAAACATAGACGATACATTCAGCGGGCTAGGTTGTGTTAATGGGTTTAAGTGGTTCAAAGAAAATGGCACTCCAAGGGTAAAACGTATATCTGTAATACTTTCAGACTCAGCTAACGGAATTAGTTCAAGCTCCCAGTTGTTTTGCTTTTTTAGTTCATTACAAATTTCGCCTAATAAAGCGACATTAGCAGACTGATATGAATTTGTTTTCATTAACCATGGTTGCCAATCATTTTGGCTAGTTTTTACTTCAACACTATGAATAAAAAATTGCAATTGTTGATATTGCCAGCTCTTATCATCAGTTTCATTAGCATACTCTGTATCAACATGAAGGAAATCAGTTTGACAATTCAGTGCGGTATTTTCATACATAGGGGTAAAAGCAATTTTTGTAGAATCGTCTTGTTTCAAGCACCCTGACATTATAAGGCCCATAGACCCAAGAAGAACGGCAGTGGCTAAAAAATGTTTAGATATATTACAGAACATGACTATTCGACTTACTCATTGATACAGAGATAAAATTATACAAAGTTAAATTACTGTTAACCGACCGGTGTTAAATTGTACTTTATCTTGCTATGGTAATACTACCAAAAGTTAAATAGCTACATAAAACAACAACGAGTGCATTATGGCAAAATTATCATTACCTATTGGTATTACCTTTGTATCAGTATCATCTTTACTGCTTTCTTTAAACATCTGGGCACATTCCGAACATGATAAATCAAGGTTTGTTGCAAGTAATGGTATTGATATTGAGCGTTGTGATAATGTTCTTAGACCATGTAAAACAATAGCCTACGCTGTTAGCCAAGCGAATAAAGGCGACAAAGTACTCGTTGCTGCAGGTGAGTTTACAATCACCTCTAGTGAAGAGTTATTCTATTTGAAAAGCGCGTTAGTCCCTGTTTTGGGTGGCTATAACCGCTTCGATCATTTTCAGTCACAAAGCCCACAATCAAATGTAACCACTTTATATAATATTCCATCTGATATGGTTGATGAATTAAGAAATAATGGTTTCAGAGTACTTGCCGATGGTAAAGCCTTTGTAGACGATAAAGGCTTAAAGCAGAAACTTGCTGACTATCATCAATTAAGCCAGAGCCAAGCTAATGAAACGTGTGTGAATGGTAAAGCGGGTATTTTTGATTGTAATAATATTGATTTACTGGCTCATTTTCCTTTAACTCAAATGAGTAGTACACCAAGTTCAGGTAGCGATATTTGGGGACATGTTGATTTAAATACGGGTGATGAGTTTGCCATAATGACGCTAATAAATGGCATTGTTGTTGTAAACGTTACTGACTCTAGTAACCCCGTTGAAGTAGGTACTATTTTAGGTGTTAGCTCTTCTTGGCGAGACGTCAAAGTTTATCAATATTTTGATGAAACAATAAATTTATGGCAAGCATATGCTTATTCAACGACTGAAGGTTATGAAGGGGTTACAATTATTGACCTTAATAATCTTCCTAACTCTATTAGCCTAGTTAAAAAGAGTAACGTTGTAAGCACTGCACATAACATATATATCACCAATGTTGATCACACCCTTAATATAGCGCTTCCCAACCAAACAGCTTCGTTACAACTTGTTGGGGCAAATAGTAAAGGAGGAGCATTTCAAAGCTATTCATTAGAAAACCCTAGAACACTCGTAAACACAACAACAAATAGTTTTGGTAGTGGCTATACGCACGATGGCGCATCTTTATTAATTGATGATCAACGTTCAATTAATGATTGTGGCTTAACCTCTGGGAACTGTACTGTTTTCATCGATTTCAATGAAAAAGAAATGAAATTATGGAATATTACAGATCCAAATAACTCACAACAATTAGGTGTAGCAGAATATAACGATGTAGATAAAAATAACCAATATGTTCATTCTGGTTGGGGTACTGAAGACAAGCAATTTATTTTATTGCATGACGAGTTTGACGAATACCGTGGCGGTTTAAACACCACAGTTAGAATATTTTCTATCGAAGACTTAAACACGCCAACAAAAGTTGGACAGTGGACAGGCCCAACAAGAGCAATTGATCACAATGGTTTTGTACGTGGAAATAGATACTACATGTCTAACTACGAACGAGGCTTAACCGTTTTAGACATAACTGACCCAACAGAACCTACTGAAGTTGCTTTTTTTGATACATACACTCCAAATAATAGTGCTAGTTTTAATGGTGCATGGGGCGTTTATCCATTTTTGCCTTCTGGTAACATTTTAGTCAGTGATATCAATAGTGGTCTATATGTATTAAAAGATAATGCTAAAGATTCTAGTAAAGGCACATTCAGCTTCACGACTAAAAATACAGAAACAGAACAAGGAATAACATTATCACTTTCGGTACAACGTAATGGCACTGATTTAGCTCAAAGCGCCGCCGTTAGTTACCAAGTTATTCAAGGTAGTGCTAAACAAGGAGATGACTTTCAAGTAGAAAATAGCACCCTTACATGGCAAGCAAACGATAACACCGATAAGTTGATTGATATTGTAATATCAAATGATGCAACGGGTACCGAACTACCTGAATCATTCTTTATTCGTTTATATAACCCAACAAACGGCGCAACATTAGGTATAAATAATTACAATACTATAAATATTAATGGAGAAGTTGATAAAGGAACTGCCACCTTTGAGTTCTCTCAGGCAACAATCGCTGAGAATGTCGCAGAACACACGATTAACGTTAACAGAATAGGTAGTACCACTGGTGAAATTTCATTCCAATACCAACTCACTTCTGATGATGCAACAATTGGTACCGACATACTTGAAGCATCGGGCCAAATAACATGGGCAGATGGCGAAAGTAATACTAAAGAAATTGTATTAACTGTTGTTGACGATAATGATGAGGAAGAGAATGAAAACTTTACCCTCAGTTTATCAAGTATTAATGACAGCCGTTTAGGAAGTAACCCAGTAATAATATTTACCATTGCGGATGATGATAAAAATACAGCACCAGCTGTAACACTGAGGGAGAACTTCGAAGTAAATACCAATCAAACGGTGACAATAACGGCACAAGCAACTGATGCAGAAAGCGATAGTATGACCTATTTATGGCAACAAACCGCAGGTACTGATGTTACTTTGGTGAACGCTAACGAGTTATCAGCAAGCTTTACAGCTCCAAATAGTGCGGATTCGTTAACGTTCTCATTTACCGCCACAGATTTCAGGGGAGCAGCAACCACTGAAAGTGTTACTGTTTCAGTGGTTGCTCCTGCGGTAGTAGTGCCAACAACCACAAAATCAAGTAGTGGTGGTTCGATATTCTGGTTAACGATCCTTTCATTATCTTTATTAACCAGAAGAAAAGTCACTATTAAGTAAATAATATTTAGGTAATACTGATAAAAATCATCCGTATTGCCTAACAATTAAGCGAACGAAGTATTTATTTGCATTTTTTAAAAATGTGGTAGTGACAACAAAATAAAAAATGCTTATACTTCACGCCGCTTTAAGATGAAGTCTCATTTTAAAGCGGACAAAAAAAAGATGGCCCCTTAGCTCAGTTGGTTAGAGCATTCGACTCATAATCGACAGGTCCCCTGTTCAAGTCAGGGAGGGGCCACCACTTTTACTACCATTACCAGTTAGCAGTTACTCACCAAATAAAATTGTGCTACGTATGTGCTACATTTCATAACTAAGTCTAATCTCTATAGCTCAAAAAGCAACCGTACTTTATTCATAAAAACTCTATGGATAGAAGATGAATCATCCCCCCCCCCTTAAATACCACTTACTTAGATAGTTTAAAACATACCATCCTTGTATTTGTAACCACTACATATAGTACTGAATTACTGAAGATGCCATTCTGATACTCACGACTTTTTCGGGGTAATCCAAAACTTGTATATCGGTTTAAAACGCATACCATCGTAAAGCCTTATATGACGATATTCACTTCTAAGAGACAGTACCTCTAGATCTTTTACCTTTCCTTGCTTGGTTGTCATAGTAATATAGTGATATTGATGTAGTGTTTTAAGTGAGGTTATCATTACCTCTTTAGTAATTTTCACATTTATATTAGAAAGCTCTGCAAGAAGGTTAGGGAAAGGTACTTCATGGTAGGAGTCTCTTCCGTTAGAATAAGTCCAAAAATCACCATAGTCATCACCATATTTATATTCTTGCTGTTCCACTTCTGAAGTCCAGAATATCAACTCATCGTCAAAATCAACTGTTAGTCTATGGTGTAAGTAACTACCAATGACTATGTCGCTTTTTGATAAATAGGGGTTAGAAATAAGATTTAAAATAAATATATCGTCATCTAGGCTCTTTCTGTCCTTGAAGAAAAATGTATCTCCATTTCTTACAATTTTTTTAAATTCACTACGTTCTGGTAAGTAGCTATTTAATGTCAAGGGCCTATCAGGTGTTCCAAAAATCATTGTATTTTAATCCTTTCAATAATATCAACTTAACTCGAAGCTCGTAAAACAAGTTCATCTAAAAAATGCCGCCGCATGAAGAATATAACAATAAATTGCAATTACACAACAAAAAACATAACACATTGTATAAAAAGACATTTTTCAACTAAAAATGTTTTTAATAAATATTAAAATCCAAAAAATATTGATAAGTCGAGCAATATCGAGTGTTTATTTCTCTCCTCCCCTACAGGCTTTACTACAGAGGCTTTCAAAAAACTTTAATTACAAATACAAAACATAAAACCTTAACCTAATGTATTTTATCCAGTTATAGGAAAGTAAAAAACCGCTATTCACACACTAGAACAGTTCCTAGAATAAGCACTACTAATCAACTGGTTACAGTATGAAAGCCATCATTAAACTACCTGTAACTAATACTAAAGAGGGACTGTAATGCCTAGAAATATCAGTGAATCAAAAAGTCATACTTGCGAATCACATTACACTTTTGAACATCAATGTAATATTCATCAACATGATCTATGGACACCGGAAGAAACAGCTAAATATTTGAGGTTGGAGTTATCAACTTTAGCCAAGTGGCGCTGTCATCAAAGTCAACCAGATTTACCCTGGCTAAAAATTGGTTCGCGCTGTTTTTACAAACGAACGGCTATCCAGTCCTTTGTTTTAAAAAATACTTTTGGGTCTGAAATTCAGACAACCTCAGTTATCTAAATTTGACTAGGTCTAAAACTGATAGTCAGCCCATTATTTACAGTAAGCTAGCTATCAAATTTATATTTATCTTCATTCAAGAGAAATGCTATGAAAAATGTAGAAAATAATGTGAAGAGTATTGAGAATTCCAAGAAAAAAAGAGCTAACCAGTCTACTAAGACTAAAAGTCACTTTGGTATTAAAGAAAAAATAATTGTTAATAGACATTGTCTCAGTGCAATTAAGAAAGTAGAAAAAGATCAAGACCTATCAGAATGTCAAATCGAAGATTTATCAAAAATACTAATGCGAAGCGAGGCTAATGCTAGGTGTGCGTATTATTTACTTATTAAGTCAAAGGCATTTGACACTCTAAATTTATCTCCAAGACAGTTTTTTATTACCTACACCAATTGTTCTGTTGCAGAAGGTTACAAGCACTTCTCAAGAGGAGAACTAGAGTATAAACGTTTTAATTCAGCCACTTATATTGGCATGTACAACGGTGCAGTACTAGATGCTTTTATTTCAATTAGAGCAAAGTATGGTGATGAAATCATGTTTGAGATATGGGATGAGCTTGATCGACATATAGCATCAAATAAAGACCTACAGCTCACAGGTCCACTTATAAAGAAGACTTTATCACTGAACCTAGACCTTAAAGAATTAGATGAAGATAGATCCCCTTTAGACTCGAAACCTATTTCTGAGCCAGAAGTCATTACAATTCCAAAGCAGGATTACAAGGTCCTAGATCCAAGAGAGCCCGATTACATTGTAACAGTGCTAGATACGATAATTAACGATGATGAATTAGTAAACAGTCTAGATGCTACATATATCACCATCATTCGTAAAAAATTAAATACTGCATTAAAAAAAGTTAAATCTTTTTTATAACACCCATTATTACGGAAAATAGCACTTTAATCTAACCAGAAGTGTATCGAGGTCGAGACACTTCATACACATGTTACTTACTAGTCCTTAATGCGATTTTTCACACCTAACAGGTTGAACAGAGGTTATTATGAATAATGTTTTAAATCACGTCAAAAAGCACCCTTATGACATTACAGTCACCAATCACAGTCATTACATAGCAAGTACTCAAAGTCTTGATTATATTTTTACAAACACGGGGGCAAATTTAAGCAAATATAGCTCGATTCTGATGCACCAAAAAGCATATGAAACAGTTTCTTCACAACAAACATTTAAACGTCCAAATGCAATGCTAATAATGACAGATGAAAAAGCGTTTGGTAAACCTTCCTGTGGACTAACTAATAGAAGCTATGATGAGCTAAAAAGAGTCCTATTGAGCCCTGATTTATTGATAGATAAGATGGAGTTAACTCTAGACTTAACCGCTGATGAAGCGACACAATTTGCCAAGTTATTAGATGATTCGGTGAAAAAGAATAAAAGGCTTACTAAAAACAGAGTAAGTAATCCAAGTAGGGTCAAGTTCCATAATATGTTTAATATAAAGAAAAAAGTAAATAGGAACATATCCGTCGATTCACTGGAGTGGGAGTATGAAGTTCCATTAGCAGGCGATACTTGTGTTATAACGATATTTTTTGATCCTATATCAAAAAACATCAGAAGAGCGAAGGTTTCTTTTAACCCAGAAAAAAGTCATCCCCACGATTTATATATGACTTTCAATAGTATCCAAAAAGTATGTGGCGATAGGTATAGGGAGGTGATCGAACAAGCGATGATAACTCGTGTTGATTACACCGTTGATATTCTTGGTTTAAGCGTTGAGCACTTATTTTGTAGTCTTGCAAAATCTCGATATAGCACAACTTATATATCCAAAAACTATGACATCGAAGGAAAAATTATCGGTGCTGATGGAGGTCATCGAATAAACTCTTACAATAGACTTAACAAACTACAGAAAGAAGCTGTTCTTAGAAAGGACCACGAAGGTCTAAAACAACTAAGTAGTTTGCCTTTCATAACACGGCTTGAGGTAACAATGAGGCCTCATCGTGATAAAAACTTAAGACTCCTTAGGCTTAGTGATTATCCACAATTTGGTTCACCATTTAAAGGAGTCATCATTTATGATGTTATCAAGCTACTTAAAATACCTGAATTTTCGAATAACTATGAGCAAGCAAAGTTTTTTGGCATGAATAACTGGAAAAAGAATTTCACTGGTGCAAAAGAGGTGGAAATAAATAGAAAAATACAAAAATGTGAATTTAAAATTGACTATGATAGATTCGAATTTGAACAAAAGGAGGTATATAAAAGACTTTTAAGGTTTTTACATAATCCTAAACCAAACCACGACTTAAAAAGTAATAGGGTATATTTCTAAGTACAATAGACTTTTCGGGATCGTATCCTGCCTTATAAATAAAAATAATTATGTCAGGCAACGTTAATAGAGCTTAACGTTACCTAATTATAGATATTACGCTTCAAATATGAAGCTACTACTCATAAAGTAGTAGCTTCTCTACTTGTGCCATTTCCGCTAATTAGTGGCTCTCATCAAACGACAAACCGGACATTAGCATCAAGTATTACCTTACGTCTTCAGCTAGCCAAAAGCTGACATTAGGTTTTTGTGAAACCATGAACATATTTAGGGTGATTTCAACCTAAATATGTTGCTCGCTTGTGAGGCAAGTTTAAGTTCCAAGCTGACATTGAATTTCTATCACTTGAAGTTCGCATTCGCAGATAAGGTGGCAACTATTTAGTTATTTTATAATTAAGTTTAACAATGCTCTTTACCTTGCTGCCCTCAAGAGCATATTGATTAACATGATTAATTAATTGTGGGAAAAATTCTAAAAATAGCGTGTCTAATTCACCATAATGGCGATGAATATCCTCAACGGCTCCTGAAAAGTTATTGGTAAAACGAATACATTTGGCAATATTGTCAAGAGCTAAGCCTATGCCTGTTAAGGTTTCGTAGTCTTTAAACCAATCATTTTTAGTCATACTCCTGACAGTTTGCTGCATTGTGCAAGGCATATCAGAAATGCGCTCGTTTAAAAGTTGATAACTGTTTTGTTTAAATTTATCTAACGGCTCTTGGTGAAAATATTGCCAATGCTTAATGAGAAAGTGATCAAATACTACATCAATAGCGATACTTGCAAATCGTTTTCGTTTGGCTGAAAAATACTGTTTAGCCTCTTTTATTGCTGGGTGGCTATCAGTAAACTTATCAACTAAATAATGATTGTTTAGGGCCTTTATTATTGTAATCGGCATCTGCTTTACATGCCTTTTACCGCCAAAATCGCCAAGCAGGTTACCAAAATGGGAGTCTGCATTTGGCTGCGCTAAGTAAAGGTGAGCTAAGTAGTTCAAAGTAATTCTCGGCTATATTTGATGGGATTCTGACCAAACCCTGAGTTCATCTAAAATATTCAGTGCGGTTTTACCAAAATCGGTTAATTCATAAGTCACAGCGACAGGTCTATCGCTTATTACTTTTCTTAATACCATTCCCTCACTTTCTAACTCTTTTAGCCGTTGGTCGACCATTTTTTTGCTAGCACCGCCAAGCATACGGGTTAAGTCATTAAACCTTACAGGCTCATCTTTAAGGTGGTAAATAATTGAGCCTTTCCACTTTCCGCCAATTAAACGCATGCCTTTTTCAATAGCACAGGGTTCTGTACATGCATTTAAAACTTTTTTTCTGCCTTTACTATCTGTTTTTACAACACTTTCCATCACATCGCCTCATAAATACACTAGGTTACCAAAAGTATACTAATTGATAATATTTTCTAGGTAACTAAAATATACCACAGTTAATTGAGTTAGAGAATATTTCTCTTACTTCTTTTTGTTGAAATATATTTTGGAGTTATTTTATGAGCACTGCTGATTCGAAGAACGTATTAATTATTAACGCCCACCAGTATTACCCTTTTGCAGAAGGCAAGTTAAATGCTGCATTAGTTGATAAAGCGGCAACTATGCTTGCAGGTAAAGGTTATAACACTCGCGTAGTTACTATGAAAGATGAGTACGATGTCGAGGAGCAACTGGCTCATCATCAATGGGCTGATGTTGTTTTCCTACAATCACCTAGTAATTGGATGGGGGTGCCTTGGTCGTTTAAAAAGTACATGGATGATGTTTATACCGCAGGCATGGGCGGCGCACTATGTGTTGGTGATGGCCGAAACGAAGAGCAGCCGAAAAAAAATTATGGTACTGGCGGTACGTTAACTGGCAAAAAATACATGATGTCACTAACCTTTAATGCACCAGCAGAAGCCTTTAATGATGACACTGAATTTTTTGAAGGAAAAAGTGTTGATGATTTGATGTTTCCAATGCACATGAACTTCAAGTTTTTTGGCTTAACACCAATGGAAACCATCGCTTGTTTTGATGTAATGAAAAATGCTGATGTTGAGAGCGACTTTAAACGTTTTGAAGCCCATATTGACGCACATTTCTAGAAAATATACAGGAGATAATGATGACTACACAATTAATGTACACAGACAAATTACATGCTGGTAGTACTTTTCCAGAATTAAACACGACATTGTTTAGCGGTGAGCAAGTGTCATTAGGTAAACCAAAAAACGGCGCGGATTGGCAGTTGGTGGTGGTTTATAGAGGCCGTCATTGCCCTTTATGTACTAAGTATCTAAATCAATTAGAAGGTTATAAAGCAGCATTATTAGCTACAGGGGTTGATCTTATCGCTGTGTCAGGTGATAGCAAAATGCAACTTGAAAGTCATTTGACACAATTAGAGGTGAGCTATCCACTTGCCTATGGCCTAAC
>Ga0209396_1006479_pt1 | contig 10710 bp, 11 predicted proteins | sample GOMGulsemesocosm_6_FD_184638 | JGI IMG/M metagenome (GOLD analysis project Ga0209396, IMG submission 184638) | Methane-oxidizing microbial communities from mesocosms in the Gulf of Mexico - GOM8C Gulf of Mexico (SPAdes) (version 2) | ecosystem: Environmental > Aquatic > Marine > Cold seeps... | reverse complement strand
ATACTATCGCAGGTTTTACTGGCATTTTAGCTGGTGACTACGATGATTTACCTGAGCAAGCATTCTACATGGTTGGTTCTATTGAAGAAGCAGCTGAGAAAGCTAAAAACATGTAATTTGCTTGGGAGTTTTGGTTTAGATATTTACACTGTAAATTCTCTAAACTAACTCTCCTACTTTAGGAGGTCAAAATGTCAGCAATGACGGTAAATCTCAATGTAGTAAGTGCAGAAGAGGAATTATTCTCAGGTCGCATTGAATCATTACAGATCACAGGTTCAGAAGGTGAATTAGGCATTATGCCTGGTCATGCACCTTTATTGACCTCACTAAAACCTGGTATGGCTCGTATTGTTAAATATGGTGGTGAGGAAGAAGTTATCTATCTTTCTGGCGGCATGTTAGAAGTTCAACCAAATAACGTAACTGTATTAGCTGATGTAGCTGTACGTGCTGATGATTTGGATGAGCAAGCAGTATTAGAAGCTAAGCAACGTGCAGAAGAAAACATGAACGCTCATGGCGCTGATGTTGATTATGCTGAAGTTGCTGCTGAATTAGCGCGAGTAACTGCGCAATTACGCGTAATACAAGCGACTAAGAAAAAAGTCTAGTTTTCTAGGCATTGCACTAAGTTTTAGTGACTATACAGCGGTGTTTACTTTGGTAAATATCGCTTTTTTTATATCTGCAAATTAGCAATAACTTTTAATTACTTATCTGCTTTTAATACAATTCAGTTTATTGAACTCGTATCCCATCTATATAACCCTGTAAAAGAATATGTAATTATTTAAATTATGTGCCCGCAACATGGGCGTATATTTAGAGGTGATGATGTAAAAATATTTTTAGATTGATGCGAAGCGTTACATGTTGGGATCTTACATAATAAATAACACTCAAGTAATATTACATTACTTGAGTGTTATTATATTTAAAAGTCGTTGTTTCTATTACATGAAATTCTTAGTTCACTATAATATGCAGTAACAGTACCTGTACTATAATAGCTACCTGAGCAAAATTGAGTTGATTCACCAACATATTGAGCTTTAGAAGCATCAGAGTAATATGCTCTTTCAACATAATGAGAAGGATAATAGGCAGCAACAGTGACTGTAGTTATTAAAGTAGCTACGAGGGCTGTAAGGGTCGTTGTTTTTGTTATTTTCATTTTTATTCCTTTATTGTATTTATATTTATACGCTATTTAAGAACATGATTCTTAAAGCAAAGAAAAATACTTCGTCTTCCATAACGTATATCAAAAGTACGGCAATAAAATGTAAATGTAAACAAATGTTTCATAATAATGAATAATAAAAATAATAGTGTTCAGCATTTAAAGTGGTTACAATCTACCTCAATACACTATTTAATATAATAAAATAACGGGTTAGTTATGAGTTTATCAGTTGTTATTCTTGCTGCAGGTAAAGGTACTCGCATGCGATCATCTTTACCTAAAGTTCTTCATCGTGTTGCAGATAAACCTATGGTTGGACACGTTATTGATGCCGCTCGCCAATTAAATGCGGTTAATATCTATATAGTCTATGGCTTTGGCGGTGAAGTGCTTAAAGCTACTTTGACTGAAAATAGTACCAGTGATGATTTAACATTTGTTGAACAAAAAGAGCAATTAGGTACCGGGCATGCGGTAGATATGGCATCGCCATTTTTAAAAGATGATGAAGATGTTTTAGTACTTTACGGTGATGTTCCCTTAACCAAAGTAAGTACCTTACAAAATTTATTGGCAGTAAAACCAGAAAATGGCATGGGATTATTAACAGTTAATTTGGCAAATCCAAACGGCTATGGGCGTATTGTTCGTGACGAAAATACAGTAGTTGGTATTGTCGAGCAAAAAGATGCTTCACCTGAACAATTATTAATTAATGAAATAAATACTGGTATTTTGCTAGCAAATGGCGGTGACTTAAAGCGCTGGTTAGGTAATTTATCGAGCGATAATGCTCAAGGTGAATATTACTTAACAGATATTATTGCCGCATGTCATAAAGAAGGAAAAGTTATTGCGACAGCGCACCCAGAAACTGAACTTGAAGTTGAAGGCGCAAATAACAGAGTACAACTAGCATCATTAGAGCGAGCGTATCAATTACGAGAAGCAGAAGCTTTGATGTTAGCTGGTGCTAGTTTACGTGATCCAAGTCGTATAGACATTCGTGGTAAAGTATCTGTTGGGCAAGAAGTCCAAATAGATATTAATTGTATATTTGAAGGCGAAGTTTTTTTAGCTAACGGAGTACAAATTGGTGCTAATTGTATTTTAAAAGACTGTGTTATTGGCGAAAATTCCATTATCAAACCGAATAGTATGATTGACCAATCGGTTGTTGGCGATGAATGTTCTGTTGGTCCATTTGCGCGTATACGCCCTTCTACAACTATGAATAAAAACTCACATGTTGGTAATTTCGTGGAAATGAAAAAAACAACATTGGGTGAAGGTAGTAAAGCGGGCCACTTAACTTATTTGGGTGATACTACCATTGGTAATAACGTTAATATTGGTGCTGGTACTATTACTTGTAATTATGATGGTGTGAATAAATTTCAAACCAGAATTGATGATGGTGCCTTTATTGGTTCTAATAGTTCTCTTGTGGCGCCGATATTTATTGGTGCTAACGCAACTGTTGGTGCCGGTTCTGTTATTGCAAAAGATATTGAAGCAGAACAGCTAGCGGTGGCTAGAGGTAAGCAGAAAAATATATCGGGTTGGCAACGACCTACTAAAAATTAGTAAACTTTGATTTTAGTAATATTAAGGCGCTTTGAGCGCCTTTTTTGTTTCTAATAAATATTTATTGCCAAAAATGCAGACTTTTGTTTTAATAGCGTAAGTTACTAAACGAAACTTATTGTATATAAAAAGTATCGAAACAAAAGATAATTCTAAAAACATGTCAAAAAGAAATACTCAACAACGTCGCCATAGTATTATTACTGAGCTAAATGAGCATGGTGAAGTAAGTGTAGACCGCTTAGCTAAGCAGTTTGTAACCTCTGAAGTGACAATAAGAAAAGATCTCGCAGCTCTTGAAAATAGTGGGTTGTTGCTTAGGCGTTACGGTGGCGCGGTATCCTTACCTAAAGATATCACCGAACCTAAATCTGAAAAAGTTTCGAAACGAAAGGTTTCAATTGCCTGTAAAGCGGCTACGCTTATTCGTGATCACAACCGAATTATTATCGATAGCGGTAGTACGACCTCAGCACTTGTTAAAGAACTTAACAGTAAGCAAGGGTTAATTGTGATGACCAACTCACTTGCCATTGCTTCTGATCTACATAATTTAGAAAATGAGCCGACATTATTAATGACTGGTGGTACTTGGGATACACATTCTGAGTCATTCCAAGGCCAAGTGGCTGAAAGTGTTTTAAGATCGTACGATTTTGACCAACTTTTTATCGGTGCCGACGGCATTGATATTGAACGAGGTACAACGACCTTTAATGAATTGTTAGGACTTAGTCGTGTTATGGCTGATGTATCTCGAGAAGTTATTGTTTTAGTCGAATCTGAAAAAATTAATCGAAAAATACCCAATCTTGAAATTCCTTGGCTTCATATTGATACGCTCATTACTGATGCAGAGTTATCAGAAGACTTGAAAGCTAAGTTATTACAACAAGATGTTAAATTACTTATTGCAAAATAAAGGAAAATTCTATGTGTGGGATCGTAGGTGCAGTAGCACAACGTGATGTAGCAGATATTTTAGTAGAAGGGCTAAAACGCCTTGAGTACCGTGGTTATGATTCTGCGGGTGTTGCTATAATAGATGAAAATAATCAATTAACTCGAACGCGCCGCTTAGGTAAAGTACAAGAGTTATCTGATGCTTTATCAGATAAACCATTAACTGGTGGTACAGGAATAGCACATACGCGTTGGGCAACTCATGGAGCTCCAAGCGAAGTGAATGCTCACCCACATATTGCTAGCGATAATATTGCAGTGGTGCATAATGGTATTATTGAAAACCACCAAGCGCTCAGAATACGTTTACAGGGAATCGGATACGCATTTGTATCTGAAACAGATACTGAAGTCATCGCACATCTTGTTCATCATGAATTAAAAACATCATCAACCTTACTTGAAGCAGTACAAAAAACTGTTAAGCAGCTCGATGGTGCTTATGGAACAGTTGTACTAGATAGTAATGATAAAAGCAGAATGGTAGTTGCCCGTTCGGGAAGCCCACTCGTTATTGGCTTTGGGCTTGGCGAAAACTTTATTGCTTCAGATATGATGGCATTACTTCCTGTCACTCGTAAGTTTGCTTTCCTAGAGGAAGGCGACGTCGCTGAAGTTACTCGCTTTGACGTTAATGTTTTTGATATAAATGGTGAGCCAGTACATCGTGAAGCAAAAGATCAGGACATTAGTCAAGACAGTGGTGATAAAGGTGAATATCGTCATTACATGTTGAAAGAAACTTATGAGCAACCCACTGCTATTCGAAATACATTAGAAGGTCGTTTATCAGGGAATGTCCTTGATATGAATACCTTTGGTGAAGGGGCTGATGAAATATTTAAAGGTATTGATCACGTGCAAATTATTGCCTGTGGTACTAGTTACCACTCAGGTATGGTTGCTCGTTACTGGTTAGAGTCTCTAGCGGGGGTTTCTTGTAATATCGAAATTGCCAGTGAGTTTAGATACCGTAAATCGTATGTACCAAAAAATGCAATGATCGTGACTATTTCACAATCAGGTGAAACAGCAGATACCTTGGCCGCTTTACGTTTAGCTAAGCAGTTGGGTTATAAAGCAAGTTTAGTTATTTGTAACGTAGCCGGTTCATCATTAGTACGTGAATCTGATTTAGCCTTTATGACTAAAGCTGGTGCTGAAATTGGTGTTGCTTCAACTAAAGCCTTTACTACACAGCTAGTAGGCTTATTAATGATGACTTTAGCGATTGGTAAGCATCATAATATGAGTGAACAACAACAAAATGAAATCTCCAGTGCATTAATGTCGCTGCCAAGTAAGTTAGAAGAAGTGTTAGCGCTTGCAAGCTCCATTGAAGAATTAGCCGAAGATTTCGCTGATAAGCAAAATGCATTGTTTTTAGGACGTGGTGATCAATATCCTATCGCAATGGAAGGTGCTCTTAAACTGAAAGAAATTTCATATATTCATGCTGAAGCCTACGCTGCGGGTGAATTAAAGCACGGACCTCTAGCGCTGATAGATGCAGATATGCCAGTGATTGTTGTCGCACCAAAAAATGACTTAATTGAAAAGCTGAAATCAAACGTTGAGGAGGTTCGAGCCCGCGGTGGTTTGATGTACGTATTTGCTGATAATGATGCAAATTTTGCTAGCGATGAAACTATGAAAGTTATTAACGTACCTGTTTGTGACGACCTAATAGCTCCTATTGTTTATACCCTGCCATTACAGTTGTTGTCTTACTATGTTGCCATAATAAAAGGCACCGATGTTGACCAACCACGTAATTTGGCCAAATCGGTGACTGTTGAGTAGTTTTATTGAACAACGGATAAATTTGTAGATTCTAAATAAAGTTAGGACCATCTCAGCGCGAATTAAAGCGACTTACTCTTTGAGTAGTCGCTTTTTTTACACCCAAAGTATTTATGAAGTTTATGTTTAATAAAATGTCACTCTGATTTAACAAATACCAGTTAAAACTACAAACAGAGGTTTGCTTAAACACACTTTTTGTTTTCTAGTAAAAAGTGTAATGGTCAATTAAAATTGGAAAGGTCTTAAGCCACTCTTTTCAATTAATTATATTTCTGATGTGGTGTCATATAATTAGTACCTGAATGACGATGCTTATCATTATAAAATTGAATATAATTTTTAGCTTCAGTCACGACTGATTGTTGATTGATAAAACTCAGTTGATTTACTCTTGCTGTTTTTAAACGACTAAAGAACCGTCCCATTACTAGGTTATCCCAACAATTTTCCCTGCGATTCATACTTTGAATAAAATTCAATTGTGTAAGTTTATTTAATTTAGCTAAATCATTGTGATTATTTGCCTTTGGCCATTAAAAATTACCGAACAACAAATATTTACCAATATCAAAAATGCGTTAACAGAAGCACCTCGTAATCAATATCCTGCAGATTTTTCAATTTGTTATTATCAGTAATACTAAAGAAGCTTAGATAAAAATTAAAATAGTTTATATTTCAAATATTCAGGATTCTGGGATAAGTAACCACACCAAGTGCTAAAATTTCGATAGGCGAAACGTTTATCTGTGGCGGTATACCACTTTGATTCCCGTAATGAAGGTAAGCGAAACTTTACTTTATAGCCATTAATTGCAATGTAGCAGGCCAAATTTTCGGTGGTATTGTTTTTAATTTTAACGCGTGAGAAACCATCTAAACTATGGCCATAAATAGTTTTAGTTTTTGGCTTTGCTTGTGCAGCATTGGTTAAAAACAATATAAATGCTGCAATAAGTATAATAATAATCAATTTTTTCATAATTAATGTTTAATCAAACTTAGTGAGTAGTGAACTGATATTATTTACAAAAGTATAACTGATTAATTATTTTTCTTAAAATGTTCTGACTTGTTTAACTAAAAATTAGGCTTTTCTTTAAATCCACCATTGAAAGTGAGAATAGGTGTCACCATAACTATTAGTAACATTATAAAAGCACTAATGAATAAAAATAAAAAGTGCATGCATTCAAGAGAAGAATATTATTATGGCTAACGTAGTTCCTGTTAAAAAAGATCAACATCAAAATCTAAAAGTGTCAACAAAACGTACACTTGAGCATGTTAAAAACCAGCATATTGCACCAATTACTGCCCGTGAATTTCAACAGGCTGCAACTAGTTACCCAATTGTGTTAATTAAAGATAACGACCGTTACCGCAGTGTTGTTATGCTAGGTATTGATGCGGGTGAAAACTTATATCACAGCAATGATAAGTGGCAAGCCATTTATGTTCCTCAAAGTATTTCAATGATCCCATTTAGCTTGGGTATTGATCCAGATAAAGAAAAAACATTAACAAGCTGTATTGATTTAGACAGTAAATTTGTTGGTGAAGATAAAGAAAATGCTTTATTTGATGCTGATGGTAACGACACTGATTTCTTTAAAGCGGCGCAAGAGTCATTAGGCCGTATGTATGATAATGAGATCATGACTGAAAAGTTAATTAAAGAATTAGAAGCCAATGATTTATTACAAGAGCTTGAGATACAGGTTTCTTTTTCTTCTGGAGAAAGCAAACGTTTAATCGGCTTATTTGGTATTAATGAAAAATCATTACAAGCACTTAGCGATGATAAAGTGTTAGATTTCCATAAACGTGGCTTATTTGTACCTATTCATGCAATGTTGGGATCTGTTGCTCAAATTAATCGTTTAGCGCAATTACGAAATCTAGGCGAAAACACGGTTAAAGTTGCAACTATTCAAGTTCGTCCAATTACAGTTGAAGAAACCGCTGAAGCATAACAATATAAATATTTTCTAAAAAAGAGCCGAAAGGCTCTTTTTTTATGACTAAAATAAACTGAACCGTTTTTCTCGTATATACTAGCTTTTTAATTTCAATCATTGAGAGTATCTGTGGCTATTCAACTTCCTTTTTCTCATTTAAGTCAATGGCAGCAAATTGCTTTTTCTGCGGCCTTATTAGAACGAATGATCCCTAATTATAAAATGTTTGCTGAACATGCTGAATTTGGTGAGTTTTCAGTTTTACGTAACCAACTAGATATTATTTGGCAGTGGTTAGATAAAAACAATCGTTGTAAAATTAATTACGATGCACAAATAAATAAACTTGAACCACAAGTTCCAGACCCGCAAGAGTTTGACTTCTTTGGTGTGTTTCCTGCTATCGATGCAACAATGGCAACCATGTCATTACTGCAAGCCATGCAAGATAAGGAAATTCAAGGGGCTGAAATTGTTTCTCGATTATCAGAAAACAGCGTTAGCTATTATGTTGAATTGAGTATTGCTGACCAACGAGAAGACAATGATGAAAGTGAAATCACAGACAAAGAAATAGAACTGCACCCTTTAATGGAATGGGAGTTCGATACACAGAATGAACTGTATTATGCTTTAAAAGAATCGCCAGAAAACAAAGAAACATGTATAAAAATAAAAACCATGGTACTTGAAGAAGGATTATCTAATTTAGGAATAGAAATTTAATAACCTAAAGAGCGTAATATTTTCTTTACCACCGCGCTAACATCAGCAGAAGATAATCAGTCAAATACTAGCCCGATCACCATTATTGGGTTACTTTGCTGAACATCATGAAAAACAAATAAAATAAAAATAGGATAAAACATGAAAGTACTCCGCATTGGTTTGCTAACTACAGCATATTTATTTGCTTCGTTAGCGTTTGCAGCACCCTCTAGCACCATTGAGCAAAAAAATAAAAATATTGAAGCATCTATTAATAAAGCGATGAAAGCTTTTCAGGTGCCTGGTGTGGCCGTTGCTATTGTTAAAGATAATAAAGTTGTCATGAGCAAAGGTTTTGGCTTAACTGAAAATGGCACAAACCATAAAGTGAATGGCGATACATTATTTGGTATTGCGTCAAATACCAAAGCAATGACCGCAGCACTATTAGCAAACCTAGTTGACCAAGAAAAATTGACATGGCAAACCAAAGTAATTGATATTATTCCTGAATTTCAAATGCCTGATGCGTATGTTACACGTGAATTTACCATTTTAGATTTGTTATCGCATAACAGTGGTTTAGGTCTAGGCGCTGGCGATCTCATGATTTGGCCGGGTACAACATTAAACAATCAAGATATTATTAAAGGGTTAAAATATTTACCTGAAGTATCTAGTTTTCGCAGTGAATTTGCTTATGACAATTTAATGTATGTAATTGCCGGCGAAATTATTGCCAAAATTACCGGGAAAAGCTGGCAAGACAATATTAAAGACACCATTTTTCAGCCACTAGGTATGAATAAAACTAAAGCCGCTTTTTCATTAATTTCAGACAAAAATAAAAATGTTGCTCGGGCTCATGTCCCACTCGATGGCAAGTTAAATGTTGTAGGTGGTAATTTCTTAGAGCAATTCTCGTCAGCAGGCTCAGTTGCTTCAAGTGTTAATGATATGTCTTTATGGCTAAAAGCTCAGTTGAATAAAGGGGCTTACGGAAAAGATAAAGAATTATTCAGTGAACGCCAAAGCCACAATATGTGGCAAATGCAAACCATTTTGCCTGTTTCGGACCGAGCAACTAAAAATAATAAAACTCACTTTTCTGGTTATGCCTTAGGTTGGTTTGTAAATGACTACCATGGTGTCAAATTGGTCCATCATAGTGGTGGTATTTTAGGCATGGTTTCTAAAGTTGTTTTAGTGCCGGAAGAAAATTTGGCCATGGTTATACTGACTAACCAACAATCCGGTTATGCTTTTAATGCCATATATAATCAAATATTAAACGAATACTTAGCATTGCCAGAAAAAGACTGGGTTGATTATTACCATGATATGAGTAAAAAGCGTAAAACAGCAGAAAAAAACCGTTTAGCAGAAGCCGCTAGTAATGTGGACAAAAACTCCCGTCATTCATTACCTCTAAAAGCGTATGCGCAAACATATAGCGATGATTGGTACGGCGATATTACTATTAGTTACGCAAATAATGCGTTAACTATGCAATTTGGTAATACACCTACTTTACACGGTACGTTAGAGCATTATCAGCATAATACTTTTGTAGTACGTTGGGATGATAGAACATTAGAAGCCGACGCTTTTGTCAATTTTAACTTGAACCCAGACGGTTCAATTAACTACGCAACAATGAAAGCCGTTTCTCGAGCGACAGATTTCAGTTTTGATTTTCATGATTTGAAATTAAAAGTGAAGAAGTAGCGCTATAGGATCTTATAGGTGAGGCTTCATCTGCTCGTTTAGTTGAATACTCACCTAGATTTAATTCTTTTTATACAAACGATAAACGACCTGCCCGGCAATTTTTTCTTTCAATAATTGCCAGTTATTTGGCAACTGCTGATCATTTTGTTCACTTTCCATTTCAACATAAATGAGTGCATGTTCAGCCAAGCTATTTTCGTTTAATAATGTTGCTGTTTGTTCAACAAAACCTTTTCGAAAAGGTGGGTCTAGAAATACCACATCAAATTTTGTTGTATTGTTTCTGATAAACGTTAATGCGTCACTCTGTATAACTGATGTATTAGTTACTTTTAATAAGCGCTGATTTTCCTGTAACTGTTTAACAGCAGCTTTATTTAGCTCAACAAAATTTACTTTCCCTGCACCACGTGATAAAGCTTCAAAACCTAAACCGCCAGAACCGGCGAAACAATCTAAGCAAATACTGTCTTGAATATAAGGCATAAGCCAATTAAATACCGTTTCTTTAACCCTATCTGTGGTAGGTCTTAGTCCTTCGGCCATTAAAACCGGCAGTTTTCTGCCTCGATAAGTGCCAGCAATAATACGAATGCTGCCCTTATTACTTGGTTTTGCTGATTGTTTGCGTTGTTTGTTCATATCTTACTCAGCTTTTGTTTTTTGTATCGTTTTTAGGTGCTACTATAGCGAGGATTTTATCCTTGTTTAGTGAACTATTACCATCAAAATGATGGTCAGAGAAGAATTTATTGTTATGTCGAA
>Ga0209396_1006478_pt1 | contig 10712 bp, 11 predicted proteins | sample GOMGulsemesocosm_6_FD_184638 | JGI IMG/M metagenome (GOLD analysis project Ga0209396, IMG submission 184638) | Methane-oxidizing microbial communities from mesocosms in the Gulf of Mexico - GOM8C Gulf of Mexico (SPAdes) (version 2) | ecosystem: Environmental > Aquatic > Marine > Cold seeps... | reverse complement strand
CCCATCGAAAGCATTATTGGATAGCTCGCATAAATACGAAGAAGCACATGAGAAATTTGCACTGCACGGTATTTCTACCGGTGAAGTGAAAATGGATGTGGCGGCTATGGTTCAGCGCAAAGATCAGATTGTTAAAAATCTGACTATGGGTGTAGCGACGTTATTTAAAGCTAACGGTGTGACTGCTTTCGAAGGCACGGGTAAGTTATTAGCCGGACGTAATGTTGAATTCATTAACCACGCCGGTGTGAGTGAAGTTATCGAAGCGAAGAATGTGATTATCGCAACGGGTTCTGTACCGGTTGAGATACCACCAACACCGCTGACTGAAAATATCATTGTTGATTCAACGGGCGCTTTAGATTTTACCGAAGTGCCTAAGCGCTTAGGTGTTATTGGTGCGGGTGTTATTGGTCTTGAGTTAGGCAGTGTTTGGAGCCGTTTAGGTTCTGAAGTTGTCGTGCTTGAAGCGCAAGACTCCTTCCTACATATGGTTGATCAAAGCGTTGCTAAAGAAGCTAAGAAACTTTTGACTAAGCAAGGTTTGGATATACGCATTGGTGCTCGCGTTACCGGCAGCGAAGTTAATGGCGAAGAAGTGACAGTGATCTATCAGGATTCTGATGGCGAACAAAAAATTACTTTTGATAAGTTGATCGTTGCTGTTGGTCGTCGTCCTTATACTGAAGGTTTATTAGCAGGTGACAGTGGTGTCAGCATGGACGAACGTGGTTTCGTTTTTGTTAACGATCAGTGCGCAACCGATGCCCCTGGTATTTGGGCTATTGGTGATGTTGTTCGTGGCCCTATGCTAGCGCATAAAGCTTCCGAAGAAGGCGTTATGGTTGCAGAACGTATTGCAGGTCATAAAGCTCAGCTGAATTATGATGTTGTCCCGTCTGTTATCTACACTAGCCCTGAAATTGCCAGTGTTGGACAAACAGAAGAGCAGCTAAAAGCGGATGGCGCATCTTACAATGTCGGTATGTTCCCATTTGCGGCTAACGGCCGTGCGATGGCTTCTACTGATACCGATGGTTTTGTTAAAATCATTGCTGATGCAGAAACTGATCGTATTTTAGGTGCGCATATTATTGGCCCTAATGCCGGTGATCTTTGCCAGCAAATTGTGATTGCGATGGAGTTTGGATCAAGTGCTGAAGATATTGGTATGATGGTTTTTGCTCATCCGTCAATTTCTGAAGCTGTACATGAAGCCGCATTATCAGTTAATAATGCCGCTATTCATAAAGCGAACCGCAAACCGAAAAAGAAAAAATAACCTATTTTATATAAGGTTTTTGGCTAGCAATTGATCAATTGCTAGTATAAAAGCTGCATAGTTCCTGCTAATTACTGATTTGTATCATCAGTTAATGAATAAGCCGGGATTATGCGGCTTTTTTTGTTTTTGTCGTTTGGATTTCTTAGCTTCGCAGTCTATGATCATGAAAGGTTATAAAAAACTTTACAGCTATAATCTAGTTGATACTGCAGTAAAGCCTAAAGAGTCGAGGTGTGCAGTAAGAGTATTATACTTTGGTATAATTGACTTTGCTCTAGGCTAGATGAATGATAGACCAATCAATCTGACGGGATAAATTGAATGAACCTACATGAGTATCAGGGCAAGCAACTTTTTGCTCAATATGGCTTGCCGGTATCAAAGGGTATTGCCGCAAAGACCGTAGAAGAAGCAGTTGCAGCAGCAGATCAAATAGACGGTGATAAATGGGTTGTTAAAGCTCAGGTTCATGCGGGCGGTCGAGGAAAAGCAGGCGGTGTTAAGCTTGTAACTTCCAAAGAAGAAATTAAAGAATTCGCTGAAAAATGGTTAGGTAAAAACTTAATCACTTATCAAACAGATGCTGCTGGCCAACCAGTGAGCCGTATCTTAGTTGAAACCTGTACTGATATTGATCAAGAATTATATTTAGGTGCAGTTGTAGATCGAGCCAGTCGTCGAGTTGTATTCATGGCCTCCACGGAAGGTGGTGTTGAAATTGAAACAGTTGCCCATGAAACGCCAGAAAAAATTCTAAAAGCTGAAATCGATCCTTTAGTGGGTGCTCAGCCATATCAAGCGCGTGATCTTGCATTCCAGCTTGGTCTTAAAGGTAAACAGATTAATCAGTTTGTTAAGATATTTATGGGTTTAGCAAAACTGTTTGTTGAAAAAGATTTAGCGTTATTAGAAATTAACCCTCTTGTTATTACGACTGAAGGTGACCTACATTGTCTGGATGCCAAATTAGGTATCGATAGTAATGCAGTTTATCGCCATAAAGACTTGCAAGAAATGCACGATCCTTCTCAAGAAGATGAACGTGAAGCCCATGCTGCTAAGTGGGAACTAAATTACGTAGCATTAGATGGCAACATTGGTTGTATGGTTAACGGTGCTGGCCTTGCTATGGGTACGATGGATATTGTTCACCTTCATGGTGGCAAGCCTGCTAACTTCTTAGACGTTGGCGGCGGTGCTACAAAAGAGCGCGTTATTGAAGCATTTAAAATCATTTTATCTGATGAGAATGTTGACGCGGTTTTGATTAATATCTTTGGTGGTATTGTACGTTGTGACTTAATTGCGGAGGGTGTTATTGGCGCAATTGAAGAGGTAGGCGTTAAAGTTCCTGTCATCGTACGTTTAGAAGGTAATAATGCAGAGCTCGGCATAAAAGTATTGGCCGATAGCGGTTTAAATATTATTGCTGCTACAAGTTTAACCGATGCAGCAGAACAATCAGTAAAAGCAGCTGCAAGTCAGGGGGCTAAATAATGAGCATTTTAATCGATAAGAATACTAAAGTTATTTGCCAAGGTTTTACCGGTGCGCAGGGTACTTTTCACTCAGAGCAAGCGATTGAATACGGCACTAAAATGGTTGGTGGCGTAACACCAGGTAAGGGCGGACAAGTTCATCTAGGTTTACCTGTATTTAATACGGTTGCTGAAGCGGTTAAAGAAACCGGTGCTGAAGCGTCAGTAATTTATGTGCCAGCTCCTTTTTGTAAGGATTCAATTTTAGAAGCTGCAAATTCGGGCATTCAGTTAATCGTTTGTATTACTGAAGGTATTCCTACTCTCGACATGCTTGAAGCAAAAGTGAAGTGTGACGAATTAGGCGTACGCTTAATTGGACCTAACTGTCCGGGTGTTATTACTCCAGGTGAATGTAAGATTGGTATTATGCCGGGTCACATTCACTTACCCGGTAAAGTCGGTGTTGTATCGCGTTCAGGTACATTGACTTATGAAGCAGTGAAGCAGACGACAGATTATGGCTTCGGTCAGTCGACGTGTGTTGGTATTGGTGGTGATCCAATTCCTGGTTCTAGCTTTATCGATATTTTGCAATTATTTCAGGATGATCCAAAAACCGAAGCAATTGTGATGATTGGTGAAATTGGTGGCAGCGCAGAAGAAGAAGCCGCCGCTTTCATTAAAGAGCATGTTACTAAGCCTGTCGTTTCTTATATTGCGGGTGTTACTGCTCCTGCAGGTAAACGTATGGGTCATGCTGGAGCCATTATTGCTGGCGGCAAAGGTACTGCAGATGAGAAATTTGCAGCGCTAGAAGATGCTGGGGTTGAAACCGTTCGCAGTCTTGCGGATATTGGTAAAGCCTTGCAGAAGATTACTGGCTGGTCTTAATTATCACCTAGGCTATCTTATGTAAGATAAAAAAGGACGCTTCTAGCGTCCTTTTTTATACCTATAACTTGCCGATTTGGGTAAGGGCCATGCACATTCTATCGTTAAACAAAGGTTCTGGTTTTATCATCTACTAGAATAAGGTATAACCTCGCAGCAATATTTTTAATATTAATAGAAGCATTAACAAAAACTTTTATTACCAGAGTGATGTTGGATTATATGAATATTACCGCTAAGCAAAAGGCAGAACGTTTTATCTCTGTTCTTCGTCATTGCCAGCTATTAGGATTAAAAGTTCTACAGGCTGATGAAACCAGTTTACAAATGCGTCTGCCGTATAGTGAAGATATTATCGGCAACCCAATGATGGGCATTATCCATGGGGGCGCATTAACAACCCTAATGGATACTGCGTGTGGAACAGCTTGTTTTGTAGCTATCGAAGGTATGGAGTTATGCCCGACGTTAGATTTGCGAGTAGATTACATGAAAGCCTCGGAAGCAGGTTGCGACTTAGTGGCTCATGCTTCCGTGACACGAATCACGAATAACGTAATATTTACTGAATGTTTGGTGAAGCAAGAAGTTGATGGCACTTTAATCGCTAAGTGTAATGCGACCTTTATGCGTATTGGTGCAGAGATGACTCCGTCTGATTTCAGGGGGGTGATCGAAACGGGAGACGCAAGTATCTACATGGGGACAGAGCCTCTAATCAAGAGCAATGCTAAAGCCGATTCGAAAACGAGCATAGAAACGGGAGGGCAGTCATAATGAGCTTTCAAGATACGATTCAACAAGCCCAAACCAGCGGTGATTTCCAACCCCTCGTCGATAGTATTCCTTATGCTGGGTATATTGGTTTCGAATTCCAACGTTTTGGCGATAACGTGATTTTTAAGTTGCCTCGAAATATTGATAATATTGGCAATCCTATTCTACCAGCGATTCATGGTGGTGTGATTGGTGGTTTTATGGAACTTGCGGGCGCTATCAATCTACTTATGTTTATGGATACACCTTTAATGCCTAAAATTGTCGACTTCTCTTTAGATTATCTAAGGGCAGGGCGTGATCAAGATACTTTTGCTGAATGTCAGATCGTGCGTCAGGGTAGCCGGGTAGCTAACGTAGCCATTAATGCTTGGCAGAATGATCGTGCAAACCCTATTGCGACAGCACGTGCTCACTTCCTATTGGCTAAAAAATAGTCAGGCAGCGTATAGGTTAGCGGTCTTTTCAGACTCTTTCGCTTGCGCTCCCTTGAAATCCAACTGACAGTCCTCATTTCTGATACATGGCTAGATTAGTAGCTAACTATTTAAGACGCTCTTGAACTTTTATGCATGAATTGAAGTATGAAAATTCAAGAGTGATATTCAGAACTAGGGAAATAAAATGACTGCAACGCAAAAAGAAACAATGGGCTTTAAAACTGAAGTAAAACAATTACTTCATTTAATGATTCATTCTCTGTATTCCAATAAAGAAATATTCTTACGCGAGCTAGTCTCAAACGCTTCTGATGCGTGTGATAAATTACGTTTTGAAGCCGTTTCCAATAACGATTTGTATGAAGGTGATGGCGAACTAGCCGTTCATATCGATTTTGATAAAGAAAATAATACAGTAACAATTGAAGATAACGGCATTGGCATGAGCCGCGAAGATGTTGTTAATCACCTAGGTACTATTGCCAAATCAGGTACTTCTGAATTTTTAGGCAAGTTAAGTGGTGATGAAAAGCAAGATTCACAGTTAATTGGTCAATTTGGTGTAGGTTTCTATGCTTCTTTTATCGTTGCCAAAGATGTAATTGTTGAAACTCGTCGTGCTGGCTTAGCGGCTGATCAAGCAGTACGCTGGCAGTCACAAGGTGAAGGCGAATTTAGCCTAGAAGACATCGAAAAAACTGACCGTGGAACTCGTGTTATTTTACATCTAAAAGATGATGAAACTGAGTTTGCTGATAGTTCACGTCTACGTACCTTAATTAAAAAGTATTCAGATCATATTGCGATCCCAATTTTCTTGCCGCAAGAAGTTAGCAGTGAAGATGCTGATGGCGAAAACAAGCAGATCCCAGAAGCGGTAAACGATACACAAGCACTTTGGACTAAGTCTAAATCTGATATTACAGATGAAGAATACAAAGAATTCTACAAGCACGTATCTCATGATTGGCAAGAGCCTTTAGCTTGGTCTCATAACAAGGTTGAAGGTAAGCTAGATTATACCAGCCTGTTATTTATCCCGTCTCAAGCGCCGATGGATCTTTGGAATCGTGATGCTGCTCGTGGTTTAAAGCTTTATACCCAGCGCGTATACATTATGGATGAAGCGGAACAGTTCTTACCGCTATATTTACGTTTCGTTAAAGGTATTTTAGATTCCAACGATCTTTCATTAAATGTTTCTCGTGAAATTCTTCAGCAAGACAAAAATGTTGATTCAATTCGCACTGCATTAACTAAACGCGTGCTTGATGTTCTAACGAAGATGTCGAAGAAAGACGAAGAGAAATACGCAAAGTTTTGGGCTCAGTTCGGCGAAGTTTTGAAAGAAGGCCCTGCAGAAGATTTTGCTAACAAAGAGAAAATCGCTAACTTATTCCGTTTTGCTAGTACGCAGGGCGGTTCTGATAGTGCGTCGGTTTCATTAACCGATTATGTTTCACGCATGAAAGAAGATCAGAAGAAGATCTATTATGTGACTGGCGAAAATTACGAAGCAGTCTTTAATAGTCCTCATCTTGAGTTCTTTAAGAAAAATAACATCGAAGTATTATTACTAACTCAGCGTGTCGATGAATGGATGATTAGCCATTTGGCTAACTTCGATGAAAAGTCATTCCAAGATATCACTAAGGGTGAATTAGACCTTGATGAGCTGACTGGGGAAGAAGAAAAGGCAGCGGCTGAAACCTTGGCCGAAGATAATAAGAGCTTGGTGGAGCGAATTGCTACAGCACTTGAAGGTGAAGTGAGTAAGGTTCGTGTAACGGCTCGTTTAACCGATTCACCAGCATGCTTGGTTGTTGGTCAGAACGATATGAATGATAACTTACGTCAGATGTTGGCGGCGGCAGGCCAAGAAATGCCTGAAGCAGAATCAACGCTTGAAGTTAACCCAAATCATCCTTTGATTGCCGTTATGGATAAAGAGCAAGACGAAAGCCGCTTTACTGATTTGGCCCACGTAATCTACGGTCAAGCGCAGTTGGCGCAAGGCAGTCAGTTACAGAAGCCAGCTGAATACGTAACTAAATTGAATAAATTGTTGCATGACTTGATGAAATAATCATTTTAATAGCAGTATCTTGTAAATAAAACAGCGCCTATGGGCGCTGTTTTTTTATGCAAACAAAGTGATTTTTCTCAAACGGGTACGCTTCTGGTATGATGCGGTAAAAATTTAGGTAGTAAGAAAAATGAAAGCAATGAAAATACTTTTTTCGAGTTTATTATTATCGTTTAGTGTGCAAAGCATGGCGGGTGGTTCAATAGACTTAAGCTTGGCTAATGACTCCGCGCGTCTTGCGTATGATGCCACTAAGGTAGGTTCTGGACTGCATATTTCTGCGAGTGCAATGCACCATGAAGATGATGGAGATTTGATCTCATTAGGTTTGCATGTGGTAGATATGCGTGAGCCGAACAGTCCTTTGTATATTGGGGTTGGTGGCCGTATCTTTGGATTTAAAAACGGTGATGTTGATGGTGGAGCTTTAGGGGTTGGTGGTTTCTACCGTTATAACTTCTCTCAAGTCCCTGGTTTGAGTACTGCTGGTTATCTTTATTATGCACCGAGTGTTGTTTCATTTGATAATACAGAAAACTTAACGGATGCTGATGTTCGCATCCAATATGCTTTGTTGCCAACAGCACGAGTGTATACAGGTTATCGCTACAGTCGTTATGAGCTTGAAGACGTCAATAAGGCATTCATGTTGGAAGAAGGTCTTCATTTTGGTTTGAAGGTTGATTTTTAATGGCCGAATGGCTGGGGCATAGTAACCAAAAGCTTTATCAAGCAAGGCTGCTGATCGAAAATCAAGAGCAGGCTGAAGAAGTGGCTTCTGGTTCTGTGCTAAGTATGGCATTACAAGAATCAGTTTTGTTTCAGTTGGTATTAAGCTATCAGTCTTATTTGCATGAAATTGCTGAAATTGCTCAGTGTCGAGAACCTTTTAACTCTCTCGAGCAATTGATCTCTCTAGTGCCAGTGGCAACCGGGGAGATGACTGAGCTGAATCAGTTAGAAGTCGATGATTTTAGCTGGCTTCGACAAATGCAGGTGGCTTTTGAAAGCTGTACTCAGAAAGATAATAAGCCTGTGCTTAAGCAGAACAGTGCTAGCATCATTCAATTGCATGATAAAACCTCCCAAGCACTGCCATTGCGTGACTGGTTTCAGTCACTCTCGGACATAATTGACATTCAACGTAATAATCGCCAAGAAAGTTAATAGCAGCTTAATTAAGCAAAAAGGGCGGTATTATCGCTGCCTATTTTGATATTTCGGGTGTTTTCTCGGTGTCTTTAATAGTTCTTTGTATTCGCATGTGTAAATTTTGCCATGCAGTAAGTGAGATGAATAATATGGCTGATTTTTTTGAAATCGTAGAATTAACCAATGGTGATATTGGTTTACGCAGAGCAGATGATGAATCAGACGAAATGATTGTTAAAATTCAGTTTTCTGCGGAAGCTAAAGAAGGTTTGAATAATCATCATATCGAAGTAGCACACGCTATGATCGAAGCAGGTGTCAGCAAGGTTAGTGAGCTATCGGGTCACGAAATCGAGCATACGGATGTTCTCTCTGGGGCAGAAAATCCAAAGGCAATTCACTAGCCTTTGTTTAGCTTAGATTTATCGACGACGAATCAATAGTGCATGGCTAGATCCAATTCTAGCAGCGTCTTCAAGCTCAGATAGCTGCTCAGCATCAATCTGGCCCGGCCATTCAATGATCAAGTGCCCAGTGCCTGCTGCTAAGGCCTTGCAGCATACGCGATGAAAACACTCAGGCTCTGCGCTAATGTGGAGTACATGTGAAGCATCAATACCCAGAGCAGAGACCCACTCACGGTTGATGGAAGGCTCATCTGCTAGCCACATTAACCAGCGTTTATCTAAAGACATTTGAGATAAAAGAGGCAATAAATAGATAGGTTGTAGAGCACTGTCTGTCGACAAAATAATTTCACTAATACCGGCATTGTTTGACATGGAATTGTTTGATTCAATTCTTCCAATACGGCTGCTTAGGGTTAACTCAGAACTCTTAATGCCTAATGATAATTGGCGCATAACTAACTCCTTGTATTAATGAAAATTATTTCTTTCTTTTGATTTAATTGCGGCGAATTACGCCGACATACAAACCTTCGATGGCAAAATTTGATTCTTTCAGGTTCACTTCAATAGGCTCAAAGTCATCATTTTCAGCATGTAGCGTCACCTTATTACGGTTCTTTTGATAGCGCTTAACAGTGACATTATCTTCTACTCGAGCGACAACAATCTGGCCGTTACGAGCCGTTTCAGTTTTATGAACGGCAATTAAATCGCCGTCCATAATACCGACATTAATCATGCTTTCGCCGTGAACTTCTAATAAAAAGTTTGCTTCAGGCTTAAACCAATTAGCGGGTATTTTGCAGTGATCTTCTACATGTTCTTGAGCTAATATCGGTTCACCTGCCGCAACACGACCAATAATGGGTAGCCCTAGCTGAGGAGATTGTAAAATACGAATACCTCGCGATGCGCCAGGCATCATCTCGATCGCGCCTTTACGGGCAAGGGCTTTTAAATGTTCTTCGGCGGCATTAGGTGAACGAAACCCAAGCTTCTCGGCAATCTCTGCGCGAGTGGGCGGAAAGCCTGTTGTTTCTACGGCGTCCTTAATGAGATCAAGAACTTCTTGCTGGCGAGCGGTAAGCTTAATCATGTCGTTTCCTAAAGTATTGGTAATAGTGTTTATCTATACAGTGGGTGTAAATATATACAGTGTTTTTAATTCTGTAAAGTCTTTCAGCACTATTTTCTAACAAAGCGACTGTTTACCCTGCTTATAATTGCTTGCACTCATAGCGTTTAAAACGTATGTTTGAATTTTACATCGATTACATTTGGATAGTTATGGCGCAGAAAGATACCGCAGAGCGCATTATAGATGCAGCGGAAGCATTATTTTCTGAAAAGGGATTTGCCGAGACCTCATTGAGGAATATTACGACAAAGGCAAGCGTAAATTTAGCCGCGGTCAATTATCATTTTGGATCCAAAAAGTCACTTATTCAGGCTGTCTTTGCCCGTTATTTAACGCCTTTTAGCGAACAGTTTAGCGAGCAGCTCGATATCATAGAGCAGCGCGAGAATACGCCAGAGCAATTATTAAAGCTGCTGGTACTGACACTGAATAAGTCAGGTCTTGAAAATCCAGAAAAGTTTGGCGTATTTATGCGCTTATTAGGCTTGGCTTATACTCAGGGGCAGGGACACTTGCGTAAATTCCTTACTGCTGAATACGGCGAAGTTTTTAAGCGTTACATGAGAGAAGTTAACCGAGTCACGCCCGAATTAACACCCATGGAGCGATTCTGGCGTATTCATTTTATGCTAGGTGCTGCCGTTTTTACAATGTCGAGTGTCGACTCGCTAATGGCCATGGCTGATCATGATCTAGGCACACAGACGGATGTTAAAGATGTTGTTTCACAGCTTATGCCTTTCTTGGCTTCGGGATTAATGGCCAACGTTAACAATGACTGACTCTAAGCGACTATTAAAAATAGAAGTCTCGATTCAAGATCAACTGATGCGTCTCACGTATGCTGATGAAGTCATTGATTATTCTATTTCCACGGCTAAGTTAGGGGTTGGCCAGCAAAAGGGTTCTAATCAAACCCCTTTGGGCTGGCATCTAGTGCGTGCGAAAATTGGTGCTGACGCATCCGAAAACGCTGTATTTGTTGGGCGCCGAGCAACGGGTGAAGTCTATAGTCCTGAGCTGGCTCAACAGTTCCCTAAACGTGATTGGAT
>Ga0209396_1006477_pt1 | contig 10713 bp, 6 predicted proteins | sample GOMGulsemesocosm_6_FD_184638 | JGI IMG/M metagenome (GOLD analysis project Ga0209396, IMG submission 184638) | Methane-oxidizing microbial communities from mesocosms in the Gulf of Mexico - GOM8C Gulf of Mexico (SPAdes) (version 2) | ecosystem: Environmental > Aquatic > Marine > Cold seeps... | reverse complement strand
AAAACTATACATGTTTTTCTGCTGATTTAAAGCTGATGGTTTACTGATGGCTTATGTAATAAGGGCTTCAGCAAATATTTTATAGCTTAAAAATAATTACTCGGTATAATTCGATTACTTTAAATTCAGCTATATTGGTTGATTCAATAAGAAAAGTGACAAGGATAGATGAGAGAGTTTTCTGTAGGTAATTTTTATGTTGATATAGCTAGGTCAAAAATTACTGATCAAGGTGAGGCTGTTGCAGTAGAGCCTAGGGTTTTACAGGTCTTATTGGTTTTAGCTGAAAAGCAAGGTGAAGTAGTTAGCCATGAAGATATCTTAACAACGGTCTGGCCTGATGTTTATGTAGCGCCTAATGCATTACAGCGGTGCATTGCTCAGCTGCGTAAAGCTTTTAAAGATGATGCAAAGCAGCAGCGAATAATTGTCACTCACCCAAAACGTGGCTATAGCCTTGTTGCTGAGGTCAGTTGGCAAGAAAAAGCTATCGAACAAACTGAGAAAACAGCTAAAAATAACGAAAAAATGGCTGTGATTGCCAGTCAAACTGAGTTGCCTCAAAATGAATTAACAACAGTGAACACTAATGTTCATAATCGTTTTTGGTCTATTTTTAGCATAGTATTAATAGCGTGTATCACTAGTTTTTATTACTGGGAGGGGCAGTTTAATCATTTAACTATCAAACAACTTACTCCATTAACCACCACAGATAATCAAGAATACTCACCACGTTATTCACCGGATGGTCGTTATATTGCCTTTGAGCGGCATATTAATACGTGTGAAAATCAAATTTGGGCCAAAGATACCCAAACTAAGGAAGAGTTTTTATTAACTCAAGTACCAGGATATTACGGTCCGCCTTCTTGGTCTCCTGATGGTAGTAAATTAGTCTTTTCGTTAGAAAATAATTGTGGTGTGGAGCAGAAAATAGATTGGTGCTCTGATATTCATTTACTTTCCTTTACCTTAGCAAAAAATAGCCCTCAATTGACCAATGCTATTCTGCCTTGTGGTAAAAATTATATCTATCAAGCGGTGTGGTTATCAGATGATAAAATTGCTTGGGCAATAGCTGAAAATCAGCACTACAAAGTAATGTCGTTAACATTATCAGATAACAAATTAAGTACCTTATATAGCACCGAAGATAATGTTATAACCACCCTCGACTATTCAGCGCAATATAATAAGCTCGCGGTGATGCAGTATGATGCTAAACGTATGGCTAATTTAGTTTTACTCGATCCTGATAATAATGAGTTTTCGCAAGTTACATTACGGCCACCTGAAAAATATAAATATAATACATGGTGGCCAGTAAGCTGGCACCCGAAGAAAGAGCTATTACTCAGTAGCCAGCAAAACTCTTTATTCTTTATTGATTTACACGGTGAGTTTTCTGAAATTAGCATACCTAGTATGCATCAATTTAATGGTGCAAATTACCATCCGGAGGCTGACAAAATTATTGCCAATATGATCTTTCAGGATCTAGACTTGGTAGAGTTGCAGCTGCCAAAACTAATAGAGTCCGACGGAGATAAAACACAGTATGCTGCGCTTGTTGGAAAAGGTAATGTTTTACATCGAAGTACGGTTAGTGAATTTTCTGCGCAATATCAGCCGCAAGGTTCAGGTATTGCATTTATCTCTCAGCGCAGTGGTTCGAAGCAAATTTGGTTAACGCGAGATGGCGCCAACAAGGCTGAGCAATTGAGTTACTTTGATGGCAATGTCCGGAACAATTTCCGTTGGTCTGCTACAGGTGATGCTCTTTTGGTTGTTGCCGATCGCAGACTGTATTTACTTAATTTAGCGGGTGAAAAACAACAGCTAGTGACGCCTTTTGATATCGTAGATATTTATCAAGTAACCGATAAAAATCACTTGTTATTAAGTGTGGTTGAACAAGGAAATATTAAAGTAGTGTTGTTTAATATGACAACGGCTAATTTTAAGGTGTTATATCAGGGAGACATCTATTTAGCCAAAATAACGAAAGAACAGGTGTTATACGTAATTGATAATCAAGATAAGTTTAAAAAAATCACTGCAGGTAATGAGGAATATATTACCGAACTTGCAGATTTAAATATTATATCTATGTTTTACCGACATGATTTAGGTTTATTATTAGAAGATAGCGACTCAAACCTTTGGCGTTATGACTTAGTTGAAAAAACTCGAAAAATCCTATTGCCGGAGCTTAAGGATGTTGATCAAATAACAGATATAGATCTCGATAATCGACGATTATTATTTGATCGTTTAACCTCTTCTAGCAGAGAGGTTGTTTTATTAGAGTAAAAGTTACTGTGCAGTCAATTACTTGTTGTTAAAGTCAAAATAGTAACTGACTGCAGGCAGTACTTAGCCCCATTATACAAATGACAAAGCGTCTGTAGATTCTCCCCTTACTTTACACTGGGGAAAACCCTGCATTTTTTATCTAGGTTTTCCTATCACCCGATTGATTTTGTTTTTTCTTTTGTGTCACTACACGCTTATCAACCTGAACCATTTTGATGGTTTGTTCTACCAGTGGATCAGGCGCAAACATCTGTACAAAAATGCCAAAAGCAACGGCAATACCTTTGCGTTTTCTAGCGAACTTTACTAAGCAACAGGCAATAATTGCGAAGACGACAAAAAATAGCCATGGGGCTATCATTAGATAAAATAAATTTTCCATGAGAGATATCCTAAAATAAACAATTAATTTCCTTATAAGCAATGCATAAGGAATGACGTAAAGTTAAATTAAGATGTTTGTTGCAGTTGTAGCTTTGCTTGGTAGTTTATTTTTTGGCGGTATAAGTTGTTTTCGACACCTAGGATATAGTTGTGAGTATCGACTTGCTCTTGGTATAACTGCCTAAACTCTGATTGTGTATTGATTTGATCAAGGTCGCGATTAAGCGCGTTGATTGACTCAATGAATAAGGCATAAACGAGCTTATCGTCAGGGTTTTGTTGCAGTAATGTAAGTAAACTTGCTTGTAATTTTGAATGAGTATATTGCTTATAGGAAAAGTGAGTAAACACTGACCTAGTATTTAAATGACCTGCATTTTGGTCGCTTTGTGCAATGGCATGATATTTATTGGCTAAAGCTGAAGATAAGGGCAGGGCGATTGCAGAATGTACCGAGAGCGATGCGCTTAGTAATAATAAAAATTTTATCAAAAAACTTTGCATTGCACTCTCCTTGTCTCTGCTTTTGAATCCGTTAGCCATTATCGTGTAATTATAACTTCGCGAATGACTGCGTTTGTTATTAAAGGAATATGGTCAAAAGTCTGCTTTTCAAGGGTAGCGTTACAAAAATGTTACTTCGCTATTGGTGAGGATAAATAAAAAAGGTACTTTTTGGCGATAGACAAATAAAAAATCCGGCACAGGACCGGATCTTTATCAATAAACGTGATTAAGGCTAAATAAGCTAAACTTATTTAATCATTACTCAACTATATCCATTTCTTCAATTAAGTTAGTAGCACCATCTACGTGCTCCATAACCCAAAGCATGTAACGTACGTCAACGTGAATTGAGCGGTTTAACTTAGTATCGTAATCCCAATCACCAATAATGCTTTCATAAACACCGTCAAATACTAAACCGACAAATTCAGCTTTATCGTTTAGCGTTGGTGAACCTGAATTACCACCAGTAATATCAAGTGTACCTAAATAGTTAACAGGCACTGAGCCAAGCGCTTTTTTCGCATACTCGCCGTAATGTTTTTTATTGATTAAGTCTAATTGCTTTTGCGGTGCATCAAAAGGAGCCACACCAGTATCTTTAGCAACAATACCTTCAAGCGTCGTGTAAGGCGTAGCCGTTAAGCCGTCTTGAGGAGAGTAACCTTTTACATTACCGTAAGTAATACGCAGAGTACTGTTAGCATCGGCATAGACAGGTAAGTTGTTATCATTGAAGTAAGCAATTAACGCTTCCATGTACTTAGGACGGAATGCTTGAATATTACCAGCAAGTTCTTTTGACTTATCTTCAATGGCTTTACGTTCGTTAAAGCTTGTTACGGCTAATTGAATGAACGGGTCTTTGCTGTTGTTAAAATCAGCGACAGATTTATTCATCAATGCTAAACGTTGCTCTTGAGAATTAAGTTTAGTGTTTTTGTACATTCTCTTTAACTGTTTACGAAGCTTTTTCTCGTTAAAGTTTTTAGCTGTGCTATTGGTTAAACCAAAGAACTTGTCAAATGACTTGATACGTTCAGCTTTAGGCAGTGCAACGTAGTGGGTTAACATAGCAACGAGAATTTCTTTATCAATATTCTCGTCATAGCGGCGATCAACTGACTTCATTTTTTGTTCAAAACGAGCAATATCACGTTCTTGGTAACCACGTTCACGTTCAATATTTGGTTTAGTGTTTTCTACTGCTAAACGATGTAATGATCTTGCTGTAGATAACATTTTGCTATAACGCATGTAACCCATAATTAAATCACGGGCTTGTTGTTTATCATCTTGTTTAACTAACTTATCTAAACCAGATAACGCTTCGCCATATTGGGCTTTGCGCTTTGAGCTAGAGTTTAACCATTGAGTTAAATTTATTTCCAGCTCTTGCTTTCGTTGTAAAAAAGTACCCTTGTTGTAACTGTGGATCATTGAACCATAGTTTTTTGCGTAGTTGGCAAGGCTAGCTAAAGTGCTTTCGTATTTAATACGTGCTTCGCTACCTACTTCTGAGTGAGTATGAATTAAATCAATAATTTCTTCACGGTAAGCTTTAGCATGTGGGTAAGTCCAAGAAAAAGTATTTTCAACTTCATAAGCAGTACGGTAACGGTTAGTTCTGCCTGGGTAGCCAAGAACCATGATGTAATCGCCATCATCAACACTGCTCTTGTTTACTTTTAAGTGGTGCTTAGGTTTGTAAGGAACATTGTCTTTACTAAAGTCAGCAGGTTGACCGTCTTTACCGACATAAGCGCGGTAGAAGCCGTAATCGCCGGTGTGACGTGGCCACATCCAGTTATCGATATCGCCGCCGTATTTACCTATACTACTTGCTGGTGCGTGTACTAAACGCACATCACGAATGGTAAGCTGTTTAAATAAGTAATACTCTAAACCACCGTGAAAGTTAACCACGCTACAGCGGTATCTGTCATCATTTTCACATTCAGCCACTAATTTTTTTGAATTAGTATCAACGGCTTTATAACGATCACTTCCTGTCATCTTTTCAGAAATGCCAGATTTAACCAATTTAGTTACTTCGGTAATTTCTTCGGTTACATAAATGCGGCTACCAGGTGTTGCCGGTAATTCTTCAGCAAAATTCTTAGCTAAAAAACCATTTTTAAGTAAGTTGTTTTCTGCGGTTGAGTTGTATTGTACCGAACCATAAACACAGTGATGGTTTGAGGCTACTAGGCCTTGATCAGAAACAAATGAAGCAGTACAGCCACCTAAGCTAACAATAGCGCCCATAGGGAAACCTGTTAGATCGGTTAAATCACTTGGATTTAATTTTAAACCTGCTTTTGTTAATTCTTTTGCGATTGTTGGCAATTGATTTGGTTGCCACATACCTTCATCAGCTAATGTTGCGGCGCTACTAAGCGCAAGCACTGGCAACATTACTTTTAAAGTAAGTTGTTTAAGTTTTTTCATAATATCCCTAACAATGATTTTTTCGTTATTTTTATAAGAGCTCGCCTATAGCGAAATGACTCTTTATGCCAAGTGGTGCAATTAGCCCACTTGTTTTAATTAATACTTGGCAATTTTGCGCTAGTAGAGTGACCGAGTCAAAAAAACAGTAAAAATAATGTGGTTATACATGTAAATAATATTTTAACCCTTAAAATTCATTTCACCATATCGTTACTTATATTAAAAAAATGTAACAAAGTGTAGACATAATGATAATCATGGTTATAATGCGAACCATTATCATTTGTACTTTAACTTTAGGGATTAAGAAAAACATGACATTCAGTTCTTTTTCAAAAATATCAGCAGCAATGGTTGTTGCATTGAGTTTAACAGCGTGTGTAGAAGACGGCGATGATGGCGCTGCTGGTGTTGCAGGAGCAAACGGTGTTGCCGGTGTTGCAGGAAATAGTGGTGTAAGTACTTTTGTTACCCGTGAAGACGTTATTAAAACTAACGCCAATATTGCTTATGCTGCTTATTCAGATGCATTAATTAGTGCTCAAGACTTAAAAGTTGCGCTTGAACAATTTGTTGCTGATCCAACTGATGCTAATTTCTCCCTAGCTAAAAAATCATGGTTAGACTCACGCGAACCTTATGGACAAACAGAAGTTTATCGCTTCCGCCAAGGACCTATTGATGAGTTAAAAGATGACGGTACTTTAGGTAAAGATGATGCTGGTGAAGGTCCTGAAGGTCTAATTAATGCTTGGCCGTTAGGCGAAGCTATTATTGACTACGTTGAGCCTGTTGATGGTTTATCTGGTCCAGAAAGCCCTGCCAATGCAATAACAGATAACATTATTGCTAATAGCGCGGCCTACCCAACTATTGATGCAGAAACGCTAGAAGGCCTGTTTGAGCATGGTGAAGATGGCCGTAACGTGACTACCGGTTACCACGCGATTGAATTTTTATTATGGGGTCAGGATTTAAACCAAGACCTTTCAGGTGCTGGTACACGTGATAATACGGCAGGACAACGTCCAGTGTCTGATTACTCAACAACAGTCGGTGCTTGTACTTCAGGTAGCAATGCAGCAACAGATGATATTTGTACTCGTCGTGGTCAATACTTAGTAACTACAGCGCAATTATTGATTAATCAATTAAAGCGTGTGACTGAGCAATGGGAACCAGTTTCAGGTCCTCATTACAAAAACTTTGTAGCGGGTGGCGATGCTTCACTAGCAAAAATTCTTGAAGGTATGGGACGTTTAAGCTTTGGTGAGTTAGCTGGCGAGCGCATTAACATTGCCTTGATTGAAAATTCTCAAGAAGATGAACATTCTTGTTTTAGTGATAATACTCACAGAGATATCTTCCTAAATGCTAAAGGTGTTCAAAACAGCTTTAATGCAAAATACGTTCGTATTGATGGTGAAGTGATTGAAGGCGCATCAATTTATGACTTGCTAGTGGTTGAAGAGCAGCATGAATTAGCAAACAAACTACGTGGCGCATTAGAAGCAACTATGTCAGCAGCAGCGGTAATTGATACTAAAGCTAAAACAGGTATGCCATTTGATGTATTAATCCAAGATGGTATTGACCAGCCAAATATTAAAGCGGTAATTGATGCTTTAGTAGCACAAACTGATGATATTGAAGCAGTAATTGATGCACTTGGCGTAACAAAAAATGACCTTAGAGGTGATACAGATCAAGAAATCTAAATCTTAATTGTTTTAGTAATCATTCTTGTTTGTATATAATGGACTCCTATGGAGTCCATTTTACGTTTGTTTTTTCTTGTCCTGTGAAGATAAACGATATACCAATTTAATCAACTTGGTATTAAGTGGAATAGGCCACTTTATTTAATAAATGGAAGTAGGAAATAATGTATAAGAGCGCATTGATTTTTATCTTGGCTACTAGCTTAGTTACCGGCTTAAGTGCTTGTGGTGGTAGTAGTGAAAAAACCGCAGAAGTTGAGCCTCCAGTAATCATTCCCCCAGTTACGCCGGTAGAGCCAGCGGTTGACCATAGTGGTTTAACGCCGTTAACCAGCGACGTTATCGAAAAAGGTGAGTATTTATCCGGTGGCGAAACCACCGTTTTTGTTAGCAATGAAAATGCTTTTAGTAGAAAGCCCGCAGCTATTGTTGATGACTTTCAATTAGATGGCCATTTTACTTCAGGTGATCATTTATTCCGTACCCCAGACAATAACATTGGCCCAATATTAAGTACGGGTAGCTGTCAAGGTTGTCACCTTAATGATGGACGTGGCGTTGTACCAGCAAGTCCAGCGATAGCTATGAGTAGCATGTTAGTTAAGTTGGCTGATTCTAAGGGTAATGCCGATCCTATCTATGGTGATCAGATACAACCTTTTTCTGTGCACGGTTTTATGGATGGTAATACCTTAGCCGCTGGTTTTTCTAAGCACGATGGCTCGGTAAGTGGTACTGAATTATACGGTGAAGCTTTTCCATTTATCGTATTCGAAACAATCACAGGAGAGTACCCAGATGGCACTGCGTATGAATTACGTAACCCTGTATATAAAATAAAAGATTTAAGCTATGGAGCTTTTGTTGATGATATTAATTTCTCAGCACGTATTGCTCCACAAGCATTTGGTGTCGGTTTATTAGGTGCTATTCCACAAGAAAATTTACTTAAATTAGTCGATGAAAACGACAGTGATAATGATGGTATTTCAGGTCGCGCTTCTATGGTTAGCAACGCGTTAGATAAAACTGGTACAGAAGATAAACTCATTGGTCGATTTGCCTATAAAGCGCAAAACCCTACTGTGTTGCAGCAAGTTTCAGGTGCTTACGGTGGAGATATGGGTGTCTCTACCAGTGTATTTAATGGTGAGCCTTGTACTGACAAGCAATTAGCTTGTTTGTTAGCGGCTGAGCAAGAAGCTAACTTGGGCACTGACACGGACTTAAGCGATCATTCACTAGCACTGGTTGAGTTTTATAATCGTGTTTTAGGCGTGCCAGCGCGTCGCGGTTTTGATAGTGAAAATGAGACTTGGACAGACGAAGTACAAGCTGGACGAAGCTTGTTTTTTGAAGCTAATTGCACTGGCTGTCATACACCACGTCATGTTACCGGTGAAGCTAAAGGCAGTGTTTTAGGTGAAATAACGCTAGCAGGTCTTATCAAGCCCGAAAGTGGCGAAACCACAGAAGCAATCGCCGTCTTATCTGATCAAACAATCTATCCATACACAGATTTATTATTACATGATATGGGCGGCTCTTGTGCTGTTACCCGTGAGACATCTGCAGGGTTATCTTGCTCATCAGGCGCTGAATGTATGTATGTTCAACGCTGTGAAGGTCTAGCTGATGGTGTTATTCAAGGCGATGCTAGTGGCACTGAGTGGAAAACACCAGCGTTATGGGGCTTAGGATTAGTGCAAACCGTAAATAAAGATTCAAGCTTCTTGCATGATGGTCGGGCTCGAACAATTGAAGAGGCGGTTTTATGGCATGACGGTGAAGCAAAAGCCTCAAAAGAAGCATTCATGAACTACAGCAAAGCTGAGCGTGAACAGCTACTGGCTTTCCTTAAATCGTTATAAAGGCAGTAATGTAGTTTGAAGATCTTTCAGAGTAAATCAACATTGAAGGATAAAAGTAAGCTTGTATTTACTTTTATCCTTTTAGGTGTTTTGTCTGCTTGCGATAGCGAGCAGGCTCACCGCGCACCTGTTTTTGAACCAAATGAACATAAAACAGCGGGTGGAATGACCCATAAGCGTTTGTTTGCTAGTTACCTATATCCCGGCGAGAAATTAAGTAGTAAGCAACAACTCGACTTTTGGACTGGTTTTTCATTTTTCCGTGATCCTTGGGTGGCAGCACCCAGTGCTACCGGAAATCGTGATGGTTTAGGCCCATTATTTAATACGCGCTCTTGTATTGCCTGCCATACAGCAGGCTCTCGCGCCAAAATCGATGAAGCTGGGCATATTTTACCCTTATCATTAGTGGTGCGTTTAGGTAGCACTGATCCTAGTATTAAAGGGGTCGATCCTATCTATGGTGGTCAAATTCAGCCACGGGCAATTAGTTATCGCTTAACGGATGCGGATATTATAAAAAGACTTCCATATACGGATAATCTTGGTGAAGCTTGGTTAGATAAAAGTTATAGCAAAATTAATGGGGTTTTTGCTGATGGTGAGCCATATGAATTGCTCAAACCAGCTTATCAATTAACTAAGTTAGCCTACGGCGAACTTGCGTCACACATTGGTATATCGGTAAGACTTGCGCCAAATATATTTGGTATGGGGCTGCTTAATGCCATTAATACGGATGATCTACTCAAGCAAGAAGATGTTGATGATACTGATGGTAATGGTATTTCAGCAAAATATAACCGTGTTCCCAATGTTATCTCTAAGGTTATTGAAGTAGGGCGTTTTGGTTTTAAAGCCAAACAACCTAATTTACATCAGCAAGTTGCAGCGGCCTTTCGTGATGATATTGGTATCACCAACTCTAGCTTTGTTGATGAAACTTGTACCAAAACTCAAGTAGCTTGTAATTATGCCAGTGTATACGGCGGTCATAGCTTAGCTGATTTAGAAATACCAGATAATAGGCTCGACTTTACCGTTACCTTTAATGAGTTACTCGGTGTGCCTCCAGCTAGAGATTTAGAAAGTAAGACTGTGCAAGCAGGCAGGGCAACCTTCTATCAATTAAGTTGTCAGCAATGTCATACCCCAAGTTATGTCACCGATGAAAATTATCCGGTGAAGGCGTTAGCAAAACAAACTATTTGGCCATACACAGATTTAGCCTTACATGATATGGGCGAAGGTTTAGCTGATGGCGTACATGAGTTTAGCGCCAATGGCAGAGAGTGGCGAACGGCACCATTGTGGGGCATAGGATTACAAGAATATAAAACCGGTCAACAGCGTTTTTTACATGATGGTAGAGCGCGCACAATTAGCGAGGCTATTTTATGGCATGGCGGTGAAGCAGAGCCAGCCAAAAAAGCCTATCTCGCATTAACCAAACAGCA
>Ga0209396_1006475_pt1 | contig 10714 bp, 7 predicted proteins | sample GOMGulsemesocosm_6_FD_184638 | JGI IMG/M metagenome (GOLD analysis project Ga0209396, IMG submission 184638) | Methane-oxidizing microbial communities from mesocosms in the Gulf of Mexico - GOM8C Gulf of Mexico (SPAdes) (version 2) | ecosystem: Environmental > Aquatic > Marine > Cold seeps... | reverse complement strand
TGATGACAATGACGCATGCTAGGTACATGAGGACCACGACACATATCAATGTATTCTTGATGATGATATAAAGCAGGCGTATCAGTTTTCTCGATGTTTTCATCAAGAATTTCTAATTTGTAAGTTTCACCACGCTCAGTAAACGCATCGTAAGCGTCTTGCCATGAACCTGTTTTCTTAACAACTTCATAACCAGTTCGTGCTAATTCGGTCATGCGTTTTTCAATTTTGGCTAAGTCGTCTTCAGTAATTGACTCTTCAAGGTCAATATCATAATAAAAGCCGTTTTCAATCGTAGGGCCAATAGCCATTTTAACATCTGGATATAGCTGTTTAATAGCGTGACCTAATAAATGCGCACAAGAATGACGAATTATCTCAAGACCTTCGCTGTCTTTATTGGTGATAAGTTGCAAAGAAGCATCTTGGGTAATTAATTCACAAGCATCTACAAGGTTTCCGTCGATACGACCTGCGATCGTTGCTTTTGCAAGACCAGGACCAATATCTAATGCAACATCCATTACAGATACCGCATTGTCGAATGAGCGTTGTGAACCGTCAGGGAGAGTGATAACAGGCATTAATTTTCCTTTATTTCAGTGGCGGCGCACACGAAGCGTCGCTTGAATTTATTTTCAGTGGTTGAAGCTATTTCTTTTGGGAAATATTTTAGCTGGCAAATATAGGGGAATTCCCCTGTATTTGCAATATCTGCTGGAGTTTTATCTTATAAATTAATCTTGTTTTTCAGCTAACATCGCCAATGCCATTGCTTCGGCGACCTTAATGCCGTCAATACCCGCAGATAATATACCACCGGCATAACCGGCACCTTCTCCTGCAGGATATAAACCTTCAACATTAAGACTTTGAAAGCTTTCTCTGTCGCGTGTTATTTGAATCGGTGAAGACGTTCTTGTTTCAACAGCCGTTAAAGTTGCGTCATTCATCGAGAAGCCTTTAATTTTGCGTTCAAACGCAGGCAAGGCTTCTCGAATGGCTTCAATAGCATAATCAGGTAATGTTTCACTTAAATCACAATACTTAACGCCCGGCTTATATGAAGGGGTAACTTCGCCATGTTCACCACTTTTGCGTCCAGCAAGAAAGTCTCCAACCAATTGAACTGGAGCATCGTAATTTTCACCACCAAGTTTAAAAGCAGTTTCTTCTAGACGGCGTTGAAACTCTATGCCTGACAATACATCTAAGGCATCATCTTTATTGGCAAAGTCTGATGGTTCTATACCAACAACAATGGCACTGTTTGCATTACGTTCGTGACGTGAGTACTGGCTCATTCCGTTGGTTACCAAGCGCCCTTCTTCTGAAGCAGCAGCAACGACCGTTCCACCTGGACACATACAAAAACTATAAACACTACGACCATTTTTACAGTGGTGAACAAGTTTATAGTCAGCAGCACCTAAAATGGGGTTACCTGCATTTTTACCAAAACGAGCGTCATCAATAACGGATTGTTCATGTTCGATTCGAAATCCTATGGAAAAAGGTTTAGCTTTCACCGAAACTTCATTTTTAATAAGCATTTCAAAGGTATCACGGGCACTATGACCAATAGCCAAAGCCACATAGTTTGTATTAATACGTTCGCCACTAGAAAGAGTTAAACCGTTAATGCGTTTATTGTCATCAGCAGCTTGTTTTTCATCAAAGTGAAATTCATCAACGCGTTGATCAAAACGAATTTCACCACCAAGTTCAATAATTTTGGCACGCATTTGTTCGATCATAGTCACCAATTTAAAGGTACCTATGTGTGGCTTACTAACATACAATATTTCTTCAGGTGCGCCAGCATTAACAAATTCATGTAAAACTTTACGGCTATAATGTTTTGGGTCTTTTACTTGACTATATAATTTTCCGTCAGAAAAAGTACCCGCACCACCCTCACCAAATTGCACGTTCGATTCTGTGTTTAGTATTTTTTTCCGCCAAAAACCAAAGGTATCTTTTGTTCGCTGGCGTACTTCTTTACCGCGCTCTAAAATAATAGGTTTAAACCCCATTTGCGCCAATACTAAACCAATAAATAAACCACATGGACCAAAGCCAACAACAACAGGACGTTGAGCTAAATCATTAGGAGCTTGAGCAACAAAGTTATACTTCATGTTAGGCGCAGCTTTTACTTGGTTATCTTTTGTAAACTTCTCTAATAACACATCTGTAATTGATGTATTCACATCTAGGGTATAAATTAATAATATTTTTGATTTTTTACGTGCGTCGTAACCGCGTTTAAATACAGTAAAATCAAGTAGCTGATCTTCAGATATGCATAATTTATCAAGGACTGCTTGTTTAAGCTGTTCTTCTGTGTGATCGAGTGCTAATTGGATATTTGTTAAACGCAACATAAAGGCGGTACCAAAAGGGAAGTAAGTGGAAATTTCCGGCATTTTACCTGAACATACTCTCTAGTTAAATCAACAATTGAAATTATTGCTAAGCTAGGTATGATCAGCGCGAAAATAATTCACAATATCCACATTCATAAAAAGAGTAGGTTATGGCGTTTGTAGTTACCGACAATTGCATAAAATGTAAATATACCGACTGTGTAGCGGTATGTCCTGCAGATGCATTCTTTGAAGGCCCTAACTTTTTAGTCATCAACCCGGATGATTGTATTGATTGCGATTTATGCCCCGTTGAGTGTCCCGCTGAAGCTATATTCCAAGAAGACGAAGTTCCCCAAGATCAAAAAGATTTTATCGAACTCAATGCAGAGTTATCTCAAGTTTGGCCAAGAATTACAGAGGTAATAGCCCCGCCCGCAGATGCAAAAAAATGGGATGGCATACCTAACAAAATCTCTCATTTGATCATTGATGATAAAAGCTAATTCTATCAACAAACACATTCACTAATTATTAACTATACTCGTAACAGTAGGGTCAATTAATATTTGGTGCATTATGTGGCAATGTATTGAACAGGCAATAAAAACAGAAGCTGATGAAACGTTTACGATTGAGAAAAAGCGCCTTATCAGCACAGGAGATACCAATTTAGCTTATCAACTAAGTGATTATCAACATAACTACTTTGTTAAAATAAAAGATAAAGCACACTTCAATCATTTCGAATCAGAAGCCTATGCGCTTGAACAAATTCGATTACTTAAACAAGTAACCTGCCCTGAAGTAATAGCAATAGGCACTAGCTTAGATAAAAGCTTCTTGGTGCTAAGTTATATTCCGTTTTCCCAAGCAACAAACAAACATTGGCATCATTTAGGCGCTCAACTCGCGATGATGCACAAACACTCTTCTCACGGGCAATTTGGTTGGCAGCATGACAATTACATTGGCGATACTTTGCAACCTAATAACTGGCGCAGTAATTGGAAAACATTCTTTGCTGAGCAACGTGTCGCTTGGCAGTTACAATTACTCAGTGAGAAATCAATTAAACTGGGCAATATTGATCACATAACAGATATTTGTCACGACGCACTAAATCACCATGAGGTAAAACCTTGTTTAGTACATGGTGACTTATGGCAAGGTAACTTAGGCTTTACTGACTCATCATCGGTAATATTCGACCCTGCTTGTTATTATGGTGATCGCGAAGTCGATATTGCAATGACCGAGCTTTTCGGTCAACTTCCTTATGACTTTTACCAAGGCTATCAAGATGTTTTTCCGCTAGATGCTGGCTACGAGCAACGTAAGTTGATTTATAACTTCTATCATATATTGAATCACGCCAATTTGTTTGGCGGTATATATATCGACCAGTCTAGAGCGTTATTATCGAGAATATTTTCTTTACACTAGGCTCAGGCTTAAACTTTATTAAGCACAAAGAGTTAAATGATTTACACACATTTATAATTATTTAAATTAGCGATTTTTTCAATATTGTTCATACTCTAACTAGTATTCCATAGTGGATCTTAGGTGATAATATGTCCCAAGAATCAAGCTTACAAGAAACTAAAGACAAGCGTATTAGTTGCCCTCATTGTGGTCATCACATGCACTTGGTTCTAGATGCATCCGCGGGCGATCAAGACTATTACGAAGAATGTCCATCTTGCTGTCGTGACATCCATTTAAGCATGCATATAGATGAATACCATCAAAAAATTCAACTTGCTATCGACAGTGATGACGAGCAAGTTTTTTAACGATGAATACTTACACCATCAATTAACATTTTCTTTGATTTAAAACGTTAATTGATGTGAGAAAGCATTGCACAACTGTCTTAAATCTATATCATCGTTCTATTGATCATTTTACCTCTTAAAATGATGACGTGATAAGTATCCTTCCCAATGAGAATTAGTGAATTTAAAACCAATACTAAAAGCCTAATGAAGCTGGCTTACCCTATTTTAATTGCTCAACTTGTACAGAACTTAATGGGTTTTGCTGACACCGTTATGGCAGGTAGAGTAAGTGCCATAGACATGGCTGCTGTTGCCGTAGCAAGTAGTGTCTGGTTACCTCTAATATTAACTATTTATGGTTTAGTGATGGCACTCGCCACCATTGTGGCGCAATTATCGGGCGCAAAGAAATTTGAAGATGTTGCCAAAGTAACCTATCAAACGGCATGGATAGCACTGAGTTTAGGTTTACTGTTACTCGCATTATATTATGTGATCACGCCTTTAGTTATAGACCAAATTCCATTAGAGGCTCATTTAAAACAACTGCTGTTCGACTACCTTGGTTATATCGTTTGGGGTGCTCCTGGGTTTTGCTTATATTTAGTATTAAGAAACTATTCTGAAGGTTTGTCGCACACTAAGCCAACAATGATTATTAGTATTATTGGTTTATTAATTAATATTCCAGCTAACTACATTTTCATTTATGGGGAGTTTGGTATGCCCGCTCTTGGCGGAGCAGGTTGTGGTATTGCTACTGCGATCGTTTATTGGGTGATGTTTTTATCTATGTTGGTGTACTGTTATGTGTCAAAACAACTAAAACATGCACCATTATTTGAACGCTTTTATTGGCCACAATGGTCGCCAATAAAAGAAGTGCTCGTAATCGGCTTCCCTATTTCTATGTCTTTACTGTTCGAAGTCAGTTTATTTGCTGCTGTAGCTATTATTCTTGTGCCTTTCGGCGCAGAAGTAGTTGCAAGTCATCAAATTGCCATTAACTTTTCTGGTTTAGTATTTATGGTGCCATTAAGTTTAGCCATGGCTGTAACAATTCAAGTCGGTTTTGCCGTTGGGGATAAAAATTTAACAAAAGCAAAAGAGATTTGTCATTATTCACTTATATTATCTCTTATTATTGCCGTTGGTACTGCATTACTTACCGTTGCTTTTCGTTATGAGATCGCACAAATTTACACCATAGATAGAAAAGTTATAGAGCTGGCCGCTAGTTTGATGTTTTTAGCCGCTTTATTCCAATTTTCTGATGCCATACAAGTTATTTCTGCAGGCGCATTACGTGGCTATAAAGATACAAAATCAATTTTATATATTACCTTTTTCTCATATTGGGTGATTGGTTTAAGTTTAGGGCTTATTTTAGGCCTAACTAATTGGATAATTGAGCCTATTGGCCCTTATGGTTTTTGGATAGGTTTTATTTTGGGCTTAACAGCAGCAGCAATATTATTAGCGTGGCGTTTAAATTTCATTCAAAAACAAGCAGAAATGGCGCATTAATAAGCAAACAAACAGCTATTTAAATGAAACTGTTAAAACTGCTTGCAACTGAGATTTCATATCGCTAACATAGCGCCCGTTAGTTAATATTACTAACAACTGCTCGCTTAGCTCAGTTGGTTAGAGTACTTGCATGACATGCAAGGTGTCACTGGTTCGAGTCCAGTAGCGAGCACCATATTTTAGAAAAGGCTACCTTCGGGTGGCCTTTTTGCTTTCTGATGCTTTCTCAGGTGTTATTTAAGTTGCCATTGCTTCACTCAATATTTCAAAATCAACTCACTTTATTTAAAATAATTCACGCAAAACGCCTTTAATAAGGCAATCAAGAATTCTCAGTAATCACATTTCTACAGCGTAAGATAAGCTTTAGAAAGTACAAGTAAAATAGATTAGCTTGCCTTTTGCTTTTAGTTATCGATTTAAGAAAGGCAAATACTATTGTTCATTAATCTAATTTATATTTAAAAGAAAGCCCCCACCAACGTGGTGTTCCGTAGTAGCTTTCTGTTAAACCAAAACCAGCTTGAGCGGGCGTTCCAGATAAGTCAAAGGCCATAGTTCTATACTCTTTATCTGTTAGATTATTGACGAATGCAGAAATAGTCCAAGTATCTTTAGCATTGGTATAAGATAATCGGGCATTAGATAGAGCATACGAAGATTGCCGCCCTACGGGGGAGTTTTTAAGTTGAAAGTAATGGCTTGATAAGAACGTTGTATCAAATTGAGCAGCCACATAACCCTCCATTGCTTCCCATTCGTATCTTACTAAAGCATTTGTGTTCCATTCAGGCGTCATTATTGCTCGTCTATCAAGTAATTCACCATCAGGTTGCCTAAATGCATCTTCAACAACATTATCGATATATGCAACGCCAGCAATAATGACTAAACCTTCTAATGGCATGGCCTGAACTTCTATTTCTGCTCCTTTAACACTTGCATCTGTGTTAAAGACAAATGTTGTCAAACCTTCTAATCTAAATGCTTGGTAATCTTGATAATCATAATAATACAGCGCACTATTAATCCTTAAACTGTTATCTACTGACGACCACTTAAGGCCTAATTCATAAGCATCTAATATTTCTTCATCAAACCTCATGTCTTCAACACTACCGTTTAGCGGATTACCGTCTATTAGATCGGTTGGGTCAAGCGGTGCGTTAAAACCTGCAGCTTTAACCCCACGGTTATAACCTAAATAGAGCAAAGTATTATTATCCATTTGCCAATCGAATTGCAGCTTACCGGCAATTAAATCATCATCAATCGGCTCATACATACCATCATCTGTTAAGCCAAACACTTCTCCTAAACCACCCGCACCAGCACCTGATGCCCCGTAATGAAAATAATCGATATCAGTTTCTAAGCCAAATGCATCGTTTGAATTAACTTGTGATGAACCTGCGGAATCAAAAAGTGAAAAATAAGTGGTTAAATTGACATCTTTTTTTTCTTGAGACCAACGAATACCTGCGGTGAATGACAGTGACTCTGCAATGTCAATTTCAGCTTGAGCAAATAACGCGGTAGTTTGGGTTTCTGTTTGAAAAGGTGTATTTATACCAAGGTGATTGAGTGAGGCTTCATTCAAACCAAACCCTGGGAATTGCGCCGAGAAAAAATTTTGCGCTGGCGCCCCGTTTGAAAAATCGCCTTCTATATCAAGATAAAACGCACCGAAAACCCAATCAAGCGAATCATTAAAACCAGATACTCGTATTTCTTGAGAAAGCTGATCTAAATCACTTTTTAAAAAAAACGCAAAAAAATCGTTTGGTGAAGCATCAGAGTCTTCAAGGTAGTCTTTTTCAAGGTTTGAATAATCCGTGATAATGGATACGCTATATTCATAAAAATCCCAGCTAAAATTACTGGTAATGCCTGCAGTATTAAGCTTGTTATACCCAATAACATTATAAGCGCCTGAATGTACATCGTTGTCAGTGTCTTGGTAAAATGGTGCTAAAGAATCACCTGTTCCCTGTAGGTCTAATCCATCAAAATGTTCACCTAAGCCCGTGATAGGGTTTAAACGCGCGGAACTGTGGTCAAAAAAACCAGTGTTAATATCCTGTTCACCGACTCTTGCACTTAGCAGCCACTCGAGGTCTTCAAAATTTTCAAATAATAACTGGGCTCTTAACCCCCAGTCGTTGCCGTTATTAAGGTCTGTGCCAATACGGTTATCAATATAGCCATCATGCTTATTTATAACAACAGATAAGCGCCCTAAGATATCCTCTGATATTTCCCCGCTGATAGCGCCTTCAAATTTGCGCTGGTTATAAGCGCCAAATGTTAAACTTGCATAACCATCGGCTTCGCTAGTGGGCTTTTTAGAAATATAATGTACTAGCCCGCCAGTTGCATTACGACCAAATAAAGTACCTTGAGGCCCACGTAAAACTTCGACACGCTCCATATCAAATAGCTGAAAACCAGCGCCCGATGCATTACTTATATAAACATCATCAAGGTAGATAGCTACAGGTGACTCTTGATGATCCCCCGAGAAGTCATTTTGCCCAACTCCCCGAATGCTAATAAAATATGACGAGGGGCCATTAGGCTGAATAGTTGTGACGCCCGGAGCCATGTCTGTAACTTCTTGAGCATTGTCCATACCTAGCTCGCTCAGCTGCTCGCCAGTAAGTACAGTTACTGAAATACCAACAGACTGTAGAGGCTGGATTCTTTTTTGAGCTGTCACTTCAATTATTTCAATAGCGGACTCTGTGCTCTCTGCAGAAAAAATACTTAAAGATACAGCAATAGAAACAACTATTTTTGATCTCTTAAACATCTTATTTTCCAATTAATTTACTATTAACTAACGGTTCAAGCCGAAGACGATATTAGCTCATAAAGTATGCTTTATTGAGTATAGTGTAGTTAAATAATTTGAACGTATATTTGTGGGAAGAGCAAATAAATTAAAAAGCTCAAGTTGTTTTGATTTAAAGAGATAATCCGTTGTAATCAACATTTACATTGCCAACTACAAATCATCTCAAAAAAGAATAAAATAGAATATTACTTAATTATTATGCTAGTTGACGAGATGCGCATATCACTAGACTATCATATTTATTAAAGGGTACTCATTTAATAAATATGATATTAAAAATGCCTCAAAGGTGAGGCATTTAACTTAACCTTGCTTGGCCATATTCCATTTAAAAAGAACAAATATTTAAAACGGCTCTGAGCTCTTTAATTCTATACTAGCGTTTAACTAGTTGACGATAATGATAAATGTGTGAGCAATATCTGCCCATTGAATACCGTCATGTGCATTTACCTCTAGTGTATACCAGCCAGCGACGTCTGGAGTAAACTCTGTTGTCGCCACTGCGGAGTTACTAAATACTGGGCTTGAACCTGTAGGCTTATCAGTAACTTCCCATTTGTACGTCATTTCAGCGCCTTCAACATCAATAGCGTTTACCGTTAAGGAGATAGGGCTACCTACTGTCACCCCACCAGGAATATCGACTGGCTGAATAACAGGTGGGTGATTTATTGCTGCACGAATTAGTTTGGTAGCTGGCTCTGAAGTTAATGAGCTATCACTTACCTCTAACGACACTAGATAATCGCCCTCTTCATCTAAATATAAATTGCCATTTTGGCTACTGGTATTACTCATCTGTGTTTCACTTCCTGCGGGTTTAGATATTAATCGCCACTTATAAATAAGATTTGTATTACTACCATCAGGATCAACACCTACGCCATATAAGGTTATATTTTCTCCTTGCGTTACAGAGTATTGGTTAAAATTAATAGCTGCGATTGGGGCTACATTAACCGCTGTAACAGAAAATGTATGACTATTTTTAACTGAAGCGATACCATCAGATACGGTCAGCTCCGCTATATACTCACCATAAGAATTACTACTGAACGTTGCTTCATTTGTCGTTGCATTAATCAAAGTAAACTGTGAATTATCTGGTTGCTTAATTATCTGCCATGCAAAGTTCAGTTCATCTTCATCAGGGTCACTAGCACTCGCCGATAACGTTAGATCGGTATTTGCTTCAACGTTTACTTGCGTTGTATTAATAGTTACCGTTGGTACGCTATTTACGACGATACTGTCTGCAGTGATTACTTCCTCTACTGTAGCTACCACGCCATCGACATCGGTTAATGTTAATTTAACCTTATATTCTCCTACTTTATCAGCATTGAAGTAAGTTTCTACTGTGGAAATGTTGCTTAATTGTGCAAGGCTTGACGTAGGTTTTTGTACAATTTGCCAATTAAAATCGGTGGTTTTGTAGAGTTCACTACTTGCTCCTGAGACCGTAACCGTATCTCCTTGCTTAACAGAGTCGACCATAGAGATTACGGCGACCATTTGGCTTTTTTCTTCTACCGTTACTTGTAAGCTTGTTTTCCCTTTAACAGACTTTTCATCTGTCACAGTTAAACTAACATCGTAAGTTCCAATGCTTTCAGCAATAAAGTCAATTTGGGTATTAGTTGACGTTATTGCCAATGTGCTACCATCTGGTGTATTTACCTGCCATTGATAACTAATAGTATCTTTGTCAGGATCATTACTTTTTGCACCATCTATGACGATAACATCACCTTGCTGAACAGACTTATTGACTAAAAAAACTGAAGCGATAGGCGCTCTATTTTTAGGGGGGCTAGCAACTGGTGGCTCACCTTCGCTAGATCCACTACCACAGGCAGTCAATAACGCTATTAAATATAGGCTTGCGATCTTAGTTAATGTTAATTTCATTTTTACTTCATTCCTTTTTAGTACTATCAGATAACTTTAAACAATTACTGACGTAAATTTCATCCAGAGTTAAATATTCTCATTAGCTTTTAGCATGTGCGGTTTTGAAACACTTTTAATATAAGCGGATAAATCAACCAACTGACTAAAAATTGGCTGAACAAAAACAATCCATTTTCATTTAATGCTAAAAACGAGTTCATGAAACACCGCTCTCTTTAACATGACGTGTTAAGGTTAATTATATTGGGAAATAATTA
>Ga0209396_1006474_pt1 | contig 10715 bp, 1 predicted proteins | sample GOMGulsemesocosm_6_FD_184638 | JGI IMG/M metagenome (GOLD analysis project Ga0209396, IMG submission 184638) | Methane-oxidizing microbial communities from mesocosms in the Gulf of Mexico - GOM8C Gulf of Mexico (SPAdes) (version 2) | ecosystem: Environmental > Aquatic > Marine > Cold seeps... | reverse complement strand
CAAGAACACCCCGGCGCTTAATCTTAGGCACAACCCTGAACGAATCTGGCTGCGCCTGCCCCTACGCAATACTAGTGCAACAACAGGTAAATGGGTGTTCCGGGTAACGGCCAATATTCATGCGGATGTATATCGTAAACACGAAGGGGCGTTTGAGCTGTTGGCCCGATTTTCTGAGCAGGAGTTTAAACCGGGTTATGCAGAGATTACCTTAGGTTTAACTGGGGTGTTTGATCTGGCTGCTGGAGAGGCCTCCGAGCTTTATATTTTATTGGCGCCGTACCAGTTTCGTGCCAATTATATTGAGATATTGAGCGAACAGAGTGTAAGCAGTATCAATACTAAAGAGGTGCTCTTCATCGCGGTGGCTTTTGCCATCGTGCTCACCCTAACATTGGTAAATGTAGCGCACTTTTTTATTCTTAAGCGGCCGGTACATTTATATTTTGTGTTATTGCAGATTGCGCTTACCGGAATGATTCTTGGCGTGTCTGGCGCTGGGCTACGCTTTGTATGGCCGATGTTCCCCTTTCTGGATGGCAAGCTCACGCTTATGTCCGTGTTTTTTGCGCATGCCGCGCTTGTGCAGTTTATGCGTTCCTTTTTTGAGACACATATTAATGCGGCCCGTTTAGATGTTTTTTATCGGGCAGTTATTGCATTTTGTATTGCCATGGCCGTAGTTGCCCTCATTGATTATCGTCCTGCCAGCTTTGTTTTTATTTATACCGAGGTGTTATCCCTAGTCACTGTATGTGCTTCAGCCATCTTGTTTTGGTATAGAGGTATTCCCTTAGCGAAGTATTATCTGGTGGGTTGGTGCATCATTCTTCTGGCTTCCGCGGCGGGAATACTGATCGAAAAGGTGGGTTATACTGGCATTCAAACCAATGAAATATTGCAAATTTCCTGGGTAATAGAAGCTTTTGTCATGTTTTTTGCCTTAACCCAACAGGTGAACGGCATTAGGCTGGTTCGTGATAGACAACAGCAGGATATGCTGGTGCTTTATCGCGAGCGAAATATTGAAGCCAATAAATTACTGGATGCCGAAAAAGAACGACTGTCCCTGCTTAACAAATATAAGCATCAGCTGGAGCATATCGCCTCGGTGAGTCATGATATGTCCCAGCCCGTGCAATCGCTTAAAATGACCATCGAAGCATTGGCACTTACCCAAAGTGAAAACCCTTATACGCAAACGCTGACCACCTCAGTTGGTTACCTTGATAACTTGATGGCAGAAGTGATCAGTGATGCAAAAACCGAGTACCAAGCTCAGCATACGCTGGTAGCCGTGAGTGACGTATTTCGAGAATCTATCGAGTTGCATCGACGAGAGGCCCAAGCCAAGGGCATTCAGCTGCATTATTTTAATAGCCTGCAAACCATCGATGTATCCCGGGTGGTGTTACAGCGAATTATTAATAACTTGGTCAATAATGCGGTCTCACATACCCACTCCGGGAAAGTATTGTTGGGTTTAAGACGGCGACAACAAGCGCTTTGTATACAGGTGATGGATACCGGCGAGGGAATGTCTGAGGCGAAAATTCAGGCTTTATTAAAGCCGTTTATTGGCGAAAACACAGATCAGCGCCATTACGGCTTGGGTCTGTCTATCGTCAAAACATTGTGCGCTGAATCTGGTTTTAGCTTCGATATAAAAGCCCAGCCTGGAAAAGGCTGTTGTATTTCTATTCTTATACCCATTGATCATTAACCCTTGAGACGCCCTGGGGAGTCTGTGATCGAGCCTGCTCGTTAATCAATTTTCCTGGGTTCGGTGATGCCAAATTCTAAATGAGTCCTGCATCGGTGGCGGTTTTAATGAGTTGTGCCAGGTTACGAACCTTTAGCTTTTTCATTAAGTTGATGCGGTGATTGTCAACCGTTCTAACTGAGATGCTAAGTAACTGGGCAATTTCGCCATTACTTTTGCCGGCCACCAGTATTTCCAGAACTTGTGATTCACGGTTGGTGAGTGAAAAAGAGTTATCGTCTATTAGTTGCAGAATATCAGGCTGTATATACCGTTTTCCCTTAGTGACACATTCAATGGCCTGCTTTAATTCGGCGGGTTTCATGCTCTTCATTAATAAGCCGTTAATGCGCGCAGAGCTCTCCATAATACTTTTAAACATGGCCACATGTTTTAACCCGGTGAGCACTACGATTTTAAGGTTGGGTTGTTGTGCCCTGATTTCTCGCAGGGTGGAAATCAATTCCCCCTTTGGCATATCGTAATCCGTCAGCAAGATATCAGCCCCGCTGGCCGATATATTTTCAGCTAATTCGGCAATATCGTTGGCTTCGCCTACTATCTCGTAGCCTAGGGCGGTGAGTAGATGAATCATGCCGGCGCGGACAATGCTGTGGTCATCTGCAATAAATATTTTCACTACTGCTGTTTACCTTCTTTGCGGACGCGATAGGTTCGCCCTGAATCTGTCCTAATTTAACATATTTATGCCGGTTATAGGGTTTTCCTTTGCCAAGCAAGGCATTTCGGTGCCTACCTGGCCACCCTTTGAAAAACCCATCGAGGCACGTCTGATCATGGAAAACGACAAATATAGGTGATTTAACGCATAGGCCTACCCCCCCTTTTTTCAGTACTCTTTGGCGTGATGCGGTGCGTCCGACCTGGATCAATTTAAAGAATAGTGCATTCAAAGTACAAGGTGATTTCTAAATATGAGCAGGGCCTGAACCTTACTCATGGAGCCACTTTAGAAAATGAAAACGAAAGGTAGAAAATGCAAAAGAATATTTTGAACATTAGTTTGCTCCTCGCATTGACGCTGTTAACGATGATTCCAGCACATGCTTCATTATTTCGTGGTGAAACGGTTTTTGGCTCAGCGAAATTTAATTTTCTCTACAACGATGTTACCAAGCGCTTTAATAATTTTGAACTTAGCTTCACTCATGACCATGGTGGTACCATAGATGAACATACTTACGTCTTAACCACAGAGGATGATAATGGTAATGAACTCTATGGTGAGAGCCTCTTTCTCATATTAAAGAATGGGCTTAACGGGCCCACTACGCTTCAGCATTTTAATGTTGCCGGTACAAAGGTTTATATTGGAAAAGTGGGCGCGGCGTTCATTACCTACAGCAGCTATTCTTGTAGGGGTGAACAGGGGATTTATGACAACCAGTTCGCACTTTGTGTTGATGGTAGCGATCTGTTCTTTCATCAGGGGGGCGTAGGTAGGGTCACAAATATCGAAACACTTGCCGCCACAGATAACCCTCAAACCATTACCTTTAATCCTTTGCCAGACAAAGCCTGGAACGCTGGCGATTTTGATGTAAGTGCTACCAGTGATTCTTCTTTAACCGTCACGTTTACTTCAAACACACCCTCTGTATGTATCGTTAGAAATGGTTTAGTCGTCACACGTACAATGGGGACATGTTCTATTACTGCTTCACAATGGGGCGATGTTAACTACAGTCCAGCAACTGAAGTGGTGCAAGAATTTACGATTACCCAAGCCACTCAATCTATTGATTTTTCCCCCTTGGCCACTAAGTTTTCTGGCGATACCGGCTTTAATTTAAGTGCTACGGCTTCGTCCACATTGCCCGTGGTTTTTGCCTCCACCACTTCACCTGTGTGTACTGTATCGGGTAACTCAGTTGTATTAGTTTCACTGGGCAGATGTTCTATTACTGCCTCTCAGTCTGGTAATGGGAGCTATTTCGCTGCAGAAGATGTGAAGCGCAGTTTTATTGTGAGCGACCAAGTTGATACCGATAAGGATGGGGTAAGTGATGCCACAGAAACCCTGGAGGGCACTGATCCTAATGATGCCAATTTCACTGCACTTAATCGTTCTTTGACGCCTTTATGGGCACTGAGTACCTCCTATAATAGCGGTGGTTTAGTGCCGGCCAACCTTATTAATGAAGTTGGTTTAAGCACGGATGAATTTGCCAAGTATGCGACCCATGATGGTGTGTTAGCCAATCACTGGGGAACGGGAAGTATCGATGGTGGCTTGGCAGGGCCTACTCATACCGAATCAGGTGCTGCTTTGTCTGCATTGGATGGGCAAGCCGTTGTTTTTGATTTAGGCAGTACTAGATCCATTGATGGGGCTTTTGTTTGGAATTACGCGCAGGATTGGCAGCCAGCCGTCAGGTCCATAGAGGTGTTTGTATCAACAGATACAGACCCATTAACGGCGAGTTTTACCAGTGTGGGTACCTTTGATCTATTCCACGCGGGCACTAATCCAATGCCCAATGCAACACTTGCCTGGACGGCTGTATCGGCCCAATTGATTAAATTTAACATTCTTACGGCGCAACGGTTTATAGGTTATAGCGTTGCCGGTTTGTCTGAAGTGAAAATTCGTCTTGCTGATACCGATGGCGATCATGTGAGTGATGAAGCCGATACTTATGCAAACATTTCGTTAAGCGGGCGAATTGATTCCGACAAAGACGGCATTCCAAATGATTGTGATGCCGCGTGTATTTCAACGGGTATGAGTGCGGACAGTGATGATGATAATGATGGTGTACTGGACGTAAATGATGTTTTTCCACTTATTTCACTGGCTGGCCGCACCGATACCGATGGTGATGGTGTGCCAGATAGCTGTGATGCAAATTGCTTAAGCACAGGTTTGGTTGCCGATGCATTACCCAATGATGCTACTGAATATTTAGATACAGATGCAGACCTAATTGGTAACAACACGGATGACGATGATGATGGCGACAGTGTGCTGGATGTGAATGACGCGTTTCCTTTGATTAGCGTGACAGGTTATACCGATACTGATAATGATGGTCGCCCCAATGATTGTGATACGGCTTGTGTGGCATTGGGTATGACCGCAGATACCGATGATGACGGCGATGGCTTTACTGATACGTTGGAATTAACGGAGGGGTCTGATCCTTTAGTTAATGCATCTGTGCCGCTAGACTTAGCGCTTACTCCCACCAGTGCATTATCAACCTCTTATATTGATAGCGCCTTATCTGCCACCGCCTTAATAAATGCTTCCGGCTTAACCGCAGGGATTTTGACCAAGTATGCTACTCACGTATCAGACGCCAGTGGTGAATCACAATCCATGTGGTTGTCCGGTGGTATTGATGGTGGTTTAGGCGGCCCTGTGGGTTCCCCGCCAGCGGCGAATACGCAAGCCGTGGTATTTGATTTAGGCGCTGAATTTATTATTGATGGTGCCTATATCTGGCAGCATAGCCAGGTGGCCTGTTGTACCGGTAGAGGGGTTAATCAGTTTGAAGTATTGGTAACAAGCGATACCGATCCATTAACCGCTATTTTTACCAGTTTAGGTAATCACTCAATTAATATCACCGGGGCTACTAATACCGAACCCTCACAAACCATTTCATTTTTAGCCACCAGTGCTGTGCGCCTGGTAAAATTTAAAGTTATCAGCACCCATGGCGACACCTATGTGGGGTTAAGTGAAGTGCGACTGCGTTTGGCTGATACCGATGGCGATCTAATCCCCAATGCCACCGATACCGATGATGACGGTGATGGCATTCCTGATGCCTCAGATAATTGCCCAATTGATTCAGATGTTGCCAATATCAATACCGATGGCGATGCTTTTTGTAATACCAATGATACCGATGATGATAACGACGGTGTCCTGGATGATTTAGATAGCTGCTTGACCGCCGACTTACACTTGAGTGCAGATAATGATACGGATGGTTGTGATGATGCCAATGAAGATTTGGATGATGACAACGATAACGTTTTAGATGTAAACGATGCCTACCCTCTCATAAATCTGGGTGGTCTTACCGATACCGATGGCGATGGTCGCCCCGATACCTGCGACACAAGTTGTCAGGCATTAGGCATGGCTGCCGATACCGATACTGATGCAGACGGCGTACTGAATGCCGCAGATAACTGTCCGTTAAATGCCAATGCAACACAAACCGATAGTGACCTAGATGGTTTAGGCGATAGCTGTGATGCCATCACCAATGCCAGTGTCAGCATCAGTGAACCTAGCAGCGCGAACACTACGGCAGGCCCAATTACTTATACGCTTAACTATTCAAATGCCGATACGGTAACCTTAACTGCCGCCGATATTACGCTAAATAAAACCGATGATGCGAATGCGCAAGTGAGTGTATCGGGCAACGGCAACGCCACTCGCACGGTTACTTTATCTAATATTACCGGCAGTTTTGGCACACTTAGCATCAGCATTGCCGCGAATACTGCCAATAATTTTTCTGAAGATGGACCGGCAGTGGCGGTAGGGCCGTCATCAATCATTACTGTTGATAATCCTCCAACGATGACCATCGGCAGTCCTGTTGATAGTAGTTTTGGTAGTTTTATTACCCTGGACTATATCGTGACTTATAACGGTGCCAGCAATATCACATTGGCCGCGTCTGATATCACCTACACCCAATCTTTGGTTCCCAGCGGAGATGCTCCTGATGAGGTTACTGTATCCGTGTCAGGCAGTGGCACCTCAACTCGCACAGTACGTCTCCAGGTGTTTGCCCGTTTTGACGGAGCTATTAGCTTTGATATTGCGCCGGGGTCGGCCACAGATGCCACTGGCAATCAGGCGTTAGTATCTGGCCCGAGCCCTGTTCATGTTCACGATGTAAATACCCCGAATCTCAATACTATTGTTAGACATAATCCATTTTTATCGCCAACCGCCGCAACGTCGTTAACCTGGAGACTGACATTTAGCGAAGCGGTTGAAAATGTTGATGCTACTGATTTTGTGGTAACTGGTGTGGTAGCAACGCCTGCGGTGCAGGCGGTTAATGCCTCAACTTATGATGTCACCGTCAGTGGCGCTGTTTTGGATGGATTGAGCGGAACCACGGTGACGTTGGATTTGAATGCGGCCAATAATATTAGCGATCTGGCGGGGAAAACGTTAAGTGCTCTGACGCCAGCTTGGGATAACCAGAATACGTTTGTGGTTGATACGGTGGCGCCGACGTTAATGAGTGTGACCCGTGTGACAAGCAGTCCCACTAACGCCGACAGTGTCGCCTGGGATTTTGTATTTTCTGAAGAAGTGAATAGTATTACTGCGGCGGATTTCCATATTTTGGGTACCACCGCTTCTCTTTCCGACAGCGGTGGCGGCACCACGGTTAGGGTGACCGCATCGAATGGTGATTTGGCCAGTTTAAATGGTGATGTGAGCATCGCTTTATCTTCTACAAGCACCATCACGGATTTGGCCGGCAATACCTTGACCGATCGTAGTGTGCAAGGCAGCAATGAAAATACTTTAACCGTAGACAATAGCGGGCCGGGTATTTCTATTAGCGCCCCAAGCGCGGCGCAATCGGATAACGGGCCGGTGTCTTACACCGTCACCTATACAGGTGCTAACGCCATCACCCTAGTTAACGGCGATATCACTCTGAATAAATTCGGTTCGGCCGACGGTACCGCAACGGTATCGGGCACCGGCAACAGTACACGCACAATTACACTCAGTAGCCTAGCGGGTTTAGGCACTCTGGGTTTTAATATTTCAGCCAATACCGCCACGGATACACTGGGTAATCCGTCTGCCGCAAATTCATCAACCACTTTTAAGGTGGGCAGAGCAGCCCAGGTAATTACTTTTTCTGGCTTGTTAGATAAAACCTTTGGGGATGCTGGTTTCCCTGTGAGTGCCGCCGTTGATTCTAATTTAGAGGTTAGTTTTACCTCGGATACTGCGAATGTTTGTACGGTGGCGGGTAACACCATATCGATTAAAAGTGCTGGCGACTGTTCTATTAGGGCCTCGCAAATTGGTGACGCTACTTATGCGCCAGCAACGGATGTGGTGCAGAGCTTCACGGTATTTAAAGCCAATCAGGCAATTACCTTTAGTACCTTGTCCAATAAGAATTTTGGTGATATTAGTTTTAACCTGAATGCCAACAGTGACTCTGATCTGCAGGTTACCTTTGTATCTACTACGGCAGCGGTATGTACCGTTAGTACGGTGAACACAGTGAGTACGGTAAGCCTGGTCACGGTAGGTACCTGCAGCATTACCGCATCACAAGCGGGTGACGGTAATTATTTTGCGGCTGCGAATAAGAGCCAAAGTTTTACCATTAACGATACCAGTGCCCCTGTCATTGAATTGAATGGCGCTGACCCGCAAGATATTGAGGTGGGTTATGCCTACAGCGAACTCGGTGCCATGGCTTCCGATAATATTGATGGTGATGTGAGCGCTTCCATCGTTATTAATAGTATGGCTGTTAATACCGGTGAGGTTGGCAGTTACAGTGTGACCTATAACGTGAGCGACACGGCGGGTAATTTGGCCACTCAAATTACGCGTACGGTCAATATCACTCCCGATGTGACGATTCCAACCATCACGTTAACCGGTGTTAATCCGCAAAATATCGAACTGGGCAATGCCTACATTGAACTGGGTGCCACCGCTTTAGATAATATTGATGGGGATATCAGTGGCACAATTACCATTGATGCCAGCGCGGTGGATGTAAATTCCCAGGGTAGCTACACCGTCACCTACAACGTGTTAGATGCCAGTGGCAATAATGCGTTACAACTTACCCGCACCGTCAATATTACTGCCGATAAAACTCTGCCAACTATTTTGTTAAGTGGTATTAACCCACAAAATATTGAAGTGGGTAATGCCTACAGCGAACTGGGTGCCACCGCAACAGACAATATTGACGGGGATATCAGTGCTGCCATTACCATTGATGCCAGTGCGGTGAATATTAATGCGCTTGGTTCGTACAGTGTTTTCTACAATGTGAGCGACGCAGCCGGTAATGCCGCGGCACAAGTCACCCGTACCGTAAATATTACTCCCGACGTAACGATTCCGGTGATTTCATTAACTGGAACAAATACACAAAATATCGAAGTGGGTAATGCTTACAATGAATTAGGCGCAACTGCATTAGATAATATTGATGGTGATATTAGTGGTGCAGTGACCATTGATGCCAGTGCGGTGAATATTCATGCGCTAGGCTCGTACCAGGTTATTTACAACGTGGGCGACGCAGCAGGTAATGCAGCGGCACAAGTTACCCGTACCGTAAATATTACCGCTGACGTAACGATTCCCGTGATTTTACTCACCGGTGCTAACTCACAAGATATTGAAGTGGGCACTGCCTACAGTGAATTAGGCGCAACGGCTTTAGATAATATTGATGGGGATATCAGTGGCACAATTACCATTGATGCCAGTGCGGTAGATGTAAATTCCCAGGGTAGCTACACGGTCACCTACAACGTGTTAGATGCCAGTGGCAATAGCGCGCTACAACTTACCCGTACCGTCAATATTACCGCCGATAAAACTCTGCCCACCATATTGTTAAACGGTGTTAACCCACAAAATATTGAAGTGGGTAGTGCCTACAGCGAACTGAGTGCCACCGCCTTAGATAATATTGATGGTGATATTAGCCCATCAATTGTGATTGATGCCAGTGCAGTGAATATTAATTCGGTAGGCTCGTACCATGTAATTTATAACGTTACCGACGCAGCAGGCAATACGGCGGTACCAGTAACTCGTGCCGTTAATATAACCAGCGACGTAACCATTCCTGTGATCTCTCTAAATGGGGTCGATCCACAAAATATCGAATTGGGCAACGCCTACAACGAATTAGGCGCCATTGCTTTAGATAATATTGACGGTGATATTAGCGCAGCAATTGTTATTGATGCCAGTGCAGTGAATATTAATGCGGTAGGCTCATACCAGGTTATTTATAACGTTGTCGACGCAGAAGGTAATGGGGCAGTTGAAGTAAAACGGTCCGTTAATATTACCGCCGATGCAACCGTTCCTGTTATTTCAATTACAGGGGCTAACCCGCAATCATTTGAACTGGGTACTGCTTATAACGAACTAGGTGCTACTTCTTTTGATAATATTGATGGTGATATTAGTGCATCAATTTTAATTGATGCCGCTGCCGTGAATATCAATGCGGTAGGTTCTTACAATGTTATTTATAACGTTACCGACACAGCCGGGAATATGGCGGCACAAGTAAGCCGTACGGTTAATATTACCGCCGACGTGACTATCCCTGTGATTTCACTCACCGGTGCCAGCCCACAAAACATCGAAGTGGGCAATGCCTATATTGAACTGGGTGCTACCGCTTTAGATAATATTGATGGGGATATCAGTGGCACAATTACCATTGATGCCAGCGCGGTGGATGTAAATTCCCAGGGTAGTTACACGGTCACCTATAACGTGTTAGATGCCAGTGGCAATAATGCGCTACAACTTACCCGTACCGTCAATATTACCGCCGATAAAACTCTGCCAACTATTTTGTTAAGTGGTATTAACCCACAAAATATTGAAGTGGGTAATGGCTACAGCGAACTGGGTGCGACGGCAATAGACAATATTGACGGGGATATCAGTGCTGCCATTACAATTGATGCCAGTGCGGTGAATATTAATGCGCTTGGTTCGTACAGTGTTTTCTACAATGTAAGCGACGCAGCAGGTAATGCCGCGGCACAAGTCACCCGTACCGTAAATATTACTCCCGACGTAACGATCCCAGTGATTTCATTAACCGGTGTTAACCCACAAAATATTAATGAGGGTAGTGCCTATAGCGAGTTGGGTGCCACGGCAATAGACAATATTGACGGGGACATCAGTGGCGCACTT
>Ga0209396_1006470_pt1 | contig 10717 bp, 10 predicted proteins | sample GOMGulsemesocosm_6_FD_184638 | JGI IMG/M metagenome (GOLD analysis project Ga0209396, IMG submission 184638) | Methane-oxidizing microbial communities from mesocosms in the Gulf of Mexico - GOM8C Gulf of Mexico (SPAdes) (version 2) | ecosystem: Environmental > Aquatic > Marine > Cold seeps... | reverse complement strand
ATACGGAATTAGCCGATCCTTCGTTGGCAACAAACTTACAGCAATACTTTTTTGAGAAAGAACAAAGCGAAATTAAACGCATAGCGGCATTGGTTCGTTTTTTTGAATTAGATAAATGCTTAAGCCGTAATTTGTCTTTATATTTTGATGATCAACAAGTCCCTCAAAACTGTGGGCATTGCTCTGTTTGTCGTGGGCAAGTTGCGAAACTGGAATATTCTTCGCCACTTAACTGGCCTAACGATGAACTGCTTAAAGGTTACTTAATTGAGTTGATTGAACATATGAAGCATAAAACCAGTGCCGAGCTTTCAATAGACACGCAAAGTCGATTTTTAACGGGTTTAATGGTGCCACTTTTTAGCCGAAATAAAGTGAAGCAACTGCCAGGCTTTGCTTGTTGCGAGAATATTCGTTATCAGGAGGTGCGAAATAAAGTAGCTCAACTATAGGTGATGTAAACTTCTAGGTTACATAGTTTTGTACTAAAATATCTAGCATTAACAGTAAAAAAAAGACGCTTTACGCGTCTTTTTTAATTCTGGTTTAAGCGAGTCGTTTGAAATAAACTAGTGCTCGTGACCACAACCACCTTCGCCGTGAACATGGCCGTGGGTTAATTCGTCTTCTGTAGCATCTCGAACTTCTAAAATATCCACGTCAAACTTTAAATCAATACCCGCTAAAGGGTGGTTGCCATCAACAGTTATTTCGTCATCAGTTACGTCGATAACAATAACTGTTTGCTCACCATCATCAGTTGTTGCGCGCAATTGTGAACCTACAGCTAGGTCTTCAACGCTATCAAACATGCTTTTCGGTACGGTTTGTACAAACTCATCATGGCGGTCACCATAGGCATTTTCTGCACTAACAGCTACTTCAAACTTGTCACCAACTACATGGTCAACTAATGCGTCTTCTAATCCTGGAATTAAGTAACCTGTACCATGAATAATCGATAATGGTTTGTGATCATAAGAGCTATCAATTAACGTATCATCACTGTCTGATACAGCGTAATGTAATACGACAACTTTGTTTTCTGAAATTTTCATTGGATATCCTAACTTTTAAGTAAATTTTAACTGTTTTTGCGTTTTGACCAACACATAATTAAAGATTATAAGGTAATTCGACGACAGATAGTGACGATTCTTCTTGTTTTTTGATACGCAATTTAGTGGTCGCGTCAATATCACTGGCTAAAACGGCTTGCAAATAACAACAACCGTCATCACTGATATAACTTGCTAATACATCACCAGCTTTACGCCAGTTCTCACCTAATTGTTGTTCAATAATATCGCCAGCTTGTATCATGCCATTATTCGCTTGCGGCGCTGTTCCTTGTAAAGAAAATAACGCGCGCTTGTTTTTGCCTAAATACTGCATGCGAGCAACAGTTTCTTGGCCTAAGTAACATCCTTTAGTGAAGCTTATACCGTGAATCGCCTGTAAGTTCAGCATTTGCGGAACATAAGAAGATACAGTTTCTGGTGCTAATAGTGGAAAACCTTCGTTAATTTCAATTAAATCCCACAAGTTTTGTGAGTAAATAGTTAAATCAAAATTTGTAATTATTTTCTCTATATTTTCTTTATTATCAATAAGTAAGTAACGCTTTTGTTTACCAGCTAGGTAAACAATAGACGTGCTTCCTACTTCTAATACTGGCGTTAAACTGTTTGGTAATTCAACGAATTGTTGGTGCAATACTTCAGTGGCATTTTTTCCAGCAACAGCATAAAACGCTAACTCTTCAGTTTTTTCAATGGTGACTTTGGCAAAAACACCGAACTTTTTCAGTTCAGATAATGATGCGCTAGTACTTGTTGTTGGTTGTAATAATAAATGTGCTTTTTGGCGATTTATCATTCGAAACACTGAAAACACTTTACCTTTAGCGTCACAATGGGCACCAATTAATAGGTTATTATCTTCAAGCATATTTACATCACAAGTTACTTGGCCTTGTAAGTATTTACTTTGCTCGTCACCAGATAAAGCAATTGCGCCATATTCAGCTAAGCTAATAGCGAAAGCATCGGGTAAGTTATCGTAATTAGGTAATGCAGTTACAAGGGAGTTTGTCATATTAATATCGCGCTATCATTCTAGGGTTAATCAAATAATGAGGACTTTATTAAATATTTCAAGGTAATCATTCTTATTCAGTACTTTATTTTAATTGAACACACAAACATTATTGTATTGGTTAATGACTTTGTTAGAATACGCGCAGATTATATTTTTAATGGTGTTATATGTCACTAACCGATAATAAACCGCGTTTGAGATGGGCTTGCCGTCGTGGAATGCTTGAATTAGATGTGCTTTTTATGCCTTTCGTTGAAGAGGCTTACGATTTGCTTTCAACAAAAGATAAGCAAATTTTTGAACGTTTATTAGAAGAGCAAGATCCGGTATTATTTGCTTGGTTTATGGGGCATGAAGTTTGTGAAGACAAAGAACTTAACGACATGGTCCAGTTTATTCTCGGTCGCGTTAAAATATAACATTGATGTTGACAGAACACGTGAAAAGCTAAAGTTTTTACGTGTTCATTCTCTATTATCTAAAAGTTTCACTCTAACACTCACCGGCGAGTGCCAGTTTTCACCTCAAGATATAAAGCAGCTTAGTGGGGCAAGTAGAATTGGCTTTTATGGATGTTGGTTAGCTTTTGAAAATGAAAACTCGACAAACATGTCTTTATTTAAAAAACTACTGCAAAAAATTAGCCCACTAACCGTCTTTATATCAAAAAGTAGCGTCTCACCCAAGCAATACTCTCGATTATGCCGAGTCGTCATGAGGTTAAATGTGGCTGCTAAAACAGGGTAATATGCCTCTAAGCTAACCCTTAGGTGTTAATACTGTTGTTGTAGGTGTCTCAGACAGTTCAGGGTGATCTAACGTGTAATGCAGTCCTCTACTTTCCTTGCGTTCCATCGCACATCGAATGATCAATTCAGCTACCTGAACCAGGTTTCTTAATTCTAATAAATTATTACTGACACGAAAGTTTTGATAATAATCATCCATTTCTTTTTGCAATAATTCAACACGATGCAACGCACGCTCTAAACGTTTTGTTGTACGAACAATACCGACATAATCCCACATAAATAAGCGGAGTTCATGCCAATTATGCTGAATAACAACTTCTTCGTCTGAATCAATAACACGACTTTCATCCCATGCTGGTAGGCTTTTAATAGCTTGTTGATGGTCAATGTTTTGTTCAATATCTAAAGCTGCCGCACGAGCAAAAACTAAACATTCTAACAATGAGTTACTTGCCATGCGATTAGCTCCGTGCAAGCCCGTATAGGCAACTTCACCAATGGCGTATAAGTTATCAATGTCCGTTTTACCTTTTTTATTGATCATTACCCCTCCACAAGTATAGTGGGCGGCAGGAACAACAGGCATAGGTTGTTTAGTCATATCAATACCTAACGATTTTGTTTTTTCATAAATGTTAGGGAAATGTTGTTTGATAAAAGCGGGGCTTTTATGACTAATATCTAAGTACATGCAATCAGCACCAAGACGTTTCATTTCAAAATCAATCGCTCGAGCAACAATATCGCGAGGAGCTAGCTCTGCTCGTTCATCAAAGCTCGGCATAAATCGACTACCATCAGGTCGACGTAAAATAGCACCTTCTCCACGTAATGCTTCTGTTAATAGGAAATTACCAGCATCAGGGTGAAATAGACAAGTAGGGTGGAATTGGTTGAATTCCATATTAGCGACACGACAACCTGCACGCCACGCCATAGCAATACCGTCACCACTGGCAACATCAGGATTTGATGTATATTGATAAACTTTACTTGCACCACCGGTTGCTAAAATAGTTTTTTTAGCAAAAATTCGTTCTACGCGTTCATTGTCTCGATTCCAAATATAGGCGCCTATACATTTATTTTCTGTTGTTTTTACGTTATTTGTTGGTTCACACACTAAATCAACCGCATTGTAGCGTTCGAAAATACGTATACGGCTGTGGTTTTTAACTTGATCAACTAATGTGGTTTGAATTGCTTGGCCTGTGGCATCAGCAGAGTGCAGAATACGACGATGACTATGACCACCTTCTCGTGTCAAATGGTAACGTAGCTCACCGTTATCACCTTCTTCCTGATCAAAGTCAACGCCTTGACCAATAAGCCACTCTAAGCAAGCACGCGCATTTTCGGCCGTATATTGAACGACTTCTTGGTCACACAAACCTGCACCAGCAATTAAAGTGTCATTAACATGTGAGTCAATACTGTCGTTTTCATCAAATACGGCGGCAATTCCACCTTGGGCATAAAAAGTAGAGCCCGCATTAACTAAAGCTTTGCTGAGCACAACAACATCAGAATTTTTTGCTAAATGCAGAGCAAGTGTTAAACCGGCCGCACCGCTACCAATAATGAGTACGTCACAGTTATGTTGTTTGTTCATAAAGTTTTGATTTTGATGTATCCTATATATAGCAGGAATCTTAACGGTTATTCGCGCTTGGGAACAGGGAAAACAGGTAGTATTTAAAGATATTTATAAGTTTATTTGAAATTAAATGAATATTTTTAGAACTTTTTCAAATAAGTGCAGTCCTACTTGTTGTGTTTGTCATGAGCCAGATGTTAAACCGGATTTTAAAAGTATAAGTGAAAATTAGGAGTATTGGCTCAAATGAGCGAAATAAACGTTGACCAAAAATTGGTTGAACGAGTACAACGCGGCGATAAAAGTGCTTTTAACCTTTTGGTGACAAAGTATCAGCATAAAGTAGCAAATTTAGTGTCGCGTTATGTAAAGAACCAAAGTGATGTACCGGATATAGTTCAAGAAGCATTTATTAAAGCCTATCGAGCTTTACCTAACTTTAGAGGGGACAGTGCTTTTTATACTTGGCTTTATCGAATTGCAGTAAATTGTGCGAAAAACCATAATGTTGCTAGTAATAGGAAACCACCAGGGTCTGATATAGAAATAGAAAATGCAGAAATTTATGATTCAGGTGAAGCACTAAGAGAAAATGCTTCCCCTGAAAAATTATTATTAACTAATGAAATTAAAAAAGTTGTTTTTGATACCATTGAGCAGTTACCTGAAGACTTACGTACAGCAATTAATTTACGTGAGCTGGAAGGATTAAGCTATGAAGAAATAGCGACTATCATGGATTGCCCGGTTGGTACTGTTCGTTCTAGAATATTTAGAGCTCGTGATGCAGTAGACAAGAAAATCAGGCCATTACTACAGCAATAGTAAATAATATAAGTTTGTAGCATTAAAGATAAAATTAATCTAATTCACACAAATTGAAAGTGTTAATTTTTAAGGTGTATATATGAATGAAAATAAGTTTGAGACAGTGTCATCATGTGTTGATAATTTCCAACATGATGAAAATGCATTTGATGAGATCATCAAGGATGAACATTTGTCTGCTACTTGGGATCGTTATCATTTAATTGGGGATGTTTTACGTAACGACACCCCTGATACTTTGCAATTCGATTTATCTGCTGAAATAGCAAATGCTATTGCTAATGAACCGACAGTTTTAGCTCCCAAAGCCAGTAATGTTTTTGTCTTAAAGTTCAAAGCTAAAGTTGTGGAACTAGCGAAACCGTTTGGTCAACTAGCTATTGCTGCATCGGCAGCTGGTTTGATGGTATTAGGTGTACAAACGAATGTAGCACAAAATAATGAAACAATTTTACCTAGTCAGATAGTGCAAACTATTCCAATGGCAGGTATTGCTCAACCAGTAAGTTTGAACTTTCAACAGCCAGACCGAGCTTCACAAAAACAAGCTTTTATAGAACAGCAAAGACGGTTTTATGCACTACTTTCTGATCATCAGCAGCAAATCAAGTTAGGTTCATCTGCTGTTAATGTCGTTGACAAAGCGATAGAAAATACTGAAACTGATATTAAAAAGGCTAACGAACACAATAAATGAAATTATTAAGTAGTATTTTACTGCTGTTAAGTATCAGCTTCTCAGCAGTTGCAGAAGAAAGTAAGTCAGCTAAAGCATGGCTCGAGCGTTTATCCTCCTCTCTACAATCATTAAACTTCAGCACATCTTTTGTTGTTATTAAAAATAATCAAGCCCAACCATATCATTGGTTTCATGGCATTGATGATAATAATAATGAGTTAGAAATTATCTCCTCATTAAATGGTCCACGTCGTGATATTTTGCGTATTGGCGATGTTGTCAGTTATATTGAACCTGAATCACCACCTTATTCGGTGAGATCTAAACAGATTAGTGGACCTATTCCTGCTATTTTATCCGGTGATATTACACAGTTAGAAAGTGGTTATGACTTTATTTCAGTAGGAAAAAGTCGAATTCTAGGGCGTCCTGCTCAGCTTATTAGAATCGAAGCTAAAAACGCATATCGTTTTGCTTATTGGCTTTGGTTAGATCAAAAGTCGGGAATGCTGTTAAAGCTGTCTATTGTGACAAAAAAAGGTCAGCAATTAGAACAAATTCAATTTACGCATCTTGACGTGACTGAAAACTTGTCTGAAACGTTATTACAGTTACCCTCTACAGAACTTCCTGTTATTGTTGATATTCCACAAAAATATCAACAGCAAAAATTGCAATGGCAGGTCAATTGGCTACCAAAGGGATTTAAACAAATAAATTCAAATCGTCATAAAATATCACTAACTAAACAACCGGTTGAATTTATGTTGTTTAGTGACGGTTTAGTGGATATATCAATTTATGTAAACGGCACTAAAGAGCAACAACGTGAGGTCGACTTTGTAATGGACGGAGCAACCTTAGTGTTAAATCAAGTTAATAAAGGCATTGAGGTGAGTGTTGTTGGTAAAATCCCTTCACAGACTGCTAAAGCCATCGCTGATTCAATTACTATATTGCCGCCTGAAAGACCATGATTGAAGAAAATGCAATTGTTACCTTACTTTATTCCCAAAGTGATGATGTAATTACACCATCACTTAATACTGTTAAAGTAGAAAGTGAAATTAAGTCGAGTTGCAGTGGTTGTAAGCAAGTAGACAATTGCGGTAGTGGCCAAGTGGCCAAGGCTTTTCCTCAGGCAAAATTAAGTTTAGATTTAGAAACCCATTTGCCCGTAAAAGTTGGTGATACCGTTGTGTTAGGTTTGTCAGACAAACATCTGTTGCTTTCTGCGTGGCAAGTTTATCTATGGCCAATACTTGGGTTAATTGCAGCTTCAGTTCTTGGTCAATGGTTTGTCGAACAACAAATATTCGTTCATGAATTACTTGCGGTAGTGTTAGGTTTTTTTGGAGGGTATATAGGATTTCTCTTGGCTAGATACCAACAAAAGCGTGGTAAGTACTGCCAATTATTAATTCCTCGTATTTTACGTATAAAAAATTCACCAATAAATATTGTTGAAATCACGTAATAAAAATCTTAATACACAAGTTAACACAACATAAAGATAGCCCCAGCGCGCTAAATTAGCTAAAATCTTGCCATTATTGAATTAACCACAGCATTATTAGAACTTCCATTTATGAAAAATATACGTAACTTCTCAATTATCGCCCATATCGATCATGGTAAATCTACGCTTTCTGATCGTTTGATCCAACATTGTGGTGGCCTACAAGCACGTGAAATGGAAGCACAAGTGTTAGATTCTATGGACATTGAACGCGAACGTGGCATTACCATTAAAGCGCAAAGTGTTACTTTAGATTATAAAGCTAAAGATGGTGAGGTTTATCAACTTAACTTTATCGATACACCGGGTCATGTAGATTTTTCATATGAAGTGTCACGTTCACTTGCTTCGTGTGAAGGTGCCTTATTGGTTGTCGATGCAGGACAAGGCGTTGAAGCTCAAACGGTAGCCAATTGTTACACCGCACTTGAGATGGACTTAGAAGTTCTTCCTATTTTAAATAAAATCGATTTACCACAAGCGGATCCTGATCGCGTAAGTGAAGAAATTGAAGATATTATTGGTATCGATGCTACAGGTGCTGTGCAGTGTTCAGCAAAAACTGGCATAGGTATTGAAGATGTTTTAGAAACTATTGTTGAAAATATCCCTGGACCTGAAGGTGACCCTAAAGGTAATTTACAAGCCTTGATCATTGATTCTTGGTTTGATAATTACCAGGGCGTTGTTTCATTAGTTCGTGTTATGAATGGTGAAGTGAAGAAAGGCGATAAAATGGTGGTTATGTCTACAGGGCAAGTTCACCAAATTGATAAAGTCGGTATATTCACACCTAAGCAAGTTGAAACAGGTATTTTAAAAACTGGCGAAGTAGGGTTTATTATCGCTGGTATTAAAGAAATTCATGGTGCGCCAGTGGGTGACACCATCACCATCAATAAAAAAGAAGCGACTACTGCGCTTGCTGGTTTCAAAAAAGTTCAGCCGCAAGTTTATGCCGGTATCTTTCCTATAAGTTCAGAGGATTTCGAAAATTTCCGTGATGCGTTGAACAAACTAAGCTTGAACGATGCTTCATTATTTTTTGAACCAGAGAATTCTTCTGCACTTGGGTTTGGTTTTCGAATTGGCTTCCTTGGTATGTTACACATGGAAATTATTCAAGAGCGTTTAGCGCGTGAATATGATCTTGATTTAATTACTACTGCGCCTACGGTTAACTATGAAATAGCCTGTACCAACGGTGACGTTTTATCTATCGATAACCCAGGTGATTTACCCGCAGTTAATAATATCGATGAGATTCGTGAACCTATTGTTGAAGCAAATATTTTAGTACCACAAGAACATTTAGGTAATGTTATTACTTTATGTATTGAAAAGCGTGGTGTCCAAAAAGATATTATTTATCACGGAAATCAAGTTGCCGTAACTTATGAGCTACCGATGGCAGAAGTGGTAATGGATTTCTTTGATAAATTGAAATCAACCAGTCGTGGTTATGCCTCGCTTGATTATAATTTTGTACGCTTCGAACCGGCAGACATGGTGAGAGTTGATGTGATGATTAATGGCGACCGTGTTGATGCACTTGCAATGATAACCCACAGAGGTAATTCAGTTGCTCGTGGCCGCATGTTGGTTGATAAATTAAAAGAACTTATTCATCGTCAAATGTTTGATATTGCGATTCAAGCTGCTATTGGCAATAACGTTATTGCCCGAACTACGGTTAAGCAATTACGTAAGAACGTTACCGCAAAATGTTATGGTGGTGATATTTCACGTAAGAAAAAATTATTACAAAAACAAAAAGATGGTAAAAAACGTATGAAACAAGTCGGTAATGTTGAAGTGCCGCAAGAAGCGTTTTTAGCTGTTCTTAAATTAGAGAGTTAATAGGGATATTATGGCTGTTTATTTTTCAATATTTTTAGTTATTATTACCGCTATTACCGGATTAGTATGGTTGGTTGATAAGTTTTATTTAGCTTCACAGCGTCAGTTAAAGTTAACTGACGCTCAAGCGCAGTGTAAAGAAGACTTATCTGACGAAGTGGCTGCTAAATTAACTGAGCCTTCTGCCGTTGTAGATACTTGCGTACAAATTTTTCCTGTCATAGCTTTTGTGTTGATATTGCGTTCATTTTTATGGGAACCCTTCCAAATTCCATCAGGCTCAATGATGCCAACTTTGCTCGATGGTGACTTTATCTTAGTTAATAAGTTTAACTACGGTTTGCGAGATCCTGTAGTACGTAATAAGTTTTTAGAAATCGGTTTACCTGAACGTGGTGATGTCGTGGTCTTTAAATATCCTCAAGATCCTAAAATAGATTACATCAAACGTGTTATCGGTTTGCCGGGTGATAGAGTTATTTATCGTAATAAATCAATATATATCAAGCCTTCATGTCAAGAAAGTGATTTGAAATGTCCAGATTTTGAAAAAGTTGTTCATACATTTAAAGAAGAAAGTGAATCACCTGATGGTTCATATGGTCTAAGCCGTTATTCGTCAAAAATGGCAAATAAAACTCATGACATTTTAATTGATAACCAAGTAATCCCACGTGTTCAGCATTATTATCAACAAGCTGGTACTCAACGTGATGAGTTTGTCGTACCTGCTGGGCATTATTATGTCATGGGTGATAATCGAGATAAGAGTCTTGATGGCCGCTTTTGGGGCTTTGTACCCGAAGAAAATCTAGTTGGTGAGGCTGTTGCAATTTGGATGAGTTTTGACTTCGATCGTGATGAAAATAGCATATTACCAAAGTGGATACCGACCAATGTACGCTTTGAACGTTTAGGTGGAATAAACTAATTGTGAAAAGCTCAGCATTAGCACTTAAAAGACTTAGTAATAAGATCGGCTATACTTTCAATAACATTGATTTATTACTGCAAGCTTTAACGCATCGTAGCGCTAAAGGAACACATAATGAACGCTTAGAATTTTTAGGTGATTCAATTTTAGGTTATGTGATTGCGGAAGTATTATTTCAAAAATTTCCTACTCATGACGAAGGTGATTTAACCCGCATGCGATCAACGCTTGTTCGTGGTGTCACTTTAGCTGAGATAGGACGTGGCTTTAATTTAGGTGAACACCTTATTTTAGGGCCAGGGGAATTAAAAAGTGGTGGTCACCGTCGTGATTCCATTTTAGAAGATGCCGTAGAAGCGATAATCGGCGCAGTCTATTTAGACTCTGATAACGATACCGCTAAAGCTCTAGTCTTAAACTGGTTTACAGACAGGCTAGAAAATATTAA
>Ga0209396_1006469_pt1 | contig 10717 bp, 9 predicted proteins | sample GOMGulsemesocosm_6_FD_184638 | JGI IMG/M metagenome (GOLD analysis project Ga0209396, IMG submission 184638) | Methane-oxidizing microbial communities from mesocosms in the Gulf of Mexico - GOM8C Gulf of Mexico (SPAdes) (version 2) | ecosystem: Environmental > Aquatic > Marine > Cold seeps... | reverse complement strand
AACTATGCCGCCTGCTTCGCCGTCAAACTTAATTAAACGAACTTCATTATCAGCAATACCTGTGATTAACTCATTTAAACGATGTGCTGGCTCTTTTTGCCCGCCTCGTTGTCCACCTTTAATAGCCATGTTCCTCCTACAGAAACCTTTTTTATTTACTTATAAATTGATCTTTCTTCCGACTTTTTTGTCAAAAGTGCACATTGATTTTCGTCAACTCCGCACTTTCCTTCAAACTCAAAAGAAATTTCTGCTTTCTAAGTGATAAAACTTATTATAACTTAGAAGTTTCAAATTGTATTAAGCCAGCTCGTTATTATAAACTCGCGGCTCGAAACTTTATTATGCCCTTGTTTTAACTTCTTCGCTTAACTTAGCGATAAAGTCATCAACAGACATTTTTCCTAAATCTTCACCACTTCGAGTTCTGATGGATATTTCCCCTGCTTCCATTTCTTTGTCACCGACAACTAAAAGGTAAGGAACTCTCTTTAAAGTGTGCTCGCGGATTTTAAAGCCTATCTTCTCATTTCTCAAGTCTAGTTTTGCTCTAAATCCATTTTCTTTTAGTTTTTTAACAACTTTTTCACAATATTCACCCTGTTTGTCGGTAATATTCATAATTGTTGCTTGAATTGGCGATAACCAGGTTGGAAATTTTCCAGTGAACTCTTCGATTAAAATACCAATAAAACGCTCTAATGATCCTAAAATAGCTCTGTGGATCATTACCGGAATATATCTTTCGTTGTCTTCACCAACATAAGTTGCCCCTAAACGCTCTGGTAAAGCAAAATCTAATTGCACAGTACCACATTGCCAAGCACGACCTAAACAATCCATTAAAGTAAATTCAATTTTAGGACCGTAAAAAGCACCTTCACCTGGTAGGTATTCAAATTTAATATCACTATCGGTTAAAGCTTGAGCAAGACCTGCTTCAGCTTTATCCCAAATTTCATCACTGCCAATACGATTTTCTGGGCGAGTTGACAGTTTTACCACTATGTCTTCAAAACCGAAAGAACCGTAAACGTCATAGACCATTTCAATACATTTAGTTACTTCAGCTTGTACTTGTGATTCCATACAAAAAATATGGGCATCATCTTGGGTAAAGCCACGAACCCGCATTAAGCCGTGTAAAGAACCCGACGGTTCATTACGATGACAGCAACCAAATTCAGCAATACGTAATGGTAAATCGCGGTACGATTTCAAACCTTGGTTAAATATTTGCACATGACCTGGGCAGTTCATTGGTTTAATTGCGTATTCACGCTTTTCAGAGGTAGTAGTAAACATGCCATCGGCATATTTGTCCCAGTGACCTGATTTTTCCCAAAGACTTCTATCCATCATCATTGGCGCTTTAACTTCGTCGTAATCATACTCGTGTAACTTTTCACGAATAAATTTTTCTAACTCAGTATAAATAGTCCAACCATCGTTATGCCAAAACACCATACCTGGCGCTTCTTCTTGCCAATGGAATAAATCTAATGTTTTACCAATTTTACGATGATCGCGCTTTTCAGCTTCAGCTAAACGCACTATATAAGCTTTAAGTTGCTTTTTATCCGCCCATGCTGTGCCATAGATACGTTGCAACATTTTGTTGTCTGAATCGCCACGCCAATAGGCACCCGCAACTTTCATTAATTTAAAATGATGACAATGACGCATGCTTGGTACATGAGGACCACGACACATATCAATGTATTCTTGATGATGATATAAAGCTGGTGTATCTGTTTTCTCGATGTTTTCATCAAGAATAGCTAACTTGTATGTTTCACCACGTTCTGTAAAGGCGTCATAAGCATCTTGCCAAGAACCGGTTTTCTTAACAACTTCATAACCCGTACGTGCTAATTCAGTCATGCGTTTTTCAAGCTTAACTAAATCATCTTCAGTAATTGATACATCAAGGTCAATGTCATAATAAAAGCCATTTTCGATCGTTGGACCGATAGCCATTTTTACATTTGGGTATAACTGCTTTATTGCATGCCCTAATAAATGTGCACATGAGTGACGAATGATCTCAAGACCTTCGCTATCTTTACTGGTGATAAGTTGTAAAGAGGCGTCTTGGGTAATTAATTCACATGCATCAACAAGGTTTCCGTCGATACGGCCAGCAATAGTCGCTTTAGCAAGACCAGGGCCAATATCTAACGCAACATCCATTACAGATACAGCTTGTTCAAAAGAACGTTGAGAACCATCAGGGAGAGTGATAACAGGCATGTTTTTTCCTTATCAGTGGCGGCACATACGAGGCGTCGCTTGAAGTCTATTAAAATAAGGCGAGGATTGTAAAAGCCTTGCAGTTTATACACAAGTGTTTTAACAGACTATTTCACTTAATACGTACAAAAACACAAAATAACATGTAAAATAAGTTATTATTTAGCTAATGAAAACAAACAGCTATTTTAAAAGAGTATCCGTTTTATTAAATTAGTGTCTATTTTTTTCATAGAATAAATATTTTAGGGAAAAATGTTCAATTGCAACAAGATAATATTATGAATTTTGATAATAACGTATTTACAAAAATATTTTTCTCTCAAACGCTTGTTGGCGAATCACCCCAAGGAACAAGTATTGCCGATCTAAAAGTAGTAACTGAAGACATAGAAACACAGCAAAAATACGAGCTTCTGAGAATTTTAGGTTGTGATCAAGACTATTTGTTTAGCAAACCATTAACAATAGATGATATGACTTCTTTACTAGAAAAGACTACGCAAGTGACTTACCCCTTTGAAATTTAGTCTTGGTAAATCAATAATCATCGCTTTGGTTGTTGCTTTAATTATTGGAAATGCTTTTGTTATACAAGCTGCAACTTTGACGCCTGAAAGACCGTGGAAAAAATGGAAGCAATCTAAAAAGCTTAGTGTCAGCTCTAGAATATCAACGATTGATCAATTAACTGAAATAAAAGCAACCGCATTGGTTAATTCTAGTCTATCGGGGTTTTTATTATTTCTACAAGATGTCAACAACACACCAGCATGGCTAACCAATGCAAGTGACAGTAAAATCGTTAAACATATTTCCGCGACTGAACACATCTTCACTGTTGATTTTTCTGCTATTTGGCCATTAAAACCCAGACACTTACAACTTCATTCACATTATTGGCAAAATAAGGACTTATCAGTAGAAATACAATTGAAAGATGACTTTAGTGTTGAGGTTGAACATTCAGATGCTGTGCGGGTAAAACTTTATCAGGGGCATTGGTTGCTAACCCCTACCCTAAATAATCAACAACAAAAACAACTCATCATTGAATACACTTTTATCGCCGAAAGTGGTGGGGAATTGCCAAAATGGTTTGCTGATCAATTAGCATTAAAATCAATTTTAAAATCCATGAAAAAATTAAGCCTACTGTTACCAAAATCAAAATGGCAACAACAAGCCATACCAGGAATAACCGAGCTAAGTCTGTAGTTACAGGTTTAGCTCTTGCTACCTTTTACTCTTTTAACATTGACAATGCCATCGCTTCGGCAATTTTTATTCCGTCAATCCCTGCTGATAAAATACCTCCAGCATAACCTGCTCCTTCACCTGCTGGATATAAGCCTTTAGCATTTAGACTTTCGAACGTTTGTTTGTCGCGAGTTATTTGAATAGGTGATGAGGTACGTGTTTCGACTGCAGTTAATGTCGCCTCACTCATAGAAAAGCCTTTGATCTTTTTCTCAAATGCAGGTAAAGCTTCTCGAATGGCGGCTACAGCGTAATCAGGCAGAGCTTCACTTAAGTCACAATAAGTTACACCAGGTTTATACGATGGTGTAACACTACCGTGCTCACCACTTTTTCTTCCCGCTAAGAAGTCACCAACCAGTTGAACAGGTGCATCATACGTGGCACCGCCCATATGAAAAGCTTGTTGTTCTAGTCGGCGCTGAAACTCAATGCCTGCCAAAACCGAAGTATCTTGAGCGGCAAATTTACCTTGGGTAAAATCTTTCGGCTCAATACCGACAACAATGGCACTATTTGCATTGCGCTCATGGCGCGAATATTGGCTCATACCATTAGTAACTAAATGCCCAGCTTCTGAGGCTGCAGCCACAACGGTACCGCCGGGGCACATACAAAAACTATAAACAGAACGACCATTACTACAATGGTGAACTAACTTATAATCTGCTGCGCCTAAAATTTCATTACCCGCATTTTCACCAAAACGAGCTTCATCAATAACCGACTGCTCATGCTCGATACGAAAGCCGACAGAAAATGGCTTAGCTTTTATATATACACCTGCTTCATGGAGCATTTTAAAGGTATCACGAGCACTGTGACCAATCGCCAAGGCAATATGGCGTGTTTCGATATGCTCACCACTGGCAAGTGTTAAACCGGTTACTTGTTTAGCGCTAAAGTCTGCTAAAGCATCTTCATCAAATGATACTGTATCGTCATTTTCAAAATGAATTTGTTCAACTCTTTCTCCAAAACGAACTTCACCGCCTAGCTCAAAAATTTTAGCACGCATCTTTTCTACCATGGTCACTAATTTAAAAGTCCCAATATGCGGTTTACTCACAAACAATATTTCTTCTGGCGCACCTGCTTCAACAAACTCATTCAGTACTTTACGACTATAATGTTTTGGATCTTTAACTTGACTATAAAGCTTACCATCAGAAAAAGTGCCTGCGCCGCCTTCACCAAATTGAACATTAGATTCAGTATTAAGTATTTTTTTACGCCAGAAACCAAAAGTATCTTTAGTTCGTTCACGTACCTCTTTACCACGCTCTAAAACAATGGGTTTAAACCCCATTTGCGCCAGTACCAAACCAACAAACAAACCACAAGGCCCCATACCAATAACTACTGGGCGTTGTTTTATATGCTCTGGAGCACTTGCTACAAAGTTGTATTCCATATTTGGCGTGAGTTTTACATGGGCATCTTGGCTAAACGTTTCGAGCAACGCTTCATCATTATTTGTACTGATATCAAGCGTATAAATAAGCAAAATTTTATTTTTTTTACGCGCATCATAACCCCGTTTGAAAACACTAAAGTCGACTAATTCGTCTTTAGTTATCGCCAACTTGTTAAGTATTGCTTGCTCAATGGCATCAGCTTGGTGATTCAACGGTAATTTAATATCGGTTAGGCGCAACATGGTTTGAAATCCAAAAATAAGGGGAGTGATAAGATATAACGTTATTTTACCTGTGCTGCGACATATAAGAAACAAAAGTTTAAGATTGAATTTAACGAAAAGAAAGGTATGATCGCCATTATTACCTACCTTCTATAGAATCAAACATGACCTTTGTTGTTACCGACAATTGCATTCGCTGTAAATACACTGACTGTGTGTCTGTATGTCCAGCAGAAGCATTTTTTGAGGGACCTAACTTTTTAGTGATAAGCCCCGATGATTGTATTGACTGTGATTTATGCCCTGTCGAATGCCCCGCCGGTGCTATTTACCAAGAAGATGATGTTCCAGACGATCAAAAACAATTCATTCAATTAAATGCTGAACTTGCGCAAATATGGCCAAGAATCACTGACGTTAAAGCTCCACCTGAAGATGCAGAAAAATGGGATGGTATCCCTAATAAATTAAAACATCTTGTGGTTGACGAGCAATAGACTTAATCAGTTTCAATATGGCTATTCAGGAGCTTCTCCTTCCAACAGAAGTATTTTAGAGTCAACACCTTACTTAAAACATTTGTCTTTGAAATAAAATAATGATGGTAGACGATTTTTTAGCATAATAATCCGGCAAGCAGTTTACATAAAAACAGCTATACTTCACCTATGTTTTAGGAAAATCCTTTTAAACATTGGTGATTATTATGTGGCATATTATTGAACAAGCAATCAGTGCTGAAACAGGTGTGCCGTTTACAATTAAAGAAAAAAGCTCATTGTCTGCTGGGCTTTCTAGCGGTAACCTTGTCGATGCTAATGACCAACCATTAAACCTTTCTTTTAGGATATCCAATGCTAACCGCAGTTTTTTTGTTAAATTAAATAGCAAAGAAAATTTAATAAACTTTCAGGCTGAAGCATACTCCCTAAAGCAATTAAAACAATTAACTCATATTGCTTGCCCTGAGGTTACTACTATTGGTATTAGTTTAGATAGGAGTTTTTTAGTCCTTGATTACATAGACTTCAGTAAAGCTAGACCTGTACTTTGGTACCAACTAGGGCAACAATTAGCTCAAATGCACCAAGAAACCTCTCATGGTCAATTTGGCTGGCAACATGACAATTTTATTGGTAACACTATTCAACCAAACCATTGGAGCAGTAATTGGACAACCTTTTTCTCAGAGCAACGTATTGCTTGGCAACTACAACTACTTTCTGAAAAATCAATTCTACTTGGCAACATAGATCACATTGCTAAAATTTGTCATGACGCTTTATTACACCATTACGTAACACCTTGTTTAGTGCACGGTGACTTATGGCAAGGCAATACTGGTTTTACTTTTGAGCAAGGCATGATCTTTGACCCTGCTTGTTATTACGGCGACCGAGAAGTAGACATTGCCATGACCGAATTATTTGGCCAATTCCCTGATGATTTTTACCATGGTTATCAAGCTGAATATCCACTTGATGATGGCTATGAACAACGAAAGCTAGTCTATAATTTTTATCATATTCTCAATCATGCAAATATTTTCGGCGGTATATACATAGAACAAGCGAAAGCAACCTTGTCTCGTATTATCTCTATGACGGTTCACTGATCTAAATCAATATAATGACAATTATTAATACTTAAAAAGTGGCCGTTTAGTTCAAACAAACCATACTGATTAAAGACTGACTTTTTGAAATAACAATAACACCGTTGGTATATTATATGACCCAAAATATTAGTGAAAAACGTATTGAATGTCCGCATTGTGGACACCACATAAGAGTATCTATTGATTCATCTGGTGGTGATCAAGATTATTACGATGAATGTCCTGCTTGCTGTAAAGAAATTCACTATAATCTGCACATTGATGAATACCATCAAAAAATTCAACTCGCCATTGATAGTGACGACGAACAAGTTTTTTAATCGTAGCTTATGTTGAACGGGTATATAGCTAGCAGTTAAGTCTTGCTTGAAAAGTACTTATTCAATAGTATGTCTCTTCGTATATTCTCTGTGATTCTTAAGTCAAATGAACTTTGCCTCTTTTTCCATCCATACAAGAAGTTTACTCAAACTCGCCTACCCTATTTTAATCGCTCAATTAATCCAAAATTTAATGGGCTTTGTTGATATTGTGATGGCTGGCCGCGTAAGTGCTATCGACATGGCCGCTGTTGCTGTAGCAAATAGCATTTGGTTGCCATTAATATTAACTGTTTATGGTTTGATCATGGCGCTTGCTGCCATTGTTTCTCAACTTGCTGGCGAAAAAAATTATATTGCCATTAGCGAGCAAACCTATCAAACCGCATGGATAGCGCTAACGTTAGGTTTATCGCTTATCGGCCTTTATTATATTGTTGCGCCGATAATTTCTCCGCACATAGCATTAGAGGGTAATCTAAAACCGTTGTTATTTGATTATTTACAGTACATTGTTTGGGGAGCTCCTGGTTACTGCCTCTACCTTGTACTGAGAAATTACTCTGAAGGGTTGTCATATACTAAACCAACAATGGTTATTAGCATCATTGGCTTAGTGATTAACATTCCGGCCAATTATATTTTTATTTATGGTGAATTTGGTGTTCCTGCATTAGGTGGTGCTGGCTGTGGGATCGCCACTGCATTAGTTTACTGGGCGATGTTTATCAGCATGAGTATTTATGCCTATAGCTCAAAAGTATTAAAACAAGCGTCACTTTTTGATAAGTTCTACTGGCCTAACTTAGCTGAAATTAAAAACATCCTAAATTTAGGTATTCCCATTGCCTTATCATTACTTTTCGAAGTAAGTCTATTTGCTATAGTCGCAATTATTTTGGTGCCCTTTGGCGCTGAGGTTGTCGCTAGCCACCAAATAGCACTTAACTTTACCGGACTAATATTTATGGTGCCACTTAGCCTAGCCATGGCAACTACCATTAAAGTTGGCTATGCAATCGGCCATAAGAACCCTCAACAAGCAAAAGATTACACGCTTTATTCTATTATTTTAGGCTTAATACTGGCAGTGTTCACGGCAGCAATTTCGGTTATTTTTAGAGAGTATATCGCTGGAGTTTATACCACCGAAGCGCCTGTTATTGCATTGGCAGCAAACCTGATGTTACTAGCATCTTTATATCAATTCTCAGATACCGTGCAAGTTGTTTCCGCTGGAGCGCTTAGAGGCTATAAAGACACCAAGTCTATTTTATACATTACCTTTGTCTCCTATTGGTTAGTAGGCTTAACTGTTGGTTTGATTTTAGGTATAACTGACTGGATTATTCCTAGAATTGGCGCCTATGGTTTTTGGATTGGGTTTATCACTGGTTTAACTACCGCGGCCATTTTACTTGCCTGGCGATTAAATGTAATTCAAAAGCGGGTGGCGAATAAATACGCTCAAACTTAATAGAGTTGGCATCATAATGATTATTGCTCCCCATTCTTGCTGTAAAAACAAGCAACTAAACTTAATTTATGCCAAATTAGTTAAAAGCACTTGCAAGCAAGATAGTTGAAAGCTAACATAGCCCCGTTGAATAGTTCAACGGGTTATAATTACCAAGTAAATTATGCTCGCTTAGCTCAGTTGGTTAGAGTACTTGCATGACATGCAAGGTGTCGCAGGTTCGAGTCCCGCAGCGAGCACCAAATTAGGGTTTAATAACCCACTAAGAGAACCCGTAAAGCACATAACCAAAGGTTTTACGGGTTTTTTTATGTCTTTTGCTATTTTATACCGTTCCGTGACATCCTCACTTTTAAGTAGTACCTTTAGTAGTACCAGCATATAAACATAAAATGTGGTACTACTTAAATGGCTAGAACAACAACATTAACTAACACTGAAGTAAAACAAGCTAAACCCAAAGACAAAGTTTATAAACTTAGTGATGGTGGCGGCTTACAACTTAGAGTCAAAACCAACGGTACTAAATCTTGGTTACTTGACTACTTCAAACCGTTCACCAAAAAGCGTACCTCATTAGGCTTAGGTGCTTACCCTGAAGTTTCATTAGCTGAAGCTAGAAAAAAGCGTGTAGCCGCAAGAGAGCTTTTAGCCAAAGACATAGATCCTAAAGAACACAAAGACGATAAACACCGTGAGCAAGTACTTGCCGCAACCAATACATTAAAATCTGTTGCTGAAAGTTGGTTTGCTATTAAAAAAACGACCATTGCAGAAAATACCGCTAAAAGCTTATGGCGTAAATTTGAAAACCACGTATTCCCCAAACTAGGCCACCGCCCTATCGATAAAATATTAGCGCCTGAAGCTATCGAAGCATTAAAGCCATTAGCCGCTAAAGGTAATTTAGAAACTACGGGGAAAATAATCGGTCACTTAAACAACATAATGACCCATGCCGTTAATACGGGGATATTACACCATAATCCTTTATCTGGTATCCGCAGCGCATTTCAAACACCTAAAGTCACTAATATGGCAACCATTAAACCCAATGAACTTGGTCAATTAATGAAAGATATTAGCTACGCCAGCATAAAGCTAGTAACCCGTTGTTTAATAGAATGGCAATTGCACACCATGACACGGCCCAGTGAAAGTGCTAAAGCCGAGTGGTCAGAAATAAACTTTGAAAATAAATTATGGGTTATCCCAGCCGAGCGAATGAAAATGCGCTTAGAGCATAAAGTGCCATTAACCGATCAAACCCTTGAGATACTAGAACGCTTAAAACCGTTAAGTGGTGATCGAAAGCATTTATTTCCCTCTTATAGTAATCACCATACACATTGTAATACAGAATCAGCAAATAAAGCCTTAAGCCGTATGGGTTATAAAAATCGTTTAGTTGCTCATGGCTTACGATCGTTAGCTAGTACAACCTTAAATGAATTAGGCCATGATCCAGACGTAATTGAAGCAGCACTCTCCCATGTGGATAAAAACGAAGTAAGACGCACTTATAATCGCGCTGAATATATTGAACGTAGACGGGTGTTAATGTGCTGGTGGTCACAACACATTGAAGATGCTGCAACGGGCAAAGTTAGTAACTTAGATAATATTAAACATTTGAATATTGTTTAACTTGTAGACGATTATATTTAATCGGGCACTTTTAGATAACAGTTTTGATCTAAACAACACAATTGCTAAGGTCAAAAATTACAAAGCAGTCACTAATCAATCGAGCTTAAAAGTTGATTCGGATTAGATTTTGTATCGTTTATGCCATAGTCACTTGTTAGGTGCAATACTCCATTACTTCATGGACAATTCCGGAGGGATCTTTAAAAGCCGAATAACGTCCCCATCTATTTTGGTTTGGTGATTCATGCACAAAAACAACCCCTTTTGACTTCAAATCTCTAATTTTTTCGTCCAAATTTTGAACAGTAAAAACCAAGGTGGAATTAGCATTATAACCATGCTCATATTCGATTGATTCCATCCCGCTCTGGAACATAAACACTATATGATGACCAATATTAAATTTTAAACAGTCGTTATGCTCTTCCATCAATTCAAGGCCTAAAACATTCACATAAAACTCTTTTGAAATATTAAGGTTATGAACGACTAATAAC
>Ga0209396_1006468_pt1 | contig 10718 bp, 9 predicted proteins | sample GOMGulsemesocosm_6_FD_184638 | JGI IMG/M metagenome (GOLD analysis project Ga0209396, IMG submission 184638) | Methane-oxidizing microbial communities from mesocosms in the Gulf of Mexico - GOM8C Gulf of Mexico (SPAdes) (version 2) | ecosystem: Environmental > Aquatic > Marine > Cold seeps... | reverse complement strand
TGCTCGGTATATGATTGGCTAATATCAACTGTGGTTAGCGTGCCTTTAACTTCAACGTCAATAAATTCATTTTGTTCCGCAAGAGCTTGTATATCAAAAAGCCCAGTATCACCACTAATAGGTTTTGAGTCTTCACGTACTAGCTTCATGCCATTGTAATCAATTGGATTATGGCTTGCGGTAACCACAATGCCGCCATCACATTTTAAGTGGCTAGTAGCAAAATAAATATGCTCTGTACCTGCTAAACCTAAATCGATAACATTACTACCACCGTCCATTAACCCCTGTGATAATGCTTGTTTTAACTCTTCACTGGTTAAGCGGATATCACCACCAACAACAACTTTTTTTGCTTGGGTATGTTGAGCAAAAGCACGGCCAACACGATAGGCAACATCAGTATTTAATTGCTCGCCTAGCTTTCCGCGAATATCATAAGCTTTAAAACAAGTAATAGCGGAAGGGCCTGACGTTAAGGCGACTTTAGAAGATGACATGAATAATCTCGTCCTTGGTAATGTTTAGATAATATATGGGTACTATATGAAAAATGGTGTGGTTAAATGATAGTTAGTTAACTTATTCGCTCGCTGAAATTTTTGCTTCTATTTCGGCTAATTTAGCTTCAAGTTCACTTAATTTAACGCGTGTTTTAATTAAGACTTGAGTTTGTACGTCAAATTCTTCACGAGTTACCACATCAAGTTGTGACAACTTACTTTGTAGAACAGTTTTAGCTTTGTCTTCAAACTCGTTGGCCATATTTTTTAGACCTGGAGGAATAGACTCTGTTACTTGTTTAGCTATTTCTTCAATCTTTTTTGCATTAATCATAATAATTTCTCATCGTTTTTTACTTGATAACATTGTAACTGTTTTGCCTTTGACTAAAAACAGGTAAAATACTCAGCTCGAAAGTTTATTTGAATAATGTAGTAAAATACCAATGAAATTAAATCCCGGACAGAATGAAGCAGTAAAATTTGTGAGCGGCCCATGCCTAGTATTGGCGGGTGCTGGCTCAGGAAAAACCGGGGTTATTTGTCAGAAAATTGCCTATTTAATCCAAAAGTGTGGTTATAAAGCAAGAAATATTGCTGCGGTAACTTTTACCAATAAAGCGGCACGTGAGATGAAAGAACGTATTCAAAAAATGCTTGGTAAAGATCTCACCCGTGGTTTAACGGTTTCTACCTTCCATTCCTTAGGACTTGATATTGTTCGCCGTGAAATAAAGATTCTCGGTTATAAGCCCGGTTTTACCCTGTTTGATGATCAAGACTCTTTAGCACTACTCAAAGAATTAACCATTGATGAACTCGATGGTGATAAAGATTTACTCAGTAAATTACAAAGCATGATTTCCAACTGGAAAAATGATTTGTTTTTACCTGATGATGCTATTAAAGCTGCCAGTGATGCTGACAGCAGTGAGTATGCTGAATTTTATCAGCGCTATCACAAACACATGAAAGCCTACAATGCGCTTGATTTTGATGACCTTATTCTTATTCCAACTCTGTTACTAAAAAATTACGCCGAAGTACGTGAGCGCTGGCAGCATAAAGTCCGCTATTTGTTAGTGGATGAGTACCAAGATACCAATGCCAGCCAATATGAATTGGTTAAGCAACTTGCTGGTGAACGAGCTCTCTTAACTGTTGTAGGTGATGATGATCAATCCATTTATTCTTGGCGTGGCGCCAAACCGGAAAATCTAATACAACTAGGTAAAGATTACCCCAGCTTAAAGCTGATTAAACTAGAACAAAATTACCGCTCTAGTGGTCGCATCTTAAAATGTGCCAACGTATTAATTGCCAACAATCCACATGTTTATGATAAAGCGTTATTTAGTGAACTTGCTTATGGCGTTGAGCTAAGAGTTGTTCAGGCAAAAAATGAAGAAAATGAAATTGAACGTGTTATTGGTGAGTTAATCGGTCATCGTTTTATGAACCGTAGCCAATATAAAGATTATGCGGTGCTCTACCGAGGTAATCACCAATCTCGTTTGCTTGAAAAAGCCTTAATGCAAAACCGAATTCCTTATAAAATTAGTGGTGGTACTTCTTTTTTCTCCCGTGCAGAAATTAAAGATATCATGGCTTACTTGCGAGTTCTGGTTAACCCTGATGATGATAATGCTTTTTTACGCATAGTGAATGTACCTAAACGTGAACTAGGTCCTGCTACCCTAGAGAAACTAGGAACTTACGCCAACATGCGACAAATTAGCATGTTTGCTGCCAGCTTTGAGTTAGGTCTAGAGCAAACCTTAACAGGTCGCGCTTTAATGAAGATGCAAGCATTTACCCAATGGTTAGTTGATATTGGCGATCAAGCGGAACGTGGTGATACTGCAGCCGTTTTACGTTCGATGATCCGTCAAATCAATTACGAAGACTTTCTCTACGACACTACTCCTAGCGCAAAAGGTGCTGAAATGCGCATGAAAAATGTCACTGAGCTTTTTAGCTGGGTTACTCAAATGCTTGAAGGCAGTGATGATGAAGAGCCGATGACTTTGCCACAAATCGTTACTCGTTTAACGCTGCGTGACATGATGGAACGTAATGAGGAAGAAGACAGTAACGACCAAGTACAGTTAATGACTTTACATGCATCAAAAGGGCTGGAGTTCCCTTACGTATTTCTAATTGGTATGGAAGAAGGCCTGTTGCCACATCAAACCAGTATTGATGAAGGCAGTGTTGAAGAAGAGCGCCGCCTTGCCTATGTTGGCATCACTCGCGCTCAACGTGAGTTAATATTCACTTACGCGCGAGAACGCAAACAGTTTGGTGAAGTAGCACGTACCGAAGCTAGTCGTTTTTTACATGAACTGCCGCAAGATGATTTAAACTGGGAATTAGGTGCGGCTAAGAAAAAGACAGTAGAACACGTTGAGCAGTCTAATAAGCAGGGTATGGCGGGGTTACGTGCCCAACTTGCGAAAGCAAAAGAAGCTAAAAAATAGCATCTTGCCTTAACAAGTAGAGATAAGTCACTAGTTAGGAGTGTTAGTGACTTAAAAGAATAGCCCCAACGATAACAACTGCTGCTGCAATAATAGAGTAAACAACTCGTTGATTCTGCTTGCCTTGTTGGGCCAACATAGCGTGCATTAATTGTGTTTGTTGATGCTGATTCTCACGACTCGTTTTTAAATAGTCATAAACTAAATCAGGCATTTCAGGTAATTTTTCATTCCAAAAAGGTAGGTTCGCTTTAACTTTACTATAAACCGCCTTAATGCCCATTTGCTCTTTTACCCAATTCTCTAGAAATGGTTTGGCGGTTTGCCATAAATCAAGTTGTGGATATAATTGGCGGCCTAAACCTTCAATATAAAGTAAAGTTTTTTGCAGTAATACCAGTTGTGGTTGTACTTCCATATTAAAGCGACGTGCGGTATTAAATAGGTTGACCAGTACTTGACCAAAGGAAATTTCTGATAGTGGCTTATTAAAAATAGGTTCACAAACAGTACGAATAGCCGATTCAAATTCATCAACACTGGTATTAGCTGGCACCCAGCCAGAATCGACATGTAATTGCGCAACCTTTCGATAGTCACCATTAAAAAAGGCAACAAGGTTTTCAGCCAAATAACGCTGATCTTCTCGGTTTAGCGTACCAACTATGCCGAAATCAATGGCAATCCAAGTAGGATCGTCGGGGTTACTTGCATCAACAAATACATTACCTGGGTGCATATCCGCATGAAAAAAACTATCTCGAAAGACTTGCGTGAAAAATATTTCCACAGCGCGCTCTGATAATAGTGTCATATCAACGCCAAGCTCAATTAACCTATCAACTTCACCGACACCAATACCGTAGATACGCTCAATCACTAAAACATTTTTAAAACTATATTCGCTATAAATTTGTGGAACATGCAGCGCCTTATCGTATTCACTACCCTGCTCAAAATTCCGCTTTAACTGAATGGCATTTGCAGCTTCACGATTTAAATCTAACTCATCTAGGATAGTTTTACGGTATTCTTCCACCACTTCTTTAGGGCGTAAACGTTTTCCGTCCGGTAACCAACGAGCAATAATTCCTGCAAATAATGACATCACTTTAATGTCAGCCAGAATAGTCTTGCAGATATTTGGCCGTAAAACTTTAATCACTACTTGTTCTTCACGATCAGCAGTGACTAAAGTAGCAGTATGCACTTGAGCAATTGAAGCGGAAGCAAGCGACGTTAAGTCAAAATCTTTAAAGTGTTGCTCAAAAACATCTCGGCCCATTGCTTCAATGATAATATTCTTTGCTTCTTCACCTGAAAAAGGCGTTACTTTATCTTGTAAAAGCGCTAACTCATCTGCTAGCTCAAGCGGCAATAAATCACGACGGGTTGATAACATTTGACCAAATTTAATAAAAACAGGGCCTAATTCTTCGATAGCGAGGCGAAATCGTTGTTCAGGAGTCTTATCTTTATGTTTATTTCTCAGCCAAAATAAACTTGCTCGACCCATTTTTACATACCAAGGCAAAAAACCTGCAGGCACCATTTTATCTAGACCATAATTTAAAAACGTTTTTACAATTTGATAAAGGCGTTGGCTACTCACGAGAGGTATAAATTTCCTATTTTTTGCTTGATAACTGAGAAAAGAGGGTATTGATTCGACTATTTATCTTATCAACTTTATTTGAAACATCAGCAACTTGCTGGTTGAAACGTTTAACCTGGCCACTACTTGCAACTAAACGTTTTTCGTGAACTATGTATTCTCCAACATCTGCTTGCAGCAGGGTTGAATGTTTACCGAGCGATTTAGTAACTTTATTACCAAACTGCAAGATTTTATGTGTTGGCACGTCACCAATATGTTTAGCTAACTCACTTTGCCAATCTATTTCTAATGATTGCGCAATTGCGGCAAATTGTTGAGCTATTTTCACATCACCAATAACATCTAACTCACCTTGTTTAATTAACTGAGTTATTTGTTGTTCTTCTTTAAGTTTTTTAAGGGTACTAACGCTTGTTGATATAGTGCAATCACTACGTTCAGTTAACGATGACACCATAACCTTTGCTTGTGAACTAACGGTAAAGCTCAATGGAAAAGCTAATTCCGCCAACTCAAGTGTTAAGGTTTTTTCTGAAACTGTTTGTAAAGATAAACCCTTATTAATATTTAGTAGTAAGGCTTTATTGATCAACAATTCAAGTGCCGCAGTTAATACTTGCGGCAATAATAGCTCATTGGCTATTTTACTTGTGAGCATTGTGGTGAAAAGTGACATAGCTTAAAACTTATAACCTTTATGTAAGGCAACCACACCACCGGTTAAGTTTTTAAATGTCGTTTGTTCAAAACCAGCATTCTCCATCATGCCTTTTAGTGTTTCTTGATCTGGATGCATGCGAATTGATTCAGCCAAGTATTGATAGCTATCACCATCTTTAGCAACCAACTCACCCATTTTAGGTAAAATATTAAATGAGTAGAAATCGTATGCTTTGTTTAAAAGCTCATGTTCTGGCTTAGAAAACTCCAACACTAGCAAACGTCCACCAGGTTTTAACACTGAGTAGATAGAACGCAAGGCTTTATCTTTATCAGTCACGTTACGTAAACCAAAGGCAATAGTTACAATATCAAAGGTATTTTCTTCAAAAGGCAAATATTCAGCATTGGCCTGCACATACTCAATATTTTGCACTAAACCTTTATCGCGCAACTTATCCCTACCGACATTGAGCATTGAACTATTGATATCGGCTAAAACAACTTTGCCATCACGACCAACAAGCTGTGAAAATTTTGCAGTTAAATCACCAGTACCACCTGCCAAATCCAGTACTTTATTACCAGGGCGTACACCACTAGCATCAATAGTGAAACGTTTCCATAAACGATGAATACCAAATGACATTAAATCATTCATCACATCGTATTGCTTGGCAACTGAGTGAAAAACGCCAGCAACCATAGAAATTTTATCGTCTTTCTCGATAGTTTTATAACCAAAATGAGTAGTACTATTATTGCTAGTATCTACAGGTGCTTGTTGGTTTACTGAAGAGTCATTTGCTTGAGAATTTTGATCTGAGGATGACATGGTCTTTTCACTTAAAACATTATTGAAACATTAATTGGGGATAGTTTACTGTATGCATGCTAAATCACCAAATACCCAGCTGATTTTTTATTGATCCTCCTAAAACAATCACCTAATAAATCCTCAACAAAGAGCGACTATTCACTAATACCCCTAAGATATACCGTAATAAAACAACAAAAATGAAATAAAATTACATTTTAACTTGTACTCATAGAGTAGTTACTCTATACTTCTCTTCGTTCCCTTATGCGGACGCTTGTTGTAATAATTGAATATTCTAGCTTTCCTCATAGCTAACTCACCGATAGCCTTTGCTATCGGTTTTTTTTTGCCTAAAAACAAATAAATAACCTACATTATTATTAGCCTATCGTCTTATTTCCAAATAAAATTTTATCAACTACACTTGCTAATATGTCTGCATAGATACGCTAACTCTAAGAAAAATAACAACGATATTCACTCTGCTCTAAGGATTAAAAATGAGTTTCTCTGATCTTTCTTTTAGAAAAAAAATATTCCTGCTACTTGCCCTACCGATGGTAGGTTTTTTATGGCTTAGTTTTAGCTCTATATTACATAGCATAAATACCAGTGAGGAAATGTCTACCATTACTCGCCTCACCAAATTATCTGTTGTTTATAGTGAATTGGTTCATGAATTACAAAAAGAACGTGGAGCTACGGCCGGCTTTATAGGATCCAACGGTGCTAAGTTTTCTGACAAATTAAGTTCACAACGCAGAAATACTGACGGAAAATTACAACAAAAAATAAATTACCTAACGCAAAATGAATTCAGCCTAAATAATATAAAGCAATTAAACAGTAATATTGGTCAATTTTTACAAAGGTTACCTAACATACGCCAACAGGTAGATAACCTTTCTATTTCAGCTAGTGAGGCAATAGGCTTCTATACCAAGTTAAATGCTCAATTACTTAGTATTGCACCTATCAATGCCGATATTAGCTCTAATGCAATGATCACCAAAGAAACCGCCGCTTATTATAGTTTTTTACAAGGTAAAGAAAGCGCGGGTATCGAACGTGCCGTACTCAGTAATACGTTTTCTGCCAATAAATTCTCCGAGGGTATGTTTGTAAAGTTTATTTCTTTAGTTACACAACAAGATACTTACTTCGACAACTTCAAACAATTCTCTATGACTGAAAACAAACAGTTTTTTATCAGTTCGTTAAACCATAACTCAGCAAAAGAAGTTGAAAAATTTAGAGCTATTGCCAAGAGTAAAACCAGTGACTTTGATGTTGATGCAATGAATTGGTTCGAACAATCTACCTTGCGAATTGGTCAGTTAAAACTAATAGAAGATCAATTAAGTCAATCGTTACTAACGATTGCAGAAACTGAGCAAAGTAATGCTTTTAGTTCTATGATTACCAACATAGTGACAAGTAGTATTCTGATACTATTAGCATTTTTGATTAGCCATTTCACCATAAAAGAACTAAGCGATAGAGTTAAAGATCTTACTTCAGTAATGACTCAAGTAAGAGACAGCAACGACTTAACAGTACAAACACAGTTTCAAGGTGAGAGTGAATTAGGCCACATAGCCTCAGCATTAGATCTAACCTTGCAGAAATTCTCCGGCGCCATCAGTGAGATATCGACCTCGAGCATGACTTTAGCCTCTGCTGCTGAAGAGACTTCACAAACTTGTGAACATAATTCACAATCAATGGTAGATCAACAAGACGGTATTAACTTAATTGCTACTGCCATTGAAGAATTATCAGCAACAGTAAAGGAAGTAGCAAGCAATACCCAAAATACTGCAGACTCAGCTAGAGCGGCCGATGAGCAAGCACAAAATGGCCTAGAAGTAGTAAAAGCCTCTTACCAATCTATTGAGAATTTAGCAGGTGATATTGACGGCTTGGCCGTACAAATAACAAGTTTGCATAATAGCTCTAACAACATCACTAATGTGGTTGATGTTATTAAATCTGTCGCTGAACAAACTAATCTACTAGCACTGAATGCTGCAATAGAAGCGGCACGTGCAGGGGAACAAGGTAGGGGCTTTGCCGTAGTTGCTGATGAAGTAAGAACGTTAGCTCAAAGAACCCAAGATTCTACCGCTGAAATTGAAAGCTTCATCACTTCACTGCAAAGTGACGCCAATGCTGCCTTTAATGTTATCGAGAGTAGCCAGAAAAAAGCTGAAGATGCTGTTTCTAGCTCCAAAAGCGTCGAAGATTTACTGCAAGAGATTTCCAGCTCAGTCAGCACAATCTTTGCTATGACGGAACAAGTTGCTACCGCTATTGAAGAGCAAGCAGTTGTTACTCAAGATGTTGCTGAAAATGTAGTTACCGTTGAGCAAAAATCAATGGAATCAACCACAGGAGCTACACAAATAGCCGCTACCGCTAAAGAGCAAGCTCAGCTAGCAACTACCTTACAAGATGTTGCTAATAGTTTTAAAGTCTAAAATAGGGACAAGTAAGCGGTCAACTTACTTGTCCCTCTCCGCGTAACTAATAAACAAGCCCTAGGTTATTTCATTTACATTTGTTTGCTCGTAAATAACACGGTAAAATAAAGCCTCTCTCCTCAAGATCCATTAAAACTATGACAATCAGCACCGAACAACTTAATACTATCGAAAAATATGATGACGAAAAACGTTTAAGCTATTTGATACAACAGGTAGTTAGCAACAAGGAGCTGTGGATCTTAGCTGATGAACATGGCTGTATGATGTTAAATACTGACGATGAAGATTGTGTGCCTGTATGGCCTAATGAAGAATTTGCTCAGCGCTGGGCAACAGGAGAGTGGCAAGCATGTAAACCTCAGTCAATCTCCCTAGCTAAATGGTACAGCCATTGGAGCTTAGGATTAGCTGATGATGAACTCGCTTTAGTTGTATTTCCGAATCAAGATAACCAGGGTTTGGTCTTATTTCCTGAAGAGTTTGAAGAATCCTTACGTAAAGCAACAAAAAAACAAAACCGCAAATAACCAATAAAGCAATAAAGCAATAAAGCAATCTGTCATTGTGTCTTTATGATACTTTGTTTATATTAACAGCAACAAAATATAGACATATGTACAAGGATAATATGTCAGACGTATGCATTGAAGAAAGTACTCAACTCTTTGATCTTCAACCGGGTAAGTACTTAGATCTACAAATAAACAACCCTATTTCACTTCGCCTAAAGTTACCTCTTATTGGTTATGAACTTGGTAAATACATCATTTTAAAGTACCCAAGAGGGGCGAGTAATTCAGAGTACAACGATGTACTGGTTGAAGGGAATGTGCTTATTATTCGCTATTTAATGGAAGGCATTAAGGGTGAATGTTTTGCTTTTCGCTCTTCTATTAAAAGTGTTAGCCAATACCCTGAAAAATTACTTTTTATTGAATATCCTAAAAAAATTGAAAACCGTCAGTTACGAATGCAACAAAGAACTAGCATTCATCTACCTGCAGTCATTATGCTAGAAGGCTCTGATGATACTAAGACGACACACCTAAACGGTATTATTGGTGATATATCAGCTAAAGGCTGCGGTTTCACCTTTAAAACCAAAAGTGCTAATGCTAAAGTGAACAAACGTGATATTTTTGTCTGCTTACAAAGCCCTACAGATGGTGAAGTGCAAATTCCAGCACGAGTATGTAATAGCCGAAATGAGAACGGAATTGTCAGTGTTGGTATTCAATTTATCGATGAGGCGGCTATAGTGCCTAAGCTACTAACACAACTTTTTATCGAAAACTCAATGAACTAACCTGTGCATCTCCCCTAAAATTACTAAGGAATAAAATGGAAATCCGTATTGGTGAACTAACAAACCCCGCTGTCATAGCTTTATTAGAAGAGCATCACCAAGATATGTTAATCCACTCACCACCTGAAAGTGTGCATGCGCTTGATTTATCAGCATTATCACACCAAGACATTACCTTTTGGAGTGTTTGGCATAATAATGAGTTAGCTGGTTGTGGTGCCTTAAAAGCACTTGATAAACATCATGGTGAAATCAAGTCGATGAGAACATCAAAGGATTTTTTGCGCCAAGGTGTAGCTAAACTGCTTTTAGAGTACATGATCAGCGAAGCAAACACACGCAGCTACCAAAAGCTAAGCTTAGAAACAGGTACGATGAAAGCGTTTCTGCCTGCACAAAAGCTTTATCAACAACTTGGTTTTAAAGTGTGCCAACCTTTCGCTGATTACCAAGAAGATCCCTACAGTACGTTTATGTCTAAAGTTATTCGCTAATATAACACTCAGCTAAAACTCCTCCTTTGACTTTTTGTAGTTGAACTTACCAACAATTCAGTTACAATTGTATTTGAATATCATTCGAATACAGTTATCTCAAGGTTTAAAATGGCTCCAGCTCCAAGATTTAGTGCAGAAGAACAAGAGAAGTTAATCATTTGCGCGGCGATTAAAGCAATAGAGGAAAGTAGTTTATTAGATTTTTCTATGTCCGCAATTGCCAAACTAGCAGGTCTATCCATGGGATCTGTTTATAAGTTTGTACAATGTAAGGAGGATGTATTAATTGCATTAGCCACTCGCATGTACCAACAACGCCAAGGCGTATTCAAAAAAGTACTCGCCCTG
>Ga0209396_1006460_pt1 | contig 10726 bp, 6 predicted proteins | sample GOMGulsemesocosm_6_FD_184638 | JGI IMG/M metagenome (GOLD analysis project Ga0209396, IMG submission 184638) | Methane-oxidizing microbial communities from mesocosms in the Gulf of Mexico - GOM8C Gulf of Mexico (SPAdes) (version 2) | ecosystem: Environmental > Aquatic > Marine > Cold seeps... | reverse complement strand
GTATATTTGTCCACTTTCATTAAATACATTGGTAGCAAAAGGTTTTACTAGAGCAAAATCACCATATGCTTCAAATTGCATGTTTAATTGTAATTTATCTTTGAAATATAAATAATCGAAAGCACCTCCGATCAGATTAATTACACCATATAAATCTTCATTTTTATATTTCCCCGTACTATTAAATTCAACCGCAGCACTTGGACCAATAATGATTCTTTGCCCGTTTATAGAATTAGATTCATTGGTTTTAATATCATAGTCAGCAAAACCTGCATAAATGACTTTAACATCGGTAAGCAAACCATCATTGCCTTGCTGTGTGATACCAATTTCAAATTGTGTTTGTGTGAGTAGGGGATCAAAAGTATAAAATTGACTTTTTTTTAGTTTTACTGGTACGTTAGAAGTGTGTGTTTTAAAGCCTAGAGTGAAAATCTCTCTGGGTTCACTATATCGTGTTCCTTTTGAATAAGTAAAGCCTGAGTAAACTGTTAATAAGTTATCTGTCATATTTGTATTAAAGCCAAACTCGTTTTTAATATTTCGATAACTTTCCCCCCAACTTTTTTCATCATACCAATCATGAAAAGTTTGAGAGGGATTAAACAAACTTGATAGTACTTTGGGAAAGAGGCCTTGTTTCTGTTTAAGCATTTGAGATGTCTGAAATAGGCCTTCACCCATGATCACACCACCGAATATGGTAGTAATATGATCATTAATACTGATCACTTCTTTATATTCTGCTGTCATTTCCCAAAATAGAGAACCAACAAAAGGACCGACCATAGATGAGTACAAAGATAGATCATTATTCCTAAAGGCTTGATGATAAAAAGCGCCTGCATAAACATGACCCCAATTGAGCATCATATCATTATCATCAAGTTTCCAAGAATCTAAGGATGTATGGCGTTTCCACATATGATCTAAAAATCCATCTTCGACCTCATAGTCCCAATCTTCTTCCATACTTTCGGTTCTTAGAGAATAAAGGCCTATGCCTATGCCTGTATATAATCCTACTTCGGTAAATGCACTTAACCAATCCGGGTTTAATGTTTTCTCTGAGAGCTTTATTGTGTCATTAAGCTGGCATAAATTAGCCACATCTTTAATAAATATTGTTGAATTAATAATATTAGGATCAATTTCATAATGAGATAAGTCACATTTAATTGATTTTTTAGCATTAGCACTAAAAGAATAAAATAAGAAAAAAAGAAGGCTTAATAGGTAAATATAAACTTTCAAACTAAATCCTTTAATTTAAACACTTTAAGCTTAAAAGTTTAGCAGGTACTTGGAAAAAACCTTTATTTGAAATTACATTTTTTAAAATCGAAATATTTGATTAAACAAAATGGAATATTCCTTATAGAACGTCAGGTTTAACTCAAGTTTAGATGCTCGCATTTATGTGTATTTTGGGTATAATCAGCAGCAATTATTTATAACAACTCATCAGGTCATTTGACTGATAGGAAAACTATGCGCTCGATATACTGCGGACAATTAAACAATATTCATGTAGATCAAACTGTTGAACTATGTGGCTGGATCAATAAACGTCGTGATTTAGGCGGCTTAATCTTTGTCGACTTAAGAGACAGAGAAGGTATTGTACAAGTAGTTTTTGATCCTGATGTAGCTGGTTTAATGGATAACGCGACGGGTTTACGTAATGAATTCTGTGTAAAAGTAACTGGTATAGTTCGTGCCCGTCCTGAAAGTCAAATAAATAAAGATATGGCAACAGGTGAAGTTGAAATTTTAGGAAAAAGTCTTGAAATAATTAACCGTTCAGAGCCATTACCGTTAGATTTTAATCAGAAAAACTCTGAAGAAATGCGCCTTAAATACCGATACTTAGATTTACGACGTATCGAAATGAGTGATCGTATTAAATTGCGTGCAAAAGCAAGCAGCTTTGTTCGTAACTTTTTAGACAGCAACGAATTTTTAGATATAGAAACTCCAGTATTAACAAAAGCGACTCCTGAAGGCGCTCGTGATTACTTAGTACCGAGTCGTGTTCATAAAGGTTCTTTCTACGCTTTACCACAATCACCACAGCTATTTAAACAAATGTTAATGATGTCTGGTTTTGATCGTTATTACCAAATTGTAAAATGTTTCCGTGATGAAGATTTACGTGCTGATCGTCAACCTGAATTTACACAAATAGATATTGAAACTTCATTTATGAGCTCAGATCAAGTCCGAGCTATGACTGAGAAATTGATCACTGAGATGTGGCAGTCTTTATTAAATGTTGATTTAGGGTCATTCCCTGTAATGCCTTATTATGAGGCAATGTCACGTTATGGTTCAGATAAGCCTGATTTACGTAATCCATTAGAGCTAATTGATGTAGCCGATTTAATGAAAGACGTTGAATTTAAAGTATTCTCAGGTCCAGCAAATGATGAGAAAGGGCGAGTTGCAGTATTAAGTGTACCTGGTGGCGCTAAACTATCTCGTAAGCAATTAGATGAGTACACTAAGTTTATCGGTATTTATGGTGCGAAAGGTTTAGCATGGATGAAAATCAAAGATCGTGATGCCGGAGTAGAAGGTATCCAATCTCCTGTTGCTAAGTTCTTAAATGCTGATGTGATCAATACGTTATTAGAGCGTACAAATGCGCAAACTGGCGATATCATTCTATTTGGGGCTGATAAAACCAACGTTGTAAATGAAGCTATGGGTGCACTACGTATCAAAATTGGTTTAGACCTTGAGTTAACTGATTTAAATAAGTGGGCACCGCTTTGGGTTGTAGACTTCCCAATGTTTGAAGAAGATGATGAAGGAACGCTTCACGCTGTTCACCATCCATTTACAGCACCTAAAGATAAAACCGCAGCTCAATTAGAAGAAAACCCAGCAGCTGCAATTTCAGACGCATATGATATGGTAATAAATGGCTACGAAGTCGGTGGTGGTTCGGTTCGTATACATAATAACGATATGCAAGCTGCAGCTTTCCGAATTTTAGGAATCGAAGCACAAGAGCAAGAAGATAAATTTGGTTTCTTACTTGAAGCATTAAAATATGGTACGCCACCACATGCTGGTTTAGCATTTGGTTTAGATCGTTTAGCTATGCTGTTATGTGGTACAGATAATATCCGTGATGTAATTGCATTCCCTAAAACGACTCAGGCATCATGTTTATTAACAAATGCACCAAGTAAAGCAAATCCTGATTCATTAATTGAATTAGCTGTTGCAGTTGCTTTACCTGAAGATAAAAAGTCTGAAGAATAATATTCAGATTAAAGATACAAAAAAGGCGACTTAGGTCGCCTTTTTTAATATCAAATTTAAGTGATTTTTACTATTTTTTTAAACCTTCTTTTAACTTTTCTTTTGCAGCTTCTACTTTAGAAAAGTCAAAACCCAATTCTTCAACAGCTTCTTTAATGATATTAGGGTTAGTCATCACTAAGCCCATTATTTGCTGTAGTTTCTCTGGGGCAATTCCCATAGTTTGGATCAAAGCCATTGCCATCATTGGATTTTCAGTCAAGGCTTGAAAAAGCTCTTTCGTTTTTTCTTTACTTATATTTGATTCATTTAAAATTTGGATAATCGGGTTCATTTTGAGCCTTTTACTTCGACGGTATAATATGAGGGATTTTACTATAAAAAATCCCATTAGAATAATTAACCTGAATTCAGGCTAAATATATTTTTATATGATGTTATTTTAGAGTATTAAATATAGCGCTTTATGAGCTCACTAAACTCAATCTGGATTGAGCATTACCGTTTTGTTTTAATAAAAAGGCCTCAAAATGTTCTGCAGATAAAGGTTTAGAGTAATGGTAACCTTGGAGTATTTCACAATTTAACTCATTCAGAATATCTATTTGGTCCGAGTATTCAACACCTTCAGCAACCACATCTAGATCTAAGTTATGAGCTATAGTAACGATAGAGTCAACCATATTACGACCTCGCTTTGAGCCTATATCATCTATAAAAGCTTTATCTATTTTTAATGTATTGAGTGGAAACTCTTTTAACAGTGCTAAAGAAGAATAGCCTGTGCCAAAATCATCCATGGCTAAATGAATACCGCGAGCACTGAGTGCTTTCATTATGCTGATTGCATTTTTTGGATCATCCATTACCGTACCTTCGGTGATCTCTAATTCTAAAAAATAAGAGGGTAGGTTATGTTTTTGTAAAATACGGTCTATTACTTGTGTTAAATCAGGTAGCGAGAATTGTTTTGCAGATAAGTTAACTGCAACTCTGCCATTAAATAATCCTTTATCGAGCCATTTTTTTACATCTCTACAGGCTTTATCCAAAACCACCTCACCAATTTCTATGATTTGTCCGGTTTCTTCAGCAATTGGAATAAATTGAACTGGGCTAATAAGGCCCTTTTTAGGTGTAATGAAACGAACTAAAGCTTCCATTCCCATTAACTCACCTGTTTTTAGGTTCATTTTAGGTTGGTAAAAGACACAAAACTGATCTTCTTTAAGACCGTAACGCATTAAGTTTTCAATTTGCAGACGCTTAACAGCCTGCTTATTCATCGTGTCATTGAAAAATAAATAGCGATTACCTTGCTCTTTCGCATGATACATCGCGGTATCTGCATTTTTTAATAGGACTTCTGGGCTATTACCATCTTCTGGAAATAATACAACTCCGGTACTTGATGTGATGACAAGCTCATGACCTGACATATGAAAAGGTTTGATAATTTCGGCTAAAAACTCTTTAGCTGTGCGGGTAATAGTATGAATATCATTAGTATTAGTCATCACTAAACCAAACTCATCTCCACCTAATCTATATATACTATCTTGTTGTCTTGTTATTTTACTTAGCCTATTAGCTAAACGGCATAACAACATATCCCCTAATTGATGCCCTAATGAATCATTTATTTTTTTGAAGTTATCTAAATCAAAAACAAGTAAGGCATGATGGGTACGTTGATCTACTAACTTCTTAAGATTACTAAAAAATACATTACGATTTGGTAAACCGGTTAATCGATCTCGATTTGATAATTTTTGTAACTCTGATTCGGCTTGTTTACGTTCGCTTATATCATTATATAACACAATAAAGTGGGTGATTTTTCCGGCTTTATTTTTCACAACATCAATAGACATATCGATTGGGGTAAGTTTATTTTTTTGATTTGGTAATTTGAGTTCTTGCTTCCAGTGGCCTTTTTCAGCAAGTACTTTTTTCAACTTATCTATATAAGTATCTTTGTAGCCATGTAAAGAAAAGCGTTTCCCAATATATTGTGATTTCTGACCACCAAAAGATTTTAAGTAGCTAGGGTTTACTTCTACAAAATTAAATGACTTATCATAGATTGCGATAGGATCAGAAAGATTCTCAATACATTTGGCAAATAAGTTCAAATGCTCTTCAGTTGATTTAATTCGGCTAATATCTTTAAGTGTGCCGGTCATTCTTTTTGGTTTTAAATTCGCAGTATGTTCAATGACCTTGCCTCTATCTAAAACCCAACGCCAATTACCTAAATTATCTTTAGTGCGATAGCTGGCTTCAAAAAAAGAGGTATGGCCTGAAAAATGCTGTTTTAGTAATAAATCAACTTTTGGTAAATCTTTAGGGTGTATATGTTTTCTATTTGGTGGGGTGGTTACGTTCTCATCTTGTTCGATAAATTGGCCATCATTCATACGGATCATTGCACCGGAAGAAATATTCCAATCCCACAACGTATCACCACTACCAACTAAACTACTTTTCAAACGTTCTTCAGAGCGTTTTAATTCTTTTTTTGAACGTCTAAGTTTAAATATACCAAATAAGGCAATGGGCAGAGATATCGCCATGAAAATAATAGGAATAGCCGCAATAGACTCAACAAAATTTGCTTCTAAACTCAAAGCCGTTGCTGAATAAAATAGTGTAAAAAAAACACTTAAATTTAAGGTATATTTGATTATAGTTTGCATAAGATGCAAGCGTTACCTCATTATTTTCATTTTGACTTGTTACATTAATGTAATGCTAGCTCAGTGTCAAAGCCTTCTAATTATATTTTGCTTTTTGAGCTATATTCTATGCGCGCTCTAGCACTATTAAACGTATTAAATGCATATTCATACATATCTTGTTTTGATAGAGAGTTTAATGATTTAACTAAACGTGATTGCATCGTAAATTCATAATCTTGATTTTCTAAACAGAGCCAAAAACGTAATGATCTGAGCCTTAGGTTTTTATCTTTTTCTTGTACTTGTGTTAACAACCCTTGCTTGCTTTTGAGCCAAATCTCTTCTGGCATATCATTTATGGTTTTAGCATATTGGCTTGTAAAAGTATGGCTATGTTCAAGTAACATTTGTGCATCAACTTCAGGTGATTGAATATAAAATGCAATACCAGCCCTACTATTTAAGGGAGCGTAGCCAGTACCAACAAGGTATCCTAGCTGTTTTTGCGTTCTTAATTCTTGAAAGTAATCTTGAGATATCAGGTGGTTTAAACACATCATCTTTACTTTCTCTTCAACACTACTGGTCTGAGCCTGATAGTAAATGACCATAGCATGGTCTTCATGGTTAAGGGATATGACTTTATTGGTTGGTTTATCTAAAATATTAATGGGTCGATTGAGATCATCTATTGTTTCTAGCTTAATCACATGTTTCTCAATAGCATTATTAAATTTTAGAGCATCTTGTTTTTGCCAATTACCGTGCAATAACACTTGGACATGAATTTCTTTAAATAACTGTTCTGTAAATACAACGAATTGTTCAAATGAAACTTTATCTAATGATTGAGCTAACGACTCGGGAGTTGGGTTCCAAGGTAAAAGTTCAGCGCTTAATAAGCTAAATAATTGGCTGACTGGCTTATTATGATTACCTGCATTCCAATGTCTGCATAGTTGCTTTTTATATTCTTCGAATCGTTGGGACTTGAATTTACTGTCAAATAACTTTTCCAATAAGCCCTCGACCAGCTCTAGTTGATTAGTTGAAATACCAGAAGTGTGTAATGTTAACCCCCCTTGATGGATTGATAGTTGATAACTTAATCCTGCTAATTCAGCAGGGTAAAATTCTTGAGCAACATGATCCATAAATAAATCACTAAATAATCGAGTAAGTGCCATATTTGTGACACTTTGTACTGTGAAATATGAATCTAGGGCCATATAAAAATGACCTTTTATTACTTTAAACTCTTGTTCTTGCTGATACCAAAATTCTATACCTGGTTTACAGATTAGCTTTTGTGGAACTGAACCTTTAGCTTCTAAGGGGAGTAAATTGATTTCATTGGCTAAATAAGGGTTCGGTTTAGGAAGTTGCATATCCACAAAAGGTTTATTTATATTTTGTAGTTTTTTAATCCATTCTTTATTAATAGGTTCGCATTTATAAGGAGTGTGGTACCAGGCGGCTTTTTTATTTGTTTTGACATCAGGGTGTATTAAGACGATGCGCATATTATCTGGTTTCAGCCAGCTAAGTACTTTTAGCCACTGCTTTTCATCAAATCCATTCATTAAGTAATCCCCTTGAACATAATCCTGAGTTGGATAATGCTGCATGTTAATACTTAAACCATGCACAAAGTCGATTACTTTTGATTTTTCTTGATTGTCAAAAGCGATTTGTAAAAGTGATTTTTTATCATTATATAAAGGAATAAATGTGCTGAGTTCTTGTTTTAATAAAGGTAAAAATGCAAAAATGGTTTCAACTATTTCTTGATAGTGACAGATACCTTCATCGGTGAGAGAAATGCTTAAGTTAAAATCTTTGAAGTTACTACCATTAATACCTCCTCCAGCTGTTAGGCTGTTAAGCCAACCTCTTTCTTTTAATATATCGTATAAAGAGCCATTGCCTTCATAACCTAATATATGTGCCATAAAGCTGACTGTTTTATGTTTATAAAAAGTATCAATATTGGGCATAGCAAAACTGATAATAAGTTTTTGCATATGTTTGTGAGGTTTAATATAAATTAATTTCTGTAAATGTTCTTCTTGATATAATGGCTCTGAAATAAGTGCTTTTTCTGTATCAATATCATTTAATTCATTAAACAAACTTTCAACTAAAGTCCTTTGTTTTTCAATAGGAAGTTCACTGCATAAAACTAAGGTCATTCTTTTTGCAATATAATGCTTATTGAAAAATACTTTTATTTCTTCGTTGATACATCCATTTCTGTCGCTTAATGTATCTGAATTTCCGACTGAAAATTTTGAGAATGGGTGTTTTAAATTAACAGTTTCTTTATGGGCTTGATAAATTCTACGGCTATCATCTTTGAGTTTGAGCTTAAATTCAGCATCAATTGCATTTTTTTCTTTATTTGTGGTATTCGGACTTATTAAAGGATTAATAAAAAAACGGCTGAATTGTTTTAGGGCATTGTGAAGATACAGGCTATCGATATCAAAAAAATAGCTTGAATGTTCGGTGCCAGTCCAAGCATTACAGCTGCCACCATGTTGACTGGTATATTTTGAAAATGCGCCTGGTTCGGGGTATAAATCAGTGCCTAAAAAAAGCATATGTTCTAAAAAATGCGCCAAGCCTTGTCTATCTTCAGGATCATCAAAATGACCTGCATTGACAGTTAATGCGACGGCTGATTTTTCGCTTTCAAGATCTTGGACTAGTAAAACTTTAAGACCATTGTTTAGTGTAAGACTCTGATAAGTTCTGCTATCATTATTACTAATTTTTATGGTGTGTTTCAAAAGATGGCTCCAAATTAGAATTTACATACCCTTATTAATAAGTACAGGGTATTTAGGAGCTTTTTGCTGACAGCTTCAGGTGATATATTATTTTAACCTGAACATTAAAAGCACTTAGTTATACGTTAAATTAGACTAGATGTATTAGTAATATAGCTGAAATTAACCAAGCCTGGCTATTCTTTTTATTTTAATTTTTATTAATAGTGAATGTATCAAAAATGAAAAAGATTTTTATAATGCGCCATGGTCAAGCATCGCCTATGTGTGCGGATGATGCCAGTCGCACTTTAACAAGTGCAGGTATCAGTGAAGTTGAAATTATGCGTCATTGGCTTGCAAAAATAGTTTCAATAGATGCAGTATTGGTAAGTCCATATGTAAGAGCGCAGCAAACATGCGAATTGGTTAAACAAGGGCAAGACAATATCAAATTTGAACAAACATCGTCAGATTTCGTTCCAGAATCTAGTCCGGCTCATACTTGTGATTTTCTACAGGCTTTGATTGCCTTACACCCGGATAATAATAATTGGTTAATAGTCGCACACATGCCTTTAGTTAGTTATTTAGTTGGGGAGTTATGCTCTGGTAAAATGCCTATTTTTGAAACCGCAGCAATCGCTTGTATTGAATTTGATGAGAATAAAGGGTTGGGTGAGTTAGTTGGCTTAAAGTCACCGAATAGAGTTTAAATGAAATAAAGAACCTTAGATTAATTTTTTTGACTTTTATCTCACTATCTAAAACTGAAATTTAGAATTAGTTGATTGGTTTATTACAACGAGTAAAGCACCTTTTCAACCGAATTCTAACGGTGCTTGATGCATCGTTAATATATCAGGGGACCGTATTTAATTAAGGTCGGTTCTCTTTTAGTAAAAGAATTCGACCTTGCCTAGTAGATAGATTAAAATTTCGGGTTTGTTGGCTGGTTTATCACAACGAGTAAAGCACCTTTTCCACCGAACTCTAACGGTGCTTGATGCATCGCTAATATATCAGGATGCTGTACTAAATAATGTGGTACTTTTTGCTTTAATATATACTCACCTATACCGTGTACAACACATGCACAGCGATAATGTTGTTTTTTACATTCTGCAATTAAGGCTATGAGCTCTTGTTTTGCTTGTTCCTTATTTAAGCCATGTAAATCCAGCACAAGTTCAGGATAAAAATCACCACGTCTTAACTGTTTTGCTAAGTAACTATCTTGTCCAGGCTGAACATAGCTTATAGTGCCGTTATTCTCTAAATTAGGCACGTATTCATCTGAAAAATAAAACTCAGCTAAGCGTTTTTTCTTTTCATCTTCTTCAATTTCATGCTTCTTCTGTAATATATTTCGTTTAAATACGACTTTATCTTGCTGTATTTTTTGAGTACCGCCGAACATATCTCTAAATAGATCAGCGTCATCTTCTGGCAAGACATTAGGCTCAGATGTTAGGGCGCGTTTTTTAGCTTCGGCATCGGCTTTTTGTTGCATATTTTTAACTATGCTTTTTTTGATTTGTTGCAATTCTTTTTTCATGAGACAAGTTTAATTAAAAAGGAGGTAAATCACAAAATTAATATCAAGACAATAATCTTCAAGATCTAATATATACCCAAACAACCTCAAGATGCAGGGGGCATCGTTCCACTGGAACTTAATATCAAGACGCAACTTTTCAGGAATGCTCATTCTCTTTTAATAAGTTGGAACGCAGAGAGTAAGTTGTTGTGAGATGTCTAAAAGTTTGGTTTAAAAACGATTTATGCGCGTTATTGAACTTAAAAATGGATCGTTCATTCTCTGCAATCAAAGCCTTGCCTAAATCATTTTTAATTCAAACTGAAACTCGCATCTTGAAGTGGCTTGGGTATAATAGGGTAATATAATGTTGGTCAGTTGAAATATAATGAATGAAGCACAAATAACGCCTGAAATACTCAATGAAGCAATAAATGAGCTTGAAACAATAAATGATT
>Ga0209396_1006457_pt1 | contig 10730 bp, 7 predicted proteins | sample GOMGulsemesocosm_6_FD_184638 | JGI IMG/M metagenome (GOLD analysis project Ga0209396, IMG submission 184638) | Methane-oxidizing microbial communities from mesocosms in the Gulf of Mexico - GOM8C Gulf of Mexico (SPAdes) (version 2) | ecosystem: Environmental > Aquatic > Marine > Cold seeps... | reverse complement strand
AGAGCTTAATGAGGATTTATTGGACATACCGCTATCCAATAATGATTTTATCGAGCCTGCAGCGGTTGATATTATCGAAGCGGACTCAGATGTAATTACAAATTTAGAAAATGTTGTAATTCTAGATTCTCCTGAAACCGATATCAGTCTTGTTGAAGTATTAGATGGTCGTGATGCAATATCTTCAGCTAATGAAGCTGATTTGCAACTTGCGATGGAAGAGTTGCCTGTTGCTGACGTTAATGAAGCTAATGATGAAATTGATGCTGAATTACTCGAAATCTTCTTAGAAGAAGCGCAAGAAATTATGGAGGCTGCTGGTGTCGCGTTACAGCGCTGGCAGGCAGACCCTGATAATTTAAGAGACGTTGCGGAATTACAACGTGAGCTACACACCTTAAAAGGTGGTGCTCGCATGTCAGATATGGCTGAAGTAGCAGATTTGTGCCATGAATTAGAATCTATTTATGAAGGGCTGCATGATGGCCGAGTTCAGTTTAAAGAGGGCTTAATCCCGCTACTGAGTCAGTATCACGATATCCTTGATGACATGCTAGAGCAGATTCGTAACGGTCAGACGGTGAATCTTGATCCGCAACTTGTACAGCGAATTCATGCGGTAGCAAAAGGCGGAGATCCATTAACGGTCGCTGACGAGAGTCAAGCTGGTAATGAAGTCGAAGAATTAATTGTTGAAGATATTGAAACTTTTGATGTGCCTTCAGTGATCCCCGCGAGTAATGAGATAGTTTCATCTGACTTAGATGAAAGTGATCGTGAGATCTTAGAGATTTTCTTGGAAGAAGCGCAAGAGTTACAGCAAGAACTTGATAGCGTATTGCAAGAGTGGCAGCAAGCTCCTGAGAATCTACGAGCTACAGAAGAAGTCCAACGTATTATGCACACCTTAAAGGGTGGTGCTCGCATGGGGGGATTAACCGAAGTCGGTGATCTGGCCCATGATTTTGAAGCTTGGATGATTCAAGCTCAGCAAGGGAAAATCGAAGTCGATGATGCTTTCTTCAGTGAAGTGTATAAACGCCAGGATGTATTAGCTGCCAGTGTTGAAGTTGTAGCGCAAAGCTTGTCGCAACCGGTAGAGACTATCTCAATGGATACTGATGTTGTATCTGCAGATATTTCTCCAGCGAACCCTGCTGATATAATCGAAGACGATACCAATGTTGTTCCTTTTAAGCGCAGTGAGCTTGAAACCAGTAGTGAAGAAGCGACCATAACGGTTTTGCCTGCTGCGAAAGCATTAACACAATTGGATCAAGAGGCTGCCAATAAGCCTCAGCAAGGACGTCGTGGTCCTCAAGAAATGGTTAAGGTATCGGCAGAACTGCTTGATAACCTGGTTAACCTAGCCGGTGAAACATCGATTTCTCGTGGTCGCTTGGAACAACAAGTTACAGACTTCTCTTATTCATTGGAGGAGATGGACTCAACCCTAGAGCGTCTTCGTGATCAGCTACGTCGTTTAGATATTGAAACCGAAGCGCAGGTATTATTCCGTCAAGAACGCGTAACGCCTAGCTACGAAGATTTCGATCCGCTAGAAATGGACCGTTACTCTCATATGCAGCAGCTTGCTCGATCTCTGGTGGAGTCGGCATCGGATTTATTGGATATTCGAGAGTCATTAAGTAATAAAACTCGTGATGCAGAAACTTTGCTATTGCAGCAAAGTCGAGTTAATACCGAACTGCAAGAAGGCTTAATGCAAACGCGCATGGTACCTTTCCAGCGCCTGGTTCCACGTCTGCGTCGTATTGTTCGTCAAGTAGGCCAAGAGCTAGATAAGCAGGTTGAATTTAAGGTATTTAATGCTGATGGTGAGATGGATAGAGCCATTCTTGAGCGTTTAATATCACCGTTAGAGCACATGTTACGTAATGCTGTGGATCACGGTATTGAAGACAAGACAGCGCGTGCACAAACCGATAAGCCAGCTCAAGGTACTGTTGAATTAAGAGTATCCCGTGAGGGTGGTGATGTTTTAGTCATCCTGAAAGATGATGGTCATGGTATCAATATTGATGCCGTGCGTAAGAAAGCATTAGAGCGTGGTTTGATTACTGCTGATAGCACGTTAACCGATCTTGAGATCATGCAATTTATTCTTCATGCGGGTTTTTCTACCGCGGAGAAGGTAACGCAAATTTCCGGCCGTGGTGTCGGCATGGATGTGGTTAATAGCGAAATCAAACAGATGGGTGGTACGTTATTTATTAATTCAGTGCCTGGCCAAGGCACTGAATTCCAAGTTCGCTTACCCTTCACCGTATCGGTTAACCGCGCCTTGATGGTTAGGGTAGGAGATGATTTATATGCAGTACCTTTGGATAGTATTCAAGGTATTGTGCGAGTACCGACAAACCAATTAGAAGCCTTATATCAACAACCCGCTGCCGATCGAACTTTCGATTATAGCAATCAAGCCCATCGTCTAGAATATTTAGGCCGTATGCTTGGAGCTGAAGCTCAACCTAAGCTGGCTGGGCAAAAAATGCCAACGCCAGTACTATTGATCAAGGGTGAGGTGCCTTACGCCCTGCAGGTTGACTCGTTATTGGGTAGCCGTGAGATTGTTGTAAAAACATTAGGTACACAGTTCAGTAGTGTTATGGGGGTATCGGGCGGTACGATTCTTGGGGATGGTAGTGTTGTAATCATTCTTGATCTACCGGCCATGATCCGTAGTCAAAGTAATTTAGAATATCAGCAAGCAATGGCTCTTGATGCCATAGAGGCCGAGAAGAGGCATGAGCTTGAGCAGGCTCCGAAGCGTATTCTGGTGGTTGATGATTCGGTTACGGTAAGAAAAGTAACAACCCGCTTATTGGAGCGTAATGGCTTTGAAGTCTTTACCGCGAAAGATGGTGTGGATGCAATTGCTACGCTGCAGGATCATGTTCCAGACCTGATGCTATTGGATATTGAAATGCCGCGCATGGATGGCTTTGAAGTAGCCTCCATTGTACGTCACGATTCACGACTAAAGCATGTTCCTATTATCATGATCACATCACGTACGGGTGATAAACACAGAAACAGAGCGCTTTCTATTGGTGTGAACGCCTATCTAGGTAAGCCGTTCCAAGAAGATAAGTTATTAGCCAATATTGATAAATTATTAGTAGGGGCGACAGAAGACTAATATGCCGCTTAACAAGGCTGCTGCTAAAGTAGGTATCATCGCGGATAATCTCTTGCAGCAGCATCTACTAAAGAGCGCATTGATCAACTTTGGGTTTAATGTCGTTTTAACTACCGATCCTGATCGCTTGAGTGACAACGCTAATTTAGTCGCTGAAGTTGATGCTTGGGTCGTTGATATTGCCGATGATGAGGGTGATCACCTTGAATGGTTAGACTCTCTGTTTGAAGGTGATTTGCCGGTATTATTTGGCATGGGAGTCGCACCGCAAAGAAACTGCGAAACGTATCCTCGCTGGGAAAAACGCCTTTATTCCAAAATGAAGGATCTGCTGAAAGATCACTCCCTCGTCATTGCTGATGAGGAGGCCCTCTCTGGGCTCGGAGCGGATAATAAAAAGGCAGGCGATCCCTTACCCTTGCCTGCAATGTTCAACAATATTGAGTTAGGTAAACCCGCAGAACACATTTGGGTGCTAGGTGCGAGCTTAGGTGGACCAGATGCCGTTAAAGAATTCCTCGATGCTCTTCCAAAAGGTTTACCGGTAGGTTTTATATATGCTCAGCATATTGACGCCCGTTTTCAGCACGCGCTAGTACAAACCTTAGGGCGCCATGCCGGAATAACCATGGTACCTTACCAAGAAGGAAAGAGTATAAATACGGGTGAGGTTATGTTGGCACCGGTAGAGCATGAGTTTATGTTCGATTTTGACGGTCGAACTATGAGTAAATCAACGCCCTGGCCTGGGCCATACGGACCTTCTGTTGATCAGGTTATGCTGAATGTTGCCGATCATTTTTCCAATCGAGCGCGATATATTCTTTTTAGTGGTATGGGCAGTGACGGAGCAGAAGCTGCTGTTAAAATATGTCAAAAGCCAACGACTATTTGGGCTCAGAATAGCGAAAGCTGTGCTAATAGCTCGATGCCCGATAGTACTGTCGCAACGGGACATGTGTCTTATATCGGAACGCCAAGACAATTAGCTTCACAGCTGGTAAATTATCTACAAACACAATGGACTGGATAACATGAGTTCTGAACTAGTAATACAAGATGAAGTCAGTGAGGTAGCAAGTTTACTGATCCCACTGCAAGATAAGCAACTAGTATTGCCGAACGTAACGGTTGCTGAAATTATTCCCTACCGTGCACCGACGGCTATTAGTGAACATGCAGGGTGGTTGCTAGGGCAGCTTGAGTGGCGAAATATTCATATCCCAGTATTATCGTATGAGATATTAAATGGCGGCTCGATGCCTCCGCTCGAAGGGGCTCGATTAGCAGTTATTAATGGTACGGGTACTAAACGAAATTTACCTTTTTACGCCATTTTGATTCAAGGTATTCCCAAACTAACGCATATCAAGGAAGATGATATTGTTACCGTTGAAGCGATGCGCTCTGGTCCCTATGATCAGATGGCTGTAAGCTTATATGGTGAACAAGCAATGATTCCCAACCTAAATATGATTGAGAATGAACTCTTAAGGTATATTGGATAATACAATGATACGTATATTGGCTGCAGTGTGTGTTTTCTTTGCCGTTATTTCTTCTGCAAGTGCGCAAAAAGGAATTGGTGAAAGTAATCTAGCTAAAGAAGTTATTTTATTCGAAGCCAATAGCTATCGAGTAGTAACAGAATTCAATATGTATGCGATGCAGAAAGACAAATCATCTGAGCAGCGATTGACGGAGGTATTGGTAAAAGGTGACGAATTAAGTTTACTTTTTTCCGAACAGTCTAAAGCGTTAGCGCCAAGTTGGGATAAATACAGAACCTTTGCTTGGCAAAAACACAATCAAGCTGACGGAGATACTTATGTTTTTAATGATATGAGGATCCTGCATAAAGATTTGTTAGCCATTGTAGAAAGCGTAAAAAAACAACTGAATAGTGATTTGTTACCGGCTCGAGAGCTTAATAAAGTCAATGGCATCTTATTGATCGAACAATTAGCTTCTGAATATTTAGAAATGTCAGCGGCAACTTTTGGCTCCTTTGGTTTTGCTGGTAGTGAGCAGGCGATTCAAATTGAAGTAAGAAGTGAAGCGTTTGAGCGTGTTATCAATGAGCTTAAGAAATTGCATAGCGATGATCCGGTAAAGTTCAAAGCAGTAAAAAAATTGGCACTGAGATGGAGGTTCATTAAGAGCACTTTATTAGCTTATAATGAGCGCTCTGCTCCTTTTGCGGTAGCTAAAACTGTTAGCTATATTCGCAAACAGATGATCGAAATTTAAATTACACAAGAATAGTATTGAAAGCTTATGAAAGTAGTTGCATTTTTACCTGCAAAAGGAACTAGTTCTCGTATTCCTAACAAGAATATGTCGTTGCTGGATGGCAAGCCATTATATTTGCATGCGCTAGAAAAATTAGTTAAATGTGACTTTATCGATGAAGTATATTTAGATACTGAATCTGAAGAAGTAATTGAGATGACAAGTGAGGTTAATTGCAAGGTTCTTAAACGATCTCCTGACTTAGCGTCTAATAAAACAGATGGCAATCGCTTGTTTATGAATGAAGTAGAGCATGTGGATGCAGATATATACGTCCAGATGCTATGCACTAGTCCATTTATTGATATTGAGAGCATTAGGCTAGGCATTGAAAAGGTTAAATCTGGAAATTTCGACTCTGCTGTTCTAGTGCAAAAAGAAAAGCAGTATCTATGGAATGAGTCAGGGCCGACTTATGACATTAATAATATCCCAAATAGCATTGATTTAGCGGATTCAGTAATAGAAACCATGGGGCTCTATATTATTAATAGAGAGGCCGCGCTTAAAACTAAAAGGCGTATCGGTGAAAAGCCATTTCAGATAGAAGCAACTCCTATTGAAGCTGTGGATGTTAACTGGCCGGAAGACTTTGAGTTAGCTAATCTTATGGCTGCTGGAATTCGAGAGCGAGATCGTAAATTGTTAAGTAATTTAAAAACTCATATTACCAGCTCAATACTCTCAGATATTCTTGATGACCTAGGTATTAATGGTGTTCTAAAAGGCTTTAAGGGAAATATTAATGGTGTCTCAGTTATCGGCAGAGCTAAGACGTTAAAGATAAGAAAGCTAAAAGAGAATGAAGACTATAAAGGCATTTATAAAGCGCTAAAGTCTTATGAGAGCGTAGTACCTAACGATATCATAATAGTAGAAAATGAAGTCAATGATTGTGCCTATTTTGGTGAGCTTAACGCCAACTTAGCGATACGTTCAGGTGCAAGCGCAGCAATAATTGGTAGCCCTACACGCGATTCTAGAGAAGTGTTTGACTTAGGTTTTCCTGTTTTTTCTACTGGCCGTACATGTCAGGATGTGAGGGGGAGGGCCACGCTAGAGAGTATTAATAAGACGATTTCTTTAGAGGGGGTCAGCATATCCCCTAATGATCTTATTTATGCGGATGCTGATGGTGTAGTGATTGTACCCCAGAAGTATGAAGAAGAAGTTATTAAGAAAGTTTTTGAAGTCGCAGCCAATGAAAAATCAATTTTGGTTGATATCGCGAAAGGCATTGATGTCGAATCACTAACTGAGCTATACGGTTACTTTTAATTCTACCGATAAAAAAGTGGCTACGGCCACTCCTTTATCGGAATTATCGACGTTAATGCTGAGCTTGAATGTGCGACCTTCAAACTAATGTCTTGAGGCTCTAACCAGGCATTGTTGATTTGTTCTATTACATCGATCATTGTCACAGGGTGTACTGACTTGTCTACAGTCATATGTACACTCCCCTGCTTTTTCAAGCCATTTGAGCTGTTGTACGTATATTCTTTTAGGTTGGGATTAATGCACCCGCTTGGAAGCTCTTCCTTACTATACGTGTCAAAGAAATAGTCTGCACCTGTTAAGTCTGCACCAAAAAATATCACCTCCTCATATCCGAGAGCAACAGAAAAATGAAGAATTCTGGCCAAAGATCCTCTGCGATATAAGCCTACATCAATGCTGTCAATTAGTTTCTCTTTTCGTGCATGTCTTAGAGAAGCATAAAAATCATCGCTAGTATCACCTGGTAAGCTATAGCTCGTCTGGAAATAACTATTATCAAAGAGGTTGTTCTCTTTTAGGCCGTTAATATCAAAGTATCTCTTTTCTTGGTAGTGCCAGATAATAGGGACATTCTTAAAATCGTTAGCTCTTTTAAATAAATTATCGAACTTCAACTTATTTAATTGTCTATGCCTTTCATGGTCAGAATCTGTTTCGTAAAATAGATAGGTGGGAATGAATGGATGTAAAATTGTATTGTTCAGGCTAATACTGTCATTAGACTTGATGAAGTTCCATTGGCTAGGTGTAATTGTATTGATGCTTTTTCCACTAGCTAAAACACATAATATTTTTGAGTTTTTATAAGTCGCGATGCTATTACAAGTTAACCGATTAGCCCCAGTTGCTTCAACGAATTTTTTGATGATTCTTCGTCTAGCTGAGATCTTTCTTTTAATTTTTTTTGTTCTTAACCACTTTCTCATAATAACCCCCTGATGCTGACATACGTATTGTAATTGATATCGATTCACTTAGAAATATATTTCAATTAACTGGGCTGCATCAAAGCTTTCGATAGTTGTTTTGGAATGTTGAAGTAATCATCGCCAATTAAATTGAAGCGTACTTCATTAGTGAGAGCTTTTGTAGATAAAAATATACTGGACAAACCACCCATTATAAATTGGGGTGGGTGGTGACAGATAACTAATTCAACAGGAAGAGATTTAGGGATAATATAAATATTTCTATACTGTGATTTAAAACTGGAAATAAGGGAGTCATCATTGCTAGGGTGGTTTTTAATAATTGGCACCATTCCAGTAGCAACTGCTTTTTCAATCGCGCCCGCAAACTCATCTTTAATGGAGTCATTCATTCTGGAAAAATGAGGTAATACAAATAAAGCTAAGCTTTCTGCCGTATCAGGAAAATCGACATGAAGATTTCTTAAACAGTGTTGTCCGAAGCTAGACAGTAAATTTCTGCTATTCTCAGTAATGCCAATGCTGGAGCACTCTTTATTTTGTATGTTTTCTTTAGCTAGCTCTGGAAAAAATAAGTAAGCCTTTGTCGTTAATGGTGAAGAACCAAGTGTATGCGGAAAAGGTTTTTTATAGCCCTTACTTATTTGTCTCACTAAGTTCTTTAATTTATGACTAAATTTGCTCGGGAATTCTTTTTTATATTCAATATACGAATGAAGTCCGTCATCCATATATGATAGATTAAAGGTATAATTACTAGCTAAGTGAGCAATTGCAAAAAACTCTGGGACTAGGTCATTTCCAGTGATTACTTCTGTTGGTTTTACTTTTTTTATTACACCGACAAAGTCTTTTGGTCTTTTGGCTTTATCTAATGCAAATACTTCAACAAATGGTGATTCTGACCAACTTGAGATTAAAGAATGAAATTGCTTAATTCTCTGTTTCTCTTTTCCGCATAGAACTAAATAACAATTTTCTTTTTTTAGTGAAGATGCAATGAGTGTTGAAATTATTACATGAAGCGGCGAAGTAGCTAAAAAAATGGTATTCATTAATCCCTCCTGGATAACCCAATAATAATTGCGAGCAAGACTAAATGCCTGTCTGCCATGAATACTTTAAATAGTAGGTCTACGGTTTGGCCGTAGCTCAGCATTGCTGTAACTGCAGCGAGCAATATGAAGCGAGTGGGTGAGCGATCTTTAAAGCTAACACTTAGTATAATGTAAAAAAATACGGCCAAACTAATTGTGCCCAATATGCCTTTTGTAGCAAGAGTATTGAAAATAATACTGTGGGCTTGGTTAAATTTTTTTACCGCAGGGAAGTTACAGTTCAGCTGTTCATCACTATTAGCATTACGAAATGCTCTTGGTCCAGCACCGAAGATTGGATTGTTTTTGACAATGCATAGAGATGAATTCCACATCTCTAAGCGGATGCCAGTAGAATTGTTTACTTTTCCTTCTTTGTAGTAGGCTAGGAAATTTCTTTCACTTCGTTCGAACTTCGCTGATAAATTAGTATGATTGATGACCCCGTAGACAGCTATAAGAACAAAAAGAAAGCTGGCTACTCTGCCTTTATTATTGAATTTATAAAATGTAATTAATCCCAGGGGAACTAGAGCTAAGAAACTCCCACGAGTACCAGAATAAATTGCGGCCAGTAATGCAAAAACTATTGCGATAGGCGCTATAATCTTTAGTATTGAGTGCGCTTTAGTAAGGTAAATCATCACTAAGCAAGTGGCAATAAGAAATGCCCCATTGCCAAATGTTACTGAATTCTCATCACCATTGACTTTATATACCCCTAAAAAATGACGTTCATAAATACCTGAGCAGCCATATGAAATCCCGGCAATAATTAAGGCTATAAAGAACTGATTGATGGATAATTTAGACAAGCTAATTGCTATGATTGTTAAACCAAAGAGAAGAAAGCGAGTATCGGGTTCGAATTTTTTGAAGTCGAGATCGTAATCTGAAAATAGCCAAGAGAGTAGGCAGGTAAAAAAGACAAAACAAGAAGCAAGAGCAATCTTTATCTGACCACCTGATAAACCTAGTTCCCCCTTAACGGCCCAGGTAATTAGGCCCACTATCCAGATTAGGATGGCGGCATCGGTCGTAGGTGATTGATTCCAGGCTTGTATACTTAAAAAATACGTGACTAGGAAGAACATCAAATACTGTAGACATATTTGAGGGGTTATATTGGAAAAGAAAACTCTCATTGCTTAATCGTGATTCCCGAACTAATAACAGATAATTTTTCTAATACGGTTATTTCAGTATCACTTAAGATAAAGCGTTTAAATTCTTCTTCTAAGCCACCCTCATCCAATATCCTAACCCAGCGTCGATAATGATCACCCATACGTGCATTAGTTGTTTCTAATAAACGCTTACGGTTTTCAATATTAGCTTTAAACTGTTCATAGTTACGAATAGGGTAGTGGTAAACCGTAATGCCAGACTCGTCTCGTTTATTGATTAAACGCCAAGCATGCTTCGCTCTATGGTTGCCGCCTTTCATTGCAATTAAACCATGAGGGTTAACAATCGTCTTGGGGCTAATTTTAACCAACAGCATGGCCACGGCAGTATCATTAATTTGCGCGCTAGAATCATAAAATATGGGGTTTTTGACGACTAGGTCAGTATCCATGTAGTGATAGTCGGGTTTTAAGGCATCCTTAGATAAAGCCATGTTATGCCGTTTCACGGTGACTACCGATTCATTTAAGCTTAGGTGCTCCTTTAACGAATCGCCGGTATTGCTTTGCCAGAATTCATCGGCATCATTGCTAATGACTAGATCAGCGCCCATTTTATCTCGAGCGTAAAAGGCCAGCTCTGTCATCCATTTAGCTTGCTGATAATTTTGCTCTGGTTGATCGATGACATGAATATCAAATTCTGATTTTAAGCGCTCTAACAATTCACGAGTACCATCATCAGAACCATTATCCATCACAGCAAAGCAGTCAACACCTTGCTTGGCATGAAAGCGGATATTGTCTTCAATAATATCTACTTCATTTTTAACTAACAGGG
>Ga0209396_1006454_pt1 | contig 10732 bp, 8 predicted proteins | sample GOMGulsemesocosm_6_FD_184638 | JGI IMG/M metagenome (GOLD analysis project Ga0209396, IMG submission 184638) | Methane-oxidizing microbial communities from mesocosms in the Gulf of Mexico - GOM8C Gulf of Mexico (SPAdes) (version 2) | ecosystem: Environmental > Aquatic > Marine > Cold seeps... | reverse complement strand
GCATTAACCAGTGCTTGCAGTACATGCTGCTGCCCGACTAACTCTCGGAAGCTACGAGGACGCCACTTACGGGCAAGAACTTGATAACTCATGGAGGTTGGTAGCCCTTATGTCTTTATTATTGGGTGGGGGAACACGGCAAAGGCGAATTATATCCCAGCCAAGCCAAATAGACAGCGCCTAATATAGACACAAGATCAGCATAGAGATTAAGGCATTAGATAGAGAGTAGGATTGCCAGCAAACGTGGCGGTATAACGAGGGTGATACTAGACGCTTATGGAGGCGACCCCAACCAGCCACATCCCGGCACATGATGTCACTGCTACCGTTGCTCCCTTCCGGGCCTGGCGGAGTTTACAGCTGATCATTGCGAGAGGACCAATTGGGGTCACCACTGCTAAAGCCCGCGCATTATTGACGGATTCAGCGCGCATTGCAAGCGAGCAATGGACTATTGCACACGGAATAACGGCCTCCCTTGCGGCCTACACTATTCGGCTCCGTAACGGCCTGCTCTGGTCTGCTCGTTATCGTTCACTCAAGTAACGTCAACAATCTCAGCCAAGCGGATATCTCGCGGATATTTTTGGGTGAAAAAAACCTATCCAGATGGCCGCGAAGCAATTCCGCTCGATCAAAAAGACGGGGCAGCGGTGCATTCCAGCCTTGACAGCAACGCTCTTAAAAAGAACGACAACTAATCAAAGTCTGCTGGCCACAACTGTTTTTTACCGGCCAATTTTCACAGGCAAAGGCACGCCACCGAAAAAGCTGGGTAACAGCGTCGATTGGCGATACTGATTCCGCCGACACTGGACTCTCGCTAAAGCCGTACGTCAGTTCTGGATTCTAAGCTCTAAGTTCTAAGTTCTAAGTTCTAAAAATCCTAGGGCGTCATAAACATCTTAGATTTTCTCTGCTTACCGCTCGCCCGACACTCAAACTGAACAACTACACACACCCAGTTCAACAGCTAAGTCCCCAAACCTTGCTTTCTAATATTTTTCAGCTATTTCTCTATGTTAACAATTGAATATCACCGAGTGATCCAACTTTCCTATCATCTTGCCGAAAACAGACAAAACCAAAAAGAGAGGAACACCATGCAACCCAAGTTATTAACGGCCAGTATTCTGGTTGCCAGCCTCAGCCTGGGCGCCACAGCGCAGGCCGCTGACGTGCGCATCAATGGCTTTATTTCCGTGGTCGGCGGCACCACCCTCAGCGAGGGCACCCAACCCGACGGCACCAAGTCCACCTTCATCGCCAACGGCCCCACCAACGGGGTCTATGATGACGACATTTCCTTCAAACCGGACACCATGTTTGGTTTGCAGGTCGCCAGCGATCTGGGTAACGGCCTCAGCGTCACAGGTCAAATCACCGGCGCCGGCGGCGAAGACTTTGACGCCAACGTCGCCTGGGCCTACCTCACCTATGAATTCAATGACACCTGGGCACTGATGGCCGGTCGTCAACGTATCCCCTTCTTCCTCACCTCCGACTATCTGGATGTCGGTTACGCCTACCACTGGATTCGCCCACCAACAGTGACCGACTCGATTGTTGATGACTTCGAAGGAGTGCAATTCCGTCACACTGGTTACATGGGCGATTGGGATACTCGCTTACAGCTGTTTGCTGGCGAAAACTCAGCACAATCCAGTATCGGTAGCATCGGCCTCGAAGATATTATGGGTGCCGCCTACTTCATGAGCACCGACCAATTCCAACTGCGCGCTGCCTATGTGGTGACTGACCTTGCCATCAGCAGCTTAGGTGCCGACACTGTCGGACCTGCCCTTGCACAAGATGACGACAGCCCCGTAGGCATATCCTTCACTGCCCTTGCGGGCCGCTGGAACTTCGGCAGCAGCTTTTTAATGGCTGAATACATAGCGTCGGATTTCGATGAAGCGATTGTCGGCCTGGGGCTAAAAGCCAACACAGGCTACTACATAAGTCTCGGGCATCAGATGGGCAACCTAACGCCACACATCACCTACAGTGTTGAAGAATCTGATTACGAAACTACAACCTCTGGTCTCCCCAACTTCAGCTCATTTAATGGCTCCACCGAAGCGACCAGTATCACCGTCGGTGTGCGCTGGGACTTCCACCCAAGCGCGGCCTTCAAAGTTGAGTACATGACTCGCTCTGACGACAGCCCGGCCGAAAGAATTACAGCTAATGGCACCCCGCAAGAAGTCGACCTGTTCAGCGCCGGTATCGACGTTATTTTTTAAATTGGAGCCAAACATTATGAAATACAAAACAATTAAGACACTAGTCGCGGCCTCCCTTGCCAGCGCCACCCTACTCGGTTCCGTAGCGGCCTGGTCTGGCGTGGCGGTTATCGTGCACCCCAGTAACGCCAATAGCCTCAGCCAAGCCGACATCTCGCGGATATTTTTGGGCAAGAAAAAATCCTACCCGGATGGTAGTGAAGCGATACCCGTGGATCAAAAAGACGGCGCCGCCGTGCGCTCCAGCTTTGTGAGTACCGTACTCAAAAAGAACGATCAGCAAATCAAAGCCTACTGGGCGCAGCTTTTATTCACCGGTAAAGGCACGCCGCCCAAGGAAGTCGGCGCCAGCGCTGATGTACGTGCATTGATCGCTGCAAACCCCGCACTGATTGGTTACATCGATTCCGCCGATGCCGACGGTTCGGTCAAGGTCGTTCACCAGTTTTAAGCACTTAGCTTTAAACCTTAAATCTAGGACGCGCATGCGTCTTAGATTTTTCATTTAAGCGTCAGTGAACACTCCATTAAACAACGACTCAGTAACCTCCCTCACGATAATACTCATCTGCACCTAAAATCTTGCTTTCTCATATATTCCAGCTATTTATCTAAGTTAACAATCAAATACGTGCGGGTAATTACGCAATGATTATTGACCAAATAACCTACTCGCAGGGGCCATAAGAGGGCCTGTTATCACTTAAAGAAAACACATTAAATACCTAACAAGTTTAGGCAATCAAGCACCCAATAAAATTGAAGAGAGAGCAACATGACTCGACATATATTAACAACGGCCATCATCGCGGCTGGATCAATCCTAGGCTCGGGCGCGCAGGCGGCAGACTTACGCATCAACGGCTTCCTTTCTGTCGTCGGCGGCCTGACAACCAGCGAAGGCGTTGCCCGTAATAAGTTTACCGGCGCCGAGTCAAAAGCGACCTATGTCGCCGACGGCCCGACTGGAGGGGTTTATGACGATGATATAAGTTTTAAACCCGACAGCAACTTCGGCTTACAGGTATCATCTAACTTAGGCGACGGCCTTAGCGTCACAGGACAGCTCACAGGTTCCGGCGGTGAGGACTTTGACACCAATGTAGCCTGGGCATACATCAGCTACGACCTCAACGACAATTGGAACCTGCAAGCTGGCCGCCAGCGCCTTCCGCTATTCTTCTACTCGGACTTCCTCGATGTCGGCTACGCCTACCACTGGACCCGCACACCTCAAGTACTACCAGGCGCCTTCTCCGATACCTTTGAGGGTGTCAAACTGGCCTGGATGCACTCCAGCGACAACTGGGACTGGCGAGCCTCTATCTATGGGGGCGCGGGGGATACAAGCGAGGGCGATGTAGGCATCAAAACCAAAGACGTATTGGGCGCAACACTAAAAGCCAGTAATGATTGGCTGCAACTTCGCGCCACCTATTCAATGAATGATCTGGTTATCGACAGCCCCAACTCCACTTTTTTCACTCGCAATGGCGTGGCACAAGCCACCGATGACAACCCATTGGGCTACACATTTGCAGGCATTGGTGCGCACATGACCTTCGACAGCGTCTTCGTCGTGACCGAGTACGCGTTTTCCGAGATTGAGGAAGTCTTTGCGCCTGATAATAGCGTGGTCGGCGCCGACGGCACCATTGGCTGGTACATATCCTCAGGTATTCGCTTAGGGAACCTCACGCCACACATCACCTACGGTGTGAGTGAAGCCACCTTCAGCCAAGAAACACCCAGTTTAGACACAGACAGCGAAAACGCATCCACAACCATTACCTTAGGCGTACGGTGGGACTTCCACCCCAGCGCCGCCTTTAAGGCTGAGTTCAGCACTCGCGAGGACGACAGCGATGACGCCTTGCAGAATGATTTTGGCTTCTTCGGTAATGGTGAGCAGAACAAAGTTGATGTTTTTACCGTCGGCTTCGACGTAATTTTTTAACTGGGAGTCAAGACTATGGCAAACAAAATACTGAAAACATTACTGGCGGCTTCTCTTGCCAGTGCAACATTACTGGGCTCTGTAGCCGCATGGTCTGGCGTAGCCGTTATTGTTCACCCGAGCAACGCCAACAACCTCAGCGAAACCGACATCTCTCGAATTTTCTTAGGGAAAAAGAAATCCTACCCAGATGGCAGCGAAGCAATTCCAGTCGACCAAAAAGACGGCGCAGCGGTACGCTCCAGTTTTGTCGGGACCGTTCTGAAGAAGAACGACCAGCAAATTAAAGCCTACTGGGCACAGCTGTTATTCACGGGTAAGGGTACCCCGCCCAAAGAAGTCGGGGCCAGCGCCGATGTACGAAAACTGATTGCTGAAAACCCGGCACTTATCGGTTATATCGATTCAGCCGAAGCTGACGGTTCGGTAAAGGTCGTGTTTCAGTTTTAAATTTCAACAGTCCCAAAAAAATGGAGCACTCAGATTAAATTCAACTGAGCGCTCCGCTTGCCCCCCTTCGCTCTCCACCGTCACAATAAAGTACGAATACCCCACAAAAAGAGCGATGCTCGTCGCTACTTATAGGCGAAAGTCATATCACCACTGGCTTGTATATACATATAGCTGTAATGACATGGTATCCCTTGTATTCCTATAGGTTTGCGCTATTAAACTAAGTTAACAATTCATTTTAGATCGCCATCACGAACGTAAATCTCTTACCTAAACGCGCATGGAGATAGACATGAAACTGAACCAGTTTACGGCAGGCCTCTTTGCCACCCTACTCCTGCTCGGCTCGACAACCCAGGCGTCTGATGTACGCATCAACGGTTTTATATCCGTGGTCGGCGGCACCACCCTCAGCGAAGGCAACAACCTGACAACCGGAAATAAATCGACCTTCCAGTCCAACGCTCCCACCAACGGTCGCTACGATGATGATATTTCCTTCAAACCAGATACGATCTTTGGCCTACAGGTCAGCAGTAACCTTGGAGAGGGCCTCAGTGTAACCGGTCAGATCACCGGCGCCGGCGGTGAAGATTTCGACGCCAACGTCGCCTGGGCTTACCTCACCTACGAGTTTAATGATGCCTGGTCAATGATGGCTGGGCGCCAACGCATCCCCTTCTTTATGAATTCCGACTACCTTGATGTTGGTTACGCCTACCACTGGATGCGGCCACCGACCGAGACCGATGTTGCGGTCGATGACTTTGAGGGGGTCAGTTTTATTCACACGGGTTATATCGGCGATTGGGATAGCCGCCTGAAAATCTACGCAGGTGAAAATACCGCCGAAGCAGCCTCTCTAGGGCCTCTAGGCATAAAAGACATGGTCGGTGTGGTTTACAACCTCGGCAAGGACAACCTGCAGCTGCGCGCCACCTATATGGTGACCGACTTCTACGTCGATGCCCTTGCGCCCTTTGGTCAGGGCCCCGAAACACCGGTGAGCGCCTACTTCTTTGGCTTCGCGGGAAAATGGAACTTCGGTAACAGCTTTATCATGGCGGAGTATGTCGGCTATGGCTTTGATGACGTCATATTTAGTGCCGGCTGGGATGAATACACCGGGGGTTATGTTTCCTTTGGTCATCAAGTCAACTCAATCACCCCGCACATCACCTATAGCTTCTCTGAATTAACCACAGCATCCACCACCAATGGCAGTCCCAACGGCGGGCTCGATGGCTCGGAGGATAGCAGCTCCATCACCGTTGGTGTGCGCTGGGACTTCCACCCCAAGGCCGCATTTAAAGTCGAATATCAAACCCGGTCCGACGACTCCACCGCCAACATCATCGCCGCCAAGGGCAATCTACTCGAAACCGACCTATTTAGTGTCGGCATAGACGTCATCTTTTAATCAGGAGTCAGCATAATGAAACGTAAAACCATCAAGACATTACTGGCTGCCTCATTGGTCAGCGCAACATTACTTAGCTCCGTAGCGGCCTGGTCTGGCGTGGCCGTTATCGTGCACCCGAGCAACGCCAACAGCCTCAGCCAAGCGGATATCTCACGGATATTTTTGGGCAAGAAAAAATCCTACCCGGATGGCAGCGAAGCCATACCCGTGGACCAAAAAGATGGCTCAGCGGTTCGCTCGAGCTTTGTCGGTACAGTGCTTAAAAAGAATGAACAGCAAATCAAAGCCTACTGGGCGCAGCTTTTATTCACGGGAAAAGGCACACCACCCAAGGAGGTCGGCGCTAGCGCAGACGTGCGTCAATTGATCGCTGAAAACCCAGCACTGATTGGCTACATCGACTCAGCCGACGCAGACGCTACGGTGAAGGTCGTTCATCAATTTTAAGTCAATGCAACAAGGGGGAAAGGCGGCTTGGCCAGCAGTTGGCCGCCTTTTTATGCACTAAGCGCCTAATGCTGAAAAGCCTAAATAACAGGCATAAAAAAGCCCAGCAATGCTGGGCTTTAAAATAATGGCGGAGAGGAAGGGATTCGAACCCTTGAAGCCTTGCGACTTACACACTTTCCAGGCGTGCTCCTTCGACCACTCGGACACCTCTCCAATTCGCAACAACAAACACTAAGCCTGCTCCAACGAGGGGGCGTACTTTACACAATGAAAAAAACAAAGGCAACGTCATTTGGCTGGCCAAGCCTGAAAAAACTCACTCGTTTGCCTTGCTGGCTTAGTTTTCAATTCGCCGACCGGCGTGCCCAAATAGACAAAACCGACAATGGACTCCCCTTCTAGCACGCCAAGCCCAGCACGAACCGGCTCACTATAGGCCAAAGGCCCCGTACGCCAATACGCCCCAACCCCCTGTGAAAAAGCTGCGGTAATCATATTCTGCACAGCCGCACCGGTCGCCAATAGCTGCTCACTCACAGGAACCTTCGTGTGCTCCTGCGCTTCAGCTATTGCCACAATAACCATCGGCGCTCGCTGAGGCATATCTAAGTAACGCTGACACTGAGCATCACTCAATGGCGCACCTTCAGATCTGACCGACTTTAGATACAACTCCCCCAATGCCTTCAAACCTGCACCTTGCACCACAAGAAAACGCCAGGGCGTTAGCCCAGCATGATCTGCCGCCCGCAAGGCCGCCGCCTGAATTATCGTCAAAACCTCACCTGACGGTGCGGGTTGCTGTAACTTCCCGCAAGAAACTCGATTCAAAAGGGCATCCACTGCCAGCATAGTCATAATGTTACCTGCCAATCTTCATTCAGAAGTCGACATTCTACCCAGAACGAGAGGCTATAAGCCATATACGGTCAATACTCAGCCACTAGTAAAATCTACGTCCTTGAACCATAATTTCTAGGCATTGGCTATAAAAGAAAGCCCACGCTACTGAAATGGGAATATTGGCCGACAAAGTAACTGACCATCACACTTAATACACTGAACAGGCGAGGCCTTACCGGCATGCAACTATCCAACTGGGTCTTGATAGGCGCCATCGAAACCTATGCGGTACTGGTGATTGTGTGCATATTTTTGCTCTACCACGCGCGCGGCCTCAAAGGCCTCATCAATCGCCTGCAAAATAAAATAAGCGATCTAGTAGCCGACCTCGCCAACGCCAAGCAACAGTTCAAGGAAGCCCAGCAAGCCACCAAAAATGGCGGTTCGTACAGCGATCAACTCGAAGTACAGATAGATAAAAACCGCGAGTACCACCAGTCCCTGTCCGCTGACCGAGATATCGCCCTGGATTTAGACAGCACAACCCCCCTAGAGCGAAAAATAACAGCACTGAGGCACGCGGTGCTCATTGCCGAGAAAGAGGCCTCACTGGCTGGAGAGGACTTCAGCCCAAACTGGAATATCATTCAAAATAAGTTTGGTGGTTTTCTCGAGTTCTTCAACCAAGGCGGCACAGCACCCTCCGGCATCCAATCACTCGAAGATGACGGCGATGCAATGGAAGGCTTACAACAAGCCCTCAGTGACAGCTATCAACGCATTGAAAACCTAGAAAAATTTCAACAGCTGTTCTTCGAAATGGAAGACAAATGGGAGGCAACAAAGCAACAAGCTGACGACTATTTCCAACAGCTGCAACAGCTCAGCGTAGACGAGAGCGCCCAACCTCAATTTGATGCCTTATTAAACAGTTATCGCGCGGTTTACGATGACATCGACCAGCACTTCCAGCAGGCATCAAACAAGAAGGGAACCGTAGAATTAGTCTCTGAGCCATCACCATCACCAGCAAGAAGCAACGCCGAACTAGACAAACTGCGCAGCGTTGCCGCCAATCAGCACCAATTGATCAATGAACTGCAACGTAGGCTAGACTCCGCCAACTCAAACGAAGAGCGCATAGAACTGATCTCCGAGCTACAGAAACAGCTGGAACTTCAACTACGCTATGTAAAAGAATCGGAGACCTGCATTGAACTGATGGATAACGAACTGCAAAGCGCCAATGAACGTATCCAGCAGCTTGAGCAGCAAGCAGGCAAAGCAGAAGCTGGCGCCTCTCGTGTTAAAAGTTTAGAGGCCAACGTTGAGAAGAGCGCCATGGAATGCTTAAAAATGAAACGCATGATCGATAAGCTGCAACAAGAAAATGACCAACTCGCACAACAAGCCATGTCGACAACATGCCATGTCGACAACATCCCCGGCAGACAGCCAAGCGCTCAAAAACAAGTTCCAACAGCTCCAACAGAAATATTTAGGCTTAGAAGAAAAGTACCTAAAGTTACGCACACAACGCTAATCAGCAAGCTCCGCCCCGCCAGCCCTCTCACGCCTTGCCATTGGACACCAGCCCCTCCAACTGTTTACTATGGGGTGCTTAGCGCCCCCATAATGGGTGTCGACCTAGAATAAACAATAGCTAAAGCCCGCCCTGCGTAGGCCCTAAGCTTGGACTCATTTGGCCAGGCACACAAAGATGGTTATCCATGACAACCCCAACCACACCAAATGATCAAAACGCACACTTTCAGTTTTATTTTCGTGCGCTGTTTTGTTTCGCCGCCGCAGGGACATTAGCATCCGGTATTAACTGGAACGCTATCAGCCCACTGCGCGCGGGTATGATGGTCCTGTTGTTCACCTATGCCTACGGTGTTTTTTGGGCCTCCAAACGTATTCCCGCCCCCAAACTGACCAAAGTTGCGCGCTGGTTCCACTATGGAGACGCAAGCCTCGCCGGAATCGTTCTCGCACTGATCAATTTCAGCCTGCTCCCCAGCATCCTCTTTGTCACCATGATCCAATTTAATGCGCTGATGGACGGCGGAGCCAAACGCTGGGCTCGCGACAACACCGCTCTCGCTGTCGGTGCCATCATCGGCATAGTGGTGCACCAACCCAACTGGGTACTATCCGCGCAATTTGAAATCAGCTTAGCCAGCCTAATAGGCATCACCACCTACTTTTGCGCATCGGCTGTTTATACCTATAGCCAAATGAGCGAGCTGCGCCAACAAAACACTCAACTACAAAGTGCTGAGAAGCAGCACAAAATGCGCGCCTACAAACTCTCCCGCTACCTATCACCACCTGTCTGGTCAGCGATCAATCGAGGTCAAGAGCAAGCCCTACAAACCGAACGCAAGCGCCTCAGTATTTTTTTCTCTGACATCAAAGACTTCAGCCAATTATCGGAAGAGCTCGAAGCCGAAACCTTAACCGAGCTACTGAACAGCTATCTCACAGAAATGTCGAAAATTGTTAGCCAATACGGAGGTACCATCGATAAGTTCATGGGCGACGGCATTATGGTCATCTTTGGCGACCATGACAGTAAAGGCCTGAAGAGCGATGCCCTGCGCTGTATTTCCATGTCGATAGCCATGCGACGACGGATGAAAGTACTACAACAGCAGTGGTTTAATCAGGGTATTAAGAAGCCACTGCAAATTCGCATGGGCATTAATACCGGCTACTGCACGGTAGGTACCTTTGGTACCAACCACCACTTGGATTACACCGTACTCGGCACGCACGTAAACCTAGCCAGCCGACTCGAATCGGCAGCCTCCCCCGGTGAGATCCTTATTTCCTACGAGACCTGCGCACTGGTCAAAGACACCGTGATGTGCCGCGATAAAGGCGAAATAAGCGTGAAGGGCTTCAGCCATCCAGTGAAAGTCTATCAAGTGATCGACCTGAGGCGTGAGCTGGGTAAGGGACAGAGCTACTTCGAGCAGAACCTAAACGGCTTTTCCATGCATATGGACCTGAGTAGCGTTCGCAACTACGATCGTGAGCGGGTGATTAAGTCGCTGCAGGATGCAGCTGATGCGCTCAAGGAAAAAGACAGCGTTTGCTGATGCTCTGCGGACCTGCCACTAACCCACCAGCCCCGCCATCACGATCACTGCCGAACCAGGCGTACATCCAACGGAAAGTCACCGTCAGCATTGGTGCGAAAAGGATTAATATCAAGCCCACCACGACGCGTGTAACGAGCATAAACACTGAGAGAGAGTGGCTGGCAGCGCGAGCTAATGTCCACAAACATACGCTCCACACAATGCTCATGGAAATCTTGATGCTCGCGAAAAGACACAATATATTTCA
>Ga0209396_1006453_pt1 | contig 10733 bp, 11 predicted proteins | sample GOMGulsemesocosm_6_FD_184638 | JGI IMG/M metagenome (GOLD analysis project Ga0209396, IMG submission 184638) | Methane-oxidizing microbial communities from mesocosms in the Gulf of Mexico - GOM8C Gulf of Mexico (SPAdes) (version 2) | ecosystem: Environmental > Aquatic > Marine > Cold seeps... | reverse complement strand
CTATTTCCACGGCTACCGTGTCGGCTTCGGCAAAGGCGGCTTCTATGGCGCGGCTCATGGGGTAATAGTCGGCGTTGGCGAAGTGTACGGAGCCGAGCAAGTAAACACTGCTATCGCTGTCGCTTATTTTCCAGAGGAAGCCCTTATTCTCGGCAGCAACATTTTCCTGTGCTTGAAGGCCTATGGCGCAGAGTGCGAGGGTAAAAAATAAAAATAACTGGCGGGTGATGCTTAAAACTTGAGTCATTGTTCACATCCTGTAAATGGCAATGGCTAATCTGACAGCCGAGTTACCTATTAAATCCATTGCCGTTGTTTGCTGTAGTAATAATACACAAATGCCATGGAGATACTACGCGCGGCGTGGAAACACAGAAAGGCGATCCACAGTCCGTGGTTGCCCCAGGGGGTGAGCAGATACCAGGCAGGTAAAAAGATAAAGAAGGAGGAAAACAGCATGGTATTTTGCATGGCGCGGGCTTTGGTTGCGCCGACAAAAATACCATCCAGCAGAAAACTCCAGGCGGCGGTAAAGGGCAGCAGAATTAGCCAAATCCAGTATTCCAGTGTGACCTGCACGACGCTGTCGATGTTCGTGAGCAGGCCGATAATTTGCAGATCAAAGAAAACCAGTAGCAGGGTGAATAACACCGAGACGTAGAGGCACCAAAGCGCACAGCCGCGATTTATTTGTTTGAAAGTGCGCATATCCTTCGCGCCAATGGCTTGGCCGGATAACACTTCGGCAGCATTGGCAAAACCGTCCTGGCCGTAGGAAAAAACCATCAGCAGCGTCATTAAAATAGCATTGGCGCTGAGGGTGATGTCGTCCTGCTGGGCGCTGCGAGCATAGAAAAAAGAAATGGTGAACAGCAGGCACAGGGTGCGGATAAATATGTGGCGGTTCACGGTGAACAGATGGCGGTAGTTGGCCAAGTTTAGCAGCTTCTCCTTCAGTGGCTGGCTGCCCATGTGCCGGGTATTTTGTTTTATCATCCACAGGCCAAAAACCAGCAGGCTGTATTCAGCAATCAGTGAACCCCAGGCGACGCCAGCGGTGAGCATATCGAACTGCATCACGAACAGGTAATCGAGGCAAATGTTGATGAGGTTGGCGGTGATGGTGAGCAGCAGAACCGATCGAGTTTTGCCGATGCTCAGCAGCCAGCCATAAATGACGTAATGGGCAAGCGAGGCGGGCGCCGCCCAGATGCGAATATCACAATAAATACGCGCCCAGCTTTCTACCTCTGAGCTGGGTGCCATGTAAGCAAAGGCGAGGCTGAATAGTGGTTTTTGTAGCAATACGATGATCAGGCCAATGCTGATTGCCAGCGTCATGCCTTGCCACAATAGTAGTCGGGTGTTTTCTAAATCTTTGGCTCCGTAAGCCTGCGCTGTCAGGCCGGTGGTGCCCATGCGCAAGAAGCCAAAGGCCCAGAACAACACATCAAAAATAACCGCGCCCAGCGCCACTGCGCCCAAATAATGAGCGTAACTCAAGTGGCCTAAAATCGCCGTATCCACCAATCCAAGTAGGGGCACAGACAGGTTAGACAGAATCATGGGCCCGGCAATTAGCCAGATACGATGATGTAGGTTTTTAGTCATGAAATAAGAGGAAAAGATGTTTTTTGGCGTTGGTTTACAGCTTATACCAATTCGCTTTGTCTGGTAGGGCTTATATGAAATATTGGAATGTAAGCTGATTTTTGGGGGCTTGATTTAGCTCATTGCGCTATTTAAAAAAGCATGTTTATAATGACGCGGGGTCCCCTCGCTGTATTTCGGGTGCTCACGCTGTAACGTTGTAGAAAAAGATAAATAGTAGAACTATAAATCTAACAACAAGCAGGAGGAGTGGGGGATGTTTGCGAAAGCGATACCCTGGATTAGGCTCTTAGCGGGGTCTTTTCTCTTCTATAGTGTAAGTGTTCGGGCGGACTGGGAAGTTAATATGACTCCCGGTGTTACCGAGGTTAGCCGCCAGGTTTACGACTTACACATGATTATTTTCTGGATCTGCATCGCCATTGGTGTTGTTGTTTTTGGCATCATGTTCTGGTCCATTATTGCGCACCGCAAGTCTCTCGGTGTAAAGCCAGCCACCTTCCACGAAAGTACCACCGTCGAAATTATCTGGACGGCTATCCCCTTTGCCATTCTTATTGGCATGGCTGTTCCCTCCACCAGTGCGTTGATTGACGCTTATGATGCCAGTGAGTCTGAGATCGATATTAAGATCACAGGTTATCAATGGAAATGGCATTACGATTACCTGGAAGAGGGCGTGGGCTTTTTCAGTAATCTCAGCACGCCTGCCGATGAAATCTATAACCGCGTTGATAAAACCGATCATTACCTGTTAGAGGTTGATGAGCCGTTGGTTGTGCCTATCAACAAGAAAATCCGCTTTCTGGTAACGGCCAATGATGTGATTCACTCCTGGTGGGTGCCTGCAATTGCGGTGAAAAAGGATGCGATCCCTGGTTTTGTAAATGAAGCTTGGACGATCATTCCCGAGCCTGGCATTTACCGCGGCCAATGCGCCGAGCTATGCGGTAAGGATCACGGCTTTATGCCTATCGTGGTGGAGGCCAAAACACAGCAAGATTATGACGTCTGGTTGGCTGCTCGTCAGGAAGCGGCTGCCAAAGAACGCGAATTACGCGATACGGTGTGGACGCTTGAAGGGCTGATGGAGCGTGGTGAGCAGGTTTACGCCACCAACTGTGCGGCTTGTCATAACGCCGATGGCTCCGGTATTCCTCCGGCTTTTCCTGCTCTTAAAGGTAGCGCTATCGCCATTGGGCCGATTGAGGGGCACATCGATATTGTGCTGAATGGCAGGCCTGGTACCTACATGTCAGCCTTCGGTCCACAACTGAGTCCGGTTGAGTTAGCCGCAGTTATTACCTACGAGCGTAATGCCTGGGGTAACAGCAAGGGCGATATGGTCCAACCCATCGACATTGCCAACATGCAAGCCGCAGAATAGGAGGGATGACAGATGAGCGCAGTTTTGGAATCACACGACCATAGTCACGATCATCACGGCCCTGCGAAAGGTTGGCGCCGTTGGGTTTACACCACTAATCACAAAGATATTGGCACGTTGTATCTCTGGTTCAGTTTTGCGATGTTCCTGACGGGCGGCTGTATGGCGCTGGTTATTCGTGCGGAATTATTTGAGCCGGGCTTGCAGATTGTTGAGCCGGAATTCTTTAATCAGATGACCACTATGCACGGTTTGATCATGGTGTTCGGCGCAGTGATGCCGGCCTTTGTTGGCTTGGCTAACTGGCTGATTCCGATGATGATCGGCGCGCCGGATATGGCGCTGCCACGCATGAATAATCTGAGTTTCTGGATTTTACCATTCGCCTTTGCGCTGTTGCTATCTACGCTGTTTATGGAGGAGGGTGCACCTAACTTCGGTTGGACCTTCTATGCGCCGTTATCGACGACTTATGCGCCGTCGACGGTGACTTATTTCATCTTTGGTGTGCACATCATGGGCGCCTCGTCGATTATGGGCGCGATTAATATTATTGCCACCATTCTCAACCTGCGGACACCGCAGATGACGCTGATGAAAATGCCATTGTTCGTATGGACCTGGTTGATCACGGCATACCTGCTGATTGCAGTAATGCCTGTGCTGGCCGGTGTGGTAACCATGATGTTGATGGATATCCATTTTGGCACCAGCTTCTTCAGCGCCGCTGGTGGCGGTGATCCGGTACTCTTCCAGCACGTATTCTGGTTCTTCGGGCATCCCGAGGTGTACATCATGATTCTGCCAGCATTTGGTATTGTCTCGCAGATCATTCCGACCTTTAGTCGTAAAAAACTATTTGGTTACACCTCGATGGTGTACGCAACGTCGTCGATTGCCTTCCTGTCCTTTATTGTTTGGGCACACCACATGTTTACCGTGGGCATGCCGCTGGCGGGGGAACTGTTCTTTATGTACGCCACTATGCTGATTGCGGTGCCGACCGGTGTGAAGGTGTTCAACTGGGTAGCAACCATGTTTCGTGGTGCGATGACCTTTGAAACGCCGATGCTCTACGCCGTGGCCTTCGTAGTGTTGTTCACCATTGGCGGTTTCTCCGGGCTGATGCTGGCGATTGCGCCAGTAGATTTCCAGTATCACGATACATATTTCGTAGTGGCGCATTTCCACTATGTGCTGGTGCCGGGAGCCATTTTCGGCATTTTCGCGGGTGTTTATTACTGGCTGCCGAAGTGGTGCGGCAATATGTATGACGAGAAGTTGGGCAAATTACACTTCTGGTTGTCTTTTGTCGGCATGAACTTGACCTTCTTCCCTATGCATTTTGTGGGGCTGGCGGGTATGCCAAGACGGATTCCTGACTACGCTCTGCAATTTGCGGACTTTAATCAGATCGCTTCGGTGGGTGCCTTTATGTTTGGAGCCACCCAGCTGCTATTCCTGTTTATTGTCATCAAGACTATTCGAAACGGTAAAAAAGCCACTGCCGAAGTGTGGGATAACCCGGAAGGGCTGGAGTGGACGATTCCGTCGCCTGCGCCATACCATACTTTCTCAACCCCACCAGATGTGAAGTAGGTTGAATCACGGAGCATTAGAGTCATGGCCGAGAACATGCCAAAGGGTACGAAAACTATGAAGCCAGCCAAGCTGCTGGGCATAGTGTTTGGCATGTTTTGTTTTGGTTTTCTGTTAGTGCCCCTGTACGACGTCATTTGTGATGTAACGGGGTTGAACGGTAAAACGGGTGACCAGTATGTGCTTAATGAGGCTCCCGATGTCGATGAGAGTCGCTGGGTTACGGTGCAGTTCACTACTAGTAACAATGCCGATATGCCTTGGGTCTTTAGCCCATCCGAAGTGAAGATGCTGGTGCGGCCCGGTGAAATGCATGAAACCTATTTCGTGGCAAAAAATACCACCAATCGGCGCATGATGGCGCAAGCGGTGCCTAGTGTGGCGCCCTTTTCGGTCGCTGAGTATTTTCATAAAACAGAATGCTTTTGTTTCAATCAGCAAATTCTCGAGCCCGGTGAAAGTGTGAAGATGCCGCTGAAATTCTTTGTGGATTCGGAAATTCCAGAGCGGGTTTCCAAGTTAACGCTGTCCTATACCCTGTTCAATTTGCCTGAGGTAGCGGCGAATTTGTAAGCAGTAGCTAGAAGGAGAAAAAGATGTCAACTGAAGGCTATCAGAGCTATTACGTTCCGGAGAAAAGTCGGTTACCTATCTTTATGGCCATTGGTTTAGCGGTGACCGTGATTGGTGCGGGCACGATGTTGAATGATATGACAGCGGGGGCAGAGGATTCTTCTGCGCACTGGGTTATGTTTACTGGGTTTTTGATTATTGCTGCAACCCTCTACACCTGGTTTGCCAAGGTGATTGTTGAAAACCATAACGGTATGTACAGCGGGCAGCTAAATCGCTCTTTTGTGTGGGGCATGGGCTGGTTTATTTTTTCTGAGGTGATGTTTTTTGCCGCCTTCTTTGGCGCGCTTTATTATGTACGCAACTTTGCCGTGCCCTGGCTGGGTGGTGAGGGTGATAAGGGTGTGAGCGCGATGCTGTGGCCGGAGTTTCAGGCTGCCTGGCCGCTGATGAATACGCCGGATGCTGGTCAGTTCCCCGGGCCTAAAGAAATCATTGATCCGATGCACCTGCCTTTGCTTAACACTGTACTGCTGCTGTCCTCCAGTGTGACGGTGCATCTTGCTCATAAAGCCTTAAAAGCGGGTAATCGCCAACGCCTTAAAATGTGGCTGAGTATTACAGTTCTCCTTGGCGTGGCGTTCCTGGGTTTTCAAATTGAAGAGTATGCTGAGGCTTACAATGAGTTAGGTTTAACACTGAATTCGGGCATTTACGGTTCAACCTTCTTTATGTTGACCGGCTTTCATGGTGCTCATGTCACCATCGGTGCGTTTATGCTGTCGGTGATGTTGTTGCGGGCCTTTAAGGGGCATTTCAAGCCGGAGGAGCACTTTGGGTTTGAAGCGGCATCCTGGTATTGGCACTTTGTGGATGTTGTTTGGGTGGGGCTGTTCCTATTTGTCTATATTATGTAATGCAGATGACGGTTAATGCCAAGGCGCACTCAGGACAAGCTGGCCACTCCAGAGACCGTATGTGACACAGACGATTAGTAATACGGCCAGAACTACACGGATACCCAGTAGTTTGCGGGTACGTTCTGTTGAACCCTGATCCTTTAATAGAAAGATAACACTAGCCACCAGACTGATGAGAATAGCAATAAAAAGAATCGCGATGGTAGGTTTCAACCACATACTTATGTTCCGCAGAAAAAGTGTCGGCCCTATGCTAACCCGTAGCGGGGCTAAATGAAATTTCGCCCTAATTGGAAGCTCACACTTTTTTACCTGCTGCTGTTTCCTTTGCTGGTTGGGCTGGGTTTTTGGCAGCTTTACCGGGCCGATTACAAGCAAGGTTTGCAGGATCTTTATGATCAACGCGCGGCGTCTACACCCATCAACCTCTCTGAATTAAAAGCGGACCAGGACGTGGCTTACCTGCCGGTAAAGCTGCGGGGGCGTTTTGATAATCAGCACCATTTTTTATTGGATAACCGGGTGCTAAATGGCCGTCCAGGTTATGAGGTGATTTCTGCCTTGCTGCTGGAGCCAGTTGTTTTGGTGGCAGGAGAGCGCGTCGAAAAGGTTTGGGTGAATAGAGGTTGGCTGCCGATGCAGGCCGATCGCAATATTCTGCCTGTTATCGAACCTGTTGAGGATACTCAAGAGGTTCGTGGACAGCTTGTCACGCCGACGGAAGCCTTTGTGTTGGCTGAAGTGCCTTTGAGCGGACAGTGGCCGGAAGTTATTCAAACAGTAAAATTAACCGTCTTGGATGAGCGCCGTGGTGCACCGCAGTCTTTACCTTACTTGCTGAGGTTGGCTGCATCTGAAACCGGTAGCTTTCAGGTGAATTGGCAGCCGATAAATACCACGCCAGAAAAAAGCTTGGGTTATGCCGTGCAGTGGTTTTTAATGGCTTTGGTGCTAACAGGTCTGTTTATTTGGGCCGGAATGAAACAAGACGAGCGAGGAAGCGAGTGACAGAAGTAGCCAGCCCGAAGGGCAAATCCAATCGACATATCCCCATCCTGTTATTTCTGGTGGCGGGCTTGCCTGTCATCGCAGCCTTTTTGATGTATTTCACGGAAAGCATGGTTCCGGAGGCACGAAACAATAAGGGCACACTGATTATTCCTCCATTAGCTGTCGAAATGCTGAAGTTACAGCAACAGCAGGCCGGTGAGGGCGACGTTGAGGGCAAGTGGACGCTGATCGTTTTTGGTGAGAATAGCTGCGAAAGCAAAAGCTGTCAGGACATGCTGCACAAGGCGCGGCAAGTTAATTTGGCGCTAGGGCGTGAGGCCGGTCGTGTTGTGCGTGGTTATATCAATATCGGTGGTGAGCTGGAAGCGCCTGCTGCGGCATCCTTTAAAACCAGTTATCCACGACTACATCTAAGCCATACTGATCACCTCAATTTAGAGGTTTTTCTGGATAAGGTGGTTGGCAGCTCAGAGGTGTTGGCGCAGAACTATATCTTTATCAGCGATCCGTTGGGTAATGTGATGATGTACTACACGCCGGAAAACCAGGGCGGTGATTTGCTGAATGACTTGAAGAAACTGCTGAAGGTTTCCAATATTGGCTAGCCCAAAACCACGCGCTTTTTATCTGACGCTTATCGCCACCTGTTTTACGCTGGTGGTGGTGATGCTTGGCGCCTATACCCGTTTGGTTGATGCGGGACTGGGTTGTCCGGATTGGCCGGGTTGTTATGGGTTTTTAACCGTACCTGAATCTCAGCAGGCCATTGCAGTGGCCGAACAACGATTCCCCGATAGCCCTGTGGAAGTGGCAAAGGGCTGGCCGGAAATGGTGCATCGTTATGCCGTGGGCATTTTAGGCTTGTTGGTGTTGTCTGTGGCAGGCATGGCAGTCGCGCAGCGCTTGCGTGGGCAAGGTAGGCGGCCCTTTAAGCTGCCATTGTTATTGTTGCTGGTGATTATTGCTCAGGCACTGTTTGGCATGTGGACGGTGACTTTAAAACTCTGGCCTCAGGTGGTGACGGGACATTTGTTGGGTGGTTTTACAACGCTGTGCTTGTTACTGCTACTGACACTTCGTTATCGTCAACACTATTGGCACGTTTCACCGCAGCAGTTTGAACGGTGGCAGGGCCTTAAACCCTGGGCCATGCTAGGGCTGATTATCGTGTTGCTACAAATTAGCCTGGGTGGTTGGACGGCTTCGAATTATGCCGCCTTTGCCTGCTATGACTTGCCGACCTGCCAGGGGGAATGGTGGCCGATGATGGATTTGGCGGCGGGCTTTAATCTGTTTCAGGCGGCGGGGCCGAATTATCTGGGCGGGCTGATGGATAATGAGGCGCGGGTAGCGGTTCATATGATGCATCGTGTTGGCGCGATCGTGACAAGCCTCTACTTATTGTTCTTGATTGGGCGGCTTTACCATACCGCGGCTGATACACAGCTACGAGCCATGAGTCATTGGTTGCTATTGGCCTTGGTGCTACAAGTGTTGCTTGGGCTCAGCAATGTTTTTTGGCAGATCCCGGCACCTATTGCTGTTGCGCATAATGCCGGGGGCGCTTTGCTGTTGATGATGGTGGTAGGCTTGAATTACTATCTTAGGACGGCGAGGCTAAATTAAGCGAACTGGAGGTGATCTAGATGGCTGAAGCAGTGGGATCGATTTCCGTCGAGCAAACATGCTGGCGCGACTATCTGGAAATGTGTAAGCCTAAGGTGGTGGCATTGATGCTGCTGACCTCGGTGATCGGCATGTTTCTCTCCATCTCCGGTATGGTGCCGCTGGATATTCTGGTGTTCGGTAATCTCGGTATCGCACTTGCGGCTGGTTCGGCCGCTACGGTAAATCATATCGTCGATCGGCAGATAGACCTGGTGATGGCCCGTACACACAAACGTCCGATGGCTCAGGGCCGGGTTAAACTGCCCCAGGCTATTGCCTTTGCTTTGGTGATCGGGGTGCTGGGTATCGGCATTCTTGCCGTGTTGGTTAACCCCCTTACCGCCTGGCTGACGTTGGCCTCCCTGATCGGCTATGCTTTTATCTATACTGGCTTTTTGAAACGCGCCACGCCGCAGAATATTACCATTGGTGGACTTTCCGGTGCGGTGCCACCGCTGTTGGGTTGGACCTCTGTGACGGGTTCGCTGGACCCCAATGCGCTGTTGTTGGTGTTGATTATTTTTGCCTGGACGCCGCCGCATTTCTGGGCGCTGGCGATTCACCGCCAGGAAGAATATGCCAAGGTTAAAATCCCCATGCTGCCAGTCACCCACGGTGAACGCTTTACTGCGCTGCATATCCTGCTCTACACGCTGATCATGATTGCCGTAAGTTTGCTGCCTTTTGTCATGGGCATGAGTGGTTTGTTGTATCTGTTAAGCGCCATTGCTCTCGGCGCGGGCTTTTTGTACTGGGCGGTGGTGCTGATTCGCGGTACTAATCCCCGGGCGCCATTAAAAACCTTCCGATATTCTATTACTTACCTGATGCTGATGTTTGTTGCGATGTTAGTGGATCACTACCTTTAATGGATAAAAAAGCCAAGGCGAACGTACAGCGCACAGTAGTTATCTTGCTCTGTGTGATGGTGGTGTTTGTGAGTGCTGCGGTGTCACGTATTTTGCGCTCTCCTGATGCGAATGAAACGGCTGCTGCAGGGCTTGATATAGCTGCGCTACAGCAGCAGGGTGTTTTTATCCGCCCACAGCCCAAGGCACTAAAAAGTTTTCAGTTGGAGGGTGCGGACGGGCATGCTTTTACTCAGGATAATTTTATCGGGCAATGGAGCCTGGTGTTTTTAGGCTACACCCATTGCCCCGATGTTTGCCCGACCACGCTGGGCCTTTTTAAACAGTTGCATGCAGGGTGGCAAAATACTGAGCTGGCGGATCTTCAGTACGTGCTGCTTTCGGCTGACCCGGAACGTGATACACCAGAACGCCTGCACGAGTATCTAAAATTCTTTAATGAGGATTTTGTTGGGGTGACGGGCAGCGTGGCCGAGATGGCAGGGTTAGCTAAACAGCTTAGCAGTCTGTTTGCCCGGGTGCCGCAGGAGAGCGGTGATTATTTGGTGGATCATAGCGCCAATATTATGATCATTAATCCGGCCGGGCAGTACCATGGTTTTATCCGGTCGCCGCATGTTGTTGAAAAGATTAAGTCGATTATGGGCGCTGTTTCTGTTGCCTACTAACTGGTTATTTGATGTCTTTTTGTTCCGGTAGCGGTAGCGCATAAATCAGCAAAAACAGACTTGTGGCACCGACTACGATGGAGGGGCCGGTGGGTGTATCCCACTGTAGTGAGCCGAATAGCCCCATCATTACTGCCAGACAACCCAGCAGGCTCGACAGCGCCGCCATGCTTTCCGGGCTGTTGGTCAAGCGTCGTGCTGTCGCTGCGGGAATCACCATCAGCGCGGTAATCAGCAGTACCCCAACGATTTTCATGGCTACGGCAATCACGATGGCGATCAGTAGCATTAGCAGCAGACGAATCCACAGTACGGAATAGCCTTCGGCCTGGGCTAAATCTTCGTCGATAGTGATGGCTAGCAATGGTCGCCAGAAGACCAGAAGCAGGCTCAGAATGGCGGCAACGCCAATGTAAATCCACAGTAA
>Ga0209396_1006451_pt1 | contig 10735 bp, 9 predicted proteins | sample GOMGulsemesocosm_6_FD_184638 | JGI IMG/M metagenome (GOLD analysis project Ga0209396, IMG submission 184638) | Methane-oxidizing microbial communities from mesocosms in the Gulf of Mexico - GOM8C Gulf of Mexico (SPAdes) (version 2) | ecosystem: Environmental > Aquatic > Marine > Cold seeps... | reverse complement strand
TGCTCTGTCGCCCAACTGTCTACCGCACCAATCACCACCTGTTCCATACCACTACTGAGTAATACGTCCGCTTGGCGCAATGCCTGATAAAAACCCGCACTCCCCAGCAAGTAATAATGGCTATTAGAGTGCCTTGTCCACGCAGGTAAAATATTAATCACAGAATCAATCAAATTATTTTGCATCTGGCTAAATTTAACATCGACGTAAGGCAGTACCATCAATACCGGGGCATCTTGACTTAATTCAATTAAATTCGAGTTTGCTAACGCAGCGTTAATTAATATTTGCCATCGGTCAATACGGCTATCGGCCAATTCTGATTGCGTAAACGTGACTTGTTTAACGGGTTTGAATTGCGCGTATTCAGCAAGCTCTGTTAAGGCTATATTCGGGGCTAGATCAGACAAAACAGAATCGATTGAATTAGGATGGCAACCAAATTCACCGGCATAATCGACTACCGTAAATTTCATAGCATCCCTCCGATATTAAACCCACGAGCATCCGTTAAACGATGCTCAGCCTTCATGCACCAATAGTGATAAGCAGCAACCTCGCATTGCGAAATGTTTCCTTGCTGCCAGATAAAGTCTATATTTGATTCATTAATTGGTTTACCCGCCAATATACGCTCTGGGAATTCATCGCGGTGTAATATCCACCAATCGTTCAATGATTTTTTCAACGCCACCAGCAAGTCTACTTGAGATTCAGGTTCGTACTCGCCATACAATTTAGCAGGTAGTTGCGCCTCAAAGTCAGCCCCTAACAAGGTATGCAAAGCAGCAAAAGCAGCGTGACTTAAAAAACCAGCAGTTAACATTTGGATCAACCAAGGTATGAATTGCTTATATCCGCTAAATGCCATGAGTGACAATACAAATTTGGCATTGTCGTTATGGGCAGACAATTCATTGATTACCACACCCACCAAACGGCTATCGGCTTGAACAACATATTGTTTCAATAAAGATTTGTCTGCTAATAACACGCTGCTTAATACAGGTAAGTTCACAGGAAATGTACCTCGGCATAAGCTCAAGGCTAATAACTTTTTACTGTTTGGTTCTGTCGTTTCTGCGTCTAAAAAGTGACTAGACCAGATATGCGATGCTTTACCCAAATGTTGGTTAATAAAATGAATACAAGGCTTAATATTATCGACATGAAGAAAATTGAATTGATCGCTAATGACAGGTGTCGCTGTGGCGATAACACATAACAATTCTTGTGTTAACAAACTCTGCGGTGTTGATGATTGCTTTGCTGTGGCTTCCAGTGTAATAAGCGCAGCAATTAACGCAGCACCATTATGACGTTGAGACCACCATTGCAGACAAACCTTATCGCTACCATTAATTGCACTGCGATGTTTGACGAGTTCCACTAACTCGGTGACAGTTTGTGCTAATAATAAATCAAGCCAAGTGGGTTTATCTATTGCTAGCGCAGATAATGCATCACCTTGCTGCGTTAATAAATAAAACCAACCTGCGGCTTGCTGGTCAAGTTGCTTGAGTTGTAAATGCGTTGACCAACAATTGTCGAAGCAACGTTCACGCTGTTGAAAGTAGGTTTCGACCTGGCCTATCAACAAAAGTAGAGACTGTACATCCATATCAATCCCTAACCTATTAACACTGTCGGTACACCTGCAACAATTTTGCCACCATGTGCAGCGGCATCTCCCATTCGAGCAGCAGGTTTGCCATTAATGAGTACCGTCGCAGATCCCTTCACAATCGTGTCAGGTGGTCCACAACACACCATTTTATCACCCAACCTTGCCGCAGGAAGCCCTCCGATGAGTACAGTAGGCGAGCCGATAATCACAGGGCCTCCAATATGAGGCACTGTTCCGCTAACTGCAGGGCATATATGAAAACTCGACATTGTGGCAGCTGGCATTCCCATAAAAATCCTTTTCTAAAACCGATAATAAAATAAAGCTAATTAATTTTAACGACAGAGCCTTTCACGACAACCATTGCACCTTCGATATTGGTTGCAGTGCCTTCAACTTTGACATTTGTCCCTGATATTTCGATATTAACGCCCGATATATTTATCGTTCCGTCACTTTTCATTGATATGCTAGCTGCACCGACTTCAAGATTAATCTCCGTCGCAGCCTTAAGTTTAAGTATATTGCCAACATCGATCGTGTCGTTATTGGCAATCTGACTATTACGGTCGTTATTAATGGTTTGCGTTTGATCATTGGTCACTGTCAATGTGTCATTATTGGTGACCGTTGTTGTTCGGTCATTACCAACAGTGTCGACCTGATCATTAACGACAACTAATTGATGATCCTTCTCGGCACGCAAACCTAATAATTCACTGCCGACGTTATCTTCGAAAATCAGTTCATTACAGTTTGCATTACCCGTTGTGGTAGTTGAGTGAGTGCGAATACCACTTTGAGTTTTGTTGGCCGGTAAAGGATTGGCGGGCATTTGATCGCCATTATAAATAGCACCAATAACAATAGGTTGTGAAGCATCACCATCTAGAAATGATACCAATACCTCTTGCCCGACTCGGGGATAGAAGAATGCGCCCCAGTTTTTACCAGCCCAATTTTGAGATACTCGGATCCAACAAGAACTGTTCTCGTCTGATGTACCTAGCCTATCCCAATAAAATTTAACTTTAATGCGCCCATAAGAATCAACATATATCTCATCCGACGCAGCACCCGTTACGATAGCCGTTTGCACACCACGAATAATTGGTTTATTTATATTTATAATAGGCTGATAGTTTGGCGTATTTTCAACACAGCAAAAATTAGAGTTAATCTCCATTCCATTTTTTGAATTAACATCAAGCTGCGAGCCTTGACTTGCCATGAAGTGATTACGTGTAATAATGAATTCAGGCCCTACAAGATTTTGTGTTGCGTGCTTAGAAAAAGCAATCACCTTTCCACTTTCAATCGTCACATAATTTGAGCTAGCTTTAAAAACAGCTTTATTTGACTGTAATTGTTCTAATTGCGTTGCTGAAAATGAATTTGATGCAGCTAAATTTTTATGCCCAGAAACATACTCAAAATGTTCTAAATTATCCTGCCCTGTAAACTCAGCATTAACTGAACTACCATCAATATTCATTAAGGGCTGTTCAAAGTTAATTGCTCTTAAGCTCACCTTACCGGGTTTAACTGCGGCCAATGAGGACCAAGTGGAGACATAGGCATGTGAAATAATCTCATCAGATTGTAGCAAAGGGCTTTCGGCACAGTTCACATGTGAAGTCGTTGAATTTGCTAATATTACGGAATTAGACCCGCTGCTTTGCTTAAAGTAAAAATATATACCTTCCTGAGCAAATAACCGAGTCAAAAATTGATAATCAGTTTCATGATATTGAACGCAGTATTCATAGGGCTTAAATGCAGAACCAGCATTGTTAACAAACTGAATATTATGCTCAGGAAACATTAATGACGCAATATCGATAACAGAAAGGGCTTGAAAGATACGACAATTACTTCGCATAGTTGCTAACCAAAGCTGCGGTGAAATAATTAAGGTATAACGATAATATTTACTGGTATTATTCAATGCTTCATAGGCTTGCCCCTGAGAACTGATACTCGTTACAAGACCATTAAAATTTCTTGTATAGTTGCCAGAAGAGTCTTTAACAGCAAGTTCAATGCTTACCGATTGACCCAGTAGCGCTTGGGAATCCAGTTCACTATTTGTTGTATACACCGAGGCATTAATTTCGTACAAAGCAGATATGCTTTCTTGCATTGATACGGCTGTAATATGTAAGGCATCACCACCCAATGGAGTAGTGATTTTCATCATTGAATGTTGTTGAGTAGCCGGTGCCATTTTATTTCCTAACTGAACAAGTATAACGAAACAGTTGGGCAACTGTGTAAGTCACCCAACTGTGAAACCAGCAAACTTACATTTGTTGGCCAGTTACACCGCTGTAACCATATACAAGTGGTGCTTGTACATTGTTCTTATCATCAGTCGGCGTGACAGTCATCATCATTTCTGTATAACTAATTGTGATTGTTTCTAAAGGACGATCGCCTTGAACAGAAACTTGGAAGCCACTGATCATTGCATCTGTCAGTTCAATTTTCATGATCTCTTCGATGCCTTTACCTTGCTTAGTGATGTGGAAAATTGCACTTTTACCTTTACCGATTGTCGATTCTTTAAATAGCTCAGGTGACGCTTTATCCTGTAATTTTGTAATCGTTACATCATTAAGCTTTGCAGAACTTGCTTCACGATCTTGCGCAGTACCAGTATAAGAACTTAATACACGAGTTGTGCCGAAGTCTAATGATAATAATGTGATTAAATCAGGGAATTCTTGAGCAGTAGATTCACCAACAATACCTTCATAATCTAAATACGTATTTGCTTGCATTTTGTCATCCTTTTAAATTGCTTAAAATAAGCTTTCCATTACAACAGCTTTATCAATAAAACCATCTCTAAAATATTTTCAAATTACCAACCTGCTTATATAACATCATAATAAATAAACAAATTCACGCTTCAATAGCTGATTACATTATCTAAATTACCACTCTGTAATACAAGTTTTCGAAGTATGCTTTCATCCTATAAATAGAATGGTTTTCTGTCTCATACTTTTATTCTAAATGAGCGTGATAATGAATTTTTCTTCATTCGTAATAACGTTTATTTGACTAAATTCAACCTGCTTAGTCATTGCTTCCAATACTTGTACTGATATTTCGGGTAACAAGGTATTTTGCAGATAGTTATGGATTGTACGGGCGCCTGATGCTACGTCATGACAACGACTGACAATTTGAGTAATTACTTCATTATCAACTGTAAAATCGGCATTGTGGTTACGACGAATTCGCGCAGCTAAACGGTTTATTTGTAATTGTGCAATCGTACTTAACATGTCATCGGTTAACGGTACAAACGGAATGATGTTTGCTCGCCCCAAGAACGCGGGTTTAAATACCGCGGTGAGGTCTGCTTTAATACAATCAGCCAAGCTTTCTAACTCTGGGGCAGTGTCTGGATCGGCAAACAAGCCTGTTATCGTGTCTGTGCCGACATTGGATGTCATGATAATGATGGTATTTTTAAAATCGATATCTCGCCCTTCACCATCCTTAACACTGCCTTTATCAAAGATTTGATAAAAGATATCTTGCACACCTGGCGCAGCTTTATCCATTTCATCGAGTAACACTACACTGTAAGGATTACGGCGAACCGCTTCGGTTAATACGCCACCCTCACCAAAACCGACATAGCCAGGAGGTGAACCAAGCAGCAGCGAGACTTTATGCTCTTCTTTGTATTCAGACATGTTAATGGTGATAATATTTTCTTCACTGCCATAAACCTGCTCAGCCAATGTGAGCGCAGTTTCAGTTTTACCGACACCACTTGGGCCTGTTAACATGAAAATACCATTAGGTTTGCTTTCATCACTGAGTTGCGCACGCGAGATTTGCACTGTTTTAGCAATCAGGTCAATGGCATGATCTTGACCGATAACGCGTGACTTCATCTCATCACTTAGGTTAAGCACGGTTTCCAGTTCATCTTGTGCCATTTTCCCTAACGGAATACCAGTCCAGTCCGAAATCACTTCACAAATAACTTGCTCATCGACCTGCCAATAAACCATGGTATTTTTAGCTTGGTGTAATTGTGTTTTTAACGCTTTAAGTCGAGTGTATTTTGCTTCTTCTGCACCATTTTCATGAATATCGGCAATTTGTTGTTGAATCGCTTTTACTAATTCTGATTGCGCTTGCCAAGCTTGTTTCTCAATCGCTAAATTATCTTGTATGCCAGTAAGGTTCGTTTGTAACATGCTAATGGTGTCACTGTGATCATCGCCAGATAGCTGCTCACGCTCAAGCAGTTTAATTTCGGCTTCAAGTTGCGCTTGCTGACGTTGTAAATCTTCAACTAAACCCGGTGTTGCAGCTTGGCTAATTGCAACGCGAGCACAAGCAGTATCCAATAAGGCCACTGCTTTGTCCGGTAATTGACGGCCGTTTATATAACGTTTAGATAAGGCAACGGCAGCTTGGAGGGCATCTGCGGTGATAACAACATCATGGTGTTGCTCCATGACAGGTAAAATACCGCGTAACATGGTAACTGCAGTGGGAACTGAAGGTTCTTCAATCTTAACAACTTGGAAACGACGGGTTAATGCCGGATCCTTTTCAAAATACTTTTTGTATTCAGCCCATGTTGTTGCTGCGATAGTACGTAACTCACCACGCGCTAACGCAGGTTTGAGGATATTAGCCGCGTCATTTTGACCTGCCGCGCCACCAGCGCCAATCATGGTATGTGCTTCATCAATAAATAAGATGATCGGGTTTGCAGATTGTTTTACTTCATTTAATACCGCTTTTAAGCGATTTTCAAACTCGCCTTTCATCCCTGCGCCCGCTTGCAGTAGTGCTAAATCCAGTTCGCGTAATTGCACATGCTGTAGGCTTTCTGGGACATCTTTGGCTGCGATACGTTGCGCAAGCCCTTCAACAACCGCGGTTTTACCAACACCAGCGTCACCCGTTAATATTGGATTGTTTTGACGGCGACGCGTTAGAATATCGACCATTTGTCTAATTTCTGGATCTCGACCTAAAATCGGGTCCATTTTTCCGTTGCGGGCTTTTTCGGTTAAATCGACAGTGAATTGGTCTAACGAAGGTGATTTACTGTTGGTTGCAACACCGGCGTTAGACACTGCAACAACACCATTCTGCTCAGTCGATTTTTCGGTGATGATAGACCAATTATCACGAATTAAGTCCGCTGATAACAGTTCAAACTGGCGAACATGACGGGACAACATGGCGTTAATGCTGTCATCGCTCAGCAGTGTATAAAGGATAATACCGGAACGGATCTGCTGTTCGTCGAATTCAATGGTGGTGTTCAACCAAGTTTGTCTTAACAGGGTAATGATGTGCGGAGAGAGACTTGGCGCTGCGCTATTACCGGTTTTTTGTCGTTCTAATGATAAATTAAGTTCGTTGATAAGAACTTGTACATCGATGCCCTGCAGCTGACAGATTATCGCTATATCATCTTGTTTGTTTTCTACCAGCTGTAATAACCAGTGTTCTATCTCAACCGTAAATTGACTGCGGGAATGACAAAGTCCTGCGGCACCCTCTAGTGCTTTCTTTCCGCTTTGGTTTAATTTATCCACTAGGTGTTTTAACGACATCGTTGACATGTAAAATCCTTTTAATTCATCAATTAACACATCAATGGTATGGATTTTAGGTCTAATCAACAATCGGTTAGAGGTATGAAAAAAGGTTTAAAATGTTTGTTTGAAAGAAGTATTAGCCCGTGTAAAGCTTAATTACCTCTTTACTAGAGGGTTTCAACCTCTAACATTTCACCGACTCAGCTCACAAAACCAAAACCAACACCAAGTGAATACCAATAAAGTGTTAGTTCTTTAGCTTGCTGCGTTTATCTCAAGCTGGTTATCGTTTAGCTGATGAAATAAATTCGGCATACCCAACCAAGTAACCTCAGGTCTGATACCACATAAAGCGAGTCACTTTAGACTCGTTTTTTTTGTAATTATGTCTCTGGGAACAAGTACCAGTCACTTTCAGTTAAGAGACATTAACAATAACAAGTCCCTGACCGTGCAGGTCGTTATACCATTGGTCGTAGACATCAACCACGTGTTTGATAATATCTGAAGAGTGGCTTAATATCCGAAAAACGGAGTCATGACTGCGGGTGTCAAACGCTTCTCGAATTTGTGCTGCTAATATTTTTCTTCGATAACTACGACCAATATAATTACCTATTATTTTTTCTAAACTTATGACCTAGTTGTTTGTCTAGATTGTCTAGAAAACTGATCCCATATAGGTCTTCATCTAATGAACTAATTAAGTTTTCAGGTAAGTCTTTTTCATACTCATCAAAACAAGCAGCTAAACCAACTGCAATTGAAGCTACGCTATCAGTGTCACCTTGTAATTTGATGCAATTTACTAGTAAATTATTCATATTATTATTACGAATGAGACAACTTAGGGCTGCACTAACTGTATCGTAAGCACTAACAGATACTCTCTCCGTCCAATTATAATCCCAACCAGAAAACCCTTCCTGCTCTAAAAATGATTCTAAATCAGCAACTTTACCTTTGAGGTGGAGAGAAAAATGCGCAGCAAGTGCTACAGCACAACTTGAGCGGATTCCTAGCTCAGTATTATGTGTAATTGCAGCTTGAAGCTGTGAAAATTGTATAACCTGTTTTTTGTCGCTCAAAAGGCCAATGGGTACGGATCGCATCGCAGCACCATTTCGGTCGCTATTTGGCTTAATCACATCAAGTAATTCCGGGCCTGTATTCACCTGTTTTAATAAATTATAAAAGCCTTTGGAATAACCTTTTCGTTCATCACGTTTAAAACATGCTACAAATCGAGATGCGATAATCTCACTATTCCATGGTGGGTCTGTTAATAGTACTTCCGCTATAGCAATAGACATTTGTGTATCATCAGTATATTTGCCTGAAAATCCATAAAGATCATGTGTAAGATAACCAGATAGATTATTTCCCCGCTTCACTTTTTCAGAAGAAGAAAATTCAAATCCTGCGCCGTATGCATCGGCAATTGCTATTTCCTTAATCATAGGTCACTCACAATACTTAATTATATTAGAATACATCTCGCCAGCACTTTTATTCAAAAGTGGGCTCTCGAGATCCAAAACTTTTTGTAATGCTGACCTAAAATCGTTATCTTTATCAAATGAAGCAAACTCATCCTTGGATAAGAAAAGCTCTTCAGGTTCGATTCCTAACTCCCATCGTGTTTTAAACAAAGACCGGAATTTTGAACGTAAGAATTTGACTTTTTCATCAAACACCATTAAATGAAATTTTTCTACTTCTTTAATTTTTCTTTTTTTACCTTCGCCTTTTGACGATTCCTGTGTTATAAAACGATCCCAAAGTAGCTTAAACTCTTTTTTGGTATATCGTGCACGCCTATTACTATATAAAATATTACTACCTGTTACGACTTCTTCATAAACACTTTCGGCTCCACTATCTATATCAACGGTAATCTTCGACGAAAGTACATAATCCCCTCTAACTTCTTTTATATTTTGCCCATTATACTGTTCATATCTTTCGCTAGTTTGGATTTTAGACTTCGTTGTCGAATTAAAAAATGACATCGCGACTCGCTTATTCAGTACTTCCTTAACCAAAATAAGGCTACCACCTTCAATTAAAAAAGCACCTATAATAGAACGACCGTTACTCGGTACAAAATCCGATAGTTTTATATTTTCTAAATCAATATTAGTATTCTTCAACTCTGCCATTACTTAATTTCCTCCAAAATCACTTCCAGTCCATCGTTACTAATCACCTCAACGTTGTGTCCAGACTGTATTAAATGCTCTGCTCTAGAAGGCACCTGTCCTATTTTTTCAGCAAAATGTACATCCATTGCTAAATCTGAAATGTCTTTTACATTGTAAGCTTCAAAAATCATCACTTTTCCACCTGCATATTCAGGACTTAATTTTTTACTTACAGATGCAAAGAGGGGCTCATTCAAAATACTTCCTTCTGAGTATTTTAGATCAAACCAATCTGGCGTTGGGTCCTTACCAAGCCCCCTATAAAACGTACCTGATTCAGAAGGTAATTAAGTTAGAACCACCATCGGTTTTGAATTCACCTTTAAGTGATAAGGTATTATTGTTATCAATAAGTTCAATGTCATAACCAATATGACTTTTTGGTATTTGGCTGTTATTGGCCCAGTCTGCAATGGCATTGTTAATGGCGGCTTCGGCAGAGTTCCCTGTACCTTCGTATTCGCCACACAGTTGGGTATTACCACAATAAGTCCAATCAACTAATCCCCACACATGTTCGTCATCACTGAACCAGTTGTCTTCAACACGCTTTTGATAAACGAAGGCTTTTAATGCAATACGTTCACTTGTTTCTAGTGTGACTGCAACCGCTTTAATTGGATAACTGTAATACTCTGCAGGGCTACACTGCCATCTCCCAGATGGTATTGATTAATTCAGCACTGGACGGTTGTGGTTGTATTCGTAAGTTAAACGTATGCCCTTAGATAATGGAACTGATTAAGGGTTCGGTTTAGGTGTAAGTAGGGTCTTTTTGGTTGACTCAATAAGGTAATAGGAGGTCCGGTCGGATTCTTACTGTATTCGCCATAATTCAGTTTATTTTACTGTATGTTGAATTTTTTAGTGACTAAGTAATGTTGGATCAACTGTGGTCGGACCATCATTAGCCAGTTTGTAGCCACTGTCATAACGTTATATATGCGGATGAGCAGAAAAGGTTATGTTTGATATTAGTCATACATTGTCGAATCCCGATACTCTCATCAGTCGTGAGCTTACGACGGTATAGTTTGACCGTATATCACGCGGATCCAGATGGTGACTCTGTGTCTCGGGTTCGGGGCAAAGAGCAAGCCATACTCACAATACTTAGTACGCATATTAGTGTGGAAATAAACTATAAATTTTCATCTAAATAAGCGGCCATTTTTAAAACATCTTGATTAGCTGCTACACCAAATTTAGGATTACTTTTTTCCATTTTCCCAGCTGCATCATCAACAAAAAGTTCTGAGTCCATATCAGATAGTTCCCAAACTATTTTAGGTGCTAGTTTGAACTTGTTACCA
>Ga0209396_1006445_pt1 | contig 10741 bp, 11 predicted proteins | sample GOMGulsemesocosm_6_FD_184638 | JGI IMG/M metagenome (GOLD analysis project Ga0209396, IMG submission 184638) | Methane-oxidizing microbial communities from mesocosms in the Gulf of Mexico - GOM8C Gulf of Mexico (SPAdes) (version 2) | ecosystem: Environmental > Aquatic > Marine > Cold seeps... | reverse complement strand
CTCGCTTGATAGGTTGTGATTTATATCTGGGAGTGAGGCTATTTCTGAGGAGAGCTTCTTCTTTTTATTATCTTCAAGTGGCCAACATGCTGCTAGGAATAGAAGGCTGATTATTAAGAGGGGAAATTTAAATAAAGCTAACATGATGAAAATCCATTTCATTTCTTTCAGGCATAAAAAAAGCCCGCATCTTTCAATGCAGGCTTTTTAGAATAATGGTGCCGGAGACGGAACTCAATCATTCCTTCAGGGTCATACTATACGGGGATGGCATTGTGGCGGGGTGAGAATATACCCCCAATTATACCCCCAAATTTCAAAGTACTTACTATCTGGAGTCATTATGTTTGTCGAGTATCCCAATCAAATCGGGGCTGAAAGTACGTCTGAGCAAGGAGTTATCATCATAGCTAAGGGGCCTGATTGGTATGTCATTAAATCATTGGGCCGGCTTAGTGTTCTGCATTCAGGAATGGAAGAATACGACAAATTAGCAGGTACGATTGATGTCCATGGCCCAGCTCCAATTACGGCTCACGTTTCTTGGAGAGAGTCTGGAGGTGATGAGATGGAAAGACTAGCAGCTATGGCTAGAACGTGGTTTCTTCATGATTTGGCACTAAAGTGGGAAGTCTATCTTGAGTCGCTAGGTGCAGCTATGGTCAAGGCGCGTTAATTGAGACGCCTGCTTGTATCTATCACATGTTGTGACTGGCTACCGCTTAGGGTGTGGCTCTTAGGCCTGTAGTAATGAGGAGAGTCCCTATCTCTGGTCCTGCCTAGTCGCGGGCTGTGGGTGGTCGCGAGGGCTCCCTAATTTAACAATATGTTTATAACCACTTTCGTTTCCTATTGATAAAACTGCATAGGGTAGAGGGTGGGTTAAAAGTCTAAGCGTCCATGCTTAAAGACCGTTGCCTGTAGTTGAATATTTACGCCCGCGTTTTGAAAAGTTTTTCTGGCTCACCAACTGGTATCATTTAGCCGGTCCCTAGTCGCTTCTGCGCTTCGATAATCCTGCATACCCTTCGCTTTCCAGTTGTTACCATTTTTAACCCAGTCACTATTCACCCATTGAAAGCACTTTGTTTGCCACGAGCTGAATTGCTGGCCGGTTTCTGAGTAGTGACTCTTAAATACTTCGATAGTTTCATCAATGAATTCTAGCGGTATGCCTTTTTGGTAAAGCCTTGTCTTGGTGCCGTCATCTGGTGACCAGTTAACCGTCATTGGTTCTTTTACACCTTGCCTACTTTGGATCGGGACAACTTCACCGCCTATAGTGTGAGCAGAATTACTCAAAGCCCTTTCAAATACACTTCCCTGATTAACTTCTTTTTCTTGTTGCGCCTGGTTGTTTGTATTTATATCGGTTTGTTTGCTGGTGGTGTATGCACTCTCATCTAATATATTCTTATCTATTCTGTTCTTATCTTTCTTACATGATACTGCCATGACACTATCAGGACTTTTTACTAATTCAGTCATGATAGGCGCTTGATGATTGTTGCTATGCTCATTTTTTAGCGCTGCTATTAGCTTTCTCATTTTATCGCCACTAGCCATGGAAGCATCGAGGCGTTTAGCCATACTGGGGCAAACTAATTGGCCGCGGTGGTTCGTGTGAAATAACTTAAGGGATAACATCGTGTTCATGATGCGCTGTATCTCTTGCTCATTGACTCCCCAGTCATGCGCTATTACTTCGGCATCATCTTCTAGTGATAGGCTGGTATTAGTCAGACTTAATTCACCCTGTATGCGCTCGATAATGTACCAATAGAGTCCGTACCCCATTAGGCCATGCTTGCGCCTTAGCTTCTTAATCTTGACGTCTTGGTTGGCGCTGCTATCGTGTTTAAACCATTGCATAGGCACACCCCAAATGAATTGGAGAATGTAAGACCACCAGCCAAATAGAAAGTATTGAGGTAATAAATAAAACCGGTTTATGCTGCGGCATTTTTACCTCCTCTACTTCTTTTCTGTAGTGCATCAAGGTGCTTTTCTGCTTTGGATTGGTGGGTTAGATAATAACGGGCATGAAAGCCACCCTCGTGTTGCTCTTGGTGTGTTTCGATTCTAATACCAGCCTTTTTAAGCGTGTGAACTACTGCTGATAATCTCCAACACTTACAATGCTTCAAGGCTTCACTGGGTGATATATTCCCCTTGTCGGTAAGATACGTTAAAACACTTTCTAACTTGGTTGGTTCGCGCTTATACTTACTCTGGTCAGGACAGGACGTAGAGGCGGTATCTTTAGGGGTATCGTCTTTTTTCATTTTAGACTCCCCCTTATGCTGCATTAGCATGTGGTTGGCCACCAGCCTTAGCAGCTTGGTTTTCAATCCAGTTTTCAATAGAAGACAACTTCCACCCAACCATGCGGCCACCTAATGGAATCGATCGTGGGAACTCATTAGAGGCCATACGGTCGTAAATAGTGGTACAGGATAATCCAGTTAAGTATTCAACTTCTGGGCGCCTTAGGATTCTATCAGTCATGCTTAACACTCCTCGTAACTCGTCGGAATTGACAGGTGCTATTTGACCAGTGCTAGGGCGGAGGGTTAAGCAAACAGATTTGTTAGTTTTGTTTTCTATTTGTCGCGATAGAATTTCTCTAGTTCGGGTATCAAGTTAACCGGAATTGAAAATTCAAATTCTCTTTTAGATAAGCCGTGCTTTGGAGAGATGCTTACTCCCAGTCTTTTGACTTGTGATGGGCGCATCTCTTCTAAAAAGACTTCCCTACAAAACTTTGCCACTACAATGTGCCAATCTTCTATGTAAGGAGAAATGCTGCAGGATAAAAAATTGGAGAATGCTCTCATTTCGGAATTTTTGTGATTTGGCCTTGCAGGAGTTGGGCCTTGATTAAATTGGGTATCTTCTAGGGCTAAGAGCATCGCAGTGTTTAATTTCCTAGCATCCTGAGATACGCATGAGGATGCAACCATCTTTTCGGCCCAAAGGTTGGCTTCTTTGCTCACATGACCGGCGTTTAGTAGGCCTTCCATAGAGGACTCGAGCTGTGTAACTCTATTGAATGAAAATTTAGTTTCCCAATCTTGAAACTGAGAGGGCGTGCTATCAATTAATTTCTGCATTTTAGCTAGAGTTCTTTTAATCTCATCCATCCATTCGAGGGCTTGATTTTGAGAGTGGATGTTTTCTTGCTGACTGAATTTAATTGCTTCTGAAACACATGTAATAAAATAAGAATGGGAGAGGGCTTTATTGTTTGGATATATATTTGAGATAGCTTCCCAGTCATCTAATAATTCTATATTTGTAACGCAGTTTATTAATCTGGAGGTGTAAAGCTCTGGATCGGCTACATCGTTATTTTGGAGATAATCCGGGGTGCTTGAGTTGTATCCAGATAGTTCTGACTTGAGAAAGTGCAAAATTTCACGATCGATATTATTCAGAATTTTATTATTGAGATTGGCTGCGTCTGAGGATACGCTCTGATTTTTCATGACGTAGCAAAATGAGCAGTAATTACATTGCCAGATAGCTTCTGGCGTTTAAGGTTGTCCATATAATCAGCCCATCGTTGCATCATTTCAATTCGCTCTGGCAAGTGCTTGGTCCTGTTATAAGCATTACCTAATGAATCTTTAACCTTGTGCGCTAGTTGGTGTTCAATCCATTCAATTCTAAGCTGTAGCTGCTCGTCTAGCATGGTTCTGGCACTGGCTCGGAATCCATGGGCGCATTGCTGTGTTTTGGTATCGTACCCTAGCTTTCTAAGTGCCTTGTTAAGTGATTCTGTTCTTATAGGCTGCTGGTGGCTTCGCTGGTTGGGAAACACATGCGTTCCATGGCCTGTTAATGGTTTTAAATCATTAATCAGGTCCAGTGCTTGCCGGCATAGCGGGACAATGTGGTCGCCTTCAATTTGATTTCGTTCTTTTTTCTTCTCGCGAGGAATCGTCCATAGGCCCTTGTCTAAGTCGAGTTCTGACCATTCCATACCGCAGAGTTCACCCGGGCGTTGAAAAAGCAGGGGGGCTAAAGCTAAGGCTGTTCTGATTATATTGGTGCCCTTGTAACCATCTATCTCCACCAGCAAGCTACCAAAATGACTAGGTTCGGTAATAGCGGCCATGTGGTTTGAGCGTTGAGTGGGGATTGTGCCTGCCAGATCGGAAGCGGGATTACTTTTAATGCGACCAGTCTGTTTGGCAAATCGACATACCTGGTTAAGTACTTGTCTGGCCTTATGTGCGGTTTCCAATGCGCCACGGTCAACAATGCGGCTAAGGCACCCCACCAGCTCGAAGGTCTCTATTTCGCTGATGGGGCGCTGACCAAGATAGGGGTAAATATCATTATTCAGTAGTGCTAGGTGTTTCTTAGCGGTTGATGGCGCCCATATATTAGTCTGCTTGTCGTACCACTCTTGAGCTATGACTTTGAAACTATTAGATGCGCTAGTGTGCTGGTGGAGTTTGCTTTGTTGTTTGGCGAGGTTTGGATCGATACCAGCCTGTAGCTGTTCTTTAGCTGAAGCTCTTACTTTGCGGGCTTCGCCAAGGCTGGTGGTTGGGTAGGTGCCAATAGATAATAGCTTTTCTTTTTTCAGAAAGCGGTACTTCATGCGCCAATACTTAGAGCCATTTGGGTTTATTAGTAAATATAGCCCGCCAGCATCGGCCAGTTTGAATGGTTTTTCTTTTGGCTTGGTAGCTTTTATCTTTGAGTCGGTAAGCATAGCTTAGCCCTATTACTCTTGGCCAACTGTACCAATATGGGGGTATCAAGTAGGCGGTTCCTGAAATGTACCCCCAGAAATACCCCCAAAATAAATGTAATAAGGGGTAACTATCCGGAAGTGCTCGGAATAAGAATAAGTGTTAGGCTTAGTGTTTACAAGGTATCTCGGAGTTTTTCAATGCAGGCTTTTTAGAATAATGGTGCCCGGAGACAGAATCGAACTGCCGACACGAGGATTTTCAATCCTCTGCTCTACCGACTGAGCTATCCGGGCGACTCGTTGAACTTGCTACTTACTTGTTAGTAAGTGTTCGTTGAGTGCGCGCATTAAACCGTTAATTAATGCCTCGGTCAAGCACTTTCAATAAATAAAGAAGACTTTATTGTTTGTTTTCAGGAACATAGCCATCGGCTTTGTCAAAATCTTCACCGCTTAGGAACTTGCTACGCTGATCAGTCAGGTATTTTCGGGCCTGCAAGTCAATCATATTGAGGTGCTTTTCGTTAATTAGGCGTGTTTGATGCTCTGTCCATTCACCCCAAGCTTGTTGAGAAACGTTTTCAAGAATATCGATTCCTGCTGCACCGGGGAAAGGAGCAGATGTGAGAGCGGGAAGCTCTTTATTATATTTGCGGCAAAGTACGGTGCGAGACATAAAGGAGTACCTATAACTGTTTTAAATTTACGATGTTTAATTCAAGTGTTCTATACGGATTTTGTTCAGCAGCGTTTTAACGGGGGCTGCTAAGCCTAGTTCTGATGGTTGCTGTGGATTGTACCAGTGCTGTGCGGATTCCCCTATGGCATCAGGTCGCTTGCTCAGCTGAATCAGAACTGGGCTGATGTGTAGGTGGTAGTGGCTAAACGTATGACGAAAGCTATTCCAGTTTTCTTGCTCGAAGGCTAGGTCACCAAACAGGGCCTGACTGCGGCTAAGGGCATCTTCTTCCATTGCTAGCTCAGGAAAGCTCCAAAGTCCGCCCCAGATGCCTTGTTGAGGTCGTTGCTCTAATAATATATGGCCTTCAGGGTCTTGCAGCATAATTAACTGAATATGCTTTTCAGGCTTGTCTTTCTTGGGTTTTGAATTGGGGTAGTCTTTTGGGTTGCCTTGAGCATGGGCTTTGCAATCGGGGGCTAATGGGCAGATACCACATTGCGGCTTACTGCGAGAGCACAGGGTGGCTCCCATATCCATCATCGCCTGAGTATATTCGTTGCATCGTTTGTTGGGTGTAAGGCGCTCTGCGATAAACCATAGTTCTTTTTGTACAGCGGTAGTGCCAGGCCAGCCTTCCACGGCGTAATAGCGGCAAAGTACGCGCTTTACGTTGCCGTCTAATATTGCTGCATTTATTCCCATGCTTATTGAGGCGATTGCGCCTGCGGTTGAGCGGCCAATCCCGGATAGCTCGACTAAGCCTTCTACTGATCGTGGAAATTCGCCCTTGAAGTCAGTACTCACTTTTTTTGCGCAAGCGTGTAAATTTCGAGCTCTGGCGTAATACCCTAGCCCTGTCCATAGGTGTAAAACCTTGTCTTGTTCTGCGTTCGCTAGGTCGTGAACAGTAGGGAACTCTTCCATGAAGCGTTCGAAGTAAGGGATTACAGTTGCAACTTGTGTTTGTTGCAGCATAACTTCCGAAATCCAGACTTTATAAGGTGTTATGTCTTGCTGCCAAGGTAGGTGCTTACGCCCATTTTCTTCGAACCAGTTCAGAACGGCTTGACTGAATAGCTTGTCGTTAGAAGAGGCAATGCTAGAGGGGATAGAGCTTGGCGAAGGCTTGTTATTGGCAGCAGGCATGAATCAATCTAATTAAAAGTGGAAGGCCGCCAGTATAAAGCGGCCTGCTCTTATTTACGAGCCAGCGAGTGAGGGGTTACGGGCTTTTCTTATCTGGCTGCTTATGATTACTCACTAAGAAATGATGCAGTTGTGGAAGCGTCAGTGGACGGCTTAACAAATACCCTTGGCCATCATCACAATTATTCTCTCGTAAGAAATCTAACTGCTCTTTCGTTTCGATACCTTCGGCAACGACTTTCATGCTCAGTTTGTGTGCCATCGCGATCACAGCGGAGGTGATTGCCATATCGGTTTTATCTTCAGGAATATCTTTCACGAAAGATCGATCTACTTTTAACACATCGATTGGAAAGCGTTTTAAATAGGCTAAAGACGAGTAACCCGTACCAAAATCATCGATGGCTAAATGAATGCCCTTACTCTTGATGGTCTCCATAATGTTAATGGCGGCTTCTACATCATCCATAATGATACTTTCTGTGATTTCCAGCTCTAAGTTGAGAGGATCAATTTTTGACTGAACTAGAATATTCAAAACAGTTTGTAAGAGATCAGGGTCTGAAAATTGTTTGGCTGACAAGTTAACCGCAACTTTCGAATCATGCGGCATCAGTCCTTCTCGAATCAGAGAGCCCATTTCGTGGCAACTATGCTCAAGAACCCAGGCACCAATCTTAATAATCTGCCCTGTTTCTTCCGCGATCGGTATGAAATCATCAGGGGGAATCATCCCTTTTTCTGGGTGCCTCCAGCGGACGAGTGACTCAACGCCGGTGATTTTGTTATCTGCAATACGAATCTTCGGTTGGTACATCAATACAAATTGATTGCGCTTAATAGCAAGGTTGAGCTCTTTTTCAATTTCTAGGTTATGCAAAATAGCGGTATTCATATCTTCAGAGAAGAATTGAAAATTGTTACGCCCTAATTCCTTCGCACGATACATGGCAAGGTCGGCATTTTTCATCAAGGTATTAGGTTCAATAGAATCTTCAGGGGTCATCGTGATACCGATACTCACGGTGCTAATGATTTCCTGCCCGTTGAGCATGAAGGGACGAGAAAGAGAATGTAGGATCTTCTCAGCAACGATTTGTACATCTTTAGTATTATTAACATCGGTTAGTAATATAGTGAATTCATCACCACCAATGCGTGAAACGGTATCGTTTTCTCTTACGTTATGATCAAGGCGGCGAGCAATTTCTTGTAATAAAGAATCTCCTACGTCGTGGCCGAGGGTATCGTTGATGCGCTTGAATTGGTCTAAATCTAAGAAGAGTAAGGCGATGGATTTATTACTTCTTTGTACGCTCTTTACCGCTTTAGCGAGTCTGTTCTTAAACAATCGGCGGTTAGCGAGCCCCGTAAGTGGATCATAAAAAGCAAGATTTTCCATTTGGATTTGAGCTTTTTTAAGTTCTGAAATATCAGAAACTGAGCCCAGAAAACCTAATAACTTTCCTTCTTTTGAGTGCAGTGATGTTGCTTGGATATAAACCCATGAAATACTGCCATTTTTAGCAATCAGCCGTACTTCGTTAGCCATGTCTTCATGTTCTGTGACTAAACGGTGCCAAAGTTTATTAAGTGCGGGTGCATCTTCGGGATGTAAGTTTGAGAACCAAGCTTGTAAGTCGGGATCTTGATGCTTGATGTTATTAATTTCACGCCAGCGTTGATTCACGTAAGTGATTTCGCCTTCAGGGTTGATTTGAAATATGCCGACAGGCGATAAAGACGTTAATTTTCTAAACTTCTCTTCACTGCTTTTTAACGAGTTATGTTCATTCTCAATTTTACTCAATAACTCGTTGAAAATATCAGCAAGGTGACCCAATTCATCATCGTGGTGTTTGTTCGCACGAATTGAGAAGTCATTACGTTGAATGATGTCACTGATCGTAGAGGCTAATAGTCTTAGCGGGTTGGTAACAATGCGCTGCAATCTCGTTGCGAGTAGCAGTGCAATTATGATAGTACTAAAGAGAATAAAAGCAGCAAAGAAGCTGACTTGCTTGAAACGATTCATTATATCGCCATCGTAGCATGCGATATATAGGGTCCCTATGATCTGGTCGTTGAGTTTTATAGGAAAATATTGCTCGACGTAAGATGACTCGTTTGTTTTTAACGTTGCCATCATTTGTGGGCAACCATTTGACGATGCTTGCGTTAAATTGCTTGCGGCGAGTACCTTTTCATCATCATAGATACAAGATTTGATGACACTGCTATCTGAATTTAATGACGCAAGATTATTGCGTAATAGAGTTTCATCGCGAAAAACGAGCGCTGCGGATGAGCGTTCGGCGATTACTTGGCCGATCACAGAAAGTTTTTTATTGAGGTCTTGATGGCCGAAATACAGCTCTAATGATAGAAAAGCAGCGGTCGTGATTAATAATATAAGAGTGCTTGTCGTGACTGCGATGATTACCAATTTTGTGCGAATAGTTTGGGCATGTAATAGTTTCATTTATTGAATATGCCCTTGGCTATAAACAGATGATGCAAGTTCAGTTAAGTTTGCATTGATATTGAGTTTCGCTTCAGCTGCTGTTTGAGTATTAATTTTTATATCAACTTTGTTTTGATCTAGGTTGAGTTCAATAATTCCGCCTTCCTTGGCAAAATTTTTCTTCTCACCGATAGTAAGAATGTTATTGGAAACTAATAGGTAGTAATTTTTCTTGATGATGCTGTTAGGGATGCGTTCATGAATAAATAAGATATGACACTGAGATAGTTGACTGTCTTGATTGATAATACGCAGGCGAATCTCTCTGTTCTGGCTCTTTCGTAACTTGATTTTCTGCCACGCATCTTGCGCAGGCGTCGTTGCAAACAGGCATAATTCTATCGGTGCCAGTTGAGCTAAAGAAATCGCAGGCCATTGAACGAATTTAGTCAGTTGTAGGACATGATCAATTTTACGAGCCTCTTTTTCTGAGCGTTCACTTGCCTCTGCCATAAAAGCAGATAAGAAAAGGGGGATGAAAATAAACCGAAAGGTATTTGAAGCCATGTTCGTGCTACATCACACTCCATAGGAGATACATCTGAATTGTATAGAGTTTAGCTGCTTTATTGTTGAATAGGAGGCTCTTTTCTAAAAAATGGCATAAAAAAACCCCGCTATTAAGGCGAGGTAAAGGAAGAATTACTGGGTTGTTTGGGTTTCGATTGGTTTAGCGTTGAGCCGTTTGCACCTGACCACGCATTCCCGTAATGATTTCATCTAAGCTTTTGCGCTGAAGTTGAGAGCTAAGTTGCTGACGGTAAGTTTTTACCATTCCTAAACCGGCGATGACAGCATCGTATATTTTCCAATCTTGTTGCTTGTTAACGTATAGCTTAAAGTCGATAGGGATACGTTGTCCGCTTGGCTGGATCATGTGTCCTTTAACGATGGCCTTTTTGCCCGTTTTGTTAAATCTAGCCGCTTTAAACTCAAAATCTTGTCCATCAAAGGCTTTAAAGGCACCTGTGTAGGTGCGAATCTGTAAATCACGGAAGGTTTCAATAAAGGCGATTTTCTGCCCTTTAGATGCTTTTTTCCAGTGTTTGCCTAAGGCCAGTTTTGCAATGCGTTGCTGGTCGATAGCTGGAAGAATGTAGGTTTCTACTAAGCGCTGAACTTCAAGAGCATTACGCTTGTCAGCGGGTATTTTCTGCAGCTCAGTAATAACAGATTGGGTGGCGTACTCAACCGTTTTGGTTGGGTCAGCGCTATAAGCAATATTACTGAAACCTAAGAAAGCGATCAATAAGGTGGTTATAAATTTCATGCTTTTCCCCTTTCTATTTAAATAAAGTTTAGCCGCTAATAAAGCTGGTAACTCAAAGTGTGAAGAGAGTATGGCTGAAGAGTGTGGCAAGTTTTAGAGGGGGAAAAGACAATTGATTGTTCCTTGAGGGGAACAATCGGAAGAAACTACCTTGGATTGCGCTTAAAACCACTATCTATTGCGACAAACTCTCTATTTATCAGTGCGTTAGTCAATTCGGGAGGGACATCTGTCGCAATGAGGGTATACCCATGTTTATCAGCCCAAGTACGAATATGGTGCATCATTTGATGTGCTACCCCTCGATTAACGGTGACCTTGCGAACACAAAAGTCTGATAGATAGATGGTATCGCCATCTTTTATGGCCTTGAGTGCACCTAATAGTCGCGCATTGAAACGTCCTGCGATA
>Ga0209396_1006444_pt1 | contig 10743 bp, 8 predicted proteins | sample GOMGulsemesocosm_6_FD_184638 | JGI IMG/M metagenome (GOLD analysis project Ga0209396, IMG submission 184638) | Methane-oxidizing microbial communities from mesocosms in the Gulf of Mexico - GOM8C Gulf of Mexico (SPAdes) (version 2) | ecosystem: Environmental > Aquatic > Marine > Cold seeps... | reverse complement strand
TCGTTAAACTTGGTGCTGCCAATGCTGGCAATATCTTGGCCCTCAACCTGGAATTGGAAGCCATTTGAAACGCCTGACTTATAACCGAAATTGGTACGGATTGTGTTGGCGTTGGCTTCTTTTGCGATGCCGTCCTGGTCTACGTTTTCATGACGAATACGAACATCAGCATAGAAGCCGTCTGAGGGTAAAAATTCTGCTTGCGCAGCTGCTGCGCCAACTAGAGATGCCAGAGCCAATGTGGCTGAGCTGGCGATAATTGATTTTTTAGACATTGTTATATCCCCTGTGGGTTCATTTTAAACTGGCACCATTATTGATTTGTGGTCACTCGCTCATCCTTGATCATAATCAAAAGCAGAAATTAATTTGGCCGGGTAACGGGGGTGTAATGGTTTAGGGGGTAAATAGTTGACTTAAATCAATGTTGGCAGCAGGGTGCTGATTGGATAATAAAAACCAATATTGGAATTGTAAGTGAGATGTCGGAATGATTTGTTATGAAGAGGCTGTAGCTATTATCAGACGCTGCGGTGAGAGTCGTCGCTTAGGTAGTGAACAGGTGGATCTAGAAGCTATTGCCGGACGAACATGTGCGCAGGAAGTTAAAGCGCCGATGGCAAATCAGCCCTTTGATAATTCGGCAATGGATGGTTATGCTCTGGCTTCTGTTGAGTTGGTTGGTGCTAGTTCTGATGCCTCTGTAACGCTACAAATTGCAGGACGGATCGTTGCTGGTGAAGCAGCGGGCGAACTACCGCCGGCTGCAGGGCAATGCTATGAGATTATGACCGGTGCGCCAATGCCGCCAGGCTGCGATACCGTGGTGCCGATTGAGAATACCGAAATGCGCGATGATGGCGTTGTTTTTTGGGCAGCCTCCACAGCTGGAACTAATGTTCGTTTGGCTGGGGCGGATTTTTCTGTTGATGAGGTTGTGCTGAAAGCTGGCGATAGCCTTGAAGTTCGGCATATTTTACCCTTGGCAACGCTAGGTGTTGGCCTGGTTGATGTGGTTCGTAAGCCGCGAGTGGCGGTATTGTCGACGGGGCTGGAGGTTGTCGATGACCTGGCTCAACCGCTGCTGTCTGGGCAGATTTATAATGCGAGCGCTCCTTATCTTCGGCAGATGCTGCCAGCGCTTGGTGCGGATTCAACCTTTTTTGGCACTGTGGCTGATGAGCCGGAGGTGTTTCGAACTAAGCTGGATGAAATGATTGCTGGTGGCGCCGATATTTTGGTGACGACAGGCGCTGTTTCTGCGGGCGTCTGTGACTTTATCCGTACTGAATTGGAAGCGAAGGGTGCAGAAATCCTTTTTCACAAGGTGAAAATGCGTCCGGGTAAGCCGATTCTGTTTGCCAAGTTGCCTGACGGTGGGCCGTTGTTTATTGGTTTGCCGGGCAATCCTGTGGCGACGGCGGCTGGGTTGCGGTTCTTTGTTTATCCGTTGATGCGCGCGATGCAGGGTTTGCCTCCCGAAGAGCCGAAGCATGGCGTGTTGAAACGGGGGTCAAATAATAAGAAGGCCGATTTTCGAATGTTTTTGCGGGCCGTCTCCCGTCATACCGACAATACTACGCGAGAGATTGAAATCCTGCCTAAGCAGCAATCCTTTATGGTTAGCGCTTTTATGCAAGCTAATGCCTGGGCGGTGGCGGCTGAAGGGATGACTGAAATCAGAGAAGGGGATTTAGTCGATTTTTATCCGTTCTTGCCGGTTTAAATTGCCGGTTTGAAGGAAAAGGGGCGGTTGCTAACTGCAGCCGCCGGGTTTGCAGTCTGGTGTGCCTTGTTTTGGACAGTTGAAGGCGGTGTCTGTGTCACAGAAGTGACACAGCGAGTAGGCCTCGCGCATGGTGATGTGTTCGTGATCTACGTCGATGCCCATTTCTTTCAGCTTTTTTAATGCCCTTGAGAAAGTTTCCGGCTTCATGCCCAGGTGGTTGGCAATCATGGATTTCTGGAAGGGCAGTTCAATATCCATGGATTCAGAATCCTGCTCCATGTGCAATTTGAGAAAGTAATAGCCTAGGCGTTCAACCGGTGTTTTGGTGACAATGCTATCAATCTGTTGCATGGCGTTTTTGTAGTGCCAAGTGACAATATGCAGCAGGTTTTCGCCCAGCTGGCCATCCCGTAACACTTGGTTGCGGACGATGGATGCAGGAATCAGTAGTAGCTTGCTGGCTTTTAATGCAGTGGCGCGGATAGGTGAAGTGCCGCCCATAAAAATCACGGCGTCCATGAATGTGTCGCCAGCCTTAAGCATGCGAATAGTTGCTTCGTCCCCTTCAATGCTTGAGCGCAGGGTTTTTACGCTGCCTTCAACAATAAAATAAAGATGCTTAACTTCGTCGCCTTGCTGAATGATCTCGCGTCCCTGTTCTACCGAGCGAACGGTAGAGTTGGATAGCAGGTTTTGCAGGTTATCCTCGGAAAGATCCTTGAATATAGAAACCGGTGAGTCTGAGTTGCTTGATTGAGACAGTGAAAGTAGGTCTGTGCTCAAATTTCCGGAGGTTGAGGATGGGATTTTATCGGACATTTTCTCTCGTCTTGACCGCGGTCAATTGCAAACAGGGGCAGGGAACTAACAATGTGGTAAATATTAGGTTAAAACTCGCTCATAGGGAAGCGGTATCTATATCCCTTAACCGTTAAGAGCATACGTATTATGGAGGCTGTTTCAAGGGGTCAGCAAGCAAGGGCTTTATCGTTGAGCACGATAGCGTTTATTTGCTGCTTTGCCGTTTGGACAATTTTTTCCATTTTGGGTATTCAGATTAAGCAGGAGTTAGGGCTGAGTGATACTCAGTTTGGCCTGCTGGTGGCGACACCTGTGTTAACCGGTTCCCTGAGTCGTTTGTTGTTGGGTATTTGGGCAGACCAATACGGCGGCCGGCTGATTTTTACATTGGTGATGATGGCTGCGTCGGTTGCGACTTATCTGCTTTCGACGGTGACAACCTACGAAATGTTTCTGGTGGCGGCACTGGGTGTTGGTCTGGCCGGCGGTTGCTTTGCTGTTGGTGTTACCTATGTGTCGCAGTGGTATGACAAACAGCATCAGGGTACCGCGCTGGGTGTGTTTGGTATGGGTAACGTGGGTGCTGCGGTAACCAGCTTCTGCGCGCCTTTTTTACTAGTGGCGCTGGGCTGGGAAAATACGGCGAAGGTTTATGCCGGTGTGTTGTTTGCAATGGCCTGTATTTTCTTTTTGTTCACTAAAGATGATCCAAAGCGGGCGGCCCGCAAAGAGTCAGGTGAAAAACCACGGCCCATCAAGGAGCAGCTTGAACCGCTGAAAGAGCTGCAGGTTTGGCGTTTTTCGCTGTATTACTTTTTTGTATTCGGCGCCTTTGTGGCGCTTGCGCTGTGGTTGCCTCGTTATTATGTCGGGGTTTATGGGTTGGATATCCAAACGGCTGGGATGTTGGCGGCAGCCTATGCGTTGCCAGGTAGTATTTTTCGAGTGCTAGGTGGCTGGATGTCGGATCGATTTGGCGCCAGATCAGTGATGTACTGGACTTTTATTGCCAGCGTGGTGGTTTGTTTTGTGTTGTCTTACCCGGCAACCAGCTACACCGTGCAGGGCATCGAAGGCGAGATTAATTTTGCTTTTGGTATTGGCTTAGTGCCCTTTGTTCTTTTGACGGTGGTTTTGGGCTTCTTCATGTCGCTGGGCAAAGCGGCAGTGTATAAGCACATCCCTGTCTACTATCCGGATCACGTGGGCTCTGTTGGTGGTGTGGTGGGTATGATCGGTGGATTGGGCGGCTTTTGTTTGCCCATTTTGTTTGGTTTGATGAATGACGTTATTGGAATTTGGACCAGTTGTTTCATTTTGTTATTTGCGATTACAACGGTGGCACTGATTTGGATGCATGCTTCTATTCTGGTCATGGAGGGGCGGATGAAAAAATCTAAATATCTGCCGGAACTGGATGATAGTGAAGCCGTGTAGGCTATTGGCGATCATGCATGATCGTTGAAAAAATTGAGGTAAGAGTATGTTCGTAACGGAAGAGGGACTGGTTACCGTAAATGGTATTGCGATTACGCCTGCTCAAATTGAACAGGAGATGCAAAGCTGTAACGGTGACGACCAGGAAAAGGCGTGTCAAACGGCTATTTACACGCTTGTTGCTCGTGAGTTGTTGTTGCAGGAGGCGGTGAGCTGGGGTTTGTGTGATCGAGCCAGTGTTGTGAGTAACCCTGAACAGGTTATCGAAAGACTGTTGGCAGAAAAAATTGAAGTGCCGGTTCCTGACGATAAAAGCTGTAAGCGGTATTTTAATGAAAACCGTGAAAGCTTTGGGACTGCACCTGAGTGTGAAGTGTCACATATTTTCTTTTCTGCCCCTTTGACGGACCAGGCGGCACGGGAAGTAGCCAGGCAGCAAGCGAATGACGTGTTGGAGAAAATAAAGCAGAATCCTGATTGTTTTGAGGAGATGGCTCGGCAAAAATCGGCTTGTGCATCTTCGGTGAATGGCGGTTACCTGGGACGAATTTCCAAGGGGCAAACCGTGCCAGCCTTTGAGACGGCACTGATGGCGATGAGCAAAGGTGATATTTCTGAGCAACCAGTAGAAACTGGCGGTGGATTCCATATTATTCGGGTTGATGAGCGTGAGGATGGCGAAGATTTACCCTTTGAGATATTAAAAACCTGGATCCGTCAGAATTTGATTAACCTCTCCCGGCAGAAAGCAGTGGATGGCTATGTAAAAGGGCTGGCAAATAAAGCGGAAATTGTTGGTTTTGACTTTGCCGCACAAGAGCATGGGTAGGTCAAATTTTTCTTTGGGCTGCGCTGTTATTATTTTTTGAATTATGTATAATAAGCGCCTTGATTTTCAAGGGTTTTGAGGTTGATGTGATTTAAATCGTGTTATCTCGTTGCCTTTGTTGGTGCGCCCGTTATGGGTGGTGGTTGCCTGATGGTGTCCGCTGCCAGCGTTTAGAAAGAAAAAGCTCCTTTAAGGGGCTTTTTCTTTCTAAACGGCATAGCTATAACTGTTGCTGGTTAATAAAAGGGGCGTTATCGCCCCTTTTTTGTACATGAATGTTTTACCTGAAAGAAATTCAGCGGGAGAGTTTAGTGATCAGTGATATGGGTTTAACAGAGCTGGTCAAGCCGGTGGTTGAAGGCCTGGGGCTTGAGCTCTGGGGGCTGGATATGCTTGTGCAGGGGCGAGATAAAACCCTGCGTGTTTATATCGAGCGCGAGACAGGCATTGGTGTTGAGGACTGCGAGGCCGTAAGTCGTCAACTGAGCAGCTTGTTTGATGTGGAAGACCCGGTTGCGGGTGTGTACACGTTGGAAGTCTCTTCCCCTGGTTTGGATAGACCGCTGTTTACGGCTGAACAATTCGCTCAGTATGCCGGTGAGACAGTAAAGATTAAATTACGCAGCGCCTTTGACGGGCGTCGCAACTTCCGTGGAGTGATAAGCGCGGTTGAGAATGATGAAGTGATTGTTGTGGTTGATGGGCATGAATATATCCTGCCGATCGAAACCGTTGAGAAAGCAAACATAGTCCCCCGCTTTTAGGGGCCGTTAGTCAAACGTATTCGTTGACCTGAAACGCGAAGTTTTTAAAGAGGCTGAAAGAAATGAGTAAAGAGGTATTGTTGGTTGCTGAAGCGGTATCCAATGAAAAGGGCGTGCCAGAAAGCGTCATCATTGAAGCGCTTGAGCTGGCATTGGCTACAGCCACTCGTAAACGTTACGGGGAAGACGAGCACGTCGATATCCGTGTTTCTATTGATCGCAAGACCGGCGACTACGACAGCTTTCGTCGTTGGACCGTGCTGGATGAAGGCGATAAAGAAATTGAATTTTTCGATGAGATGCACATCACGCCTGAAGACGCGAAGGAAAAAGATTCTTCTTTAGAGCTTGGCGATGTTTGGGAAGAGTCGATTGAAAACGTTGAGTTTGGTCGTATCGCGGCACAAACAGCCAAACAGGTTATTGTTCAGAAGGTTCGCGAAGCTGAACGCGCCAAAGTTGTTGAAGCTTACCGTGACCGTGTTGGCGAAGTGCTGAACGGCACCGTTAAGAAAGTAACCCGTGATCAGGTGATTATTGATCTGGGTAACAACGCCGAAGCGCAGCTGACGCGTGATCATTTGATCCCCAAAGAAATCTTCCGCATGAATGATCGTTTGCGTGCACTGTTGGTGACCGTTGGCGAAGAGGTTCGTGGCCCGCAGTTGGTGGTTAGCCGTACTGCGCCGGAATTTTTGATTGAATTATTCAAAATTGAAGTGCCGGAAATTGCCGAGCAAGTTGTCGAAATTCGTGCTGCGGCACGCGACGCCGGTACTCGGGCCAAGATTGCTGTAAAAACTAACGATGGGCGTATTGATCCTGTTGGTGCTTGTGTAGGTATGCGTGGTTCACGTGTACAGGCGGTTTCTAACGAGCTGGCGGGTGAGCGTATCGATATCGTATTGTGGGACGATAACCCGGCACAGATGGTCATTAACGCATTGGCTCCGGCTGAAGTTGAATCCATTATCATGGACGAAGAGTCTAACACCATGGATGTTGCGGTTTCAGGCGACAACCTGGCAATTGCCATTGGCCGAAGCGGGCAAAACGTACGTCTGGCCAGTGAGCTGACCGGCTGGACCATCAATGTGATGACCGCTGAAGATGCCGAAGCCAAGCAAGAAGAAGAAATGGTTGCCATCGTTGAGCGCTTTATGGAGCGTCTTGATGTTGAGGAAGATGTGGCCGTTCTGCTGATGGAAGAGGGCTTTACCTCGCTGGAAGAGATTGCCTACGTACCGCTTGAAGAAATGCTGGAAATTGAAGGCTTTGATGAAGAAATCGTCGAAGCGCTGCGACTGCGAGCCAAAGATGTATTGCTGACGCAGGCGATTGCCTCTGAAGAAGAGCTGGAGGGCACCGAGCCTGCTCAGGATCTTCTGGAAATGGATGGTATGGATAAGCATCTGGCCTTTGTATTGGCCAGTCAAGGCATCATCACTATGGAAGATCTGGCCGATCAGGCAGTGGATGATTTGTTGGATATTGACGGCCTGGATGAAGAGCGTGCGGCGAGTTTGATTATGACAGCGCGTGCTCCCTGGTTTGCTGACGAACAGGAGAGCTAAGCATGTCTGAAGTAACAGTAGCTAAATTAGCAGAAATTGTTGGCGCGCCCGTCGATCGTCTGCTCAAGCAAATGGAAGAAGCAGGCCTCAAACACAGCAGTGCTGATGAGGCGGTTTCCAATGAAGAGAAGCAAACACTGCTTGAGTTTTTGAAACGCAGTCATGGCGAAAGCGATGGTGCGCCAAAGAAAATCACGTTGAATCGTAAAGTAACAACGCAGCTAAAAACCGGTTCATCGCAAGGTCGTGGCGGAAAAACCGTTAACGTTGAAGTGCGCAAAAAACGTACCTACGTGAAACGTAGTTCGCTGGAAGCTGGCAAAAATGCCGAGCTTCTTGAGCAGGAAATCGAACGAACCGGCGAAGCTGAGAAAATTGCAGCCGAAGAGGCTGCGCGTATTGCAGCGATCGAAGCAGCGCGCGCTCAGGAAGAAGCAGAAGTCGAAGCGAAACGTGCGGCAGAAGAAGCGGCTCGCCAGCAGATGGAAGCGGAGCAAGCCGCTAAGGAAGCCGAGAGCAAGAAAGCTAAAACTGAAGCTGCGCCCGTTGAATCTGTTGTTGAAGCTGTTTCCGATGAGCCTGTGCAACCTGTTGAGCTAAGCGAGCAGGAACGTAAAGATCTTGAGCGTGAAGAGCGTAAAGCAGCTGACGCTAAAAAGTCTAAAAAAGCCGCACCCAAACCTAAGCCAGAGCGCTGGGAAGAGGAAGTGCTGGAAGACGATAAGCTAGCACCAGTTGCTGGCGTTAAAGTGAAAAAACGGAATCTGGTTAAGCCTAAGCTAGCTAAGCCAACTAAGTTCCTGAAAAAACATGGCTTTGCCAAACCTGCGGCCCCCGTAATGAAAGAAGTACAGATCCCCGAAAATATTACCGTCTCTGAGCTGGCGTCACGTATGTCTCTGAAGGCAAACGTTATTATTAAAGCGCTGATGAAGATGGGTGTGATGGCTAACATCAATCAAAGCATTGATCGTGACACGGCGGTGTTGCTGGTTGAAGATATGGGTCACGCCTATGTGCTTGAAGATGCACGTGATCTTGAGCAGTCTACGGTAGAAGAGCTGTTAGATGTAAGCGGTGACGAGGTGCCTCGTGCGCCGGTTGTGACCGTGATGGGTCACGTTGATCATGGTAAAACATCGCTGCTGGATTACATTCGTAAAAGCCGCGTAACCTCAGGTGAGGCGGGTGGTATTACCCAGCACATTGGTGCTTATCACGTTGAAACGGATAAGGGCATGGTGTGCTTCCTGGATACGCCGGGTCACGCTGCCTTTACTGAGATGCGTGCCCGTGGTGCGCAAGCGACTGATATCGTGATTTTGGTGGTTGCAGCCGATGACGGAGTAATGCCGCAAACGGAAGAAGCGATTCTGCATGCGCGTTCTGCCGGTGTGCCAATCGTTGTTGCGATTAACAAAATTGATAAAGAAGGCGCTGATCTTGACCGTGTTAAGAACGAGCTGTCTGCTAAAGAAGTTATTCCTGAAGATTGGGGTGGCGATACACAGTTTATGCCTGTTTCTGCCCACACGGGTGAAGGCATTGATGAGCTGTTAGACGCTTTGTTGCTGCAGTCTGAAATGCTGGAGCTGACTGCTGCTGAAAACGTGCCTGCACGTGGTGTCGTTGTTGAATCCCGTCTGGATAAAGGCCGTGGTGCGGTTGCAACACTGTTGATTCAACACGGTACCTTGAAGCAGGGCGACATCGTTCTGGCTGGACAGGTATCGGGTCGTGCCCGTGCGTTGCTGGATGAAAATGGCAAGCCTATTAAGAGTGCCGGTCCATCCATTCCGGTTGAAATCCTTGGTTTGGCTAGTACGCCTGCCGCGGGTGACGAATTCTACGTCATGCCGAGCGAGAAAAAAGCTCGTGAAGTAGCTTCGTTCCGCGCAGAACAAATGAAGGCTGATCAGCAAGCATCACAGCAGGCACTGCAGCTTGAGAATATGTTCGCCGAAATGACGGCGGGTGACGTTAAGGTGCTTAACATCGTATTGAAAACTGATGTGCGTGGTACCTTGGAAGCATTGACCAGCTCATTGCTGAAAATTGGTAACGAAGAAGTAAAAGTTGTCATCGTTTCCAGTGGTGTGGGTGGTATTTCTGAGACTGACGCTAACCTGGCGGTATCTACTGGTGCGGTAATCTTTGGCTTTAACGTACGTGCCGATGGCTCTGCGCGTAAAGTGATTGAGAAAAACGGCATCGACCTACGTTATTTGGCTTTAACGTACGTGCCGATGGCTCAGCGCGTAAAGTGATTGAGAAAAACGGCATCGACCTACGTTACTACAGCGTGATCTACGACATCGTTGATGACGTGACTAAAGCGCTGTCGGGCATGCTGGCACCTGAGTTTAAAGAAAATATTGTTGGTGTTGCTGAGGTGCGTGATGTCTTCACATCACCGAAGTTTGGTTCTATTGCTGGCTCCATGGTTATCGAAGGCACTATTTACCGTAGCAAGCCAATTCGTGTACTGCGTGAAGACGTGGTGATTTACGAAGGTGAGCTGGAATCGCTACGTCGCTTTAAAGACGATGCCAGCGAAGTTCGTAATGGCATGGAGTGTGGTATCGGCGTGAAGAACTACACCGATGTGCGTGTTGGCGATAAGATCGAAGTCTTTGACATTGTTGAGGTTCAGCGCTCGCTGTAAGCGAGTGCGATAATCATGGCAGATTCAAGTCGTAGACAACGGGTAGCAGATCAGATCCAAAAGGAACTGGCGGGGCTGATTCAGCGTGAGATGAAAGATCCGCGTCTGGGTATGGTGACCGTCAGCGCCGTGGATGTCAGTCGTGATTTGGCCTATGCAGATGTGTACATTACCATTCTCGGTAAAAATGACGATGACGAGCGAAAGCAAACGTTAGGCATTCTTACTCGTGGTGGTGGTTTTCTGCGTAGTAAATTGGCGCGCGCGATGAAATTACGTATCGTGCCGGCATTACGTTTTCGTTATGACGTAAGCATTGAGCGCGGTGTGCATCTGAGCAATTTGATTGAAGATGCCCGTAAAAAAGATCAGGGCTCCAACTCTTCATCTGGCGACGAATAAGTGGCCAATCGACGTAAAAAAGGCCGCGCAATAAGCGGTATATTTTTATTGGATAAACCGCTGCAGCTGTCATCTAACCATGCGCTGCAACGGGTAAAACGTGCGTTTGATGCACAAAAAGCTGGTCATACCGGTAGTCTTGATCCATTAGCGACGGGTATGTTGCCTATTTGTTTAGGTGAAGCGACCAAATTTTCGCAATATATGCTGGATGCGGATAAAACCTATCGCACCACGGCCAAGCTGGGTATTCGTACCGGCAGTGGCGATGTCGATAGCGAAGTGATTGCTGAGCGGCCCGTGCCGGCACTTGATCGTGAAGCGGTCGAAGCGGCATTAAAGTCGTTTCTTGGCGATACGCTGCAAGTGCCATCGATGTATTCAGCGCTGAAGAAAGATGGGCAGCCTTTATATAAGCTGGCTCGACAAGGCATCGAAGTAGAACGAAAAGCACGCCCCATTCATATCTATGACATAAAGTTGTTGGATATTAGGCATGACGAACTGGATATCGAGCTGACATGTAGCAAAGGTACCTATGT
>Ga0209396_1006443_pt1 | contig 10744 bp, 6 predicted proteins | sample GOMGulsemesocosm_6_FD_184638 | JGI IMG/M metagenome (GOLD analysis project Ga0209396, IMG submission 184638) | Methane-oxidizing microbial communities from mesocosms in the Gulf of Mexico - GOM8C Gulf of Mexico (SPAdes) (version 2) | ecosystem: Environmental > Aquatic > Marine > Cold seeps... | reverse complement strand
TGCAACCGACCATCCCGCGATTGAAGAGTATACTCAATTAGACAATGGTAGCGACCATGCCAAAGCATCAGAGCACCAACAAAGATTTCAACAACTTAACCAAGAGTTACAACAACTAGAACAACAAGGTAAAATACTCGCTGCCACCCAAGCTCGCTTAAAGGCTGAAACTGATGTCGCAGAAAAATCACAACAAGATATACGCGGCGAACAACAACAGTTAGCGGAACAATGGCTATCGCAAATACAGCCGCTTAATTTAACCTGCCAGATAGCTGACTTAGATATTATTGAATCATTTGTTCAACAATGTGGGCAAGAACTCGATAACTTATTACTGATAAATAGTGAATTGCAAAACATTGTTCATAGTGTGCAACAATGCCAACAGCAATTGATGTCGGCAGAGCAACAAAAGTCACAACAACAAAATCAGTTACAAATATTAACCAATGATCAAGCAAATGTTCAGGTGAGATCACAGCAGTTAATCGAAAATTCATTGCAAAAAGAGCAAACAAAAGTTGCTTTGTTCAATACGTTTAAAGCAGACATTAACGCCCTTGAGCATTTAATGTCTCACCATGTAACTGAAATAGAGCACGCAGGTTTATTTATCGACAATGGTGAAATACTGCCAAGCCATAATGTATTTTCAACATGGCTTAGCAAGAAGAATACTCAAATCAATCAATATAATTTGGCACTTGAACAAAGCGAACAAAGTTTGCAAATCTTAGCAGATTTAAAACAGCAACTTGCCATCGCACAAAACAATGACAAGCAACTGAGTGAAGAACAAGTAAGCTTTGTACAACAACAAAATGTTTTGAATGCTGATTTACAATTAGCCCAGCAGCAGCGATTTGAATTCTTTACCGACAAAGATATTAATCAAGTCAGAGCTGAGTTTGCGGCGAATAGAAAAATACTTGATGAAGAAATCGCGAATAAACAGCGTAGTTATCAGCAAAATATGCAACATCAGCAACATCAGCAATGGCTATTAACCAGTGCTCAACAACAGTTAATACAAGTGGGGGCGGAATACGAAAAGTTAGCACTAGCATGGCAAGAGGCTTTACTAAATAGTGACTTCGCCAGTGAAGAGAGCTTTATTAATGCGTTGTTGTCTCCTGAAAAACAGCAACAAACGCAACAATTATTTGATTCAATTCAGACAGAAAAACAACGAACTCATGTATTACTAGAGCAACATAAAAAGCAACAGACACAGTTAGACCTTGACCAAGAAGCGCTAAAGCAAGCCGGAATTAGTGACTTTGAGCTTGATATTATTGAAGAAAAACTTAACAGTGTGAATGAAGAACTTAAACAAATACAAATTAAACAAGGTCAGCTAAGCCAGACATTAAAACAAAACGAAAGTCAGCGAGAGCAGCAAAAAAGCTTGTTGGAAGTCATTGCTCAGCAACAAATCAATGTTGATGACTTATCCCACTTAAGTGGCTTAATCGGCTCTGCTGATGGCGCTAAGTTCAGAAAATTTGCACAAGGTTTGACACTTGCTCATTTAGTTTATCTAGCAAATCAACAGCTTGAACGTTTACATGCGCGTTATCAGCTGCAGTGTCAGCAGTCAGAAGCTTTAACACTGGAAGTACTCGATACATGGCAAGCCGACAGCGTACGCGATACTAAAACGCTTTCTGGGGGAGAAAGCTTTCTAGTGAGCTTGGCACTTGCTCTCGCTTTGTCTGACTTGGTCAGCGCTAAAACAAGTATCGATTCACTTTTTCTAGATGAAGGTTTTGGCACCCTTGATAACGATACTCTTGAAATAGCACTTGATGCCTTAGATAGCTTAAACGCCAGTGGAAAAATGATCGGTGTGATAAGCCATGTGGATACCCTTAAAGATCGAATACCCGTGCAAATAAAGGTGAAGAAACGTAGTGGTCTAGGAGTAAGTGAACTAGAAGGGCAATTTAAAGTTAAGACAAGTGAATAATAACTTAGTGGGGGTTGGTATTCGTTTTACTTAACATTATAAGAATAAACTTAAAATACATTTGCAATTAAGCCCTTTTACTTAGGCTTAATAGCAAGGTCGTTTTAGACGTAACAAGCGGTTTATTGGCCGGTCGTCTTACTTATTATTGGCGGTGCTGTTTTTGCTGGGATAGTTTTGATTGCTTGCGCGAGTTTTGTTTGCAAACTTTTTATCTGTGAGCGTAATTGATTATTTTGCTCATTAAGTTTTGTAACACGACTTGCTAAGGCAATTTGTTGGGTATCACGACGTTGAGAACTAGATTCAATGGCTGATAGCTCTAGGGAGAGCTCTTGCATTTGCTTAGCCAATTTATCTGAAGACTTTAATTGTTCTTTTAATGCATCAACGGAATACTCTGCGGCTATTTGCTTGTCATTAATTTCTTTAATTGACGCTAATGTTGAGGTAATTGATTTACCTTGAGTAGACGATAAGTTATTCAGCGTTTTATTCTTACTTTGTAAACTCTTAATTTGAGATTGGTTTTTACGCCAAGCAGAAGCCCATAGTTTATCCATTTCTTCCCAAAGCTTATCACTGGTTTTTCCTAATGTTTCTATTCTTACTTTCATCTCGACAGCAGATTCACCCATCTCTTCACCTGTTGCTGATAATTGACGTTCTAAATCGGCAATACGGTTTTCTGAAGAAGTTAACAATGCAGTGGTAGTAATGTTTTGTTGGTAACCCCAATAACCAGCGCCAGCTATTAATGAATAAATCAGAAAAGTTGAAAGTTTAGAAAGTACTGATGATGAGGTATTTTTAGCTTCTGCAGGTGTCGATAAAGAAGTTTGAACTGCAGGTTCAACACCGGTACCTACTGGGTTTGTAGATTTCGTTCGGGTATTTTTAAAAGATTCTACCTGATCTTTATCAAGCGTAATGCTTGGCATGTTGTGATCAATTTCTTTACTCAAAATTATTTCCTACTTCAACGGTTTCTATTATTTATTTTTGCTTGTTATTCTACACAAATATTTTTTTAAGTATTCAAATTAATACATTTTTTTGATCTGAAGAGGTTAATACCAATTCCATTAAGTTTCTTCCCACTCAGCGAAATTTAAAAGACTTAGAGGCAAGGCTTTGATTGAAGAGAATGGTATTCTCGGTAATTGCTCCTGCATTACCCTAATGTCCTACATCCGTGTAGGAACCTCTCAATATCAATAACGCAATCTGTAAGCCTTTTAAAATCGCCCTTCGGGAGTTTTCCTGCGATTCGATAACCGCACATAATTCCTTTCATATACGACTGCATGGATGGAGAAGATAGAGCGACTCAGGAGACAAAGCCGAGAATAACTATACGCAAAAAAATTATATTTGTTATCAAACCGCAGGCAAGCTCTGAGTGGGAACAAACTTAATGGATTTGGTATAACTGCAGAAATGAAAAAGCCGATAAGGTATGACTTATCGGCTTTGCAGACGGTTAAAAATCGCAGTGTTAATAACTGTCGTTATGAACACTCATAACAGCGCGACCTGAGGGGTCTGCCATTTTGCTAAAACTTTCATCCCAAGCAAGCGCTTGTGGTGTACTACAGGCAACAGACTTCCCACCTGGAACACATTCAGCGGCAGATGCAAGAGGGAAGTGTCCTTCAAATATACTACGATAAAAATAAGCTTCTTTAGTATCGGGTGTATTGTGAGGAAACTTAAATTCAGCACTGGCAAGTTGTTGACTTGTTACTTGCTCTTCAATGAAGCTTTTTAAGCTATCAATCCAAGAATAACCAACACCGTCTGAAAACTGTTCTTTTTGGCGCCATAAAATTTCTTTAGGTAAGTAACCTTCGAAAGATTCACGAAGAATTGCCTTTTCCATTTTGCCGTTGCCACACATTTTATCTTCAGGGTTGATGCGCATTGCAACGTCCATAAAGTTTTTATCTAAAAATGGTACTCGGGCTTCAATTCCCCATGCTGACATTGACTTGTTGGCACGTAAACAGTCAAACATATGAAGTTTATCTAGTTTACGGTTTAACTCTTCATGAAACTCTTGAGCGTTTGGCGCTTTATGAAAATATAAATAGCCGCCAAAAATTTCATCAGCACCTTCACCTGAAAGTACCATTTTTATACCCATGGCTTTTATTTTTCGCGCCATTAAATACATAGGTGTAGAAGCACGAATGGTTGTTACGTCATAAGTTTCCAAGTGGTAAACCACTTCTTTTAACGCATCAATACCTTCTTGCTCAGTAAAGATTACGCTGTGATGAATGGTACCAATACTATCTGCAACGGTTTGTGCGGCAATTAAATCGGGCGAACCCGCTAAACCACAAGCGAAAGAGTGAACCTTTGGCCACCAAGCTTCGGCTAGATCGTTATCTTCAATACGACGAGCGGCAAATTTTTGCGTAATCGCCGAAATTAATGAAGAGTCTAAACCTCCTGACAAAAGAACGCCGTAGGGTACATCTGTCATTAAATGGCTTTTTACTGATTCTTCTAAAGCTTCGCGAATTTTTGTGGTGCTCGTGGTATTGTCTTTAATTGCAGAGTATTTCTGCCAGTTGCGTTTGTAGTACTGCTGTAACTCACCCACGCGGCTATCAAAAATATGCCCAGGAGGAAATTCACTCACTGTTTTACAAATAGGCATTAAGGCTTTCATTTCAGAGGCAACATAAAAATTACCTTCTTCATCATAACCTGTGTAAAGCGGGATAATACCCATATGGTCACGAGCGATAAGATAAGAGTTATCGCTTTCGTTGTATAAACAAAAAGCAAACATGCCTTGTAGTTTATCAACGAAATCAACACCAAATTCTTCATACAAAGGCAGGATCACTTCACAATCAGAGCCCGTTTGAAACGAGTAATCGACGTTAAGGTTTGCAGCTAAGGCTTTGTGGTTGTATATTTCACCGTTTACAGCAAGGATATTTTTTTTATCTTGGTTATAAAGCGGTTGTGCGCCATGCTCGGTATCAACAATCGATAAACGTTCATGCACTAAAATAGCGTGTTCGCTGCTATAAATGCCTGACCAATCAGGACCGCGGTGGCGTAATAAACGGGAATATTCTAAAGCTTTCGGACGAAGTGCGTCAGCACCTGTTTTTATATCTAATATACCAAAGATCGAACACATTGAAGCGCTACTCCTTTAAATAAATAACAAATTGTAGAAGGAATGAAAGATTTTTCAAACCTTGAGCTCACTGTGCCAGTTATGAAAATAATATCAAGTCTATTTTGTTATCTATTGTAGATAAAAGGGTATAACGAGCTGTTCGCTTGGTGTATTCTTTAATAAAACAACATTAAAATAAACATATGAAACTAAAACCTTTACTAATCACCACTCTATGTTTATTACTGCCTAGTCAGTATTTATTTGCGGATGCTAATTTGTCAGTAGAAGAAAATCGTATTGATAAAGCTAAGCAAGTCATGCCAGCCATTTTTTCCCCGTTAGCTGCTGATCTTGAAGAATTTTCCATGCAAATTAATAAAACCGAAAACTTTACTAGGTTAAGCCAACATGTGATGCATTACGGAAGCAAACTTTGGCAAAAGAGTGTGATGCAATTTAACGATAGCGGAAGTTTTGATGATCGAGTGCTTTATTGGTCAAGACTAGAAATGTCGAAGTTAGTAAAACACTCTGCAGTTTATTCTTCACTGTTACCGGCACAACAGCAAGATATATTATGGAAGCTTGAACTGCTTACTCGTGGGCAGCAAGATATAAAGTTTGATAAAAATACCAATAAAAAAATTCTCATTACTGGTTTTGACCCTTTTTTCCTAGATCGAAATATCGACCAGAGCAATCCGTCGGGGGTTGCAGCTTTAGCTTTAGATGGTGTAGTCATTAATTTCGAAGGGGAAAGTGCAGAAATAGAAACTTTAATCGTCCCTGTTCGTTTTGCTGACTTTGATCAAGGAATGATAGAAGAATTATTGGCACCATATTATAGTCAAGTTGACATGATTATTACGATAAGTATGGGCCGTGAAAATTTTGATTTAGAACGCTTCCCAGGTTTAAGACGTAGTGCCAGAGCACCAGATAATGCCAATATTTATACCGGAGCGAATCAAAAGTCACCTTTAGTTCCGTTGTTAAATGCTAAACCATTAACGAGTCCTGAGTTTGTCGAGTTTAGTTTACCTGTTGCCGCTATGCAAAAAGCGATAGGTGATTACAAAATCAATGACAACAAAAATATTAGAACACTATCAGGAAAACGAACGGGGAAAAGTTTAGCGGGATTAGCGAGAGAAACCTCAGTGCAAGGCTCTGGTGGTGGTTATTTGTCAAATGAAATTTCTTATCGCAGTATCGTTCTTCGTAACGAACTTAATAAAAATTTACCAGTAGGTCATATTCACACACCAAGAATAAAAGCGTTTGAACCTGCGACATCTAAAAAAATTGTTGATCAAATAAAACAGATGTTGAGCTATGCTATCGCTGAAATATAAAGTGAATTTCAAGATATAATTATTGATTTCAATTTAATATTTTAGGTTCGTCATTAAGGGGGAATATATTATTGATATATTGCCTCTATTGTCTGTACAGGTTTAAGGAAATGTGGATTATTTACACATTGGTTAAGCTAATAGTATGCAATACACCTCTTAAAAAGCCTATTTGATATGAGAACGGCCATAAGTTTGTTACATAGTATGTAGGTATATAATTACTTATATATATCAGAGAAAAAATCGTATATTATACTTTTTACTAAACTGCCGGAACCAATGCCAACATGAACATTTAATACCTGTGATCTAATTTTTCTTTTTTAATTTTGGAATAACAGGATTAGTGGGCGTGCTTAGCTTTCTGATATTTTTATAACGTTTAGTTTTCTATAGAACTCTTCCTGAACCTTAGCATAAACACTTTCCTGTATTAAACAGGAGGCCGTTCATGCCTACTTTACAAGTCAACAAACTGTCGTATCAATTAAATAATGGCATACAGCTATTTAACAATATTTCATTTACTCTACCTCAAGGTATAACTGGTCTTATTGGACGAAATGGCGTTGGAAAATCTCTGCTAGCTTCGATAATTACTAAAGACATAAAACCTACTTCCGGTACTGTTTCTTCAGAGATTAGGGTACTAAGCTTTAATCAAAACAGTTCAATGTTATTTCAAAAAGATGAAACTATCGCCTCTGTATTGAATGCTGATAAACAACTAGCCGCACTTAACCGTATAGAGAATGGAAGTTATGATGACCTTGACTTTGAGGTGTTAGCGGATAACTGGAATATAAAAGAAAATACCCTTAAAACGATGAAAAGTTTACACTTACCCGCTGATTTAGAGCGAAATTGCTTATCCTTAAGTGGGGGAGAAAGAACTAAGTTAATCCTTTGGACGTTATTTCAATCCAATGTGCAACTGCTGGTTCTGGATGAACCAAGTAATCATCTAGATAAGCAAGGCAAAGGTTGGCTCATAGCTCAACTGAAAAGCTACCCAGGTGATGTACTTCTAGTGAGCCACGACCGTGAATTATTACAACAAGTTGATGCTATTTATGAATTAACCTCATTAGGCATAACTTTTTATAATTGCGCTTATAGTGATTTTTTATTGGCGAAGCACAATAAAGAACAAGCGATTCAAAAACAGCTTTTACAATTAATAAAGCAAAAGTCAAATGTACTTAATCAAGCACAAAAAAATAAAGAGAAAGCACAGAAAAGAGCATCTAAAGGCAATAGACTAAGGAATGACAAAAGTCAGGCTAAAGTGTTACTTGATGCGAACAAAAACAAAGCGGAAGCGGCGGCTTCAGGCCGAGTTAGCCAAACAAAAACACAAGTGAGCATTATAGAGAATAAGCAAGCCGTTCTTTTAAAACAACAAGAGCAATTAAAGCCACTTTCTTTATCAATGGATCATATAAAAAGTAAAAAGGTACAACAATTATACGTAGAAAATATAGTCTTACCTTTTGGTTCGCAAGAACCCATCAACATGATAGTGATGAACAACGAAAAACATCACTTAGTCGGTGTAAATGGCAGTGGAAAATCAACATTGATGAAAGTGTTATTAGGTGAGTTAAGGCCTATTAGTGGTAATGTGCATTTACATGCACCGGTATTTTATTTTGATCAATATTTTTCATTGTTAGTTGGACGGTTATCTATGCTTGCTAATATGCAAAATCACTGTAGTCATATTAACGATAGTCAATTGCGCACTCTTCTTGCTGGTATAGGTTTTAAAGGAGATAAAGTCTTTACGCAAGTAGATACATTAAGCGGCGGCGAAAAAATGAGACTAATGATATTAGTGATGAGTCATCAGAATGAGCTGCCTTTATTATTACTTGATGAGCCCGATAACCACTTAGACATAGAGTCAAAAGAAGTGTTGGCTAATGCATTAAATCAATTCAATGGCAGCTTTATTATAGTCAGCCATGATGAGCATTTAATCATCTCAATCGATAATATAATGAAAATAGCATTAATTAAATAGAACCACGGTGAACCATGTTATTAGCTTGAATTATATAATAAAATTAATACAGGTAGCTCAGGTACTTAACGGGATAAACTGTCGATGTTAAGCACAGAATTGATAATAGTACTCATTTCACGAAACCATGGGTTATAGGTCAATCGGGCATGAAGTTTACCTTCTTCTTTATAACCAAAAGCGGAATACCAAAGGTTGTTACTATTAGCGCAAAGTACACCAAGGTGGGAGCTGGCGTTGGCATCACATATCCTATACTTGGCATTAATGCCGTAGTGAATATTACTCGGTTCATAAAGCACACTCATATGTGAAAAATTACTTATTCTCTGTTGGGGTAAATAATCATCAAGGACTATAATTCTTTTATCTACGCTTTGAGGGGAATTTCCGAACCAAAGTAGTCGACTATTAGGATGAGTAAACTTTTCTTCGAATAATACTAACGCTTGTTTAGTATCTATTACATTGTCTTTTTCACTGATGACCATAAAAGTAGGGCGTTGAAATAACCTTGTCGCTAAATTATCGGTTACTTGTTGGCTACTAATACTAAATTGCACCGCTGCATTATTTGGAACAATATCATATTTTGCAAAATTATCAGCTTTCTTGACCTTGTGAAATGGCCATGGGTTTAACGCATCTAGTACATAAGAAAATTTACTTACGCCAGAACGATGACGAAATGCAGGTGAAAACAAAAGTAAGCCTTTAATACTTTGATCATTAATTGCTACATTCGTTACCAGGTTTGCTCCTGTGGAAAATCCACCTAAATATAATTGGTCTACTTCTGTATTAAACAGAGCAATTTGGTCGCTGAGCAATGCTTCCCAGTCATGTATTGAAGTCGATATTAAGTTTGCTGGTTTAGAACCATGTCCTGGTAATAGTATAACCCTAACGTGAAATCCTTGTTCAGAAAGGTGATGGGCGATATCAATAAACGAATATGGTGAATCACCAAGGCCATGCACCAAAATAATGCCACGTCTTAATGTTCCTTCATTTTTAGCTTTTATCTCAAATGGTGTATTGGCTAACAGTTCGTTTTCTTTATCTTTGGTCACAAATTCACGGTTTTTTGAAAGCCAGTGTTTAGTCGATTGAATATATGCTTCAAAGCTTGAATAGGTCGTTGGTAATTTCGTGGCTGAAACTTTGTACATTGCATGGTCGGGAGGAGTAAATGAGATAAGTAAATAACCTAACCCTATAAACGAAATAGCTAAAATTATGAGGATAAGGAATAATATTTTTTTCATTAAAGTCTAAAGTGCCATTGGTCGATTAAACATTTTTATAGTAAAAATAACATCTCTGATATGCAAGTGATAATCCGACAATATTGAGGGTGACTGTGGGCGTGTGTTAGTCGTTATAGATGCGAAACTGAGAATTCAAAGTAGTAAACTTATGAGTTGCTATATCTCGACACGGAACTTGAAAATACACAGGTAGATTGTTGGTTAGACTATAATGTTCATAGTTAACAACTGCTTAAAGTGAATTGTTGGCAAGGGTAACTTCGTATTATTCCCTCTAGTGTGCTTAAATTATTGACTATAAAGTTTAATGATTAAAATCCCATACCTTTGCCGATTCTAATAACTAACAAGCATGAATTTTGTTGTATCCAATTATGTATTTTAAGTCAGCACTTCCCAACACTAAGGTAAAAGTAATCTAAGAAATTAGCGAAGGCATTAGAGATATCTATTGGCGTATTAAAAATAAATAACAGATAAATCATGCGTACCACTTGAAGTGGTACACTAAATGTGGTGTAGTACTCCAACTGGTACACCGAGCGGGAAAAATATGATAAATGTGCAAACAGGGTCTCAAACCCCAATATTCCAACAGATTGTCGACGGTTTAAGCCTTAAAATAGCAACAGGCGAACTACCTGTTGGCGCGCAACTACCGAGCGTAAGAGGTTTAGCGACTTTGCTTGCTATTAATTCAAAGACGGTTGCCAAGGCTTATAATATTTTGACTCAGCAGCAACTTGTCGAAGCAAAAAGTGGTCTGGGTTTATTCGTTAGATTCCCCCAAACACAAGCTACTTCCCATGATCGTGAGGCTAAATTAAGTGGCGCGATTAATACCTTTATTTCGACAACCGTTAGCTTAAATTATACCTCTGACGAACTATTACAAAGACTAGAAGTAGAATTGAAAACAGTGGTAAAAAAAGAACCCATTAGGGCACAAAAAGGATAAATCATGACTAA
>Ga0209396_1006442_pt1 | contig 10745 bp, 7 predicted proteins | sample GOMGulsemesocosm_6_FD_184638 | JGI IMG/M metagenome (GOLD analysis project Ga0209396, IMG submission 184638) | Methane-oxidizing microbial communities from mesocosms in the Gulf of Mexico - GOM8C Gulf of Mexico (SPAdes) (version 2) | ecosystem: Environmental > Aquatic > Marine > Cold seeps... | reverse complement strand
CTGATGTTGAGGCTTTAACGAAACAGTTAGATGAGCTGTTGTCAGTGCAAAAAAATACTGAGCAGCAGTTTTCCGCTTTAGATAAGCAATTAGCGACTTTGTCCAGCAGTGCAGAGCAAATTGCCCAAGCGGCAAGCAAGAGTGCAGCGCTTGAGGCGAAGTATAAAGTCGTTGGCACTTTATCAGATGTCGCCAATGGCGCTACTGGTGATAAGTTGAGTCTGCAGCGGTTCGTGCTTAGTGCTTTGCTAGATGATGTATTAGTAGAGGCCAGTGCGCGCTTACAGGTGATGAGCAAAGGGCGCTATCAGCTGCTGAGAAAAGAGCAGCGGGCTAAAGGTAATAAAGCATCAGGCTTGGAGTTGGAAGTGGATGATGCTTATACCGGCAAGGTGCGCTCTGTCGCGACGCTCTCAGGTGGTGAAAGTTTTATGGCAGCGCTTTCTTTGGCTTTAGGTCTCTCGGGTGTAGTGCAGGCCTATGCGGGTGGTATTGTGCTAGATACGCTTTTTATCGATGAAGGGTTTGGCAGTTTAGATGCAGAGGCGTTGGAGCTGGCTATACGTACGCTGGTGGATTTGCAGCGCACGGGGCGCATGATCGGGGTTATATCGCATGTGGCTGAGCTTAAAGAACAAATGCCAATACGTATCGATATAACCTGCGATCAAAGTGGGTCGCACTTACAGATAGTGAATTAGTTTCTATACAGAGACTACCGCCTACTAGGGTCTCGATTTAGGATGAAAGCTAACTAGGCGTTGGAAAAACAGCACTTTTTGTATTTTTTACCACTATTGCAGGGGCAGGGATCATTCCTGCCCACTTTTTTTGTATTAGTCACTGTTTCTTTATGCTCGCCGTCAAGGTAGCACCATTGTAGGTGCTGCTCGCGCAGCTCTTTTTGAAAGCGGGAGCGTTCATGTAAACATTCAAGCTTACCCTCTTCTATAAACCATGCTTTAAACTCAACGTAGCTGTAGCTACTGTCGGTCGTGGGTTTTGGTGCATCGATAATCTCGAGCTTAATCCAGCTAAGCTCTGTCGCGCTAGCGATTTGCTCTCTCTCTAAGTGTGCGTTGGCGCTAGAGTGATAAGTGCTGATAATTAAGTCGACCTTTTTAAGTACAAAGGCGCTAAAGCGAGCGCGCATTATTTGCTCTGCATGTTCCGCTTTGTGTGGTGCGTTATGGATAATAGCGCAGCAATCGTTAAGGTGCTTAGTGGATCCGCAAGGGCAAGCTGGCATGGTCTTTCCTAGTAATGAATGAAGAGGTTAATGCTGAGGTTTGAGCATACTTTAGCGTTTTTTTACCTGCTGGCAAGAATTCCTCATAATTTGAGTGATATAGCGATAAATAGGGGGTAAAAAGCGGTATTTAATCTAGCCTATTTCTGTGTTATCGCGGATAATGCAAAATCCTTATTTTCTGTGATGATTAAATAGTTTTAATCATCACTGTGTCAATAGAGGTATATGACCCCTGCGGGGAATGCTAACTTAAAGGAATTGTTCACAGGCTTAGGCGCTTTTGTGTGTTTGAGATTGATGATTATCCAGAGATAAAAGAGAGTAATAATGAAACGTGTAGGTTTTGTCGGTTGGCGCGGAATGGTAGGTTCTGTGTTAATGCAGCGTATGGTAGAAGAAGGCGATTTTAATCACATTGATGAGCCGGTATTCTTTACCACATCACAAGTAGGTCAAGCGGGTCCAGATATTGGTAAAACCACCCCCACCTTAAAAGATGCAACCGATATTGATACGCTTAAAACCATGGACGCGATTATTTCGTGCCAGGGCGGCGATTACACTAAAGCAGTTTACTCTAAGTTACGTGATGCCGGTTGGCGCGGGTACTGGATAGATGCAGCTTCAAGTCTGCGTATGGATGATGAGAGTATCATCGTACTAGATCCAGTGAACAGAAAGATTATTGATAAAGGTATCGCCAGCGGTGTTAAAACCTTTGCCGGCGGTAACTGTACTGTCTCTTTGATGCTAATGGCATTAGGGGGGTTGTTTAAAGAGGGGCATGTTGAATGGCTCACCTCTATGACTTATCAGGCTGCATCAGGTGGCGGTGCACGTCACATGCGTGAGCTGGTCAGCCAAATGGGTGTTATTCATGCCAGTGTGAGTGATCAGTTAGATAGTGGTTCAGCTATTTTAGCGCTAGATGAAAAAGTTTCTCAAACTATAGCAGGCAATACGATGCCGGTTGATCAGTTTGGTGTACCGCTGGCGGGCAGTTTGATTCCTTATATTGATGCTCAGTTAGACAATGGTCAATCCAAAGAAGAGTGGAAAGGTTTTGTTGAGACCAACAAAATTTTGGGCACCATGAATAAGCCGATCCCAATTGATGGTACTTGTGTGCGCATAGGTTCAATGCGCTGTCATTCACAGGCGTTTACTATCAAGCTCAAGAGCGACATCCCAATGGATGAGATTGAGGGGATGCTAGCGCAAGCAAATGATTGGGTCAGTGTTGTGCCTAATACTAAAGAAGCTTCGATGGCCGATCTAACGCCCGCAAAGGTAACCGGTACTTTGAACGTACCGGTAGGGCGTTTAAGAAAAATGAATTTAGGCTCAAAATACCTAAACGCATTTAGTGTTGGTGATCAGTTATTGTGGGGCGCTGCGGAGCCTCTACGTAGAACGCTGCGCATTTTGCTAAACGCTTAAAAGTCGAATAAAGGTGTTTAACAGCCCGATTTGTTCGGGCTGTTTTGTTTTTAAAGAATATGAGTGTCAGTTAAAGGCACAAAGAGAGTAATTATGAGTATGACATATGATGTAGCAGTTGTTGGCGCCACGGGCCTTGTAGGCGAGACTGTGCTTGCTATTTTAGAAGAGCGTGAGTTTCCTGTTGGGTCTATTTATTTACTGGCAAGTGAGCGTTCAGTGGGTGTTAAAATTCAATTCAAAGGCAAAAATATAAGTGTTGCGGCGCTGCAAGACTTCGATTTTTCACAAGTACAAATTGCCTGGTTTTGTGCCGGTGGTGAGACTTCTGAAAAATTTGCACCTATTGCCGCTGATTCCGGCTGTGTTGTTATCGATAACTCAAGCTTCTTTCGCAATGACTTTGATGTGCCATTGGTTATTCCAGAAGTTAATCCAGATAGCATTGTTAACTACAGCGCGCGTAATATCATAGCTAACCCTAATTGCTCTACGATTCAGATGTTATTGGCTATCGCGCCTATTCACCGTGAAGTGGGTATTGAGCGGATTAATGTTTCGACCTATCAAGCGGTTTCAGGATCCGGCAAAGCTGGCCTAGAAGAACTGGCAAAGCAAACGACATCGCTGCTCAACGCGCGTGAAGTAGAAGTCAATGTCTATTCACAGCAAATTGCTTTTAACGTGTTGCCGCATATCGATGTTTTTCAAGATAATGACTACACCCGCGAAGAGATGAAAATGGTATGGGAAACGCAAAAAATTCTTGAAGATGAAAGCATTGCAGTAAATGCCACTTGTGTACGCGTGCCCGTTTTTCACGGTCATAGCGAAGCGCTGCACTTAGATACCAATGGGTATATTAGTGCGCCTGAAGTGCGTGCGCTTTTAGCGGATGCAGAAGGCGTGGAAGTGGTTGATGCTCCAGAGAAGCAAGAATATGCGAGCGCTGTTGGCAATGCGAGCGGCAGCGATGCCGTTTATGTCTCGCGTATACGTGAAGATCTAGCCGGCAATAATGGTATTAATATGTGGGTTGTCAGTGATAATGGCAGAAAAGGCGCAGCTCTAAATGCTGTTCAAATCGGCGAGTTATTGATCAAAAATTACCTGTGAGATTGCAGTCGCAGTGAATTGTAAGCTCAAGGCTTGTGAATGAGAGTTGACATGCCTATTTCATTGACCTCTAAGTGTGAAATAGGTATCTTCTTTAGTTAAGTTTTCTTGATAACTCTTTGATTTGTCTAGAATGGTGTTAAGTAGATGAGTTGATTTTTGTGTCTTACCTACTATGCTGTAGGTAATTGATTGTTTAGAAAGGTTTTTTTAGTTTTTCTATAAGGAAATGTTAATTCTATTAAATACTTTACTAAATAGGCCGAAACAATGACTTAATATGTATAGATATGAAACCTTGTTTTAAATCATGTCTTTAAGTTTGTAGTTAGTGCTTATCCAGAAACGTGGCCGTCGCTATCTATTTCCGGATGAGAACTAATAATAGCAAAAACGGGTAAAGGGAAAATAAATGCTTCGCAAATTTGGTTTAGGTTTGACCCTCGCAGCTTCATTGGTCGCGGCAAATGTTAATGCTTTAGGGATGGGAGAAATCCGGGTTAAGTCTGCTCTTAATGAGCCGCTTCACGCAGAAATAGCATTATTTCAAATCAATAATTTGAGCCCATTGCAAATCAAATCTCGCATGGCTGATCTGAATGACTTTGCGCTATCGGGCTTGGCTACCCAACAAGCGTTATCCAATGTGCGTTTTCAGGTCAGGGTGAGGCCTAATGGTACAGGTCGTATTATACTGACCTCTAAATTACCGGTCACTGAGCCGTTTATGAACTTCTTAGTTGAAGTGAATTGGCCAAATGGTCGTTTGATTCGCGAATATACCTTGTTGCTCGATCCCCCTTCTTATCAGTCATCATTAAATGGTCGCCCATTTAAAACCAATAATAATGCTGTAAAAACAACCCCGAAAGCGAAGCCTTCGAGTGCTAAAAAATCGCCTTCAAGATCAAAACGTGTGCCAGCAGATGTCGTTGTTGGAAAAGGGCAGTATTACATTACTGAGAGAGATACGCTCTGGGATATCGCGATTGCAAATCGTCCTAGCAAGCGAGTAACACCACAGCAAATGATGGTGTTGATGCAGCAGAAAAACCCGCCGGCGTTTCCAAATGCCAATATCAATGTGATGAAGGCGAAAGAGGTTATTGATCTACCAACACAAGCAGAAATAGATGGGCTAAGCGTGAAAGATGCCCAAGCAGAAGTTATACGCCAAACTAAGTTGTGGAAGAGCGGTAAGCTTCCTAAAATCGTAGAGAGCGTTGCTAAAGCGGATAACGTCGATAAAGCAGCTGTGGCGGCTGAAGAGGCGGCTAAGAAAACAGCGGCGATTTCTGATAAAAAATCTAAGTCTGACACTGAGAAAGCTAAAGTAGAGTCCAAACCCGATCCGAAAATAAAGCCTGCAGAGGACCAGATGAAAAAATCTGGCGCTGATAAAATGGCTAATGGTGATGCCTCTGTTGAAAAAGGCATGCTCAATGTTATTACCCCAGAAGAAGAGGCTAAGCGTCGCGCGTTGCAAGCTAAAACTGAAGCGATGGCGTTAGCGGCCAGTAAAGATTCAGAAAAAATAGCGCAATTACTGCAAAACAATGCTGAGTTGGATGTGAAGCTCGCTTTGTCTCAAGAGTCGATCGATAAACTTGAGCGCGATAATACTGAGTTAAATAAAAAGCTTGAGACAATCGTTAAGCAGTTAGAAGACATTAACCGTTTGATATCGCTTAAAGATGAGCAGCTTGCTGTGATGCAAGATGAGTTGTCTGATGCAGAGGATGACCAGCAAAAGAAAGAAAAGGCTGAGAGCTCTAAAAGCTGGCTAGATAGGCTGCTTGAAAATACTGTAGGCATGATAGCGGCAGGTATCGGTTGGTTGTTGGCTATTATTGCCGGTGTGTTCTTATTGTTGCGTCGTAAGAAGAAAGATCCTGATGAGGATGAAATAGCCACTGAAGAAAAATCAGAACCAACTATTAGCTTGCCTGAAGAGGTGCTAGAAGAGGAAGCTGAATTAGAAGAGCTGGATGAGCCGGTGCCAGTTGAAGATTCAAACGCGAACATGGATGATTTGGATCTGGATTTAGATCTTGATATGGATATGGATCTTGATGAGAACTTTGATTCAGATGCGCTGGATGTTTCGCAGGAAGATGACGGTGATGATACGGATCTTGCGGCGGAGCTAGAAGCTCAGTTGGGTGTACCAGACGAAGATGAAGACGATGATGATCTGGATATGCTGGAAGGTATCGATAGTTTAGAATTTGATTTGGGAGAAGTCGACAGTGAAGAGGCTTCTGAAGATCTCGATGAGGCAGAAGAGTCAGAAGAGTTAGAAGAGTCAGAGGAAGATGCCGAAGAACGTGCCTTAGCTGAATTCGCCGCTGCGATGGAAGAAGATGGTGGTACTTCGCAAGATGAAGAATTAGAGCTAGAAATTGAAGAGCTTTCAGAAAGTGAAGACACGGATGAATTTTCAGAAGATGACGAGTTGCAAATTGAAATGACTGACACTGACAATAGTACAGTGGAAGAGGACGAGTTAGATATTGATGAGATAACAGAGCCGGTTTCATCGCTAGAAGAACTTGAGAGTGCGCAGGATTTGGTTGATGAAGCTGCAGATGCCTCTGATGCCGATTTAGCACAAGAGATGTTAGATAATGATCTGCTTGATTTACCCGATGAAGCAGCTGATACAACGGATGAGCCTGTTTCAGATGACCCACAAGATTTAGTTGATCAAGATTTATCGATTGAGCTAGATGAAGATGGCTTAGCTGAGGCAGAAGAGCTGTCATTGGATGAAGCTGCAATTGATGAAGAGGAAGAAGAGCAGATTCCGATGGATGATGCGCTGGATGATTTGCTCAGTGCTGATGATCAGCTGGATATGGAAGAAAATGCTAGCTCAGAAGAAGGTACATCAAGTGAAGATGCGCTAGATGCTGCTGAGCCCGTTTTAGATGAGGAACTAAATGAACTGTTATCAAGCACTGATGATGATATAGCGTTAGATACGTCGGCGCCTGAGTTTGATGCAGACAATGAAGATAATATTGACTTGTTGTCTGGTGAAGACGGTGTGCGTATGAAGCTTGATTTGGCACGTGCTTATGTTGAAATGGGTGATGATCAAGGCGCTAAAGATATTATTGATGAAGTGATGTCTGCTGGCGATGATGAGCAAAAAAGTGAAGCCCAAGAGCTGCTTGCAAGTTTGAATTCTAAATAGAGAAACGACTTTGCGCTGATGTCATTGGTGTAAGGATGAAAATTAAGGAGAAGGTTGTTTGTGTAACGATACAGAGCAATCTAAAGAAAAAAGTATAGGGGCGACGCAAGTCGCTCCTCGTCGTTTTGCCCTGTGTATTGAATATGCCGGTAAAAATTATAAAGGTTGGCAGTCGCAAAAATTTGACAACCTGCCCACTGTTCAAGAGCATGTTGAAGTTGCTTTGTCTAAGATAGCCAATCACCCCGTCAAGGTCGTCTGTGCAGGGCGAACCGATACAGGTGTTAATGGTACCTATCAAATAATACATTTTGATTCCCATGCGCAGCGCGACATGCGCGCTTGGGTGTTAGGTGCAAACAGTCAATTGCCAGAGGATATTGCAGTACAGTGGGCCGTGCCGGTTGATGATAGCTTTCATGCGCGTTTTTCAGCCATGTCTAGACGCTACCGCTATATCATTTATTCAAACCCAGTGATGCCTGCTGTATTGGCTAAGGGGGTGACTTGGACTCATAAGCCGCTAAATGTTGATGATATGCAACAGGCGGCTCAGTATTTGCGGGGCGAGCATGATTTTAGCTCGTATAGAGCCGTGGCCTGTCAGGCAAAAACAGCGGTGCGTACGATCAGTGCAATCAATGTTTATACCCATGGTGAATTGATCGTAGTGGATGTGCAGGCGAATGCATTTTTGCATCACATGATTCGCAATATTGCCGGTGTGTTGATCAGTATTGGAGCGGGTGAGGCTGAGCCAGTTTGGGCGCTTGATGTGCTTGAGGCAAAGGATAGGCGTAAGGGCGGGGTGACAGCTCCACCCCATGGTTTATATTTTGTTGATGTGAAATACCCTGATGAGTATCATTTGCCTGCATCGAAATTAGGTCCTTTTTTTATTGGTCGCTAATTGATTTGATAAGGTTGGTAGGTACAGGAGCCTGTGTTTCTTGACTCGTCGTTAGAAAAAGTAGATTAGTGTTTGGTTTGACAGATTCCTAGACTTAAAACTAATGCTAAAAAGCGTTGAAAATAATAGTGCCTCTGTTGGTTTGCTGCTAAAATTGCGCGCTTGAAATATTCGCTAAAAGTGATTTTTAACTAATGATATCTCGTGTGAAAATTTGCGGAATAACGCGGTTGCAAGATGCACAAGTTGCCATCAGTGCAGGCGCTAGTGCTTTGGGTTTTGTTTTTTACGCCCCAAGCGTGCGCTATATTGAACCTGCCAAAGCTGCAGAAATTGTTGCAGCACTACCTCCATTCATCACAGTGACTGCATTGTTTGTCAATGAAAGTGCGGCTGTTGTGAATGATGTAATCAGTATTGTTCAGCCTGATTTGCTACAGTTTCACGGTGATGAAAGTGCAGACTATTGCGAACAATTTGAGCGCCCCTATATTAAAGCGTTACGCGTTAAGCCTGATTTGGATTTAAATGCGGCCATAGCCGGTTTTGATTCTGCTCGTGCTGTTTTATTGGACACTTATGTTAAGGGCGTACCCGGTGGAACCGGCGAAGCTTTTAATTGGCAGTTGATTCCCGCACAGATTGCGCCAAAAATCATACTGGCAGGTGGTTTGGATGCGCTTAATGTCGCCACAGCAATAGAGCAAGTTAAGCCTTTTGCGGTGGATGTCAGTGGTGGAGTAGAGGCAAGTGCCGGGCTTAAAAGCGCTGATAAAATAGTTGCCTTCATGTCGCAAGTGAATAAGGCGAATGTGCTTTAGGCGATTATCTTCAGTCGACACTCTTTAATCGATAATATTTGCATCTTGGCCAATAAGAGCGAAGACCTGCGAAAAGATAAATGTTACCTTATGCTTTTCGTGAAATAGATTTATAGCTTTTCAGTTGAAATAACAACTGGTCGGCTTGAAACAAACGTAGGGCCTCAAATGTGTAGGCTATTCAAGATAGAATCCATCTGCTTTTGGATGGTACAGAAAACGGATTAAACATATGAGTAATTGGTTCGACAAAATTGTTCCTTCTCTTGTTCGCTCAGAATCTAAGCGAGCTTCAGTGCCTGAAGGTTTGTGGAAAAAATGCCCTAAGTGTGAAGCGGTTCTCTATCTACCCGATTTAGAGAAAAACCTAAGTGTATGTACTAAGTGCGATCATCACATGCGTCTTGCTGCGCGTGCTCGCCTAGAGAAATTTTTAGATGCGGGAACATTTAGTGAGATCGCTGCGGATGTAGAACCTGTTGATCGCCTTAAATTTAAAGACAGTAAAAAGTATAAAGATCGTTTAACTGCGGCGCAAAAAGCCACGGGTGAAAAAGACGCGTTAATTGCGATGCGCGGAGAAATGAAAGGAATGCCTGTGACGGCAGTCGCTTTTGATTTCCGTTTTATGGGCGGCTCAATGGGAGCGGTTGTTGGTGAACGCTTTGTGCAGGCGGCCAATGTTTCGATTAAGGAAAAAATCCCTCTTATTTGTTTCTCAGCATCGGGTGGTGCGAGAATGCAAGAGGCGCTTATCTCGCTGTTTCAAATGGCAAAAACATCTGCTGTACTTGAAAGAATGCGCCTTTTAGGTATTCCATATATTTCAGTATTAACAGATCCTGTTTACGGTGGAGTCTCTGCAAGTTTGGCTATGTTGGGTGATCTTAATGTCGCTGAACCAAACGCGTTAATCGGTTTTGCAGGTCCGCGTGTTATCGAGCAGACTGTAAGAGAGAAATTACCAGAAGGCTTTCAGCGCGCCGAGTTCTTATTAGAGCACGGTCAGGTGGATATGATCATCTCTCGTCTAGAATTACGCGATAGATTACACAGCCTACTCTCTATGATGGTTGAACAATTTGCTATCCCTCAAGTAGATGCTGAACCGGTCAATGATGATGAAATAGAGTCAGAGGAAGGCTCAGTAACCGTCGATGCGCAAGAACAAAGCGTTGACGAAAAGACGAGTCAATAAATGTTAATGAAAGCCGCAGCCTTTGCTCGCGGCTTTTTTTGTGATGTAAAGAATGATGAATCGCACTGAATATAGTTTAGATCAATGGCTTGAGTGGATACTGGCAAATCACCCCTCTGAAATTGATCTAGGCCTAGCCAGAGTTGGTCAAGTGTTTTCGCGTATGCAGCTTGACTTGTCTGCATCTAAAATTATTAGCGTTGCCGGCACGAATGGCAAAGGCTCGACGACAGCTTTACTTGAATCTATCTATTTGGCTGCAGGTTTTTCAACCCTCGCTTATACCTCCCCGCATATGCTCTTTTACAATGAGCGTGTAAGACTAGATGGCGTTAATGTTGAAGATGAGCAGCTAGTCACTGCTTTTAAAGCTATTGATCTAGCGATGGGTGAGGCGGATGAACGCATTTCTCTCAGTTATTTTGAAATAGGCACACTTGCTGCGCTCTATCTTTTATCTGTGTATAAGCCCTGCGTTGCAATTCTCGAAGTGGGTCTTGGCGGACGGCTGGATGCGGTTAATATTGTGGATGCCGACGTAGCTGCGATAACGACTTTGGCGATAGACCATGTCGATTGGCTCGGTGATGATATTGAGCAAATTGGTCGTGAAAAAGCAGGCATCGCTCGTAGCGGTCGCGCATTGATTTGCGGAGAACTGTCACCCCCAGACAGTATCGCGGTATTGAGTGATGCACAGGGCTTCTTATTGCATCAAATCAATAAAGAGTTTAGCTATGATGTGTCTGCTCATGGCGATCTGTGGAATTGGCGCGGGTTGGATGTTGATGGCAATGCTCTTGAGTATA
>Ga0209396_1006441_pt1 | contig 10745 bp, 11 predicted proteins | sample GOMGulsemesocosm_6_FD_184638 | JGI IMG/M metagenome (GOLD analysis project Ga0209396, IMG submission 184638) | Methane-oxidizing microbial communities from mesocosms in the Gulf of Mexico - GOM8C Gulf of Mexico (SPAdes) (version 2) | ecosystem: Environmental > Aquatic > Marine > Cold seeps... | reverse complement strand
TGAAGCAGGAACAACTTGCTCTTTTGCAGGCCGCTCAGATTGAAGAAGCTGAAGCTCAAGTTGAAGCTCAAGTTGAAGCAGAATTAGCCGCTGCCGCAGAAGAAGTTACTCTAGCTGAGGGTTCGTTAGCCGCAGAAGAGGTTACTGTAGCTGATGGTTCTTTAGCCGCTGAAGCAGATTCTGTTATTGGTGGTTCTGGTGAAAGTGCAGCCGTTGTTCCTGACGGTGTGGGAATGGTCGACGGCGAAAATGCCATAACTGAAGCTGAAGACTCTCCTGCTCCGGTTGACGCGGCAGCTCAACAACCACGTCCACAAGAAGGAATAATGAATATTCTGATGAATAACCCACTTTATATCGGAGTGCTACTGGTTGTTATTCTGGGCGGTTTGATTCTTCTTGGTGCGATTTCGCGTCGCCGTAAAGAAGAAAAGGAAGAGTACTCTCAGGATTTGCAAGAGGCCATTGATACCTCGAATAACGACGTAAATATCCCCGATGACCGAGGTGAAGACTTGGTTGATGTTGATGTTGATGCTGAGACCGTTGGCGATCTTGCCAATGCTGAGCCACTCATGGCTGGCAGCACACCAGAAGAGGGTATAGACGAGACGCGTAAGCTGTTGGATGAATCCGATATTTTTATCGCTTACGGTCGTTATGAACGTGCAATTGAAATTCTGCAGCCCGCCGTAAACAATGCGCCAGGAAATACGGCATTGCGCCTTAAACTGGCAGAAGCATATCTGCTGAACAAAGACGAAGCTCGCTTCTCTCAACAGGAAGCAGATCTTCAAGCCATCGACGATGCGGATGCGTTGACCTCCCTTGATACACTGAAAGACAAGTATGCTGAAGCTCAGCATGAATCTGCATCTGATGAGCTGTTGTTTGATATTGAGGAAAGTTCCGAACAGGTAGCTGAAGAGCTATCAACTCAGGAAGATGAATTGATATCTTTTGATATTGATTTTGAGTTACCCGATCAAGAGCTAGAAGTTGCGGTAGACGAAGATGGTGTTGATACAAACGCGGCGCCTAATAATTTAATTGATTTTGAGTCCTTTTCTGAAGACGATTTCCTCGATGTTGATGCGGAAGACAACGCGCCGGTTGAGCCATCTGAACCTGTAAGTGCTGACGATATGGACTTCCTGGTTGATACGGATGAATCAGCAACCAAGTTAGAGCTGGCTAAGGCGTACATCGATATGGCTGATGCTGAAGCAGCTCAGGAAATTCTTAACGAAGTGGTTTCAGAGGGAAGTGAAACACAGCAGCAAGAAGCAAGAAAACTGCTTGAAAATTTAGGGTGACCACATCAGAAAACACCGTTACCCGTGTAGCATTGGGCGTTGAATATCACGGCAGTGCCTACAACGGGTGGCAAGCTCAAAACCATGAATCGGTAACTGTTCAGTGCGAACTGGAGGCTGCGTTAAGTAAAATCGCGGATGCTCCCGTTCGCGTTTTTTGTGCGGGCCGAACTGATTCGGGTGTTCACGCCACAGGACAGGTTGTTCATTTTGATGTAGTTAAACCTCGCAGTGAAAATGCCTGGGTGAGGGGGACAAACACACATTTACCTGATTCTATTCGAGTGCGCTGGGCAAAGTTTGTCCCCGAAGATTTTCATGCGCGATTTTCTGCGATGGCGCGACGTTATATTTATGTGATTGAGAATAGATCCGTACATTCAGCCATTATGAATCAACATTTCTCCTTCGAAGATCGTCCGCTTGATGTTGAGCGTATGCAGCTGGCGGCAAACTATCTTGTTGGCGAGCATGATTTCAGCTCTTACCGCACCGTTCGGTGTCAGGCTAAATCAGCGATAAAAACAATACATCATCTTAATGTTGAGCGGCATGGTTCATTGATTTCGATTGATATTCGCGCCAATGCCTTCTTGCACCATATGGTTCGAAATGTGGCGGGTGTCTTAATGACGGTCGGTATGGGTAAGGCTGAACCTGTTTGGTCAAAAGAAGTGTTGGAAGCACGGAATCGTTGTAAGGGCGGTGTAACGGCGCGGCCGAACGGTTTGTATTTAGTTGGTGTGGATTACCCTGTCAAATATGACCTGTCCACAAGTAAGATGGATTTGCCTTTTTTTACTTAAATTTTTATCAGACGCTGCCGCGTAAACCTTCCTTTTGCTAAAATCACCCGAAGATTATTATCCCTTGAGGTATTTCTTTGAATCAACCTGCTGTTAGAACCCGAGTTAAAATTTGCGGTATCACCCGCCCAGAAGATGCGCTTGCCGTTGCGGCCGCTGGAGCCGATGCAATCGGGTTGGTGTTTTATGCTAAAAGTCCACGAGCCGTTACCATTGAGCAGGCTCGTGCGATTATCAACGTGTTGCCACCTTTTGTGACACGAGTTGGTCTGTTTGTTGATGCTTCGCAGGCTGAGCTTGATGCCGTACTGGACCAGGTTGAGCTGGATATTGTGCAGTTCCATGGCAATGAATCGCTTGCTCATTGTGAGTCAGCAGGCAAGGAGTATATGAAGGCGGTGCGGGTTCAGGAGACGGCGGATATCGTCGCGGCACTTGAGCGTTACCCTACGGCATCAGCCCTGCTGCTGGATGCTTATCACCCAACTAAACCGGGCGGTACAGGTGAAACCTTTGACTGGGATAAAATTCCGACTAATTTGAGTAAACCTATTGTGCTTGCTGGTGGTCTGACAGCTGATAACGTTAGTCAGGCAATTGACGCTGTTAAGCCCTATGCCGTTGACGTTAGTGGTGGTGTTGAGGCGAGTAAAGGCATTAAAAGCGCTGAAAAAATTAGCCGTTTTATTGCCGCAGTAAATATTCGATAAAGACTAAAAAAACTTGCCAGAGCCGCGACTATAACCGGACGGGCAGGTACAATAGCGAGAATAAACCCGCAGCTAATGATTACTATACAAAGGATAAATTGAACAATGAGCAGCTGGCTTGAGAAAATTGTTCCTTCCATCGTTCGTTCCGAGCAGAAGAAAAAAAGTACTGTGCCTGAAGGCCTTTGGAAAAAATGCCCTAAGTGTGACGGCGTTTTATACCGCCCGGAGCTGGAAAACAATCACGATGTCTGTCCCAAGTGTGACTACCACATGCGTATTGGTTCACGACGTCGACTGGACCTGTTTCTGGATCAGGAAGGCCGTGAAGAGATTGCCGCTGAACTGGTCCCTGAGGACAAACTGAAGTTTAAAGACTCCAAAAAATATAAAGACCGCTTGGTGGCTGCCCAGAAAAATACCGGGGAGCAGGATGCGCTGGTTGCCTGTAAGGGCAAATTAAACGGTCTGCCAGTTGTAGCGTGCTGTTTTGAGTTTGGCTTCATGGGCGGATCCATGGGCGCTGTTGTTGGTGCACGTTTTGTTCGTGCTGTGAACGTTTGCTTGGAAGAGCGTATTCCATTGATCTGTTTCTCTACCAGCGGAGGGGCTCGTATGCAGGAAGCCCTGATATCTCTGATGCAAATGGCTAAAACAAGTGCTGCGATTGAACGTATGAAGCAGCAAGGTATTCCTTATATTTCTGTGCTTACTGATCCCGTTTACGGTGGGGTTTCTGCGAGTCTGGCGATGTTAGGTGACCTTAATATTGCTGAGCCAAAGGCACTGATCGGTTTTGCTGGCCCACGTGTGATTGAGCAGACTGTACGTGAAAAACTGCCAGAAGGTTTCCAGCGCAGTGAATTCCTTTTGGATCATGGTGCCGTGGATATGATTATTTCACGTGGCGAGATGCGTGATCGTCTGGCCAGTATTTTGACTAAATTGGTGCCTTCCCTGGCAGAGTCTTAACTCTGCCTTAAAAGGTTTTATTTGATTTATTCCTTCACCTTCTGATTTTAAAAAATATTATGACGAGCTCTAAATCGCCATCGAATCTAGCCGAGTGGCTGCAAAGAGTCGAATCCCTTCACCCCAACGAAATTGATCTGGGGCTGGCCCGCATTGCGCAGGTCAGTCGCCAGATGAAACTGCCTGCGATTGCCAAAAAGGTCATCACGGTAGCCGGAACCAACGGTAAGGGCAGCACAGTTTGCATGCTGTCTACCATTCTTGCCGCTGCGGGTTACAAAGTCGGTGCTTATACGTCGCCTCACCTGGTGAATTACAATGAGCGAGTGCGTATTAACGGCAACCCGGTATCTGACGAATCTCTGTGTGAAGCTTTCGAGCGAGTTGATGCTGCGCGTCAGGATGTTTCACTGACTTACTTTGAATTCGGTGCACTGACTGCTTTTGATGTTTTCTCCCGTTCTGATCTTGATGTGGCGGTTCTGGAAGTGGGTCTTGGTGGCCGACTCGATGCTGTGAATTTGATTGATCCTGATGTTGCCGTGTTGACAACTATTTCGTTGGATCATACCGACTGGCTGGGTGAAACACGCGAAGAAATTGGCGTCGAAAAGGCGGGTATTTTCCGTGCCGGCGCGCCGGCTATCTGCGGTGAAACCGATCTACCGTTGACGGTTATTAATCATGCCCAGGCATTGTCTGCCGATATAATGCGACGTGGCGAAGTGTATGATTTCAGTAAACATGCCGATGAACATATCGAAGGCATGCAGGTATGGGACTGGAGTGGTAGTCGAGGTCACGAAGCGATTTCTTTTCAGAATCTGCCAATACCTTCCTTGCCTCTGGTTAACGCGGCAACAACGCTTCAGGCACTTCACCAACTTAATATGGATATTCCCGAGCAAGCGATTCGTGAAGGTTTAATGAGTGCCAGCTTGCCGGGGCGTTATCAACGACTTGATAAACCCGTTCCGATGTTGCTTGATGTGGCTCATAACCCTGAAGCAGCGGCCTATCTGGTTGAGCGTTTAAAGGAAGAAAAGCACAGCGGTAAACTCTATGCGTTGCTGGGCATGCTGTCAGATAAGGACAGCGACGAAGTATTAAATATTATGCAGCCTGTTATCGACGAGTGGGCTGTTTGTGATCTTGATACACCCCGAGCCATTGCGGCAACAGAGTTGCAGGCGAAATTGGTTGAGCTGGGGGACACTAATGTGAAGACTTATGCTGATGCCTCAACGGCATTGGGTGAATTGATTTCATGTGTTGGTAATGACGATTTATTGATTGTGTTTGGTTCCTTTTTCACAGTAGGTGCTGTGTTAGAGGCGTTGTCATTCGAACCCTAGAGTCAGTGGTCGGCGGAAAAGCTCATAATGGATGACGGAATCAAACAACGCTTGATCGGGGCGCTGGTATTAGTTGCTCTGATGGTGATTTTTTTGCCGATGCTGTTTAGCAACGGTGATTTTGAACCTGCTGAAGTGCTCGTTGATATCCCGAAAAAACCACCGATTCCGACTTTTGAAATCAGCAAACCGGTTAAACCCAGCGAACAACGTCAGGCAGAAAAAGCCGAAGCTAAACCAAACAAAAAACCTCAACAAACCTTGCAGGAATTGGTCGATAAAGAGGTTGATGAAAACAAGCTGCCGGTTAGTTGGGCTCTACAGGTTGCCAGCTTTAAGGAGCGTGATAACGCAGAAAACCTGCGCGATAAATTACGCCAAGCTGGCTACAAGGCCTATATCAAATACCGATTAGATGTAGAACCTAAAATGATTCGAGTACTTGTTGGTCCAGTACTTAAGCGGTCCGAAATAGACAAAATAAAAGCTGCCATAGTACGGCACCACAAGCTTGAAGGTGTTGTTGTAAGGTATCTACCTTGATGGGAACTGAATATTAATGAATTGGGCTGACTGGGGCATTATTGCCATCATCGTACTATCGGGGCTGATCAGCCTCAAACGTGGGTTTATCAAAGAAGCCCTGTCGTTACTCATCTGGGTGTTGGCCTTCGTGATCGCACGTATGTTCAGCGCCAATATGGCGACACTGCTGGTGGATTATATTGATGTGGCGACGATTCGTTACGCGGCTGCATTTGCGATATTATTCGCTGCGACCCTGATGGTAGGTGCTCTGGTAAATTATTTGATCAGTACGTTAGTACGCATTACCGGCTTATCAGGCACTGACCGTGCTTTGGGTATTATTTTTGGACTCGCACGTGGTGCCGTGCTGGTAGTGGTTGCGATTGCCTTGATCAAACATACGCCCATAACTGATTCAATGTGGTGGGCAGAGTCTGCGCTCATTCCTGAATTTTTAATGCTCGAAGAATGGTCATTTGAGCTGTTTGGTAAAATTGCCCGTGCGATTATGGGCGCTGCGCAGTAGCGCTTTAAAAGATAATATTTGCAGGATTTCAGTTCTGCCTTGAATGTATTGCAATTAGGTTACGACAATGACAAATGAAAACGGGCGTAAAGACCTGCTGGAGCTGGGGCTATCTCTTGAGACACTAGCAATTCGAGCCGGTCAAACTCAAACGGCGGAGCTTGAACACGCTGAGCCTATTTTCCCCACTTCCAGTTATGTTTACTCCAGTGCTGCAGAAGCCGCAGCACGATTTGGCGGTGAACTTCCCGGTAACATCTATTCACGCTTTACCAACCCGACAGTGCGTACCTTTGAGCAACGTCTGGCGGCAATGGAAGGCGCTGAGCGTTGCGTGGGGACTGCATCGGGTATGGCGGCAATCCTGAGTACCTTTATTGCCTTGCTTAAAGCAGGTGATCACATTGTTTGTTCACGCAGCGTATTCGGTACCACCGTGGTGATGCTGAATAAGTTCATGGCTAAATTCGGTATTGAAACCACCTTTGTCGATCTCGATGACATGGGCCAATGGCAACAGGCTATTCGCCCTGAAACCAAAATGTTGTTCCTCGAAGCGCCATCCAACCCATTAGGTGGTACAGCCGACATACAAGCTTTAGCTGACTTGGCGCATAGCAAAGATATTTGGTTGGTGGTGGATAACTGTTTCTGTACACCTGCCTTACAACAGCCTTTCAAAATGGGCGCTGATATTGTCATTCATTCGGCCACTAAATATCTGGACGGGCAGGGGCGTTGCATCGGTGGCGCTGTACTGGGTAACAATGAGTTGATGGAAGAGGTCTACGGCGTATTACGCACCTGTGGACCGAGCATGAGTCCGTTTAACGCCTGGGTCTTCCTGAAGGGCCTTGAGACGCTAAACCTGCGTATGCAGGCGCACAGCAGTAGCGCATTGAAACTAGCCGAATGGTTAGAGGCTCAAGATCAGATTGAAAAGGTGCATTACAATGGCCTTAAATCGCACCCTCAGCATGAGCTGGCGGCGAAGCAGCAAAGCGCGTTCAGTGGTGTACTGGCCTTTGAAGTGAAGGGTGGACAAGAGGAAGCCTGGCGCTTTATTGATGGCACACAGTTTATGTCCATTACTGCTAACTTAGGTGATGCAAAAAGTACTATTACACACCCGGCAACCACCACTCATGGGCGTTTAACCCCAGAGGAGAAGATCGCTGCTGGTATTACGCCCAACCTGATTCGTGTGTCAGTGGGCCTGGAAAATGTCGATGATTTACAAGCTGACCTGGCTCGTGGTTTGGCAGCAATTTAATATTCATTGTTTTTATGTTGTAGGAGAAGTTTAAATGAAAAAAATGTTTAGTGGCCTAACGGCCGGCTCGCTGGCCTTATTGTCCTGCTCCGTTTTAGCGCATGCCAATGAAGCTGAAATGACAGAGGCTGCTCACCAGACCATGCACATCTCTGACGCGATAATGCCGGTTGTATTAATGATTGCGGTTTCTCTTATTGCGCGACCTTTTTTCAAAAAAATGAGAGAGCAACGCATTCGTAGAGAAGAATCCGAGAACAAATAAATTCTGGAATTTCTTATTAGGCAATTGGCACCCTAGTTTTTTCTTTCTGACAGGGTGCTTATCGTTCTTCCTCTCAGTGTTTTCTTAACCAAATGTTCTTACACTGTACGACAGCGTTCGGCGGGTACAGCCAGCTGTGTCAGCAGATAAACCTTAAAGTCATCAGCGTAGGGCTGAGACTTTAAAGCCTCTTCCATACACATTAACCAGGCATCACGTTCAGTTCCACCGATCCGCAGGTGTGAGTGGGCCTGTGGAATACTGATCGATCCATATTTTTCACGGAACAGTCTGGGGCCACCTAACCAGCCGCAGAGGAACAGTGCTAGTTTGTCTCTGGATTCCTCTAGATCATGCGGATGCATCATTCTGATTTTTTTCGCATCGTCGTGTCGCTCCATGACATCGTAAAAGTCATCAACCAGTTTTCGGATGCCGACCTGTGTGCCAGCGGCCTGAAAAGAGGCGTCGCCTTGACCATAGGTTGGTGCGATTTTTTGTTCAGCGGTTGTCATCTCTTTGCTTCCAATCGATTTGATGTGTTATCAAATGGTTATAGGTTTTAGTTAGATTTTGTGGCGCTATGCTACCTGTCTACCGGTAGGGCTTCAATAGTGGTAAAAGCCAGGGCAAGTTTGGCTTTGATCATCAGAAGCCAATAACGGTAATGCAACCAGGCTAAATAACGTACCTATAACTTCATTGCTATCCAATGCCCTAATTTTTACAGGGGGCATTAAGAGTCACTATTTATGTCAGTGCAGCAACCGCTAATTTTATTGGCGGTCAACGGGGATAAGACGATTGCGTGTTAGATTGATAAACAGCCAATGTATGGTGGGTTTTCTTTGTTCTCAGCGTTAATATTCTCCCAGATAACCTCTGGAGTCTCGAATAGGTTTAGCTATCTTGATCTCGGGAAGACTGTGCAATAGGCTGTAGAAAAATACCAACAGATAATAACAAGGAAATTATTATGGCAGCATATCAAGCAGGTATTTTGGACGATGTACCATCGGTAGCTAGGTATCTGACGTTTTCTCAGATTGGCGGAACTGATCCAACGCTTGTGCTGCAAACGCTGGCAGAGCAAGCAGATGGTCAATCATTGGTGGTTGGTTTTGGCCGCTCGTTAGTACTGGCTCTCAATGCTGATATTTCTGCTTTAAGAAGCTTCCCTGTCTATGTGACAGCAGGCATTGAAGTGCCCTCAACGCCCGCGGCATTGTGGTGTTGGTTACGCGGCTCCGATCGGGGCGATCTGGTTAATCAAACCCACCAGCTTTGCGAACTATTGGCCGATGCCTTTGAGTGCGAATCCCTGCTTGATGGCTTCAAGCATGGTCATGGGCGTGATTTAACGGGCTACGAAGATGGCACCGAGAACCCGCAAGATCAGGAAGCGATAAATGTGGCCTTCGTGCAAGGTTGCAGAGCAGGTATGGACGGTTCCAGCTTCGTCGCGGTACAGACCTGGATACATGATCTAAGCTACTTCAATTCAATGCCATCAAGGGTACAGGATAATATCATCGGCCGACGTAAAAGTGACAATGAAGAGCTCGACGATGCGCCAGAATCTGCCCATGTAAAACGTACCGCTCAGGAGGATTTTTCCCCCGAAGCATTTTTGTTGCGCCGCTCCATGCCTTGGGCAGACGCGAGTGGAGAAGGGTTACAATTTGTTGCCTTTGATCGTAGTTTTTATTCTTTTGAGGCTCAGTTAGAAAGTATGCTGGGGCTGGGTGACGGCATCATTGACGGCCTGTTTCAGTTCAGCAAACCGACCACCGGCGCCTATTTCTGGTGTCCGCCAATGAAAGAGGATGGTAGTGGTTTGAATTTATCAGCGTTAGGGCTTGTTTGAAAATTGACGGGGTAATGATCGAGCAATAAAAAGGCCCGCGAATGCGAGCCTTTTTTTCTGTGCGCTACTGGTGTCAGGTTGCCAGAGCCGCATCACTCTCGACTTCAACTTCGATAGTCGGCTTGGTGTGAGAATGAGATTTAGTGATTTCTTTCCGCTTTTGAAGAGACGTTTGCAGTTTGGCGCCCATTTCTGGAAGAGCTTTGTATAGCTCGTCAGCACTGGCTTTAGCAACAATATCCTGACCCAGATAGTGGGTCGTTGCTTCAACTGTTTGAACGTTTTTATCGACAGTCAACACAACGTTGATGGTGCTAACGTCGGGGTAGTGGCTGGCAACTTTTTTACACTTAGCGGTAACAGCTTCAGTAAGTCCGTCGGTGAGTTCTACATGGTGCCCAGTTACATTTATTTGCATAAATCCGGTCCTTCTTAATGGTTAACTCGAACGGTGAAGGCAACAACTTTTCGTCTCCACCCTTAAAGAGTATAAGGACGTTTTCGAAAATCAAAAGGCTTTATTGAAAATTTATAATGATAATTTTCATACAGTGATTTACATCATCTTTTAACACGATGATTATTAACTTCTAATCACATTTTGGAATAAAGATGACTAAACGTACTTTGATTGCAGGCTGCGGAAAGCTTGGTGCAGCCGTAGCCGTTGAGCTGACATCGTTAGGCCATCAGGTGACGGGGTTGCGCCGCACTGCCCAGCCGACAAAACAAGACGTCAATTACCTACAAGTTGATTTGATCTGTCCAGAATCCTTAGCCAAGCTGCCTATTCAATTTGATCTCATATTGGTGATCGTTACTCCCAGCGATTACAACGAAGAGGGCTATCGTGCTATCTACGTTGAAGGTGTTGGGAACCTGCTGTCACACTTTGCTAGTCGTAACAGCTTTCCCCAAGTTATCTACGTCTCATCAACGCGTGTTTACGGGCAACAGCAAGGCGAGAGAGTCTATGAGAATAGCGAAACCATTCCTACTGATGCACAAGGTCGTATTCTGCTTGAAGCGGAGCAGCAAGTGCTTGCCTTCGGTGACGCTAATACGGCTAACAGCAACACTGTCGTAAGATTCTCCGGTATTTACGGGCCTGACGCACAGTTTATGCA